>Ga0209063_1000076_pt1 | contig 117721 bp, 109 predicted proteins | sample KloWWTmeKNB19Kit_FD_187177 | JGI IMG/M metagenome (GOLD analysis project Ga0209063, IMG submission 187177) | Active sludge microbial communities from Klosterneuburg, Austria, studying microevolution and ecology of nitrifiers - Klosterneuburg... | ecosystem: Engineered > WWTP > Aerobic digester... | reverse complement strand
ATTTTTTGTTTAATCCTTTTAGTAGAACTTGCCGATACCAGTTTAATAACCTTAAGTTCTTTTTTTAGTAATACCTGGTTTTACAACCGTAGCAGTACAAAATGGGGTTTGGAATTTACGCATAGTAAATCTTCAGGTAAATCGCTACTGGCCTATGGATACGAAAGCCGGGCGCTGAGAAATATCATTGGTAAATTAAGGGTGAACCTGGGAAGGAGTTTTATAAGCAGCCTTGCCATTAAAGAAACCAAAAATGTTTTAAACAGCAGTGCAATAAGTTTTACTAATCGCAATTTTCATATCAATCAGTATAGCATTGGCCCCAATTTTAGTTATGTATATAAATCCAATTTCAGGGCAAGCTTTGAATATAGTTTTACACACAAGCAAAATACCATTGATTCAATGGAGAAGGCTACCAACCATTCACTTTCCGGCGGTATAAAATATAATATCCTTTCCGGAAGCAGTTTCAATGTAAATTTTACTTTTAACCAAATAAATTTTAATGCATATCCAGGAGCGCAAAATACTACTACGGGTTATATGATGCTGGATGGCTTGCTCCCCGGCAAAAACTTTTTATGGAATGCTGAATATACCCGTAGAATTGGTAGTTCTATTGAGCTTAGTATAAGGTACCAGGGCCGAAAACCAGGCAATACCCGAATTATTCATACTGCAAATGCGTCCGTAAGGGCTTTATTTTAAATTTTGGGTTCAAAATAAAATTACCCCGGAATACGGGGCAATTAAATGTTGTGGTTGCAACTGTACGTCTTTGGATAGATATTCGATTTTAAGCTTAGCTAAAAAGCCCGCCTTTTTTTAGTGGCCTGTAGGCTTCGCCAACTTTAAAGCCATTGTTAAATACTTCAATTTTGTAATTGCCCGTTTGGAAATTGTTATTTTGTTTCCAATCGAAACTAACGGTCTTTTTCTGGCTCTTAATATATTCTACATTTATTTTTTTTGTATAGGGTTTCGATTCTCCTTCACGGGTTACAAAAGTACCGGAGCCTAATGCCTCTACAGATATGGGGCTGCCATCGGGGCTGGTTATTATCACATACAATTCTTTAGTGCCCGAAGAGGTGATCCTGTTTTCATCCAAATCAAAAGTAATACGGAGCTTATCTACCTTTTTTGCTTTTGTAGTGGGCTTTTCTTTGCTGCTTCCTTTTTCATTTACACCCACAATATTAAAATTAGATACATGTAAAGTAGAACCTACATCAATGAGGTCGTCTTTTGTTTTGATTACCGTTTCCGCAGAATCCAGGTCCTTTCTTGCCCTGTCTCTTTGCTTGGTTACAAATTCTTTTTCCTGGGTTAATTGTATTTTTTCGCCCTGTAATACTTCTACCTGTTGCTTGTAGCCTTCTATATCGGTATTTAAAGAGGCAATAAGCTTTCTTGCTTCTGCTAATTCTGATTGTGTGGCGTTTGATTTAGTAATGATGGTTTGAATGCGGATTTTCTTTTCTTCAATTTCTTTGTCTTTTGCCGTTATTACACTGTCCTTTTTCGAATTAGATGTTTTTAGCATATCATAACGCATAGCCGCATCTTCCAGTTCTTTTTGTAATTCATCACGCTGAACACTTGTAGTTGCAATAACATTCTCTTTTTGATCAAGCGTTTCCTTGGTTTTATTTTTATCATATATAATATAACCCCAGGTACCTAACAAAGCTGCAACTAATACAGCGGTTAAAACCGTTCTACCTGTATTGCGGGCAGAAGGCGGAGGGGAAACCTCAGAAGGTTGCTTTTCTGCTTCGGGAAAATTTTCAAAAGCCATAATAATAATTTTTCAGTTTAATAATTGTTGTTAATTTATCATTCCAGTATTTAATACCTGCTCAATTATGCGGTACATTTGCCTGGGATATTGAAACATTTTAATATTTTTTCCAAAACTATGCCAAATTCTATTTTTAAAATGAAATAGCTCGTTAATACTGGTTTAAATTACAGGTAAACAGCATATTATAATAATATGAGTGTAGAAAAAATTATCAGCAGCTGGAAGAAAAAAAGCTTTAGTGCGGTATATTGGCTGGAAGGAGATGAAGATTTTTATATAGATGAAATTACTGCTTATGCGGAACACCATATTTTGCCCGAACAGGAAGCTTCCTTTAATCTTACGGTTTTTTACGGCAGAGATGCTGATTGGGCTTCGGTTATTAATAGTTGTCGCAGGTATCCCATGTTTGCAGAACGACAGGTGGTGATACTCAAAGAAGCCCAGCAAATGAAAGATATTGATAAGCTGGAAGCATATATTGCGGCTCCGCTTACAAGCACCCTGCTGGTAATTGCATTAAAAGGTAGCAATACCGATAAGCGCACTAAATTTTATAAGCTGCTTCAATCAAATACCGTTTATTTTAACGCTGCTAAAATAAGAGACAATAAAGTGGTAGATTGGATTACAGATTACATTGCTTCCAAAGGATTATCTATAAAACCCAATGCTGCGGCGCTTTTAGAAGAGCATATTGGCAACGACCTTAGCAGGCTGGCCAATGAAGTGGGCAAACTCCAAATTAACCTTAAAGGAAACCGCAAAGAAATTACAGAAGATGATATAGAAACCTATATCGGCATTAGTAAAGAGTATAATGTTTTTGAACTTCAGGCCGCTATTGCCTACCGAAACCTTGCAAAAGCCATTCAAATTATTAATTATTTTGAAAGCAACCCAAAAGCTAATCCTATTCAAAGAATTTTTCCGGCATTATACAGCAATTTTAGCAGGATAATTTCGGTATACGGGTTAACGGATAAAAGTGACAACGCACTTAAACCTTTATTTTATTATAATCCCGATGCGTTGACCCAGGCAAAAGCTATGATGAAAAATTATGGTTTACCAGGCATGGAAAAACTTATACTGTTGCTGCACTTATATAACCTAAAGAGCCTTGGTATAGGCGATACAGGCAATGATGGGGCCACGCTTTTAAAAGAAATGATGGTAAAAATAATAGAGTAACCTACATTTATAAGTAAAACTAAAACCGGTAATTAACTTGGCAAATAATATGAAGTTTGTGTTGGGGATTTTATTTTTTATTTTCCCATCAACGTTTGTTTTTTCTCAAAAAATTTTTGGTACGGTTTATAACGAAGTAGGCGATTTGCTCCCTTATTCCTCCATTACCATTAAGAACAGCACAATGGGCGCCAGCGCAAATGAAAATGCAAAGTTTTCCTTTAAGCTTTCCCCTGGAAAATATACCCTTATTTGCCAGCGCATAGGATATACGGCAACCGAAAAAACGGTTGAACTTAAGGCCAACGAAAATGTAGAATTTAGTTTTATTTTAAAATTGCAAAAACTTATTTTAGATGAAGTTGTGGTAAAAAGCGGAGGAGAAGACCCCGCTTATGAAATAATTCGCAACGCCATTAAAAAAAGAAAGTTTTATCAAAACGACGTAAAAGGCTTTTCCTGCAATTTGTACGAAAAAGATATGGTAAAGCTGCTCCACCTGCCCGATAGAATTATGGGATTTAAAGTACCCAAAGAAGACAGGCAGCAAATGCAACTCGATTCTTCCGGGCAGGGAATTATTTATCTTTCGGAATCGGTGGCAAAAGTTGATGTGCAAAGGCCCAATAAATTTAAAATGAATGTTACCAGCAGCAGGGTAAGCGGTAGCGGCAGTTTTGGATTTACGTTTCCGGCCTTTATTAGTTTTTACAGCAACAATATCAATGTATTTAGCGGCCAGATAAATCCACGTGGGTTTGTATCGCCTATTGCTGATGGGGCTTTAAATTTTTACCGGTATAAATTTATGGGTTCTTTTGTAGAAGATGGCAGATTGATAAATACCATACGGGTATGGCCCAGGCGCAGCTACGAACCTTTGTTTTACGGCGTAATTAATATTATAGAAGATAGCTGGCGCATCCATAGCCTGGACCTTACACTTACCAAAACCGCACAACTGGAGTTGCTGGATACATTACAAATTGTGCAACAGCATGTGCCTGTGGGCAACAATGTGTGGCGGGTAAAAAACCAATTGCTGCATTTTAGGTTTAAGCAATTTGCTGTGGCGGCATCGGGCAATTTTGTAAATGTTTATTCCAATTATGAAATCAACCCGGCATTTGATAAAAAATATTTTGACAAAGTGATTATTAAATACGATACGGCTGTGAATAAACGCAGCCGCCAATATTGGGATAGCATAAGGCCAGTGCCTTTGGAATATGAAGAATTGAAAGATTATAAAGTAAAAGACAGTGTTTATGATGCATCAAAAGATTCACTGTACAGGAAATTTAGTTTTGATTCTTTAAATAGAAAGCAACCTAAGTTTTCACTTTTCAGCGGGCTTTTAAACGGTTACAGCCGCACACATTACGGGCATAAAAAATATTATGAATGGGGCATAGAGCCGGTTTTGCCAAAAATTGAATATAATTTTGCAGAAGGCATTGTGCTCAATTTTTCAGCCCGGTATAGCAGGTATTTAAAAAGGCGTAAAAATAAAATTACCCTGCTGCCCTATTTGCGCTATGGTTTCAGCAATGGGCATTTTAATGCCTGGGCTTCTGTAGTTATAGATAAAAACAGGAATGCCATTTCGCAAATGCAAACCACCAAACGTTCCATAACCATTAGCGGCGGAAAAAGGGTGAGTGAATTTTACAAGCAAAGCGCTATAGATCCTTTGGTAAACAGTGTGTCTTCTTTACTTTGGGGCACCAGTTATATGAAAACCTACGAAAACTGGTTTGCCAATATCCATTATAAAAAAACTTTGGAGTCGGGTTTGCAGTTTTATGTAAATACGCTTTACGAAAACCGCATACCGCTCAACAACAGTACCCATTTTACCCTTCGAAAAAAAGACAGCATCCACATTACGCCAAATTACCCTGATGAAATAATGGCAGGCCAGTTTCAACCGCACCAGGCTTTTGTGGTTTCGGCAATGCTCAGTTTTAAACCGGGGCAAAAATATATTCAGTTCCCTTATAATAAAATTCCGGTAAGTTCAAAATATCCCACTTTCACCATTGCATATGCAAAAGGCATCAATCATATTTTTGGCAGCGATGTACATTTCGATAAATGGCTTTTCAGCATTAACGATGATATGAATTTTAAACTGGGCGGGCTTATGAAATATAAAGTTTCGCTTGGCTGGTTTATTAATAGCAAAGCCGTAAATGTTCAGGATTATCAGCATTTTAACGGTAATATTGGGGTGCTTGCAGGAGAATACGTAAACAGCTTTCAGGTAGCCGGATATTATAGCCAAAGTACCGTATCGCCATTGTATTCACTGGCGCATATTGAACATCATTTTAATGGCATGCTCACCAACAAAATACCTTTGTTTAAAAGACTGAACTGGAATTTAACCGCAGGTGGAAATGGGTTGCTTACCCGGCAAAATAAATATGGGGAAATGTTTGTTGGCCTTGAAAATATCCTCAAAATTTTCAGGGTAGATTGTGTGTGGGCTTTTAGGGAAACGTATAAGCCGGAGCTGGTGATGCGTATAGGAATGGGTGGCCTTTTAGGTGGAAAAATGCAACGTTCGCAAAATAAACCTGTACTTGAAGGTGGCTTTTAATTGATTATTGCAACGCTGATGATTTAATAAATCCCCCTAAATAAAGTACCTTTGCAGGGTTAAAATTTGGTTTGCCCTGCAAGCATCCAATCATTTTTTGATTTTTTACAAATTTTACTGTTATGGCAGTTTTGCACAACCGTGTAAACCAGGATGAGTTAAAAAAACGTTTATACGAGGAAACTGAAAAGCGGGTTACCGTTTCATTTTACCAGTATTTTTTTATTGAAGATACACAGCAGTTCAGGGATGATATGTATAAAGCATTGGCTGCATTAAATGTATTTGGCCGTATATACATTGCCCATGAGGGTATTAATGCCCAGGTGAGTTTCCCCCAATCGAATTTAGAAGGGTTTAAAAATTACTTATACAGTATTGGGCCTTTAAAAGATTTGAGGCTGAACATTGCCGTAGATGATGACGGAAAATCTTTTTGGGTGCTGAAGGTAAAAGTGAGAAATAAAATTGTGGCCGATGGTATTGAAGACCCTTTGTTTGATATGCGTAAAAAAGGCAAATATGTAAACGCAGAAGAGTTTAACCAGTTAACTTCCGATGTAAAAACAATTGTTGTGGATATGCGAAATCATTATGAATATGAAGTAGGGCATTTTGCCAATGCCATTGAAGTGCCCAGCGATACTTTTAGGGAGCAATTACCTATGGCTGCCCAAATGCTGGCCGATAAAAAAGACAGCAATATCATTATGTATTGTACCGGTGGTATCCGTTGTGAAAAAGCCAGCGCCTATATGCTGCATCATGGTTTTAAAAATGTATTTCATCTTGAAGGCGGCATTATACATTATAGCAACAGCGCCAAAGAAAAAAATCTTCCCAATAAATTTAAAGGAAAAAATTTTGTATTCGACAACAGGATGGGGGAGCGCATATCCGATGAAATAATTGCTCAATGCCACCAATGCGGCATGCCTGCAGATACGCATGTAAACTGCCTTAATGAAGCCTGCCACTTATTGTTTATACAATGCAGTATATGCAATGAAAATTATACGGGCTGTTGCAGCAATGAGTGTAAGGCGGTTTATCAGTTACCTGAGGAAGAACAAAAGCAATTGAGAAAAGGAATAGTTAAAGGGAGGATGGTTTTTAATAAATCCCGGCAAAGGTTGCGGCCCAAACTAAATAAAAGATAATGTATTAAGGCCCTTTATAATCGTACTGTATTTTAATCATGTTATTTAACCCGTAATTGGTGCTTATATCATAGGCCTTGCGGTATTTGCCATCAATAATTTCCAAAATTGATGTATTGGGTGGAATAAGCCCTAAATTATCTGCAACAAAAATAATATCATTATTGCCGGGCTGTAATGTAACGGTGAGAAACTGGGGTTTTTTCTTAACCGCAAAACCTTGTACAATCCATTGTTCATTCAGGCTTAAAGAAATGGTATCTCCATCTTCTACGGCATCATCCCAAAGGGCCAGGGTAATTTCTGCAGATGTAATTTTAAAACTGTCGAGTAGTTTGGTGTTTCTTTGTAAAGCCCTGTCGGTAATTTGTTTTTGCCCGGCTTGCGACGTGTTGATTCGGATGTTTCCCGGAAAATCTGGTATGGAGGGCTTGCTGGATTCCTCAGGATAATAATAAATTTTTGCCACAATAAAGGTTGCCGAAATATCGGCTTTATCCGTAAAATCCAAAGAGCGGTTTATCGTTCCAAAATTCACTTCCAGCTTTCCGGTATTGGGTGGAGTTTTTCCAAAATTGTCTGCAAAAAAAACCAGCAGGTTCATACCGGTATCGAGGCGTATATCATCATCGGGTTTAAACTGGCTTAAGTCAACATTATCAAATACAGATTTACCGTTTAATACTACGCTTACAGAATCTTCATCGGCCCGTTTGTTATCTGCCAGAGAAATATAACCAAAATCTGAATTTACATGAAAGGTATCAATAAGCCCATAATAAAATGATGAAGTGGAAGGGTTCAAAATTCTCTCAATAGTGGGGCTTTCCCAGGCATTGTTATTTAATTTTTGTAAAATAAAATTTTCATCTTTTAAAATTTCCCGTAACTGCAAAGCAGTGCTTCTTTGCTCTTCAATAAAAGTCATAATGCCCGGCATGGTAACGCCATATTTTTTTGCAGCTATCCTGTTTACCATTAAATAAGGTTCTCCCTTGTTATTTTTTTTCAATGCAAGGGTTCCATTTAAATAAACGGTCCACGACCCGGCGCTAAAGGGTTTTTCTTCTACGGGTATTTTATTACGGCCAATTGCCAGCTCACCGTTGTTTTTTTTCACCAGCAATAATTCATAGGTAGCAGAAAATTCCTTTAAATTAATTTTAAGCTGTGCCGGATAGAGTTGTTTTTTTTCGCCAGCAGCTATTTGAAGGGTTATAGAATAGCTGTTGCTGGAATCGCCGCTTAAAATGCCTATGGCCTGCCATGTGCCCTGGTACTTATCGGCTTGTGCTATAAGCAAAAACGGAAAATAAAGTAAAGTGCATAATATGATGAATGGCTTTATAGGCATTCGTTTGTTTTATTATTCAAAAATATCCAATTTATTTTTAGGCCTCCTGGAATCTTGCCAATGAAACCCTTTTAAATATTTGGAATCTGGCGGAATTTGTTTTAAAGGATATAAAGTTCCATCTACGGCATTGATGAATTTTATTTTATTCAACTCTTTGTTAATAAAATAAATATCTATTACATCGCCGGAACTTCGGTTCATGCCCACATAAGCGCTGTCGTCATCTATGGGAAAATATATACTTTCGGCTGGCGATCCTTTTACCCTCACATAATCTATATTGCCGTTAATAAAATAAGCATTAAGGGTACGCCCTGTAATTTGATTGTACATCTGCTCGTTTTCCCTGGCAATTACCATACTGTTGTAAAATACATATAACTGTTCCGGCTTTTGATTTTTGGTAAACAGGTACATAGTATCGCCGCTCACCTGGTTATTTCCATTCCAGCATACCGGGTTTTGATACATGCGAAAAACCGAGTCTTCGGTGCCGTAATACAGGCTGTCGCTGGCTGCCTGAAGTGAGTCATTGTATATTTTTACATGGTGAAAGGCCAAAAAATACCTTATGGTATCCTGCTTTTGCGATGTATTAATGGCAATAGTATTGTTTACCGTATCTCTTTTTACAACAGTATTTTTTGACGTAGAATCGTATTTTCTTACTCCGGAAAATAAAGTATCGGCAGTAATATAGGTACTGTCATTGTCCCGGTAAATTATCATTACCGGTTTACGGGTTCCTAAAAAGGTATTTTCTTTTTTATTCAGGTAAAGTTCGTCGCCCAGCATTATTATATTATTCACACTATCTACAATTTTACCTTTATCCTGTACTTGTAATATCCCGCTTTTTTCATCGTATGCAATTCTGCCGCCGGTTACGGAAAATGTACTGTCTGCCATAGATGTACGGTCAAAAAATTCTGCCTGTCCAGTTTCTAAATTATATATTCCGTTTTTGGTATTAATTACCGTACCATTTTTATTTACAATTCGGGTAGGCGCAATAAAATAAGCTTCTTTTCTAAGGGTATTGTAACGCAGGCTGTCTGCTTTTATATCGTTTTGTGGATCGGTAAGGTGAACAAATTTTTTGAAGAACACATCTTTGGTATCGGTAAAATAAGTGGCATCGGTACTCGTAAGTATGGTATTGCCGTTTACCACTTTGCCACCATTGGCATAGCTGCCTACGCCGCTGGCAATATTATAAACCATATCATCGGTAAGTAAAGTACCTTTTCCATCGGTAAGTTTTACTTTTTTCTTTAAATAGGCTATGCGTTCCTGGCCAATATATTTTAAATACTGGGCGTAGGTATGTACACTGTCGGCATCGTTGATATGTACATTTCCAAAACATTCGGCTATACCAGTGGCCTGGTTTACGGCTATACTATCGGCAGATATAGTGCTGTTGTCTTGTTTTACTATGGCATTGCCGGCAAGTGTTATTAATGTTGTGGAATCGCTCAATTGTAGCTGCCTCATTCTTTCTCCATTAACGATATTGATGGTACGAGTTGGTTCAGTTTGTGCATACAAAAATATGCAGCTTAAAAGCAGTGGAAATAAAAGTAAATATTTTTTGAAGGGTAGCGCTAATTTCAAGTGCATGTATTAATTACTGCAATATGCATAAATATTAGCTAATACAATCATAAAAATCAATTACCTGAGGTAGCCTTCTCAATATAATAAGGCGAATTTAAAGTATCGGGCAGGGGAATAAGCAGTGGCTCGTTTTTTTGTTTTTTGCCAAAAACAGATACGTTGATATATCTTTTGGGATGGAGCCTGATATCGTCTAAAAGCAGGTTGAGCTTATTGCCTGTTGAAGCCAGGTTTTGGTAAAGCGTAGGGTCATTCATTAGTTTACCAAAAGTGCCATTGGGGTTGTTAAATTGATTTAGGGCAACTTTAAAATGGTTAATAGCCGAATCTAAAGTTAGGTAGGTTTTTTGAATATCCAGTTGGGCAAATTTGTCGGTTGTTTTTTCCAGGTTAGAAGTGATGTTGCTTATTTTTTCGTTATTAGCGGCAAGGTTGCCGGTTATTGAGTTGGCATTTTTTAAGGTTTGTGCCAATGCGCCATTTTGGTGGTTCATCAATACATTTAAAGAGGCAGTAGTGGTTAAAAGCGCTTCTGATATTTTATTGAGGTTGTGGAGCATGGAAGCAATATTGTTTTTTGCCGAAGGATCCAATACGGAGTTTACATTACCGGTAAGCGTATCAATGGTAGTAATGGCTTTTCTTACATCGAGTAATAAAGGGTCAACCTTTGTTAATACTTCGCTAAACAGGCCGGCATGTGCAACAGTGGGAATGGTATCTTTATTTTTGAGAAAAGTTGATGCATTGCCCAAAATAATTTCTACCGATGATGTGCCTAATGGATTAGATTTTATAAACGCAACGGAATTGGAAGGTATCGTAATGTCCTTGGTGATATTCATTTCCACAGTAATGGTTTTCATATCTTTTGCAGGGGAAATTTTATATACCGTACCTACTTGCATACCGTTTATTAAAACCGGGTTGGAATTTTGCAGGCCCTGTATGTTTTGATATAAACCATAAAAAGTGGTGGCGTTGCTAAAAAGTTTTTTGCCTTTAAGAAAGTTAAGGCCAAGTATCATCAGTGCAATGGCAACAGCCACAAGTACGCCTACTTTGGTTTCGTTTGAAATTTTCACTTATTACAATATTTTGAATTCAATTAAGCCGGCCGGCTTAACTAATAAACGTACTTTGGGCTTTGTTTATTACTTTTTTTTAATTCCGGCAAAATTAAGTAATTATCTGGGAGTAGCGGCTGTTTGTATTGGGGTTGTTGTTTTATGTGATTCTATAATTTTTTTGTACCGTACAACAGCTTTGGTAATTACTTCAGCAAGTTCCTGCTGGCCTTTTTCACTGTTGAGATACCTTTCGTCTTCGGGGTTGTTTATAAAACCTGTTTCAATAAGTATAGCGGGCATATTGGTTGCCTGCAATACCCAAATCCCTTTTTGGCGCTGGTTTACACCCAGGGCAGTGCGGTTAGTTTTTTCCACTTCTTCATTTACCAGGGTTGCAATTCGATCGCTCTTTTCCTGGTAGCGCTTGGCATACATTTGTGCCATTACTTTTCCTTCGGGTGTGTTAAAATCAAAATTATTATAAGTAGAATCTGCTTCGCCGGTTTCAATTTCAAAATCACCCTCTTCTTTCATGATGGCTTTTAATTTGTCGCTGGTTTTATGTGCGGCAAATATCCATACACTGGTTCCGGAGCGGGTAAGCGGTAATTTAAAGTGTTCATACACCGGTACCGTAACCTGGTATGCTGTAGAAATTTTTTTTCTTTTCTTACCTTTTCCTTTGTAGCTAATTTTATGGCGTGTTACTTCATGTGTGCCAATTTGCCTTTTACCGCTTTTTAAAGGCCCGGAGTCGGCGTGGATGCATAAGAATAAATCGCCTTTTACTTCATTGGCAATATTGGCCTTCTCTTTAGGATCTTGGTAAATATCAGTTGTTCGGGTAGGTACAATAGTTACATCCGGCAACTGCTTTTTTAATTCTGCCACCAATTTTTTTGAAATGGCAAGGGTAATATCTTTTTCTTTTGAGCGTAAGGAATGTTCGTACTGGCCAATTGCGCCAGGGTCGTGAGCACCGCCATGGCCGGCATCTACAACAATTGTTTTTAATTTTTTGGGCAACTGTGAAAAAACAGTGGTGCTGAATAAGGAAATAAAAAAACAAAAATGTAAAAGTGCAATAGGTTTTACTTTCAACATCGGCATGCAGATTTTAATGGGTTGGGTTTATCACAATAATATTAACAATAGGTTTTGTATTAATAGCTAAATTTGCTGCTCTACAATTTATGCGCTACTGCTACAAAGTTAAGGTAAAAAATAAATTAACCTGGCTGTATGGGTTATTATTCTTATTGATATTAACACAATCATCTGCACTTTATGCAAATAGTGCAAATTATTTTCACACTTGTTTAACTATTTCATTACAACAAGAACCCAGCTTGCTACAGCAAGATACTACCACTAGAAATAAGAGGAACAAAAGTGCAGACACTGTTTCCCTTGCAACTATAGATACTTTTAATTTTAAAATGTCTAAAGATTCATTAACGGCCCCGGTAGTTTATCATGCCGATGATAGCATGGTGATGGATGTTCCTCAAAAAAAATTATTCCTCTATGGCAAAACATCTTCGGTAAAATATACCGATATGCATTTATCGGCACCATTAATTGCTTACGATCAAAAAACCAGCCTGGTAAAAGCACAGCTTTCAAAAGACAGTGTAGGCAATGTTGTGGCTTTTCCGGCATTTGTACAAGGCGATTCAAAAATGGTAAGCGATACCATTGTGTTTAACATGAAAACAGGCAAAGGGCTCACCAAGGGAACTTATACTCATCAGGGGGAATTATATGTTTACGGCGAAAAAATTAAACGGGTAGATGAAAATGTTTTTTATGCACTTAGGGGCAGGTTTACCACCTGTAATTTAGATACGCCGCATTTTGCATTTATCAGTAAGCAAATAAAATTCATTAATAAAAAATGGGCTTTTTCGGGCCCGGTTCACCCGGAGTTTGAAGGAGTGCCTGTGCCCATAGTTTTGCCTTTTGGTATCTACCCGTTAAATGCAGGCAGACATTCAGGTTTACTGGCGCCCACTTTTACTACCAACAATCAATATGGTGTAGGCCTTGAAAACCTGGGTTATTACCATGTGTTTGGCGATTACTGGGATTTGGAAACAAGGGCCTCTATTTTTTCATACGGAGGCCACCGCTTTACTGTGCGTCCACGTTATTTAAAATTGTATCGCTTTGCTGGAAACTTTGAATTTAATTATCTCAACACCAAAGTGCTGGATGTACCGGCTGCAAAATCATTTAATATAAGATGGAGTCATAGAATAGATAATAAAGCAAGGCCGGGTGTGAGTTTTAGTGCAAGTGTAAATGCTGGTAGCAGTAAATATAATTCCAGCGTACCCAATAGCCCTGTGCAAAATTTCCAAAGTACAATGACGTCATCTATTGCTTATGCAAAAGTGTGGAAGAACAAACCTTACAATATCTCTATTACTGCCAACCATGATCAAAATACTTTAACCAGGCTGGTAAACCTCAATTTACCTTCGGTAAATTTTAGCATGAATACCATTTACCCCTTTAGGAGAGAAGAGCCAATAGGGCCATATAAATGGTACGAAAATTTAGGTATTGGTTTAAATACACAGGCCAATAGCAAAACTTTTTTTTATGAGGACACTACAACAAAAGCAACGAAACAGATAGCAGATAATTTTAAATGGGGCGCAATACATTCCGTTCCCATTACTTTGTCATTGCCATCCCTTGGCCCGGTACAAGTTACGCCCAACGTAAGTTACAGGGAGCAATGGTACCAGCAAAAAATATTAAGAAAATGGAATACCGATAAAAAAAGGGTTGATACATTATCACTTAAAGAGGGTTTTTTTGCAGAACGGGATATTTCATTTGCAGTAGGCGCAACCACACGTATTTTCGGTATGTTTACCTTTAGTAAAAAAAGCAAAGTACAGGCAATAAGGCATGAAATAAGGCCTACTATAGGGTTCTCTTATAAGCCCGACATCAATAAAAATCATTACCAGTATATACAGTCAGATACCGCTGGCAGAATGCAATATTATGGCCAGTATGCCAATAATCTTTACCCGGGATTTAGCAAAGGAAAAGCTGGTAATATAAATTTTGGTATAGACAATATTATTTCCATGAAGGTGAGGAACAAAAAAGATACTTCGGCAGGGGCAGTTAAAAAAATTGTATTGTTAGATGGGTTTAATATCTCCGGGAGCTATAACCTATTGATTGATTCTTTTAAAATGAGCAATTTAAGCATTTCGGCACGAAGCAACCTTTTTGAAAAAATTCAAATTACAGCAAGTGCATCAATGGACCCTTATCAAATAGACCCTGCAACCGGCAGGAGGATTGATAAGCTCGTTTGGGGCAAAAGACCCTTTTCACTTGGCCGTATGACATCCGGCGGTATTTCTTTACAAAGTTCTTTTAATGGCGGCAACAACAAATCGGGAGGCGAAGACAATTTATCTATACCCAAAAAGCGTGGCGTAAATTTAGTAGATGATTTTGGAAATGCGATGAATGATTATGAGGCCGAAACACAATATATTCGAAACAATCCCGGCGAATTTGTAGATTATAATATCCCATGGGATATCAGCTTTGGATATTCATTGCGGTACTCTAATTTTTTAAATGCTAATGGCAGCTTTTCCAAATCACTAAGCCAGGATGTGAATATAAATGCATCTATGAACCTTACTCCTAAATGGAAGTTGGGCGCCAACGGATCATATAATATTTCAGCAAAAGAAATAGGAATGGTAAGCATGTTCCTTAGCAGGGATATGCATTGCTGGCAAATGTCCGTTAATATTTCTCCGGTTGGAAAGTTCAGGTATTTTAGTATCAATATTTCCCCCAAGTCTGCAATTTTGAGGGACCTTAAAGTAAACAGAACAAGGTCGTTTATGGAATTGTAAGTTACTTTATTTACTTTTTTTTAAAAGCGAGGTAAGCATAGAATCGTAAACTTTTTGTTTTAGTGCTTTATCATTATTTCCCGGTTCTATAGGTGTTAAAAAATGCATAGATAATTTTGTAGGCAACAAATAAAATGTTTTGTTTATGGGCATGGCTTTTTTTGTACCGGTAATAATACAAGGTAAAATGGGTTTTTGTGTATCAACTGAAAGTTTAAAAGCACCATCATAAAAATCTTTTAAAGGTTTGGCGCTGCGGTTCCTTGTTCCTTCGGGGTAAATGCACATGTGCATACCCTCTGCTAAAACCTTTTTCATTTCTTCAAAACTTTTTATACGGCTTTGTTCATTTTTTCGGTTTACCAGCACCGAACCCCGTTTATAAAACAGGCCAAATACCGGTACTTTTGAAAAGGAGTCTTTTGCAATGGTTTTGTTTGCCCCAGGTACAAATGGCGCCGAAAGAGGTACATCTAATAAGGCATTGTGGTTAAAAGTAACAATATAATTTTTGCCTTTTTCAAAATTTTCATAGCCTTTTATTTTCAAAGGACAAGCTATGAGAAACAGCCAAACCTTCATCCACACACGGGCTACGGCTATAAAATAATCCTGGCCTTTACATTGGTTATTAAATGCATAAGCCATCATTGATACGGGAAAAAAAAGGAGGAAGGTAAGGGTGAAGCTAAGCATACTCCAAATAGCCCAAATACGGCCAAAAATATTTTTTAATAAAGTCATGTTTTTATAATGCTTAAAATTAAGGGCTTAATAAGGCCCAGTCCACAGGTTCAATTCCATTTTTTACTAGTAATTCATTGGCTTTAGAAAAATGCCGGCATCCGTAAAAACCCCTGTCTGCCGAAAAGGGAGAAGGGTGTGCTGCCTTCAAAATAAAATGTTTGGTTTCATCAATTAATATTTGTTTTTCCTGGGCAAACCTTCCCCAAAGGATAAACACAATATTTTCTTTGCTATCGGAAATTTTTTGAATTACCGCATCAGTAAATTGCGCCCAACCTATTTTGGCGTGGCTAAAAGGTTCGCCGCACCTAACTGTAAGCGCTGCATTGAGGAGCAGTACACCCTGGTTTGCCCAGGATGTAAGGTTGCCATAACCTATGGGCATCTTTAAACCCAGGTCTTTTTCCATTTCTTTAAAAATATTTACCAGCGAAGGTGGTGGCGCTACGGTATTAGGAACAGAAAAACTTAGGCCATGTGCCTGGCCGGGGCCATGGTAAGGATCCTGACCAAGGATAACAATCTTAACTTTGTCAAAAGGAGTTTGGTTAAAGGCATTAAAAATGAGCGTGCCCGGAGGATAAATATTTATACCGGCTTGCTTTTCGGTTTTGAGGAAATATACCAGTTCGCCAAAATAATCTTTGTCAAATTCTTCTTTTAATATTTTTTTCCACGAAGGGTGAATTTGTACTTGCATATTTATTGAAGCATTAATTTTTCATTCGAAGTACAATTCAGATTAATTAATATCAAAAAACTTAGTGATCTGGATTGGATTCGAACCAATGACCCACAGCTTAGAAGGCTGTTGCTCTATCCAACTGAGCTACCAGACCAATTTTGGGCTGCAAATATAGCATACCCATTATATTTGCAGGTTAGTTTTTCGGCAAAGGTAAATATATACGAATAAATAATTATTTATAATAATAATTTAAACCTATATATTTGTTAAAAATTTGTTCGATTGGTTCAGTTTTAGGCATTACCTTTGCCACATCTTAACCATAAAAAACAACTAAGTCGCCCTTTGGCGCATTTAAATTAAAACTTAGCGTTTATGAAACAAAAACTTGCGTTAGCATTTATCTCGGTTCTGTTTTCTTTTGCCGCATTGGCGCAGAATTCGAAAAGTAATTTCCGTTCAGAAAAGAAGCCGGCACTTTTTGGTATCCATTTTAGTGCTGCTGATTTTACTACTCCCGTAACTTTTAAAAGCCAGGGTGTAACTCCACGGAACTTTGCCAAATTGAAAGATATGGCTCATGGATTTTCACTATCTTATTGGAAAGGAATAACTCCTACAATAGATTTCTCAGGAAAATTAAGTTCCATTTTTGCAGAGTATGCTGCAATGCGTAACGAATCAGGTAATTTTAAAGAATTTGGCCTGGAACTGGAACCCAGCCTTAATTTTCGCCCCATAAAAGATAATAACTTATTTGCTCCTTTCCTTACAACTGGTATTGGCGCAGGATATTATACCGGTGATTTTGGAGCTTACGTTCCAGCCGGTGGCGGTATCCAGGTAAACTTTAACAGCATGTCTTATATCATGTTGCAAATGCAATACCGCTTTACGCTTACTAAAGATGTAATGAAGGACAATATGTTTTATTCATTAGGTTTCCTCCAAAATTTTGGTCCTGAAAAACCTGCAGAAGTGGCTCCTCCACCTCCACCAGTAGTTTTAGACCGTGATAATGATGGTATTGCCGATGCTGATGATAAATGTCCTGATGTTCCCGGTTTAGCTTCTTTACAGGGTTGCCCCGATAAAGATGGCGACGGTATTGCCGATGCTGATGATAAATGCCCGGATGTAGCCGGTATTGCAAAATACCAGGGATGCCCAATACCCGATACTGATGGTGATGGCATTAACGATGAAGAAGATAAATGCCCTGCAGTAAAAGGTGTTGCCCGCTACCAGGGTTGCCCAATACCCGATACTGACGGTGATGGCATAAACGATGAAGAAGATAAATGCCCAACTAAACCTGGTGTTCCGGAAAATGCAGGTTGTCCGGTAATTGCAAAAGAAGTTATTGAAAAAATAAACTTTGCTGCTAAAAATGTATTCTTTAATTCAGGTAGCTTTAAGTTGATGCCTAAATCTTATAAATCATTGAACGAAGTGGTTAATATTCTTAAAGCAGATGAAAGCCTGTTCCTTGATATAGATGGACATACCGATGCTCAAGGTGCTGATGATAAAAACCAGGTATTGTCTGAAAACAGGGCAAAAGCTGTAAAAGATTACTTAGTAAGCAAAGGAGTTGCAGATAGCAGGCTTACTTCTACAGGTTATGGTGAAACAAAACCCGTTGCTGATAACGCTACAGCAGCAGGCCGTGCTAAAAACCGCAGAACAGAAATGACAGCTAGAAACTATTAATAATAGGATTTCTATAAATAAAAACCTCCGGAATTACCGGAGGTTTTTTTATGTTCCATATCTTTAATAGATTGTGGTTTATAATTGGGATAACTCAGTAAATAACTGTTGTTGTTTCTCGTTAAGATTTGTGGGTACAGTTACATTAAAAGTTACATATAGGTCGCCAAAATACTCTTCGGATTTGTAAATAGGGAACCCTTTGCCTTTTAACCGCATTATACTGTTATTCTGTGTGCCAGCATTTATTTTTAACTTCACTTTTCCATGAAGCGTATCTAATGTTATGGAGCCACCCAAAACAGCGGTATAAAGGTTGATGTCTTTATTTACATACAAATCGTTCCCTTTGCGCTGAAAAGCTGTGTTGTTTAAAATGTGAAATGTTATATATAAATCGCCTGCAGGGCCATTACTTAATCCACTTCCACCTTGTCCGGTGAGCTTAATTTTTTGGCCATCTTCCACACCTGCCGGAACGCTAATGCGGATATTTTTGCCATTGATGGAAAAGGTTTGTTTGTTGGTAGTAAATACATCGCTTAGGTTGAGTTGTAAAGTGGCTTGTATATCCTGTCCCTTCATTTTGCTACGGCCTTGTTTCCTTCCATTTCCAAATAAAGAAGAAAAAAAGTCGGAGAAATCACCATTTTCAAAATTGCCGGTAAATTCATAATCATCAAAACCTCTTCTTCGGCTCCCAGCATGTTGTTGCCGTGCTTTTTCAAAGGCATCACTATGTTGCCAGTCTTTGCCGTAGGTATCATATTTTTTTCGTTTGGCAGGGTCGCTTAAAACTTCATTGGCTTCATTTATCTGTTGAAATTTCCTGTTGGCTTCTGTATTATTGGGATTTACATCGGGGTGGTATTGCCGGGCAAGCTTTCGGTAAGCTTTCTTTATATCTTCTGCACTGGCAGTTTTGGAAACAGCAAGAATTTTATAGTAATCAATATATTCCATCTTACCGGGTATTTTATTTACGAATACTCCATAGCTTCTGCTATCAAATATTGTGCTATGCAGTAGGTAGCCATAATAGCAAGGCCATGTAACGGAAATGTTGTCATAAACTTACTGTAAGCCAGCAGGCTATCTGACAATACAAACAGCAATGCACCTAACACAAACCTAAACCCAATTTTTTTATCCAGGCTATTATAGGCATGAATGCTAAACAAAAACATACTGCCAATTACAAAAGTATAAATAATTACAGGAACTTTTAATGGCCCCAAATGAGGGTACAGGCAAAAAATAAAGTTAATAATATAAGCGAGCAGTAACAATCCAATAATTGGGCTTTGTTTTAAAAGAGTTGGTTTGACTTGTGGGATTTTTATAAAATAAAGGATATAAAGCAAATGGGTAATTAAGAAACTTGCTAAACCAAAAATAAACATATTGGCGTTTGAATTTTCAAACATGAGCAAAGTATCGCCTGCTGCAGCAAAAAGTAAACCGCTAATAATTAACCATGTATTTTTGTTTTTTGCTGCCGGTAAATACATCACATATACGGCAAGAACCAGCATGAGCAAAGGCTTGGTAAATAGCCTTAAAAAATCTTTTTGAAAGGCTATGAAAAGTAAATCGGTAATGGCCAAAAACAAAAAGAGAATTTTTCCATATCTCAAAAAAACATATTTCATACCATAAACTTAGGTTTAAAATTCAACATAGGTTTTTGCATCAAAAAATTTGCGCAGAGAATCTTTTGCCCTGCTGGTATCGGCTAAATTGTTTTTAAAAGGTATGTACAGTTTATATTTTGTAGAGTCTACCTGGTACATCATTACTTTATGGCCAAAGTTTGTATAACGCTGCAGCGCTTTTTCTGCTATAACTTTGTTGTTATATTCCCTAATCACTACTTTAAAAGTAAAGCTGTCTGTTGTTTTTTGGGTTAATAGTTGTAGAGAGTCGGCTTTTTGTTTTGCGGCAACACTATCAGTAAAAAGTTTTGCCCTTTCTTTTTCTACGGCAATAGAATCGGCTGCCTTTGCATTTTGTTCTTCTGTGTGTTTACTTTTATTTTGGTCGTAAAAATAATAAGCAACGGCAGCAGCACCGCATACTAAAAGGGTAATAAGACCGGCAAGCCATTTTTTAGAATTGCTGCTGGTTTTTTTGGGTGACGTGGAAAAATTGACTTCTGCAGATTCTTTTTCTTTTAACTGGCTGGCAGGGGAAGATAACTCCAGCTTTGGGTTCAAGGCATCTCCTTGTAAAAAAGCATAGGCACCTTGCTGTGTTTTGTATAAACTGCCCAGGCCGGGAATAATTAAAGGTTTTCCAATATTTAAAAATTGGCGGGTTAATATGGAGTAAGATTCCAAATCGGAACTTGCCAGGGGTTTTATTTTTCGGGTATGCTTTACAATAAAATCCAAAAGGCCTGCATCTTGCGCAGCATTGCTGTTATACACAAAATTGATAGCATTAGGCGGAAGTGAAACCGGATCATTTTCGGGTAAAAGGTCTACTTCAGGTGATAATTGAAATGTACCAATATTTTCAAGCGTTACGGATTTTGCTTCATATAGGTATTGTACAACCAGATTTTCTATTTTCATTTTAGATAATTAAATTAAACATTTGCTAAGATAGTAAAGCTATCCTTAATTTTACACTATGTTATCAGATAAGGAACTGAGTTTTATTGAATATTGGAAAGACCGAAGACTCCCTTACAGCAGTTTGCAAAGCAAAATTGCAAGGGGTTTACCTATGGCCACTCTTTTTTGTGTGCCGGTTATTATATTGTTGATAGTTGTGTATTTGTTTTTTCCCGACTGGTATGCAAAATTAGCACCCAGTTTTGGATCGGTAGTAGTAACGGTAATTGCACTGTTTATAGCCATGATTTTTATGGCTTTTTTTCGGATGCATTTCAACTGGGAAATGAATGAACAGGTATACCAGCAACTCCTGAAAAAAAAGGAAATGGAAGATGAATTTACCGGTAAACAAAACCAGTATTAGCTGAACATTTCCCTCACCTTATCAAAAAAAGATTTCTCTGTTTTTTCCGGGTGTGGTTCAAAGTTTTTAGAGCCCTGCATTTTTTCAAGCATGGATTTTTCTTCCTGTGTAACTTGTTGTGGGGTCCAAATACTTACATGTATTAACTGGTCGCCTTTTTCATAACCCTGTACCTGTGGAAAACCTTTCCCTTTTAAACGGAATATTTTACCGCCTTGGGTTCCGGGTGGTATTTTTATTTTGGCTCTGCCATCAATGGTGGGTACTTCTACGGTGGTGCCAAAAACTGCATCGGGAAAAGTTAAGTAAAGTTCAAAAGCAACATTTAGTCCATCTCTTTGTAATTGCGGGTGTGGTTCTTCTTCTATTTGTACTAAAAGGTCGCCTGGGCTACCGCCCCTTTCACCGGCATTACCTTTGCCCGAAATGCTCAGCTGCATTCCTTCACTTACGCCTGCAGGTATATCCATATTTACCGTTTCTTCGCCATAAACACGGCCTTCTCCACGGCATGCGGTACACTTATTTATTATTGTGGAGCCTTCTCCATTGCAGGTAGGGCATGTAGTTACCGTTTGTACCTGCCCTAAAAAAGTATTTTGTACACGGCGTACCTGGCCCGAGCCATTACAACTGCCACAGGTTTGTACGCTGGATTTGTCTTTTGCACCACTACCTCCGCAGTTAGTGCATAATATATTCTTTTTTACTTTAATGGTTTTACTGGCGCCTTTGGCAATTTCTTCAAAAGTCAATTTTAATTTTACCCTTAAATTAGTGCCACGGGAGCCGCTGCCACGGCGGGATCTTCCTGAGTTGCCCCCAAAAAAACTTCCAAAGCCACTGTCGCCAAAAATATCCCCAAACTGGCTGAAGATATCGTCCATATTCATTCCGCCACTACCATAGCCGTTGCCCCTGCCATTGCCAAATGCATTGTGGCCAAAACGGTCGTATTGCGACCTCTTGTCCGCATCATTCAATACCTCGTATGCTTCGGCTGCTTCTTTAAATTTGTCTTCTGCTTCTTTATTGCCGGGGTTCCTGTCCGGATGAAATTGCATGGCCACTTTGCGGTATGCTTTTTTAACTTCTTCGGCAGATGCGTTTTTTGCTACACCTAATATTTCGTAATAATCTCTCTTCAAAGTAAATGGGAGTTTTTTTAATATTGGGTGATGGTTAATTGCCTACTACAACTTTTGCAAAGCGGATGAGCTTATCGTTAAGATAATAGCCTTTTTGAAGTACATCCACTACTTTTCCCTTCATTTCTTCACCTGCATTAATTTGCGAAACCGCTTCATGTTTTTCTACATCAAAATTGCTGTGGATGCTTGGCATTTCTTTTAAACCTTTTTGCTGTAAAAGAGATTTTAGTTTAGCAAAAATGAGTTGGTTGCCTTCTGCTACTTTTTCTGCATCCGTTTGAATTTCCATTTGCTTTTCGCCACGGTCCATATCATCTAAAATTTCCAGCAGATTTACAATTATATCTTTGCCCGCTGTTTGTATAAGCTCAATTCTTTCTTTGGCGGTACGGCGTTTATAATTGTCAAATTCTGCAAATAAACGCAAGTATTTGTCTTTTTGTGTTTCCAGTTCAGCAGTTAATGTTGCTAATTCCGAATCATCTTCTTTTAACGGGTTATTGAGATGCGTTTTACCGGGTAATTCCGCATCGGAATTAATGTCTATTTCTATCTCTGAATTTTTGTTATCCTTCATTGATTCATGTTTCGTATGGTTATCCTTCATGATGCTAATTTTTTAATGGCTGCAAAGGTAAGCAGACAAACATTCTGCCAATACATTTTTGGCAGTCAAAATGGCACTAAAATAGTAAAGGGAAATAATTATTTAATTACCTGGAATTTTCCAGACTCTATTATGGAGCCGAATTTATCCCGTAACTGGTAAATATAAACCCCACGATAAAAATTATCGAGGTTTACTTTTAATTGAGAAGGGGGGTTTTTAAATTCCTGTACTTTTTTACCTATAAAGTTGTAAATCTCTATGGTATAGGACTTATCATAGCTATGTTGAAAGCTGAAGTTGATAACTACAGAAGCAGGGTTAGGATAAGTCTTTATCATTTTTTGCTGCATATTTACAGGATCTGTATCAATACTCCTGTTTTGTGCAAATGATGTAAAACTAAGTCCTATTGTAAAAATTAATATATATACTAAACGTTTCAATTTCACTTAAAAGTAATAAATATTCCGATAACAGCAAATTTAAATAATTATGGCTAAATACTTAACTCCAAATGGTTTCTCTTATTGTTATTTAAGATAGTATTTGCAATACAATAATATATAATTATTTCTTAATTTTTTTTGGCAAATAAATATAAAAAAATATTCAAATATAAATGAGATAGTATTAAAAACAGAGAGCCCTGCTCTGCAGCAGGGCCTCCGTTATCCAAACAATCCATAAAAACAAAATTTTACCTTAAGTGCACTTATTTTCAAATAATTATAAATATATATAAAACATATATTAATATGTATTCTTGCATTAAAAAAATATGTATCAGGAAATAAGTAGAAGTTGGTTAAGCGGTGTTTTTCTATGGTTATTTCCGGGTATAAAAATTATTATATAGAACGGCTAAAAAGTGAAAATATTTTTATGAGTGATTTCATTTTATCCACAAAAAAAATGTTTAGAGCCTTCTCATATAAAGCCTGGTAACGGCAGGGTCGGGCATTCCCCATGGGGCAAGTTTCATTATGGGCAGGTTTTTTTCTAAAAAGCGCCAGCTGCGGTTAAAAAAATCAAAGCCTGTAGGTGGGCTAATAAAATTTACAGTAAGCTTGCCGTATTGTTCTGTAGCCAGCCAGGTGCCATTTATTGTACTGTCGGCTTTTTTGGCCGTAATTGGGCCGCTTGCAAGGTCTGCGCCTTCCAATAATTTAATTTTAAAACCGGCAAACCTTGCTGTAACATCAATACCATTATTGTAAGCGGAGTCAATAACAAAATCGCTGTTGAGGATATTGTTTTTGAAATATTGCTGGGCAATATCCATTTGGGTATCTTCTACAATTTTTTTACAACTAAATAAGAACAGGATTAAAATAGCCGTAGCAATTGCAACAGCAAAGCGCCATTTAAAAAAAACTTTTATAAAAATGCTTTTGTGTGGCATGTGAATTTCGTTGTTTTGAGCATCCATCTTTTAGCAACTTTTGATAGGTATAACGTTGTACCTGGCAATATGTTGTTGCATAAGACAGTATCGGCATGCAAAATGATGCTTGTAATTATATAGCTTTTTTTCCGAACTAAATTATCGTGTTTTTTCATAAAAAAATAAAAATATTACAGAATATTGAAGGTAGCTTGCCTTTGGAGGAAATAGTTTAGTTAGTTTTATAAGGCAAAAGTATAACTATGAGTATAGGAGAAATTATTAAGCCATTAGAAACCTTTGCTCCACTTGCATTACAGGAAGGTTATGACAATGCCGGGCTTATTACCGGCAATGCAAATTGGCCATGTAGCGGAGTGCTGCTTTGCCTGGATGCCACTGAAGCAATTGTAAAAGAAGCCGTAAAAAAAGGGGCAAATTTAATTGTGGCCCACCATCCCATTATATTTCGAGGTATTAAAAAGTTAAATGGAAAAAATTATGTAGAAAATGCAGTAATTGCTGCTATTAAAAATGATGTAGCAATTTATGCCATACATACCAACCTGGATAATGTATTAAATGGCGTAAATGACCGTATTGCAGATAAGCTGAATTTGCAAAACCGTAAAATTTTGGCTCCCAAAACAGGAATTTTACAAAAGTTGGCTGTTTTTGTACCTCATGCCCATAAGCAAAAACTTATGGAAGCCCTGTTTGCAGCAGGTGCAGGGAATATTGGTAACTACAGTGAATGTAGCTTTTGTGTAGATGGCATGGGAAGTTTTAAGGGTAATGAAACCTCTAATCCATTTGCAGGCAAAGCCACGGAAAGGCATATTGAGCCGGAGAGCAGGGTAGAAGTAATTTTTCCGGAATGGCTTGCTGCACAAATTGTAAAGGCCATGAAAAAAGCACATCCTTACGAAGAAGTGGCTTTTGATATTTATTCATTAACAAATGCTTGCCAGCAAACGGGCAGCGGTATTGTGGGAACATTAAGAAAACCGGTAGAAACCACCGTTTTTTTGGCAAATTTGAAAAAGATTTTTAAGGTTCCTGTGGTGAAACATAGCCGTATTTTAAAGAAAAAAGTAAGAAAAATTGCTATTTGTGGCGGCGCAGGTAGTTTTTTAACCGGACATGCAATTGCTTGCGATGCAGATATATTTATTACTTCTGATATAAAATACCACGAATTTTTTGATGCCGACGATAAACTGGTTTTAGCCGATATAGGCCATTATGAAAGCGAGCAATATACAATTGAACTTCTTTTTGAGGTTTTAAAGCTAAATTTTCCTACCTTTGCCGTCCAAAAAACGGCGCTTAACAGCAACCCGGTGCGGTACTTGCTCTAATGGCTGAATAGGATTAATAACAGTACAAGTGAGTGACACAACCGTGGTTGATGGAAGTACAAATGCCCGTTACAAAAAAACAAAAAAATTTCTATGGCAAAAGTTGCAGATTTTTCAATTGAAGAAAAATTAATCTCTCTTGTACGCTTGCAAAAAATTGACAGCAAGCTTGACCAAATACAAATTTTAAAGGGGGAGCTCCCGATGGAAGTGAAAGACCTTGAAGATGAAATTGAAGGTTTGCATGCAAGGCAGGTAAGGGTAGAAGAAGAAATTAACGGCATCAACGAATTTATTGAGCAAAAGAAAGATGAAATTAAAGAAGCGCAGGCGCTGATTAAAAAATACGAGAAGCAAAGCGATAACGTAAAAAACAACCGAGAGTTTGAAGCCATCAATAAAGAAATTGAAATGCAGCAACTCCAGGAAAAACTTTGTGAAAAACATATTAAGGATGCTACGGAAGAAATAGCGGATAAAGCCCGGCAACTGGAATTGGCCAAAAAAGCCGTTGGCGCCAAAGAATCTAACCTTGCGGCTAAAAAAGGTGAGCTGGAAAAAATTATTGCTGAAACAGAAAAAGAAGAAAAGCATTTTGATAAAAACATACAGGCGGCAAGGGAAGATGTAGAGCCCAGGCTATTGATGAGCTATGACCGCATCCGCCAAAATTACCGCAATGGATTGGCCGTGGTGCCCGTAGAAAGGGATGCCTGTGGTGGTTGTTTCCATTCTATTCCACCACAAAAACAAAGTGAAATTAAATTGCGTAAAAAAATTATGGTATGTGAAAACTGCGGCCGTATTTTGGTGGATGACGAGCTGAATGAAGGCGTAGCTTTAAAATAATTTTTTATAAACTACTTATGGCCCTGCAATTTGCGGGGCTTTTTAATGATATGCTGTTTAATAAATTAAATAACTTTAATGTAGGTTTGCAACCAACATGATGCATAGCAACGAAAAATATTTTCCAACTGTAGCCATTGTAATTTTAAACTGGAATGGTAAAGCTTACCTGGAAAAATTTTTACCCATTGTACTCAAAAGCAGTTATGAAAATAAAACGGTAATTGTTGCCGATAATGCTTCTACGGATGATTCAGTATTATTTTTGCGTAACCACTATCCTGGTGTAAGACTAATTGAAAACGCAGCCAATGAAGGGTTTGCCAGTGGGTACAATAAAGCATTGCAACAAGTAAACAGTGAGTATTGCATATTGCTTAACAGCGATGTGGAGGTAACTGAGCAATGGATTGAGCCGGTAATTGCAATTATGGAGGCCAATAAAAAGATAGCAGCATGCCAGCCAAAGATTTTAAGCTTTAAACAAAAAAAATATTTTGAGTATGCAGGCGCTGCCGGCGGATGGATAGATAGCATGGGTTACCCTTTTTCCAGGGGAAGGGTTTTTGATTGTTGCGAAACAGATAATGGTCAATATAATAATGCATCACCCTGTTTTTGGGCAACTGGAACCGCAATGTTTGTAAGAACAGAAGTGTTTAAACAATTAGCGGGTTTTGATGAAAGTTTTTTTGCCCACCAGGAAGAAATAGATTTATGCTGGCGAATGCAACTGGCAGGTTATGCTGTTTTTGTACAGCCAGCGTCAGTAGTGTATCATATTGGGGGCGGCACTTTGCCCAGTGGAAACAGTAGAAAAGTTTATCTCAATTATAGAAACAACCTGGTTATGCTGTATAAAAACCTGCCTGTTTCTGAAAAAATTTGGAAAATACCTGTGCGTTTGGTATTGGATGGTATTGCCGCCTGCAGGGAATTAGTAAGTGCAGATGCCGGTTATTTTATGGCAGTAATTAAAGCCCACATGTATTTCTATGGCTGGCTCATTGGCAAAAAAAAGAAAAATAAATTTACCCCAAAACGACTGACAGGTTTACATGGAGTTTATAAAGGGTTATTGATATGGGAATATTTTATTAAAAAGAAAAAAGCCTTTGCAGAAATTGTAGGAAATAATTCATAAATTATTGATTTGAAACCTTATTTTTGCTACGAAAAAATATATAAAAATGGCACAAACAGAAAAAGAAATTATTGATAATGCCAATCTCGATCTTAAACACAATTGGGTATCCACATCAAGATTTATTTGGTTTGCCCAGGTTTTTTTGTTTATAGCTCTGGTTTTGGGAGGTTGTTATAATTTGTATACCCATCGATATAAGCATCCAGATGTAAAAGTTCCCGAAAATACCCTTTACAATCCGAAATACAAATAAAATTTTTTCATTCGGATTCAAGCTGTAAATTTGCACTCCGAAAAAAAGGAAGAATTCTTTTTATAAAGTATACGGAAGTAGCTCATTTGGTAGAGCATCTCGGCTGAGCCGAGACCAAGGTTGTGCTGGCTGGTTATTAAAATTTGCAAAAGTTCTTTTTTATAAAGTATGCGGAAGTAGCTCATTTGGTAGAGCACGACCTTGCCAAGGTCGGGGTGGCCGGTTCGAGCCCGGTCTTCCGCTCCATTTCCTCCGGCCTATTTGGCGGAGGTTTTTTTTTGAGACAGGATAAATTACCTTATTGCCCCGGTGGTGGAATTGGTAGACACGCAGGACTTAAAATCCTGTGGTCAGCAATGGCCGTAACGGTTCAACTCCGTTCCGGGGCACAAAATTTAAGCGGCATATGCCGCTTTTTTGTTTCCGTCATTATTATTCGCTTCCTTTTTATTGCTTATTTTTATTTAATGTTTTCTCAACTTTTTAACTGGAGAATTGGGCTTGCTGCTGCAGCCATAGCCATTGTTGTGGCAAGTTTATATTTATCTGATTTTTTGGCAAAAAAAATAGCGCTGGATGAAAGAAGAAAAATTGAACAATGGGTTGAAGCTGTTAAGGAAGTAGGTTCAAATATGGTGCAAACCAATTTAACCGGGAGGATATTAATTGAAAACAGTAAAGACATACCTATAATTGTTGTTACTGAAAAAGACAGCATCCTGGATCATCAAAATTTAGATAGCGCATCAATTTCCAAAGACCCTTCTTATATAAATAAAAAACTACGTGAGTTTAAAAACATTAATAAACCCATAATATGGAAAAACCCTTTTAACACAAAGCAAAATAATTTTGTTTATTATGGCCAGTCAAAATTGTTAAAGCAAATCCGTTATTTTCCCCTGGTTCAATTACTTGTGGTTTCCTTGTTTATTGGTGTGATTTTATATGCTATTCAAACCCGTAATAAAAGTACACAAAACCAGGTATGGGCAGGCATGGCAAAAGAAACTGCCCATCAGCTTGGCACCCCGTTAAGTTCTTTGCAGGGTTGGGTAGAAATGCTCAAAGAGTCAAACGGTAACGAAAAAATTGCTTTAGAAATGAGCAAAGATGTAGAAAGGCTTAAATTGGTTAGCGACAGGTTTGGAAAAATAGGAAGCACACCGCACCTTGAAGAAGAAAACCTGGTGAAGCAGGTAGAAAGTATGATTGCTTATATTAAAAGAAGAACACCGGAAAAAGTAAATTTTTCGCTTAATGTGCATCAGCAAACCCATATACCGGCAATGATTAATGCGCCACTATTTGACTGGGTGATAGAAAATTTATTGAAAAATGCCCTGGATGCCATGGATGGCCATGGAAAAATTGATATTGAAATTAAAAATGAAATTTCACAGGTAATAATTGATGTAAAGGATAGTGGTAAAGGTATAAGCAAGGCTAACGCAGCAAAAGTTTTTAAACCGGGCTTTACTACAAAAATGCGGGGTTGGGGCCTTGGCCTTTCATTAAGTAAACGCATTATAGAGCAATACCATAAAGGTGAATTGTATGTAAAGCACAGCGAGCCGGGCAAAGGAACCACATTTAGGATTGTATTAAAAAAATAATGAGATGAAGCTGGCTTTTGAAACTAGGTTATTAAAGTTTGGTAAAATGGGAGAAAAAACCGGCTGGACCTATTTTAATATACCCGCAGCCCTTGCCCATAAAATTGCACCAGCAACAAAAAAATCTTTTAGGGTAAAAGGAAAAATTGATAAAATGGAAATTCGGCAATCATCCCTTTTGCCCATAGGTGATGGTAATTATATTCTTCCGGTAAATGGCGCAATGCGAAAAACCCTCAACAAAAAAAACGGAGATAAAATACAAGTGGTTTTACAGTTAGATAAAGAAGAAATAAAAATAAATTCGCTTTTACTCGATTGCCTGGCCGATGAACCGGAAGCCTTAAAACAATTTAATGCCATGCCCAAATCGCATCAAAAATATTATTCCAAATGGATTGAAAGTGCAAAAACAGAACCTACAAAAATAAAACGTATTGCCCTTGCGGTGAGTACACTTGCCCAAAAAATGAATTATTCGGAGATGATACAGTCGCAGCAGGCAGGTAAAAAATAATTATTCTTCCACTACCAGTTTATAAGCTAGTATTTCCCTGCCATCTGCTAAAATTATTAATGGATATTCGCCTTCGGTTTTACAGGTGTAAGTAAATTGCATGCCCGCTTCTGCCGAAGAGAATTTAACCAGCATAGGTTTTGGTTTTTTTCTTTCTTCACCTGCAAGTATTTCCAGTTTTGTAATTTCTTTTTTTCCATTTTGCAAAATCGTAAAATTAATTTTCCCTCCTAATTTCGATTTCAGCATCCCGATAGCAGGAGCCGGTTTTTGAATACCCAGCTCAAAAGCAGCGGAGCCAATTACAGGCAAAGCATAAAAATCTTTCAGGCTTTTTGGCCCCGGGCCGAGTTGCCATGCGCCATTATCGGGGTAATTGCCCAGGTTAAACAAATTTTTATCCGCAAAAAAGTAAGCGCTGCAAAATTGTGGCGTAAAAATAGATTGCTTTTTATCGAGGAAGCCGGCTGCTTTGGCAGCATCTACATAATACCATTCATCTTTACTTTGGCCAAGTTGCACTACGTTCCAGGAGTGGTTCATTTCATCTGCCGGGTCGTTAATTTCTCCTGCAAAATTTTTGCTGTACCCATCTACCGAAAGGCACCGGATACCTGCCTGGCTGCACATTTCCTGAAACAGTAAAGAAAAGCCAAGTGGCGTTGCTTTTCGGAGTTCAATAACTTTCACAGGGTCGCTGTTTTTCTGGTCATTGCTCCGGGTGGCTTTGGGGTCAAGGGCAATATTTTTTGCAATCCAATAATAAATAGCACGGGCTTTACTAATTTTTTCAGGAAAAGCGAGTGTAATAGTTTGGGCAATTGTAGCTACATTTTTATCGCTCATGCTACCAAACTGTTTTACAGCGCTATCAACACTTGCAAAATTTTGCGCAATTGCCGGGGATACCAATACCGTAAAAAGGAACAGTAAAACATTTTTTATGTACCTCATTTTTTTCATGCTATAAAAATATAACAGGTAAAGTTAAAACTATCCAAAATAGGTGCAGGTTTTTTTTACATTTGCGGTCTATTGACGCATCAATTTATATGTATCTTTAACAAAATTCCCGGTTATATGAAAAAAATTACTTTTTTCCTTTTGATATTTATTTTTACTGCCTCCTTTTCTTCAAGGGCAGATGAAGGCATGTGGTTACCTCAGCTTTTGCAAAAGCTTAATGAAAGCCGCATGAAAAGCCTGGGGATGAAAATAAGCGCAGCTGATATTTACAGCATCAACAAAGGCAGTTTAAAAGATGCCATTGTAAGCCTGGGTGGTTTTTGCACTGCCGAAGTAATCTCTTCAAAAGGGCTTATACTCACCAATCACCATTGCGGTTTTGATGCTATACAAAACCATACCTCTTTAGAAAAAAATTATCTTAGGGATGGGTTTTGGGCAAAAGATAATGCTGGTGAATTACCCAATAAAGGGCTTTTTGTAACTTTTATTGTGCGTATAGATGATGTGAGCAATACCGTAATGAAAGGCGTAAACAACAATATGGACGAAAAAGAAAGGCAATCACTAATTGATAAAAATATAGCAGGAGCCATAAAAGATGTACAAAAAGAGGCAACTCAGGATGCTTTTATCCGAGGTTTTTTTGAAGGCAACCAATATTATCTTTTTGTAACAGAAACTTACCGGGATATTCGATTGGTGGGTGCACCGCCATCTGCTATTGGCAATTTTGGTAAAGATACCGATAACTGGATGTGGCCAAGGCACACTGGTGATTTTTCAATGTTTCGCATTTATGCTTCCAAAGAAAATAAACCGGCTGAGTATGCTGCAGACAATATTCCTTATTCCCCAAAAAAATCTTTAAAAATTTCATTAAAGGGAATCAAAGAAAACGATTTTACCATGGTATTTGGTTTTCCGGGAAGAACCATGGAATACCTGCCTGCAATTGCCGTTGAACAAATTAGAACGGTAAACGACCCTGCAAAAATTGCCATTAGGGACAAAGCACTGTTGATTATTGACGGTTATATGAGAAAAGATGAAGCTCTTAAAATTAAGTATGCTGCTAAGTATGCTTCCATTCAAAATGCCTATAAAAAATGGCAGGGAGAAGTATTGGGCCTTACAAAAACCAACGCTTTTTTAAAAAAGAAAAATTACGAAAATATTTTTCAGCAAAGGGTAAATGCCAATGCCGGCTTGAAGCAGCAATACGGTAATGTGTTGCAAAACCTGGCAGAAGCATATAAAAATATGGAACCCTTTGGCCTGGGAAGGGATTACTATAATGAGCTATTCAGTAAAATAGAATTGTATGCCATTGGTATGCAGTTAAACAGTTTGGTTACTGCCCATAGTAAAGGTGAAGCAGTATATGCAAGCCGTTTAAAGCAGGTGCAAACTTCTATTAATGATTTGCTGGACGAATATGATGTACAGGTGGATAAAAAAATTTTTGAAACCCTTATTGAAATATATGCCAAAAGGCAGGATAAAAATTTTGTGGCTCCTCAGCTTTTACATGAATTGGAAACTACCGATGGAAGCTATGCTGCATTTACCAACAGAGTGTACAGCCAGCAAAATTTATATAACAGAGACAGCCTGAATGCCCTTTTTGCTAAACCCGCAGAAGAAGCAATTGCACAAATAGGCAAATTTGATGCTATTAACCTTTTTAAAAGTTTACAAGTTACTTATCAACAAAATGTGCAACAGAAATTAAACGAATACCAGGCACAGATCAATAAATTTCAAAGGCTTTATACAAAAGGACAGTTGGAGGTAATGAAAGAAAAAAAATTTTACCCCGATGCCAACAGCACTTTAAGGGTTACCTATGGCCAGGTAAAAGGGTATAATCCAAGGGATGGGGTTTATTATAATTATTATTCCACATTGGATGGTTTAATGCAAAAGTATGTACCCGGAGATTATGAATTTGATGTACCCGAAAAACTCCGGCAACTGTATGCAACTAAAGATTACGGAATATATGGTCACAACGGCGTTATGCCAGTATGCTTTATTGCCAGCAACCACACCACAGGCGGAAATTCCGGCAGTCCTGTGCTGGATGCATACGGCAATTTAATAGGGTTAAATTTTGACAGGGTTTGGGAAGGAACCATGAGTGATATTAATTATGACGCTTCTATTTGCCGGAATATTATGGTGGATATACGATATGTTCTTTTTATTGTTGACAAGTATGCCGGGGCAACTCATCTCATTAAAGAAATGAGCCTTGTAAAAGCACGTTAAGGACAATTTGTTCACATTTATTTTTGGGGTAATTGAATTTTGTTGTTTACAAATTATTAAACTTTTAATTTTAAGGAGCAAAATCTTACTTACAAAATATTATGTAAGTAGTTCGAACAATTGTTCAGGATAAAAAAGATTATTATGCCCAAAAAAGGATACCAGCATGGTACACGAAAATTTCAATTTAGCGAAGCCTATGTTGACCAGGAGACCAAGAAGAAAATAGACGAGCACTTATTCAATTTCAATCATCAAATTTCAGCCGAAGATTTGCAAGGCGCCAAAACTGATATTTCCCTGCTTACAAAACCGGGGAGCCAGCAAAAAATAACAAGGGAGTAATATTTTTTTGAGTAAATTTATTTTTAACGAATCGGTATATACAACATATATTTTCCCCGAAAAAAATCTTCCTCAAAAATTTTTTCCAGTTCCCATATATAAGGCCTGCATTGACTTTCATGAATTTCACGGGAAAGGTCGCCGCCTTTTAGGCAAATGAGACCATTGGGTACATTGTTACCTTTTTCTTTATTTTTTTTGAGTAAAGGTTTACTCCATTTCCATAAATCTTTAAGAGGTGCTACGGCACGGGAAACCACTACATCAAAATTATTATCCTTAAAATCTTCAGCTCTTGAATGCGTAGTAATGATATTTTTAATTCCTGTTGCCTCTGTAACCTCATTTATTACTTTTAGTTTTTTATTGATGCTGTCTACCAGTTGAAACCTTGCGCCGGGAAAAAATATTGCCAGCGGCACCCCAGGAAAACCACCACCAGTGCCGAGGTCCATCACTTTCATATCCTGGGTAAAATTAAATTGAGTTGCAATAGCCAGGGAGTGGAGCACATGGTGCACATAAAAATTATCCATATCCTTGCGGCTTATTACATTTATTTTACTGTTCCAGTCCTCATACAAATGCTTGAGCAGTGCATACTGTTGTAATTGCGACAGTGAAAATTCAGAAAAATATTTTTGCAATATGCCACTATCCATTATTTCCAGGTTTGTGCAGGTTTTTTAAAAAGAGAAGTGGAAAATATAAGGTAATAAAAAAACATCCATATATCAAATAACCAAAACCAGGGGAGCAGGTCGTGTTCATTGAGCTTTTTGGTACTGCGATAAAAAATTAAAAATTGCAGCAAGTACCTAAATGAAAAAATACAAAGGCTAATTTGCCAGTTATAAAAAATACAACTCGCAACCAATAAAGGGTAATACAGTATTTGCGAAATGGCATAATGCGATAACAAAAACTTGTGCTTTGCTTTATAATATTTTGATGTGGTATAGTGCCTGCTTTTTTGGGCTTTCCATTGTTTCCAGCTTTGGGCAGGTTTGCTTAAGGTAAAGCTTTGTTTATCGGTATTAATCCTTGTGTTTTTTGCCGTTGCTGCCATATTAATAAACAAGTCATCATCTCCACCGGGAATGCTGTTATAAGACGAAAAACCTTTATGCCTGAAAAATACACTGCGTTTATATGAGAGGTTCCTGCCTACACCCATATAAGGAATGCCAGCCAATGCATAACTCATGTATTGTAAGGCAGTATGAAAAGTTTCCCAGCGTATGAGCTTATTTAATATGCCGGGTAGTTTTTGATAGGCGCCATAGCCCAGTATAATTTCTGTTTCGGGCCGGTAGGCATCCTGCATACTTTGTATCCAATACTCTGTTGCCGGTACGCAATCTGCATCGGTAAGCAATAAAATTTCATGTTTTGCCGATTTGATGCCTATGCTCAAAGGGAATTTTTTGCCCGGTATCATTTTAGCTTCCTGGGTAAGTTCAATTATATGCAATTGCCGGAACTGTTTGCGCAATTCTTCCAAAATGTATTTGCTTTCATCATAAGAATTGTCGTTTACCACTACTACTTCATGGGTGCTGTTGTATTGCTGTACGAGTATGCCCGGGAGGTTAAGGGTAATATTTTGCGCTTCGTCCCTTGCACATACAATTACCGATACAGCATGGGTTTGTGAAACATCTTTTTTTTTGTTTTGATAAAAAGCCAGCCTAATAAAAAAAAACAAGTAGTAAAAAATTTGAATAAAGGCGATAATACAAAAAGCAATAAACAGTATCAGCTGCCAGTTATGTTGCAGCAGTTTTGGTAAATCCATAAAGCAAAAATAAGCCGATATTAAGCTTGCTGAAAATAAAAATTCAGAAAAATAAAAAACTGTTTACGGTTCATTCACCACCGGCCTTATTTTAGGGTTTCAGCCAGCCATTTATAAAACTCTGCCTGCCATACTTGTGCATTCTGCGCCTGTAAAACCCAGTGGTTTTCGTCGGGCAGGTAAACCAGTTTACTTTTTATACCTTTTAATTGTGCTGCCTGAAAAGCCTCCAGGCCTTGTTCAATGGGCACCCTGTAATCTTTGCCGCCCTGGTAAATTAAAATTGGTGTGTTCCATTTCTCTACCAGGTTGCTTGGGTTAAAATTATCGTATGAGTTTTGGGCTTCTTTATTGTGTTTGTCCCAATAAGGCCCGCCCATATCCCAGTTTACAAACCAAAGTTCTTCGGTAGTGCCATACATGCTTTTAAGGTCAAAAACACCATCGTGTGCTATAAAAGTTTTAAAACGGTTGTTATGGATGCCGGCTAAATAAAAAATGGAATAACCGCCATAGCTTGCACCCACTGCACCCAACCGGTTTTTATCTACAAATTTTTCTTTGCTCATTTCGTCAATTGCAGTAAGGTAATCCTGCATTACCTGCCCGCCCCAGTCTTTGCTAATTTTTTCGTTCCAGGTAGTTCCATGACCGGGCATTCCCCTTCTGTTGGGCGCAACTACAATATAGCCATTTGCAGCCATTAACTGAAAGTTCCACCTGAAGGAATAAAACTGGGTGAGTGCAGATTGTGGCCCACCCTGGCAATAAAGTAACGTAGGGTATTTTTTTGTAGTATCAAAACCCGGAGGATAAATAACCCATACCAGCATTTGTTTTCCATCTGAAGTGGTCATCATTCTTCTTTCTGTTTTGCTCAACCCAATTTTTGCATATACATCATTATTTACTGTAGTTAATTGTTGCATGTTGCCTTTAGCAATATCTACTGTATATATTTCAGAGGCATGGTTCATGTCGGTACGGCCTACAACAAGCGTGCTTCCTGCCTGGCCTATAATATTGGTAACATCAAAATCGCCATGAGTAATTTGCCGTATAAGCGGCAGCATTTTTGTTTTGCCCGGGTATTTTAGTTCAAAAAGTTGCGTAGTGCCGTTTACTGCTGCAATAAAATAAATAAATTTTCCATCGTTGCTCCAGGAAAAACTGTTTACATGTAAATCGTCCCTAAACCTGGTGAGGTTCATTTTTATGCCATTGGCCATAGTTACAATATCCTGTTTATCGGCTTCATAGCCATCTCTTTCCATACTCAGCCATGCCAATACGCCATCTTTACTGTATGCAGGATTGAGGTCGTAGCCTTTCATTTCTGCCGTTAAATTTTGGGTAATACCGGTGGCAACATCATAAGCATATAAATCGGTATTGGTACTTACAGCATAGTCTTTACCATATTTTTTTTTGGTTACATAAATTACCTGCCTGCTATCGGGGCTCCAGATATAATCTTCATCTCCGCCAAAAGGTTTTTGAGGGCAATCGTAAGGTTCATTGGGCATAATATCCTTTTCCTCTTTTGCATTTTGGGTTGGGGCAATAAATACATGGTCAAAATTTCCATCTTCCCAGGTATCCCAATGACGGTAAGCAAGGTTATCGAATATATATACATTTGATTTTGTGAGTTGCGGGTAATAATCGGAGCCTAAAATATTTTTAACTTTCACTTCTTTGTTGCTGATGCGATATTTTCCATCGGGAGAAATATTTTTGTTGGCAAGCAACGAATCGAGATGAGTAATTATTTCTGCAGTTCCACCGGTAACGGGTACCCGGTAAGTTTTACGGCTACTTTTGTTGGTTTCTACATTTGGCGTGCTTACGCTGTACACTACCCACTTTTTATCTTTGGAAATGCCCATTGCAGAAACCCTGCCTAGTTTCCAAAGTAATTCGGGTGTCATTACCTCTTGTGCATTGGCAACAGAAAAAGAAAAAAGCAATAAAAAAAAGAGCAAGCGGTTCATAAAAAAATATTTTTTTAAAGTTAAGCATATTGCTTTAATGGCAAATAATATTAGCGCATCCTTATAAAATTATTATTGGTACTGCCAAATAAAAATTTATTTTTTTAAGGGATTGCATTTACCCTTATTCCTTCGCTATGGCTGCTAAATTCCGGCGCATACATACATTGAATACTGGTGATGCCATTGCTAAAATTACCGGCATGGGTTACATACATTGGGTATTCAAATACAAAATTGCCTTTGGGTAAATATGGAAAGAAAAAATTGGTGCTGGCATCTTTTGTGCTTTCGTAATAACCCAATCCGCCCTGCCATTTATAACTGCTGAGCACATTTACCGGTTCCATGCAGGCGGCACGCATATCTTTCATGTGTACATACTCCATTTCTCTGTCTGCATACAATTCTATACGCACCACAACTTTATCGCCTACTTTTAATTCGTCGCCTTCATTTATTACCTGCAATACTGGCCCGGAGGCAGAATTTTTTTCTACAAATAATTTTTTTACCAGTTTCAAAGGCGTTTGGGCGGTTGTTATTTTATCCAGGTCTTCAAAATATTGCCAATACACAGCGCCCCAGCTTGTAGCTGTAGATTGCGGCTTTACAGTTACTATTATATTGCCCATGCCCTGTTGTACTTTATTTCCGGCAATTGTTTGTTTAAAATAACCTGTTCCTGCTTCAACTTTATCATCTGCAGTACTAAGCGATAAATTTCCCAGTTGAATAGTTACATTTTTATCTTCGCTAAGCCAGTTGCTGCCCTTGAGTAATAGTGCGTAACATGCTTCGGCAGTGGCTTTGGTGCTTTCCCAACTGTTGGTTTGTTTGTTTTTTAAAAGCCATGTTTTTAAATTATCAACTGTTTGTAGGTTTTTATCAATATCCGAAAAAGCTTCAATTAAAAGAGAATGGCTCTCAATTGGCGACTGGTACCAATAGTATCCTCGTTTTGTAAAATCTTTCCAATACATGCCCATTTCTTCGCTCTCAATGGCATTTTCTTTTAAGGAGTTAATTATTTTTTTTGCGGTAATTTCATCACTATTGCGAAAAAGTGATAGCGCTATCATTCCCTGGTAATATTTCCCAAAACCGGTCCAATATTTTTTGGATTGACTGCGGTAGTAATTATCTGCTTTTTGCAAAGAAGAGCTAATGGGATATTCCGGAAAAAAACTACGCATGTACAAATATTGAATGGCATAACCAGAAAGGTTGTTCTGACTCAATTTTATTTTATGTTTTATTAGGTATATATAATCTTCTTTTATTCTTGCATCAAGATATTTCAACGCCTTTTCCACAATAGGGGTGAGGCTACTGTAATCATCTTTTGAAATGGCATTAAGCTTGCGTAAATGACCAATGCCGGTAAGGATGTATTGGGTGATATACCGGTCATCAGGTCCGCCTTTAAACCAGCTAAAACCACCGTTGGATGTTTGCGCTTCGGCAATTTTTTTAAGTGTATTATTTTTTTCATTGGCCAGGCGAACCAAATCAAAAAGAAGGGCAATATTTTTCTTTTGCTCATTTTCATTTTGCGCCTGCAATACCCAGGGTGTTTCTTGCAGCAATACCAATTTTAATTCTTCATTTTTTTGAAGATTACCCAATATAGCAGCGGTATCAATTGTTTTCCATTTTTCAAAAACAGCTTTTATTTTTGGCATACTGCCGGCAATAAATGCAGCTAAACTATTGGCATAATAGCGGTTAAAAGTTTGCTCCGCACATTCGTATGGATATTCCATTAAGTAGGGTAAGGATTGAATGGCATACCATGCCGGGTTGCTGGTAAATTCAACCGTAAGTGATTGATGGGTAAGCGTGCCACTTACATTGGCATTGAGCAGTTTGCTAAACGTAAAATTTTTATTGCTCGTATTACGCAGATTTAAGGGCAACGATTCGGTAACCAGTGTTCGGTTGGTTAATACAGGTAATGCCATTTCTTCACCATCAGAAAACGATCCGTCTTTTGCAATGGCTTTTATGCGGTAAACCATTGCGCTGTTGAATTGGTAAGGTATTTCCATGGGAAATTTTACCAATACACTTTTGCCGGCTGCAACTGTAAAATACTGGTTGGGAAAAACGTTTTTAAACCATCCGTCAACCGGTTGGTTGGTTGCTGCATCCAGCAGTTGCAATTGAGATGTGCCGGTAATTTCTTTATCACTGAGGTTTACAATTTTTGCGCTAAATTCCATTTGGTCTCCTTCTCTCATAAAGCGTGGCGCAAAGGGTTGTACCATCAATGGTTTTTGGGTGATTATGGTTTTTTCATCGTACACGCTGGCCAAGTTTTTATCATAAGCCAGGGCCATCATTTTCCAGCTTGTAAGCGCTTCGGGCATGGTAAATGAAAATTCAATCGTGCCTTCTGCATCTGTTTTTAAATCCGGTAAAAAGAGGGCGGTTTCATTAAAGTTTTTACGAAAAGTAAAATTGTTGTTTTGGGGGTTATTAACTTGCCTATCTGAAATACTGTCTGATAGTATTTCTGCTATGCCTGAAGCTTCTCTTTTTTGTTTAGGAAGTTTCATGTGTTTGGGATTGTCTGCATCGCCTTCTTCTATTTCTGTAGGAGCAGCCATAGCAATATTTCCTTCATTAATTTCAGCGTTATTCAACGTAGAAAAGCCGACAGTATTTTTTTGCTTTGGCTGAAATTCATTAAAGAGCAAGCCTTTATCCAGTAATACATCATAAAATTTTTCTTTCTCCTGTAGGTATTTTACAGATACGTTATTAAACTCAGTAGAATTGAGAAGCATAAAATTCCTTGAGGTAAAGCTGCTATAATTATTAAGTAAAGGCCAAAGGTTTATTAAAGAATTCCATGAATGAGGTTTAAACTGGTCAAGCGATGCATCGTACATGCTGATGAGCGCTTCGGCAGCAACCTTATCGGCTTTTTCGCCGCTAATTTTTATTTTCCATTTTTCTTCGCTGCCCGGCAATAATTTTTCCCTAAAAGTTTCATAACGGATATGTAGTTTTTTATTGCTCCAGGGTATTTGAATGGTATTGCTACCTGAATATACCCGGTTGTTTTTTACAAATACATAGGCAATATTAATACCGCCACGGTCATTTTCGGTAATCGTAAGTTCGGTATTTAAAGGTTTGTTGCCGGTTACAAATGCGTATTGGGTAGTGGTACTGTTTTCGTTTCTGCTTATAGAAACTATGGACCATATTTTATCAAATCCGGTTTTTAAAGTAAAGTTTGTTTTTTCTCCGGGTAAGGCTTTCTCATTTGCTTCGGCCATAACGGGATCCTTAATTGTGTTGTCTTTTGCAAAAAGGTATACCAATCTTTCTGCGTTTACTTGTTCCCCGTATTTATCTTTTGTAATTGCTGATATTTTATACCATCCTGCGGCTAAAGGTTTTTGGGAAAAACTGTATTTCCCATTTTCCTTTGTACTGTCTGTTTTTTCAGTAATGGTTTCATTTACAGGCCATGTGCCTGCCTGGTCTTCATTGGCATAAACATCATAAGGAAAATTTTGGTAGTATTCTTCTTTTGACATTATAAAAAGGTCGGGCTGGTGCCAGTAACGGTTACGGAAAATGCGATTGGGGGCGCTTAATTTTTGTAACGTAACTTTTACGGCCGTTTTTTCAAAAATACCATTGCTGTTTTTACTGGTTATTAAAATACTGTTGATGCTGTCTGCAGATATTTTTTCAGCAGAAGCAATTTCGAGTTGCAGCGCCTGGTAGCTTACGTCAATATTTGTTTCTGCACTTCTTGTTTCTCCGTTAATATCGGTTACATTGGCAATTACCTGGTAGGTAAAAACGGGTTGATTTTTTTTGTCGGCGGTTTCATCGGGAATGGCCAAAAATTTAATACTAAAATTTCCATCGGCACCTGTTTGTGTAGTGCCATTGCTAATTTCCACTTGGTTATTGTTGCCATGGGGCGGCCATATTTTTCCCCTGTAACCCCACCAATATGGGTATTGCACCATGCGTACCACACGGTATTTTACCAGTGCGCCATCTATATTATTTCCAGCATAGCCTTTTGCATTACCGGTAACCTTAATGCTGTCGTTTACACGGTAGGTTCCAGCAGGCTTTATAATTTCTACTGAAAATTTGGGCCGTTTATATTCTTCCACACTAAATGCAAGCATGCCATTATTAACTGAGTCTTTTAAATAAAAAATTCCATTTAGCAATCCTTCCGGCAGTTTAAAACTACCGTTAAAAGAACCGTAATCATTTGCGGTAGATTGGAGCGATGTAATTTTTTTTGCGTTTGCATTTAATAGTTGTACTGTTGTTTTATATCCTGCTGCTATTTCACTTTTTCTTGTTTTTTGATTGGTGCTTAAGGCAATACCTTTAAAAAATACTGTTTGCCCTGGCCGGTAGATGCTCCTGTCTGCAAAAAAGAATGTACGGTGGTATTGTCCTTCGGGATAAACACTATTATGTCTTTCATAATAGTAATCATCGGTAAATAATTCATCTTTTTCGTGGGTTATTTGATACAGCTCGGAATTATAATCTTCATCTTTATTTACCAGTTGTACAAACCCGTTTTTATCTGTTGTGTATTTTTCTTTTTTTAAATCTACATAGCTGCGGCTGTTGTAATTGTAGTTTTGTTGCCAGGTTTGTACCGTAGCATTGGCTATGGGCATTCCAGAACTTCTGTTCAACACATACAGTTGAGACTTATTATTGGTTACATAGCTAATGTTGCTGATAAAAACAATTTGCTTTGCCATGTAATTGTTAACAGTTTTAAAATTTGGTTCCACAGAGGCAAGTATTATGTACGTTCCTTCATTTAATGAATTTGCTTTAATTTCTAAACTGTGGTTTTGAAAATCGTTGGTTTGCGGTAAATTAACTATCCATTCTTTTTCTGGTTTTTTAGCGGCAATTTCGCTCCATTGCTTACTGTAATCGTTGTAACTATGAATTTTTTTAAGTTCCTGTCGGCTGGTTTTTATGGCACGCAAATATATTTTTTCAATATTTTTAAATTGTACAAGTATGCGAAAAGGCATATTGGGCACATTCACTTTTTCTGCGCTCATTTGCAGTGAAGGGGCGTTGATTTGAGAAAGGAGGTTGCTGCAATTAATGGCGCCATCTGAGTTGGGATATTTGGTTATGGCAACTTCACAAATTTCTTTTGCCTTTTTTATTTCAAACCGGTTTGTCGTATCCGTTAAAGGGTTGTAATCATTTCCTTTGTTTTTATAAATAAGGGCCCGCAAATACATGGCTTGTGCTGTAGCAGGAAGGGTTGAATAATTTTTTTCAACAGCCAGCAGTGCATTTTCATACAATTGGCTTTTACTGTTAAATATACCTTGCTGGTTTACAAAATTGAGCCTTATTAAATCGGCATCTAAAAGCGCTTCTGTATTTATATCTGCAAGGTGAAATTTTAGTATGTTTTGCAGTAAATGAAGGGCCTGTAAATATTGGGAACTACTGTCTTTTGAGGAAAAAACGGTGGTTACAAACTGGTCCGCAGGCGAAAATGCTTTTTCATCGTTAATGATGAATTTATAGGAAGGGTCAGTTACATCGTTTTCCTCATCCATATAATAATTGAGCGCCCTGTGTGCCAGTAAATCATATAAAGTAGGCCGGAGTTGCCTTGTGTTTGTGCCTTTTTGTAAAATGGCTTCAAAGTTTTGTAAAGAAGTGTTTTTAAGTAAATCATCATTTTTTAACGATGCTGTATATAATGCATTTATTTGCAGGTTTAATTTTTGAAGGCTCCAAGTACTGATATCCTTACTGTTTTCATCAACCAGTGCAGTGCGGCTGTATAGTTTATAACGGTTAATTTTTTTATAATTCCAATACATGCCAGCCTGTATGGTTTGCAAAATATTTTTTGCAGGTGCGCTGGTTTTGCTTATTAAAGTATCGAGGGTGTAAATACTCTTCTCTAAATAAGTTTCTTCAAAATAACTGCGGCAAAGTATTAAATAAATGGCTGCTTTTACCTGCTGTGGCTGATTTTTGCCGGCTAAAGCCGATTGCATAATTTTGTTTATGCCTGCTAATGCGCTTTTGGGTAAACCTTTTTGTATAAGTTGATCTATTTTCTTCCATTCAGCTGTGTAATTATTCGTTTGTGCCATAAGGGTAATAGAAAATAACATACTGGACGAAACCAGGATGCAGGTTAAAAATTTTTTCATTTTCAATTGTATTGTTTCCATATTATCAGGATAAACAAGGTAATAAATTTTATTGTTTTATAGTGTATAGATGTTGAATTCTATATATTGCATAAGTATTCCATTAAATTATGGGTTTAACTTTTTATTAATGATTGCCAAGTAAACTAAGAACATTTTTACCAATCCTAAAAGTAGTATCAGCTTTATTTCACCTTAAAATCTACAACAATGAAACAAATTTTTACCCTTTTACTGTTTACCCTGTGTTTTTTATCAATTTCAGCTCAAAACAGGAATGGCCGCACCAAACTTACCATAACTAACGGCAGTAATGAGCAAATTAAAGTTCAGGTTGATGGCAGGCAATATAATATGAATGGCAGAAATGATGATGTTGCCATAAACAACCTTGCAGCAGGCTACCACTCTGTAAAAATTTACAAGGAAGACAGGAAACGGAATAACGGCAGATGGTCTTCTTTGAGCCGTTACAAAATTGTTTTTCAAAAATCCGTTTACCTTTCCAGGGGTTACCAGCTTGATTTAATGATTAACCGTTTTGGAAAAGTATTTATGGATGAAGCAGTGTTGGATAATAACTATTACAATGACCAGTTTCCTGATGAAGATGATGACAATAACTGGAGCAACCAGCACCGTGAAATGGACCAGCAGGTATTTAACCAATTAAAGACTTCATTACAAAATGAATCATTTGATAATAGCAAGCTAACCATGGCCCAGCAGGCAATTGCGGCAAATTGGGTGAGTACAAACCAGGTGAAACAATTACTGGAAGTTTTTTCGTTTGAAGACAATAAATTAGCCCTTGCTAAATATGCGTATCCTTTTACTACCGACAGGAATAATTATTTCCTGCTTTACGATACATTTACTTACAGCAGCAGTAAAGAAGCCCTGGCAAAATTTATAAGAGAATATAAAGATTAAATTATTTTTTACATTTAAACTGGTAATAAAAAGCCGGCTCAAAATGAGCCGGCTTATATTTTGAAACAACACCAAATTATTGCTTTACAAAACGCAAAGTTTGTTTTGTGCCATCTTCACTAAGGGTATTAATAAAGTATGTGCCTGCAGGTAAATGAGCCAGTTTTAGCATTAATGTATTTGAACCTGTGTTTAAAACCTGCGATTGGGTAAGGATAATTTTACCGGCAACATCAGTAATTTTTATGATCAGCTTTGATCTTACTGTACTTACCATTTCAATAGTGGCATTTGTTTCAACCGGGTTGGGAACCAACCTTGCCATTTCAAAAGCCTTATCGTTATTTAAAAGGGTAATAATTGTACTGTAATTTCTGTCGCCATCAGCATCTATTGTTCTTAAGCGGTAATAATTAATTCCGGTAACCGGGCTATTATCCGTATAATCGAAAGGTTGCTGGCAGCGAATATAATCAGCAGTAATATTATAGATGGGCTCAAACCTCCTGCCATCTGTACTGCGTTCTAAAACCATATTGGCTTCACCACTGGTACAATTTATTTTCCAGTTAATGAGGTTTGAAGTTTTAGAAAGTTTTGAACCCTTAATATATTGGATGGTTATGGGCAATGCTGCACCAGAAACACTTATGTTGAATGGAGCAGAGCTGCTGTTATAACCATAAACCCTTACATAATAAGTTTGGTTTGCCAGTAAACCGGTGAGGTTAAGTACTTCATTATCGCCGGTTACGGTTGCATCTGAACAGTCTATTGGAACCAGTGCGCCACAAGTTCCGGAAAATGCCTGTACAACAATATCCAGGCCGGGGAACGTGGTATTTTCAACTAAAATAGATGCACCGCCATTGGATGATGTAGTAAACTGATACCATACATCATTAGCATTGGGCGAAGTAAAGCCGCCACAATTTACCGCCGGCATTGTTTGCGTACCGCCAACATTTGTACTGCTAATAGCGGTTGGTCCAATGGTTATTGCGCCGGTGCATTCATCGTTTGAAGGCGCATCTGCCAAAGTTTGAAAATTCATCACTAAAGAATTTGCACTATAGCCATTGCCTGTACCAGTACAATTTTTTCTTACATATACAGAGTATATTGTAGTAGCAGTTAAACCGCTAATTGCCTGAGCAGAAACCGCAGGATTAATAACCGTACCACCAACTCCTGCTGTAGCGCCTGTTCCCGGAGTAAACCCCGGAGGACCATATTCCAAAACAAAATTGCCTGAACCACTCCAGGAAATATTTGCTGTATTTGCAGTAACATTTGCCACCGTAACATTTGTAGGAATGTTACATGTACTTGGGCAGGTAATTTGTAAAGAATAATTTCCATAGCTAAATACAGAATTATCGTATCCGCCCAAAAGTATATAGTAAGTTGTGCCTGCTGTTACATTAAGTAGCATCGCCGCTGGACCAAACATAAATCCGCAACCACTATTATCATAACCAACACAAGATGTAATTGTACCACAACTTGTGCCTGTATAAACCCTAAGGTAGTTGTCATAATCAGATTGTGCACAGGTAGAAATGGATACTTCCCCACTTGTTGCTGCGGTGTATCTAAACCAAACAGCTTTATAAAATCCGTCTGCAGTATTGTCAATACCACCACAACTTACGGCTGGTAAAACGTCATTAGTAGCATTTACTGTGCTTCCTGTATAAAGCGTTCCGCATGTTACCACCGTTGCGCCTGCGCAATTATCATTTGCCGGCGGAGGGCCAAGTGTGGTAAAAAATGCCACATCAGAGTTAAGGCTAAAACCGCTGCCTGTACCGCTGCAATCCTGGCGGATATATACATCATAAGATGTGCTGGTTGCAAGCCCGGTAATGGTTTGTACAGAAGTTGCAGGATTAATAACCGTGCCACCAACACCTGCTGCGGATCCTGTACCCGGCGTAAAGCCCGGAGGACCATATTCTAAAATAAAAGTTCCGGTTCCATCCCAGCTTACATCAACAGTGCTTGATGTAGGATTTTGTGCAAATACATTCGAAGGCCTTACACATGCTGTAGGGCAGGAAACCGATAAGCTGTAATCACCCGAACTGGAAGGGCCATAGCCCCCAAGCAAAACGTAATAGGTTGTTCCAGCTGTTACAGTTACATCAATGGATGAAGGACCTGAAAAAGTACCGCAACCATCATCGTCTGATGCTTCGCACTGGTTAATAGAAGCGCAATCTGCACCTGAGTAAACTCTTATGTAAGTATCATAAGTAGAGCCGCAGGCAGAAAAAGTAGATTGCCCGCTTACTGTAGGTGTATATTTAAACCATACGCCATGATAAATGCCAGTTGTTAAATCAACGCCACAATCAAGAACACCGGTTGGCAATACATCGTCAGTAGCAGATAATGTTGTACCTGCATAAGTAATGCCGCAGTTAACCGTAGTGGCAGTTGCGCAATTATCATTTGCAGGCGCTGGTGGCGGTGTGGTAACGCTTAAAGTAAATTCGCCGCAATCCGGCGGTGGCCAGGTATCCACAAAAATAAAATAAAGGCCATTGCTGGGAAAATTTACTACCGTTTGTCCAAATCCCGATTCATTGGTAAATACACCCCCAATTGCATTGGCAGATGTAGGAGGGCAGGAGGTATGTACCGACAAGATTTTCCATTCTGCAGAACCTCCTAAAGTAAATTGGTAACTTACGGGTGCGTTGTTTACAAACATACTGAAAACATAATCTTCCCCATCTCCGTAAAAAGATGAAAAATAACTTCCCTCGGGATAATCATTAACCGTACCGCATGTGGTTAATGTACCGCTGATATACGGTATGGATGTGATTGGGACACTAATGGCACAATTATTTTGTGCATTGGCAAAAAATGAAATCAATAAAAAAAACAACAGCAGGAGCTTGTAGAGTTTCTTCATACAATTAATTTAAAGTAATAAAAACTAATTACAGGATCGTTTATATAGGTGGGGAGCTATCAAAGTTATATAAAATGTGGACAAACCCAATAGATTTGTTGATAATTAATTTAAGGTAAAATTGATTTTTTTTGAAAGAATGCCGGCTGTTAAATGCAGGCTGCTATAGCCATTGCTACTCTTTCGCCATCCATTGCAGCGCTTACAATACCGCCGGCATAGCCAGCGCCTTCTCCACAGGGATATAAATTGTTAATTTGCGGGTGCTGTAAATTTTCCTTGTTTCTTGGAATACGAACCGGGCTGCTTGTACGGCTTTCTGTGGCAACTAAAATTGCTTCGTTGGTTAAATAACCCTTCATTTTTTTTCCAAATGATTGAAAGGCCCCGCTAAGTGCATTGGATAAAATTGCGGGTAGGATTTCATGAATGGCTGAACTATTGACTCCCGGTAAATAAGAATTTTGGGGAAGCGACGGTGAAATTTTCTTTTGAACAAAGTCCTGCATTCTTTGAGCCGGGGCAACAAATTTACCAGATCCTGCTTTAAAGCATTCCTGTTCCAGCATTTGCTGAAAATGCATAAAACGCAAAGGATCATTATTGTTTACGGCATCCTTATAATATTTATCCTGCATTAATGTATTATCATTTACTTCTGCTACCATTCCGCTATTGGCAAAAGGGTTATTTCTTTTAGATGGGCTCCATCCATTTACCACTAGTTCATTTTGGGCTGTAGATGCCGGGGCAATTATGCCACCCGGGCACATGCAAAAAGAAAATACCCCATTATTATTTACCTGTTGCACCATGGAATAGGAAGCCGGCGGCAGGTATTTATCCCTTACTGCGCAATGATATTGGATACTGTCAATTAATATTTGAGGATGTTCAATACGTACGCCAAGGGCAAAAGGCTTGGCTTCAATAAGCCATTTTTTTTGCTGGAGCAGCAAAAAAATATCCCTTGCGGAGTGGCCGGTGGCTAAAATAAAAGCATCAGCCAATATTAAACCGCCATCAGATGTGCCGGCACTGATAATCGTATTGCCGGAGGTATTAAAATCAATTAATTTTTTTTCAAATAATATTTCACCTCCATTGATAATGATGCATTCCCTTAGTGCAGTAATAATACCCGGGAGTTTGTTGGTGCCAATATGTGGATGAGCTTCAAATAAAATATTTTCGGGTGCACCAAAATGAACAAACAACTGTAATATCCTTTGAATATCGCCCCTTTTGCTGCTTCGGGTAAATAATTTGCCATCGCTGTAAGTTCCTGCACCACCTTCGCCAAAGCAGTAATTACTTTCGGTATTCAATATTCCTTCTTTATTCAGTTTTGCAAGGTCTCTTCTACGGTTTCTTACATCTTTTCCCCTTTCAATAATAATGGGCTTAATACCCGCTTCCAGCAATTTTAAAGCGGCAAATATGCCGGCAGGCCCGGCACCAATAATAATTACTTTTTTAGCATCGGGGCCGGGTATTTTGAATTGTGGCTTAAAATGGGAAAGCCGTTGGGGTGGTTCATTAATATATGCCGTAAGCGAAATATTGATAAAAACTTTTTTGCCACGGGCATCAATAGATTTTTTATGGATGCAATAACCGCTTAAAGCAGATTGATTTACAGGCAAAACATCAAAAATAGCTTGCTTTATACAGAGCTCATTTGCCGCTTGTGAAGGTAAAAGTTTAATAGAAAGTTTTTGTTGCATTGGTTGTGTAGGTTGCAACCCGTTGCCACTGACAATTTTTGAAAAAGGAAATCCAAAAATTGAAATTTGCTACGAGGTTAGATAGTTATTCTAAAATTCGTAAAAAAGAAAATTATTATAGGTTTATCCGTTTAAATTCCTTTTAAAAGGGAAGGTCGTCTACTGCATCCTGGTTTGTGGCAGTAAAAGTATCCAGCGGCTCCATATATTCACTATCCGTTTGTGATTTGTTGCCCGTTGGTAAAATTTGTTCTATCCGCCATGCGTCAAGGTTGGTGATATAATTTGTTTTACCGTCTCTTTCCCATTTGGAACCTTTAATATTGAAATATACTTTTATGTCATCTCCAATATTTACTTTATCAATAATGGCTGTTCTATCCTGCACGCACTGAAACTTTACATAATTTACCGCTGTACGTCCATTAAATTCATCGGTTTTTTCCACGGCAAATTCCCGGGTTTTAAATGTTTCAGTTTTTTGTACGGCATCAAATTTAGCCACCAATTTCCCCGTTAATTCGTAACTCATATAAAATGATTTTAAAAATTTTGCAGGTATCTTTTTAAGAAGGGTACCTTTATTTTAATATAAGGCAAATTAAAGCCTTTTCAAAGTTACAATATGTACTTATCATTACTTTAGTTTTTTATGCCCATCCCATCTTACTTTATTTAAAAAAGAATGTGGAAAAGTTGGGAGCATTGTAATTTTAAAGTTAGCCAAAATAAGTAGTATTCCTAATTTTTTTTGTAGAATGATATTTTTTTCCGGGCTGTATTATTTTGCCGGCAATAATAAGCTAAGAGGCGTTTCCATATTAGGTTTCCATGGAGAGGAATTAAGTATAAAAATGCTTAATTATGAGGGTACGGGTAATAATGGGAGAAATCAAAGGAAATTAAAATTTTTTTTTCAACAATTTATTTTGATATTCGCTGTCCTGCCGAAAATTTTTCCTGTATCAGTACATTTTTAGCAGAGAACCACCGGAAGAAAAAAAATAATAACTCAATATATAAATTACATTAATTGTAATGGAGAAAGCGTTTGATAAAATTTGGTCTAATTGCTTGGAGATAATAAAGGATATTGTAGAATGGCAACATTTTAAAACATGGTTTGAACCCATTAAGCCGGTAGCGTTAAAAGAAAAAGTTTTAACTATACAGGTGCCCAGCCAGTTTTTTTATGAATATCTTGAAGAACACTATGTATCGCTATTAGCTAAAACACTAAAAAGGGAATTAGGTAAAGAAGCAAGATTGGAGTACAGGATAATGGTAGATAGTGGCAACAGCAAAAATAAACCACTCACTATGGATGTGCCCGGCCATGGCTACAGGCAATATCCTAATAATGAAATGGATTTTCCTTTGGCAATCAACAATCATAAAGTAACCAACCCATTTGTAATTCCGGGATTAAAAAAGGTGCAAATAGATTCGCAGCTTAATGGTGCTTATATATTCGAATCGTTTATAGAAGGCGATTGTAACAGGGTTGCCCGAAGGGCAGGTAAAACTGTTGCAGAAAAGCCCGGCGCCACTTCCTTTAACCCTTTGGTGGTTTATGGCGGCGTAGGTTTGGGTAAAACGCATCTTGCCCAGGCAATAGGTAACGAAATAAAAAGGCTTCATCCTAATAAAGTGGTGCTTTATGTAAGTTCAGAAAAATTTATCAACCAGTTTATAGATCACAGTAAGAACAATGCAATAAATGATTTTATTCATTTTTACCAGTTGATAGATATTTTAATCATTGATGATATCCAGTTTTTTAACCGGGCAGAAAAATCGCAGGATGCTTTTTTCTCCATTTTCAACCATTTGCACCAAAGCGGTAAACAACTGGTTTTAACCAGCGATAAATCCCCCAAAGACCTGGAAGGTGTGCAGGAACGTTTATTAAGCCGTTTTCGATGGGGATTGAGCGCCGACCTGCAAAGCCCCGATTACGAAACCAAAATAGAAATTCTGGAAACTAAAATGAAGCAGGATGGCTTTGATATGCCCAAAGAAGTGGTTAAATACATAGCCTATAATATTAATAGTAATGTACGGGAGTTGGAAGGTGCATTGATATCATTATTGGCACAATCTTCGCTTAATAAAAGGGAAATAGATCTCGAATTGGCAAAAAAAGTATTACGCAACTTTGTGAAGTCGTCAAGTAAAGAAATTACTATTGATGCAATACAAAAAATGGTATGCGAATATTTTGGCGTGCCCTACGATAAGTTGTTGCAAAAAACACGAAAAAGAGAGATTGTACAGGCAAGGCAAATTACGATGTACTTATCTAAAGCATTTACCAAAAACTCGTTAAAAACCATTGGCGAACATTTTGGCGGAAGGGACCATACTACAGTAATTCATAGTTGCCAAACTGTAAAAGATTTAATGGATACCGACACTTTATTTAAAGAAAGTGTATTGGAATTACAGCAAAAGGTACAATTAGCAGCTATGTAAATTTCATAAAAGTAAATTTTATCAACCGGGGTTAAATCCCCGGTTTTTAATTTACGTAAATCCCCGAAAATGATTTGGGCATTATAATTTGGAATTGTATTTTTGCAGCCCTCAAAAAAGGGATTGTATTTGGAGAGGTGCCTGAGTGGCCGAAAGGAACGGTTTGCTAAATCGTCGTACGGGTTAAACTGTACCGTGGGTTCGAATCCCACCCTCTCCGCTGGTATTTGATAGCTGATAAGCAGTATCAAACAATAAGGCAGCTTAAAGGTTATTAATTTTAAGCGGAGATTAGAGGATTTAAATTATTGATATACAAATGTTCGGGATGTAGCGTAGCCCGGTTATCGCGCCTGGTTTGGGACCAGGAGGTCGCAAGTTCGAATCTTGCCATCCCGACTATATCTCAAGCGCCTTTCATTTTTATGAAAGGCGTTTTTGTATTTAAAAGGAGAGGTTTGCAAGTATGTAAAGTAATTTAAAAATGACTGGATACGCTGGAATTAAAGTTTAAATTATATGATTATTGTCATTTAATTTTTAGTAAAAAATGCTTAAACCAGTATTATTTTGGCAGATAAAACCATATTTAAAAATTATTTTTTTAGTGAGTTTGGCTACCAGTATAACTTAATCAATATCTGCGATTTATATAAAAAAATATTATAATAATATGACTACAATCATACTATAATTCATAATCACTGTTTACTTTTGTGCTCAAATTAATAAAAACAATAAAAATGAAAAAGCTAATCATAACAGGCATAGGCATTTTAGGCATTATGTTCTTTATTTCCTGTGGTGGTGCTGATACAAAACCAGCTTCCGATACAACATCTGCAGAGCAACCCAAAGCAACTACAGGAACAACTTCTGATTATGATCCTAAGCGTGGGGAAGGTAAGTTTGATTCAACCAATGTAACCATAGGCCCTTTGGATGCTGCTATGGCTGCAAAAGGCAAATCAGTTGCTGAAACAAAATGCTTTTCCTGTCATAAAACCAGCGATGAAAAGCTTGTAGGGCCAGGATGGAAAGGTATTACTGAAAGGAAAACCCCATATTGGATTATGAACTTTATTACTAACCCCGATCCTATGATTGATAAAGATCCGGAATTGCAGGCACAACTGGAAATTTGCCTGGTGCGTATGCCCAATCAAAATCTGGTGGATTTAGAGGCGAGGGAATTAGTAGAGTTCATGCGCCAAAACGACGGAGCAAAATAAAAGTTTCAAGTATATAAGACTGTTCGTTTTTTTTAAAGGCGGCAAAATTGAAAAAATTAGCCGATAGGGTAAGATTTGCATTTTTTTGAATTAGGAAACTATAATTTTCAAGTATAAAACTACATTTATGTTTATTAAAAAATCCCCATTATTAATGTTGGCTATAACAGCACTATATTTTAGCGCCTGTAAGCCAAAAAATACTGGTACTGCTGTGAGTGGTGATGCTGCATCAAAAGTTTATGTGGCACCCGGTAAGTATGACGAATTCTACAATTTCGTTTCCGGTGGTTTCAGTGGCCAATTGGCAGTTTATGGACTTCCAAGCGGTCGTTTACTTCGTGTAATCCCTGTATTTTCTGTTGATCCGGAAAAAGGCTGGGGATATAGCGAAGAAACCAAACCTATGTTGAATACCTCACATGGTTTTGTGCCCTGGGATGATTTACACCACGTTGAAATGTCAATGACCAATGGCATGGCAGATGGTAAATGGGTTTTTGTAAATGGTAACAATACCCCAAGGTTGGCACGTATTGACTTAACCACTTTTCGTACTGCAGAAATACTGGAGCTTCCTAATAGCGGGGGTAACCATAGCTCGCCTTTTGGAACAGAAAACTCTGAGTATATTGTTGCCGGTACCCGTTTTAGTGTTCCGGGTGATGATGTAAATGGGGACGTTCCTATTGATACCTATAAAGAAAACTTTAAAGGCCACATTAGTTTTGTAAGTGTTAATAAAGATAATGGCGAAATGAATATCGCTTTTCAGTTAAAAACACCAGGTGTAAACTTTGACCTTGCCCGAGCAGGTAAAGGAAAATCCAACGGCTGGTTTTTCTTCAGTACTTATAATACAGAACAAGCCAATACCTTACTTGAAGTAAATGCTTCTAAGAATGACAAGGACTTTATTATGGCGGTAAACTGGAAAAAGGCTGAAGAGTATATTAAAGCCGGTAAAGGCAAAAAACAAGCGGTAAAATATGCCCATAATAAGTTTAATGAGGAATCACATACTGCATCCAGTGAAATGAAAAATGAAGTAACCGTGCTGGATGTGGCTGAGTATCCTGATATTGTTTACTTTATCCCTTGCCCTAAATCGCCGCATGGTTGCGACGTAGACCCAACTGGTGAATACATTGTGGGCAGTGGTAAATTAGCGGCATTGCTACCCGTATTTAGCTTCGATAAAATTCAAAAAGCTATTGCCGATAAAGCATTTGAACAGGAAAAATATTCCGGCTTACCGGTTATTAAATACGAAGCAGCATTATACGGCGAAGTACAAAAACCAGGCTTAGGCCCATTACATACAGAGTTTGATGATAAGGGTAATGCTTATACTTCTATGTTTGTTTCATCAGAAGTGGTGAAATGGAATATTAAAGATTTAAAAGTAATTGACAGGCAACCTACATTTTATTCAGTAGGCCACTTAATGGTTCCCGGAGGAAATACTAAAAAACCATTTGGGAAATATTTAGTTGCTTATAATAAAATTACCAAAGACCGTTACCTGCCCACAGGCCCAGAATTATCTCAAAGTGCACAACTTTACGATATTAGCGGAGAAAAAATGAAATTATTACTTGACTATCCAACCATTGGTGAGCCACACTATGCTCAGGCAATACCAGCAGAATTGATTAAGGACAAACAAGTGAAGATTTTTGACATCAAAACCAATAAACATCCGTATGTTGCCAAAGGTGAAGCTGAAACAAAAGTGGTAAGAGAAGGAAATAAAGTACATATTTATATTACTGCTATCAGGTCGCACCTGGCTCCGGATAATATAGAAGGTATTCAAGTAGGAGATGAAGTACTGTTTCATGTTACCAACCTTGAGCAGGATTGGGATGTGCCACACGGATTTGCCATTAAAGGCGCTAATAATGGTGAGTTATTAGTAATGCCTGGTGAAACAGTAACATTAAAATGGGTTCCTGAACGCACCGGTATTTTCCCATTCTATTGTACAGACTTCTGTTCTGCATTGCACCAGGAAATGTCTGGCTATATCAGGGTTTCACCCAAGGGCAGTAATGTTCCTATTAGTTTTAAACTTGGCGTTAAAAGAACAGACTCGATACCCGCTGCAAAATAATTTGTAGGTTAGCAAACTTATTTACAAAGGGGCAGCATTAAAAGTTTGCTGCCCCTTTTTTATTGCTATGGATTTTTGGCAGAGCAATCCAGCATATGAAATTGAAAACTACTTGAAGATGGATGCTATTATGAATAAGAATGAATTTTAAAGAGGAAAGATTAAATTTATTGTATGGAAAACAAAATTTCAGGTTTCTCAAAATTACTTTTGCTGGCAGCAGCATTGTTTTTAATTGTATCCTTATTTGTTCCTTTATGGAGTATTTACCTGGATGCACCACAATACCCGGAAGGATTAATGTTGGAGATATGGCCAAATAAAATTGCAGGTGATGTTGATATTATTAATGGCCTTAATCACTACATTGGTATGAAAACTTTGAAAACCAGCGATTTTATTGAGTTTACGGTATTGCCGTATATCATTGGTTTTTTTGCACTTTTATTTTTACTTACTTTGGCCATAGCCCGAAAAAAATGGCTATACATAGTTTTTGCCAGTTTTGTAATATTTGGCATTATTGCTATGGTAGATTTTTGGAAATGGGAATATGATTATGGCCACAACCTTGATCCTAATGCTGCAATAAAGGTTCCGGGTATGGCATACCAGCCGCCATTAATAGGGTTTAAGCAGTTGCTCAATTTCGGCGCATATTCAATACCTGCTTTGGGTGGTTGGCTGTTTATCTCATCAGGCTTATTGCTACTTATTGCAGTTTTAAAAGAAAATAAATTTTTTAATAGGTTTAAAAAGAAAGGCCCTATTGCTGTAGCATCCATAGCCAGTATTTTTTTACTTGTATCCTGCAGAAGCAATGGCCCGGTACCTGTAATCCTTGATAAAGATGCCTGTGAGTTTTGTAAAATGAATATTTCTGATGCTCATTTTATGACAGAGTTAATAACTCAAAAAGGAAGAGTGTACAAATTTGACGATATCAGTTGTATGTTAAAATATGCTGAAACAGTTGACAAAGGAACTATTAAAAATTTTTATGTGGGCAATGTGGAAAAATCAAATGAATTTATTGATGCAACTACAGCCTGGTATATTACTCATACCAGCTATAAAAGCCCAATGGGAGGCAACACTGCAGCTTTTGCAACAAAAGAGGCGGCAGTAGCACAGGCAAATAAAATAACCGCAACAGCAGTAGATTGGAATACTTTACATCAAAATTCAGAAAAGAAGGAAGCAAGCAGCCATGAAGGGCACGATCATTAAATTATATAGTTTTAGTGCAACAATAGTACTGCTTTCACTTAATATTAAAAATACAAGTGCAGCCATATTAAAGGTGGGTAAAGGACAGGTATATAAACATATTAAGGAAGCGGTAACCCAAAGTAAAAATGGCGATACCATCATTGTGTTTAACGGGCTTTATAAAGAGGGAAATATCATTATTGATAAGTCAATTTATTTGTTAGGTGAGGGTTTCCCTGTATTGGATGGAGAAATAAGGTATGAAATTTTTTCTGTTAAGAGCAGCAATGTAACTATCAAAGGGTTTCAATTGCAAAACTCCGGGCGTACCGTAATGGAAGACCCTGGTGCAATTAAAGTGTATGAGTGCAGTAATATTTTGATTGAAGGCAACATCTTCATTAACAATTATTTTGGTGTTTACTTGCAATACACACAAAATTGCATTATTAAAAATAACGTCATTAAGGCCTCGCAAAAAGAAGAATACCAATCCGGAAATGGCATCCATTGCTGGAAGAGCGATAGCCTGCAAATTACTGGTAATAGAATAAGTGGGCATAGAGATGGCATTTACTTTGAATTTGTAACCCACTCCGTTATCTGGAGAAATGTTTCAAAAAACAACCTTCGTTACGGGTTGCATTTTATGTTTTCCAACGATAATGCTTACATTACTAACTACTTTAAAAATAACGGGGCAGGCGTAGCTGTGATGTTTACTAAAAAAGTAGTGATGATGAACAATACATTTGAAGAAAACTGGGGAGATGCATCTTACGGGGTTTTGTTTAAAGAATTATCGGACTGCTACCTATCGGGAAATAAATTTTTAAATAATACTACCGGAATTTTGTTTGATGGCTCTAACCGGATTAGGGTTGAATATAACCTGTTTAGCGGAAACGGCTGGGGAATGCGACTGCAAGCCAATTGTATGGAAAATGTTATTGCCTTTAATAATTTTATGGGAAACATTTTTGATGTAGCTACCAATGGTACACTTACTTTAAATCATTTTACTGAAAATTACTGGGACAAATATGAAGGATATGATTTAAACAAAGACAAATTTGGCGATGTGCCCTTTCACCCATTAAGCCTTTATTCGGTAATAGTGGAAAAAAACCCACCGGCAATGTTGCTTTACCAGAGTTTTATCGTAAATCTTTTAGACAAATCAGAAAAAGTAATACCGAGCCTTACGCCTGAAAATTTTGTTGACAATAAACCCAGTATATTCCCTTATCCATTATGATAGAAATTAAAAACTTAACTAAAAATTTTGGAAGGTTAACCGCATTAAATAATGTAAACCTGCAACTTAATAAAGGCGAATGTATTGCTCTTATTGGCCCAAATGGTTGCGGTAAAACAACACTTATTAAATCTATACTGGGAATGGTTTTGCCTGAAAAAGGCGAAATTTTTTTTAAAGAAAAAAATATTAAACAGGATATTGCCTATAAACACCAAATTGGTTATATGCCACAAATTGGGCGCTATCCGGAGAACATGAAAATAGGGCAGGTTATTGATTTAATAAAGAGTATCCGAAATGCTAAAGTGGCAACAGATACCACACTTTACGACCAGTTTTTATTATCAGGGATGCTGGAAAAAAAAATGCGTACCCTAAGCGGGGGAACTACTCAAAAAGTAAGTGCAACACTTGCATTTATGTTTAAGCCTGAAGTATTGATACTGGATGAACCAACAGCCGGGCTTGACCCGGTTGCTGCCGAGATCCTCAAAGCAAAAATTACTGAAGCAAAAAACTCCGGTTGCCTTATCCTTATTACTTCTCATTTACTAAGTGAACTGGAAGATATGGTAACCCAGGTAATTTTTATGCAGGACGGATTTTTGAAATTCCACAAGAATGTTGTTGATCTTAAAGCCGATACCGGTAAAGTAACTATAGCAAAGTCTATTGTTCATCTTTTAAAAAGTGAAGAGGCATGATGCGTATTTTGAAATATGTGGTTTTGGATATTTTAAAGAATAAGATTGTAATAGTATATGCAATTATACTGGCCTTGTTTTCCTGGAGCGCCTTTAGCCTTGAAGACAACAGCACCAAAGGGTTGCTTACTGTACTCAATATTATTTTGCTTACGGTTCCGTTGGTATCAGTGCTTTTTGCCACTATTTATGTTTATAACAGTAATGAGTTTATTGAACTGCTGGTAAGCCATCCGGTAAAGCGAAGTGTAATTTGGAAAGCTTTGTTTTTGGGTATGTCGGTGAGCATGGTTGTTTCCTTTATTATTGGGGCGGGTATTCCGTTATTGATTTTTGCCGATGCAGGCACGGCTTTAATGATGATTGTTTCAGGTTCCCTATTATCGGTAATTTTTGTTGCTGTTGCATTTTTGAGCGGTATATTGAGTAGGGATAAAGCAAAAGGTATTGGTGTTTCCATTATGCTTTGGCTTTATTTTGCACTTTTATTTGACGGGTTGGTTTTATTTATTTTTTTTCAGTTTGCGGATTACCCAATAGAAAAGCCTGTGGTATTGCTCAGCGCATTAAGCCCAATAGATTTGTGCCGGATACTCATTCTTTTGCGGATGAATATTTCAGCAATGATGGGCCACACCGGGGCAATTTTTAAAGATATTTTTGGTAGCCAGTTGGGGATTTTGCTTTCATTTATATTACTGATGCTTTGGGTATTTGTACCATTTTATATTTCTCTTATTAAATTTAAGAAGAAAGATTTGTAATGGGTTTAAAGGTTATTTGAGTATGAAGCCAGATATTACCGGTAAAAAGGACATTGTAATTATAATGCAGTTTTTTTATGAAAAGGCAAAAGCAGATAAAGTTATCGGCCACTTTTTTACTGATGTTGTTGAGGTAAACTGGGAAAAACATATTCCCACAATGAGTGCCTTTTGGGAGAATGTATTATTTTATACCGGTGAATATGACGGCAATCCGTTAGATGCCCATAAAAAAATTCATACCCAAAATGCTACATCTTCCCTCCATTTTGAACGCTGGTTACGCATCTTTAATGAAACAATTGACCAGCATTTTTCCGGTAAAAACGCCACAAAAATGAAATTACATGCAAGTGGTATTTCTGCTGTAATGCTGCAACAGTTATTATAGCTTTTATAAATTTACCGGAAAAATTAGGTTCTAAGTCTCGTTCAAGTTTATTTTAGATGCGCTGTTGTTTTTAAACTGCGAAGTAAATAACAAAAAGGCCGAAATGAAAAGGATAACTGCTGCGCCAAATAACATAATAGCAGAATGGGGAATAGTAAAGTAAAAAAAGGCCGCAAAACCCAAAATTGCCAAAACCAGTTCATTAATTACCACTCCACACAAAAAAGAAATTGCTGCAAACTTTGCAAGGTTGCTGGCTTGAATATTTTTTTTAACAAACATATAGCCAATAATAAAAAGACTGTAAATGCCCAACAGGATCAGGTGGAGGAATGCAATCACAATAGACCGGATACTAAAGGCAAAATGGCTTAAATACGGTACTACAGAAACTGCCTGTAATAAAAATTTTAGTGTAAGCGCCGTAGCTGCTGCATAAAAAAACACTTTTACCCATTTGGGGTAATTGATGGGCAGCTTGCTTAATGCCGGCCAAATTTTTACCATTAAAACCAGCCAGGTAACAAATTGTAAGATGCATGCTGTTACCGTAACAACGTATAACCAAGCCGGAAGTTTAAACCATAAGATAGATAAAAAATATGCGGGTATTACAGAAATGGCAAATAGCCGGTAGTATTTGTTCAATACAGCGCTGCTCATGGGAAGCTTATTGGCAATAAGGGCAATAAAACCAAAGAAAAACCAACCACTATACTGAAAATGAAGGAAATAATAAACGGAAGCCAGGTAATTATATTGATCAATATTTTTACTAGCCATCATATATGCCAAATAAAATGGCCCGGCAGCAGAAATTACATTTAAAATAAGAGCTGTTTTTGCCCAGGGTTTTGCTGCATGTTGTGCCGGGAATTTTTTTGCATCGGCAATAAAAAATGCGGCAAAAAAAAATGCCGTTATAATAGAAAGCATAGAAAAAGCAATAGAAAAAAACTTATAACCCTGAATGGTGAATGCTATTAACATGCCAAAAGCACTTACCAGGTTAAGCAGAATAAGTATTTTGTATTTTGGCCTTGATTTTAAATTTATATACGGTGCAACAAGTAAAAAAAATCCACAGTATAGCACGTGGCTAATCCATCCTGTAAAAGCAAAATGGGAGTGGGCGTGTAAAAGGTTTTTCTGCTCAAAAAAAGGAAAATCAAAGGCAATTTTATAACGCATCAGCGTTCCATATAAAGCAACAATTGCGAGGTTGAGTAAAGCAATCCGAAACCATTTTGGTGATAATATAACGCCCATTTTTTAATAATATAATTTATGATCTATAATTTTTACTTTTCCATGCTGGCTAAGCCTGGAGAGGGTACGTATCACAGTTTCAACCCTAAGGCCGGTAAAATCTGCAATTTGTTGCCGGGTAAAAGAAACCATTTCCTGTGCTTTGTGGTTGTTGTAGGTTTTTATATTCTCTAAAAACTGGATAATTTTTTCTTCAGGGGTACGGCTTACCCAAATTTGGGCAGATATGCTTTTTTGATAAAGCCTGTCGGCAAACTTGAAAAATAAATTTTGAAGAATTTGCGGATAATCATTAAAAATATCCAATAGCTTCTCCCTGGAAATTTTAATAACAACGCTGGCTGCAGTAGCTTGTGCCGAACTGGGGTATAATTTATTAATTAATAAGGGTGGCTCCCCAAAGCTTTGGCCGTTTGAAAAAATACCCTGTATAAATTCTTTTCCTTTTGTATTGCTGGTAAACACTTTTATGCAACCTTCTACTACCTGGTAATAAAAAATGGGTGTTGTGCCTTCATGAAAAATAAATTCTCCTTTGTTTACCCGGTAAGCTACAGCTCCATAGGTTATAAGTATGTTGTCATCAATTTGCATAGCGCTTGTTTATGAAATAATAAACCAATAATTTTTCCCCCAGTATCTAATGTCCAAATGCCTGGGTAAAGAACCGCATAGTACCAAAGGGGCTATGGATAAGATACCAAGTTTAAAAAAAATTACACTTTGTTTATAGCAAAGATGTTGAATTATTATCACGATAATATGCTATTTTAGAAATAAACATTTCTGCCATTTTATTTGCTCTCCATTTAGCTTCTTCGGCAATTGCCCCTTTAAAATGCTCATTAATGGTTTGCTTCCAAATGTCCAGCCAGGTATCAAAATGCTGCTGATGCACGGGTAACTTTGCATGTGGCGAGAAGGGCCCCCCTTTATAGGTTTGTTTTTCAAGCAACACGGTTTCCCAAAACCGGTACATTTTTTCCAGGTGCTGCGGCCATTTATTTTGAATTACGGTAGTAAAAACCGGGCCCAGTAATTCATTTTCCTTCACTTTTTGGTAAAATTTATCCACTAAAAATTTTATATCTTCCAGTGAGTAAATCTCCCTTTTTTCAGTCATTGGTTTTTATATTTTCAAAAAAGTTTTTCCTTTTTTCATTTGAATAGCCATGAATTGTACCGTTGTGCTTTCCAGCATTTCCAGTATCCCTTCTTTTACTAATTTAAATTTATTGTGCACAGGGCAGGGTTTTTTGTCGTTACATTTATTTAAGCCAAGCCCGCAGTTTTCAAATAAACTATTCCCATCAATCACTTCTACAATATGTTTTAGGCAAATATTTTGCAATTGATTTTTAGTAAGGTAAAACCCGCCATTGGGCCCTTTATCTGCGCTTACTACTTTGTTACGGGTAAGTTTTTGCAATGTTTTAGCTGTAAAGGCTTCCGGGCCATCAATAGCTGTTGCAATGGCTTTTTGGCCTGTTTTTTTGTTTTGCATAGATTGGCCGGCAATAAAAATAGTTGCTTTTATGGCGTATTCGCAAGCTTTTGAAAACATGTGTTGAATTTATTTTGCAAAGGTAAGGGATATCCCAAATGGAGGATAAATATGTCTTTTCCTATTTTAAATTATCTAATACTTTTTTTAACACTACAGCCTGGTTCATTTCTGTGTTTTTGGCAGAATATAACAGGGTTATTGTCTTGTTTTTTGCTATTGCTGTTATGCGCTCCAATTCATGGGAAACTTCTCCAAGCTCTTTTTTGTACCGCTTTTCAAATTCCGGAAAATTTTTGGGTTTATGGCCAAACCATTTTCTTAATTCGGATGAAGGCGATAAAGTTTTGATCCATTCGTTAAAATGCACTTCTTCTTTTTTTAACCCTCTTGGCCATAACCGGTCTACCAATATACGGTATCCATCTGCTTTTAAGGGTTTATCATAAATTCGCTTTATTTGAATAGATGACATAATGCTTAAAGTTACAAAAAAATTGCAAGAGTTGCATCTTAGGAATACATGAAATACAATTGTAATTACACAAGCATCAATCTTTCCACAAAAAGGGAAATAATATTACGGCAAGTGCAATTACCAACGCATCGAGGCCAATAATAATTCCGGTAAGTTGACCTACAGCGCCCTCTCTAAAAATTTCTGCAAAGGCTAATTTACTCAATCGCATTAGCAGCAGCAATAAGGGTAAAATAACCGGAAAGCCCAATATGGCAATAAGTGCCGCATTATGTTGTGCTTTTGCGGCAATAGCACTCATTAAAGTAAATACAAGGCTTAGGCTTATACCACCAAGCATCGAAATAAAAATAAAAATAAATGGGTTTACAACCGGGAAGCCGAGAAAAACATAAAAAAATAATATGCTGATCATATTCATGATGAGCAAAAGACAAATATTGTAAATTAATTTGGCTAAGATAAATTGCACGGGTGAAGCAATCGTGTAATAATACAACAAGCGTCCCCGGCTGTCCTGCAAAAAACTTTTGGCAACGGTATTTACACAAATAAATAATTGTATTACCCAAAACAAGGTTTGCCAGGTAATGGCTTCCGGTGCTTCGGGCAAAGCCAGGTAAATAATAAAAACGGTAGAAGCTATATAGAGGATAAGGCCGTAAAAAGTATGTTGCTGACGCATTTCCAGCATAATATCTTTTTTTACCAGCGCCAGTATTTTTGTAAAATTACTCATTCTATTACCTGTACAAAATATGCAGTAATGAGCCATTATTCCCCAATGGCATTGTTAACTTTTTTTGCAGCAATGCCTGCAACGGGGTTCGTAAATATCTTTTTCTCCCAGTAATACCTGGTCTTTACTGGCGCTTTTGCGGTAAGAAATATTAGCAATGCCCCCACAAACCACACAAATGGCATGAAGTTTAGTGATATAATCGGCTTTAGCCAATAATGCGGGCATTTGACCAAAAGGGTTGCCCTGAAAATCCATGTCCAGCCCGGCTACAATTACCCTAATGCCACGCATAGCCAATTCTTCGCATACGTTGCCTATTTCGGAGTCAAAAAACTGGGCTTCATCAATGCCCACAACATCAACTGCTTGTGCCAGCAATAATATATTTTGAGAACTTTCTACCGGTGTACTGTTGATAAAATTAGTATCGTGGCTCACAATTTTTACTTCATCGTACCTTGTATCTATTGCAGGCTTAAAAATTTCCACTTTTAAATTAGCAATTTTTACCCTTTTCAACCTGCGGATAAGTTCCTCCGTTTTACCGCTAAACATGCTGCCGCAAATCACTTCTATCCAACCCCTGCGCTCACCCCTTAAATTTGGTTCTATAAACATTCACTTAAATTTTTTGAAATTCTATTGTAACTTAGCTTGTAGCTTGCAAAGATTATTGTTTTGTTTCACAGGACAAAACAAATTTTGTATGAACCTTATTTTGTAATAAAATATTTCAATATGGAACGGGTGAAAACCCTAACCGAAAAGTTGGTTAATCAAATTAAAGAAGGGGCGTCTTCTGCACAGCTTTTGCTTACGGTACAAATGTTACAAAGTGAATTGCAGCATAAAGCGGCCAGTGCAACCGAAAACCCCGATAATAATTTTGTCGCCTTGCACCTGGCGCCTGTAATGGAAAGTAGGGTGGAAGTAAAAGTACCTGAAACTACCCTAAAGCAGGTTGAAATGCATGTACCAGTACCTGTTAAGGAAGAAGAAAAAATTGTAGAAGTATTGCAGGTAGATGAAGCAGAAATGGAAGCCGAACTGGAAGAAATTAAACGAAAAGCAGAAGAAATTAATAAATTAAGTACCCAAAACAAGCCCGGTTTGCTTTTTGACCCTATTGACGATATCCCAACAATGATCCATCAACAAACCGATGGACCGCCCAAAAAAGAAATACATGAAGTGTTGCCAACAGAACGGGGCGCTTCTTTAAATGAAAAATTGAAACAGGGAAAAATAGAACTTTCTGAAACCCTTGGCGAAACGCCGATAAAAGATTTAAAAAAAGCAATTAATATTAATGACCGTTATGTATTTATTAAAGAGTTGTTCCGGGGCGATGAAAATATGTACGAAAGAAGCATTAAAACTATCAATGGGTTTTCTATTTTTGCCGAAGCCGAATACTGGATACGCAGGGAATTAAAATTAAAACTGGGCTGGAACGATAAAAATGAATTGGTGAAACATTTTGAAAAACTGGTAAAACGAAGATTTACCCAATAAAGATTACCGTGTAATAAAGGAAATTATTTTTTCTGTTGCGCCTTTATTATTATAAATAAATAGTTTTGCTTTTGCAGCGTATCCTTCCCTCAATTCATCGCTTGTAATTAAATTGTTCAATACTTTTTCCAGCTCAAGGGTGTTTTCTACACTTATGGCACCGCCGTATGCTATCAAATCTGTTGCTTCGGGAAATTTTTCGTAGTTAGGCCCAAAAATTACGGGCATGCCATATACGGCAGCTTCAAGGATATTGTGCAAACCATCATCTCCAAAACCACCGCCTACATAAGTAATATGTGCATATTTATACAACCGGCTCAACATCCCAATATTATCTATCACCAATACATTTCCTGTTTGTACATTGCTTTCGGTGAGTTGAGAATAGAGCAGGCAACCCGTAAACCTGGTTTGAACTTCTTCTATATTGCTTTTTGCTGTTTCATGCGGTGCAATTATAAATTTAATAGCTTTATTATTTTTTACAAAATGCAATAACTCTTCTTCATCTTCGGCCCAGGTGCTTCCGGCAACAACTACTTTTTGGCTGCCGCAAAATAGTTTTATTAAGCCGGGCAATGCCTCAAAATTTTCAGCAGTATTAATTACACTGTCAAAACGGGTATCGCCGCTTACAGTAACATTTTTTTCAATGCCTATGATTTTCAATAATTCGGCCGATTGCTGGTTTTGTACAAAAATTGCTTTAAAACACAACAACATATTTCTCCAAAGGCTACCGTAAAATTTAAAAAAAGGCTGGCCGGGCCTAAATAAAGCCGAAATGAGTACCACAGGAATATCCCTTTTTTTTAATTCGGATAAATAATGGAACCAAAATTCGTATTTTACCCAAATTACCAGGCTCGGTTTTATTATGCTGATAAACTTCCTGGCATTAATTTCACTATCGGCAGGTAAATAAAAAATATAATCGGCCCCGGTATAATTTTTTTTATTTTCATAACCGCTGGGGCTAAAAAAAGTGATGACAATTTTATAATCGGGGTAAATGGATTTTAGCTGTGTAATTACCGGCCTGCCCTGCTCAAATTCACCAAGGCTTGCAGCATGCATCCAAATTACCGGAGATGAGTTTCCTTCAAATGACAGCTTTATTTTTTCCAGTAGCTGCTTTCTGCCTTGTACCCAAAGCCTTGCTTTGCTATTCCAAAAAGAAGCCAGGTGCAATGCAGCATTGTAAAAGAAAACAAATAAGCGGTAAATAATTTTACTCAATGGAAAAATTTGTATCAAAAATAATGGATATTTCTGCAAGCCGTGTTTGATAAATTATGCACTACCCAAAACCGGCAATACTGGTAAATTTTATACCTTCAAAGCTTGTATCATGCGTATTGTTTCTGGCTTTCAAAGCCTTATCTTTGCGCCGGTAAAATTAATAATATGAAGCCATTGCAAATGGTAGATACTAAAACACAGTATCAAAAAATTAAGGCAGAAGTAGATGCAGCCGTAGGTGCGGTAATGGAGAGCTCCCAGTTTATTGGTGGAAAAGTGGTAAACGATTTTGCGATAAACCTGGCGGCTTATCATAATAGTAAGCATTGCATACCCTGTGCAAATGGCACCGATGCTTTGCAAATTGCCATGATGGCTTTAGATATAAAGGCCGGAGATGAAGTGATAACACCTTCTTTTACCTATATTGCCACAGTAGAGGTTGCGGCTTTATTAGGTATAAAACCTGTTTTTGTAGATGTAGATCCCCAAACTTTTTGTATAGATCCAAAAGCCATTGCAAAAGCCATTTCGCCTAAAACCAAAGCCATAGTGCCGGTGCATTTATACGGCCAGGCGGCAGATATGGAAGCAATAATGAGCATTGCCAGGGAACATAACCTTTATGTAATTGAAGATAATGCACAGGCTATTGGCAATGATTATACATTTAGCAGTGGAAAAACCCAAAAAACCGGTAGCATTGGCACCATCGGTTGCACTTCTTTTTATCCCAGTAAAAATTTAGGCGCTTTTGGCGATGGTGGTGCAATGTTTACCCAGGATGATGCGTTAATGGAAAAATTAAAAATGATAGCTTCCCACGGGCAAAGCATGCGGTATTATCATGATGTGGTGGGATGCAACAGCAGGTTAGATGCAATGCAGGCGGCTATTTTGGATATTAAGTTAAAACATTTAAACGCCTATATAAAAGCAAGGCGCAAAGCAGCAGATTTTTATGATAAGGCTTTTGCCGGTAATAATAAAATCAACATACCTTTTCGTGCAGCAAATAATAACCATGTTTTTCATCAGTACACTTTACTTGTGAATGATGTAAACCGGAATGCTTTAAGTGACTGGCTTACGCAACAAATGGTACCCAATATGATTTATTACCCGGTGCCTGCCCACCGGCAAAAAATGTTTGATGCTTTTGGCGGGGGCAACTACCAATTGCCGGTTACGGATTGGCTTACCCAAAGGGTAATATCTTTGCCAATCCATACCGAACTGGATGAGGAGCAACAAAGTTTTATTGTAAATAAAGTACTTGAATTTGTTAACCAATAAACAAAATAGTTAAAATCGTATATGAAAATTGCAGTAGTTGGAACTGGTTATGTAGGCTTGGTAACAGGAACCTGTTTCGCCGAAACAGGAAATACCGTAACCTGTGTTGACATTGATAAGGGAAAAGTAGACAAACTTAATTCCGGCAGGATTACCATTTATGAACCCGGGCTCGAAAAAATATTTTTACGTAACCAAAAAGAAGGCCGTTTACATTTTACCACTTCCCTTGCAGATGCCGTTAAAGATGCAAGTATTATTTTTCTGGCCTTACCAACACCTCCTGGAGAAAACGGCAGCGCCGATTTAAAATATATACTGGGCGTTGCGGCAGATTTAGGCAATTTACTTGCTGCAAACGATTACAAAGTAATAATTGATAAAAGCACTGTTCCAGTTGGCACAGCAGATAAAGTAAAGGCGGCTATTATTAAAAATGGTGCGCCGGAAACATCATTTGATGTGGTGAGTAACCCCGAATTTTTAAGAGAAGGCGTAGCCGTAGATGATTTTATGAAACCAGACAGAGTAGTAATTGGTACTACTTCTGAACGGGCAATAAAATTAATGAACGACTTATATGCACCCTTTGTTCGCCAGGGTAATCCTATTATTTTTATGGATGAAAAATCTGCGGAACTAACCAAGTATGCAGCCAATTCATTTTTGGCAGTAAAAATTAGTTTTATGAACGAAATTGCCCAGCTTTGCGAAAGGCTGGGTGCAGATGTGGATATGGTACGAAGGGGCATTGGCAGTGATAGCAGAATTGGCAAACGCTTTCTTTTTCCCGGCATAGGCTATGGCGGCAGTTGCTTCCCAAAAGATGTGCAGGCCCTGGTAAAATCCAGCGATGAAGTAAAATATGAGTTTAAAATATTAAATGCGGTGATGGATGTAAATGTTACACAAAAGTTGCACTTGCTGCCCAAAATAAAAGCGTATTTTGATGGGTGTTTAAAAGGGAAAAAGATAGCTCTGTGGGGCCTTGCCTTTAAGCCCAATACCGATGATATCCGTGAAGCGCCGGCATTGGATATGATTGATGTATTGATTAGCGAAGGCGCAAGCGTTACAGCTTTTGACCCGGAGGCAATGGAGAATGTGCAACAGTTAATTAAAGATAAAATAAGCTATACCGAAAACCAGTATGATGCACTTGAAGGTGCCGATGCACTGGTAATTGCCACTGAATGGAATGAGTTTCGTACACCCGATTTTGATAAAGTACTTGCCCTCTTGAAAAATAAAGTAATTTTTGACGGGAGAAACTTATTTGAACTGGACCGTATGAAAGAATTGGGTTTCCATTATGAAAGTGTGGGAAGGGCAGTAGTAGCATCCAAATAAAAACCAGCATGAAAAAAAGAGTACTCATTACCGGTGCCGCAGGCTTTTTAGGCTCACATTTATGCGACAGGTTTATTAAAGAAGGCTATCATGTAATTGGCATGGATAACCTCATAACAGGCGATCTGAAAAATATTGAACACCTTTTTCACCTGGAACAATTTGAGTTTTTTCATCATGATGTATCAAAATTCATTCATATACCCGGTGAGTTGCATTACATTTTACATTTTGCATCACCTGCAAGCCCTATAGATTATTTAAAAATTCCCATACAAACTTTAAAAGTGGGTTCCCTGGGTACGCATAACTGCCTTGGTTTGGCAAAGGCAAAAAATGCAAGGATATTAGTAGCCAGTACAAGCGAAGTTTATGGCGATCCATTGGTGCATCCGCAAAACGAAGATTACTGGGGCAATGTAAACCCCATTGGCCCAAGAGGTGTGTATGATGAAGCAAAACGTTTCCAGGAAGCCATTACAATGGCCTATCATACTTTTCATAATGTAGCAACAAGAATTGTACGCATATTTAATACTTATGGCCCACGCATGAGGCTTAATGATGGGAGGGCTTTGCCCGCATTTATTGGCCAGGCGCTAAGAGGAGAAGATTTAACCGTATTTGGCGATGGTAGCCAAACCCGGAGCTTTTGTTATGTAGACGATTTAATTGAAGGTATTTATAACTTACTTATGAGTGATTATGTGTACCCGGTTAATATTGGTAATCCCGATGAAATATCATTGAAAGATTTTGCCGAAGAAATTATTTTGCTCACCGGTACAAAACAAAAAATTGTGTATAAGCCATTGCCGGTTGACGACCCCAGGCAAAGGCAACCCGATATTAAAAGAGCCAAAGAATTATTGGGATGGTCGCCAAAGGTAAACAGGGCGCAAGGTTTAAAAATTACTTATGATTATTTTAAATCTTTGTCCAAAGAAGAATTGAGTAAACAACCCAAAGAATTTGAAAGCAGGAAATAAACCAATGGTATCCTGAAAGAAAATTCAATAAAAAATTTTAAGTATCCAAATAAATGTACCAGGATTTAATTGAAAAGAACAAAAAGCTGGCAGTAATCGGCCTGGGTTATGTAGGTCTACCTATAGCGTTGGAATTTGCAAAAAAAATCAAAGTTATCGGCTTTGATATTAATGCAGATAGAGTAAAAATGATGCAAAACCGTATTGACCCAAGCCAGGAACTCGAGCCAGAAGCATTTGATAATGCCGAAATAGAATTTACCAATGACCTTGATGTATTGCGCCAGGCAAATTTTTTTATAGTTGCCGTTCCAACACCGGTAGATGATCATAATATCCCCGACCTTGTACCGGTTTTAAAGGCAAGTGAAACCATTGGTAAAGTGATTAAGAAAGGCGATTATGTGGTTTATGAAAGCACAGTGTATCCCGGTTGTACCGAAGAAGATTGCCTTCCTGTAATTGAAAAAATTTCAGGCATAAAAGTTATTAACGATTTTAAAATTGGTTATTCGCCGGAGCGCATCAATCCCGGCGATAAAGAACATACCATCACTTCTATTACAAAAGTAGTAAGCGGATGTGATGCAGAAAGCCTTGATGCTATTGCAAAAGTGTATGAGCTTGTTGTAAAAGCGGGTGTGTATAAAGCATCATCCATAAAAGTGGCAGAAGCAGCAAAAATTATTGAAAATACGCAACGGGATCTCAATATTGCCCTCATGAATGAGCTCTCTATCATTTTTGATAAAATGAATATCAATACTTACGAAGTATTGGAAGCAGCAGGAACCAAGTGGAATTTTCTTAAATTTCAACCCGGCCTTGTAGGTGGCCATTGCATTGGTGTAGACCCGTATTACCTTACTTACAAATCAAAAGAATTGGGCTACGACAGCCAGGTGATTCTGGCAGGCCGGGTAATTAACGATGGAATGGGCGCTTATGTTGCCAAAAAAATATTGCAGCATATTATACAAAACGTATCCGATGTAAAAGATGCCAAAGTGCTGGTAATGGGTGCAACTTTTAAAGAAAACGTAAGTGATATCCGCAACAGTAAAGTAGCAGATGTAGTAAAAGAATTAAAATCTTTTTCATTAAATGTAGATGTTACCGATCCACATGCCAAAAGCCATGAGTTGGAGCATGAATATGGGTTTGGCCTTGTGCCCAATATAGCCAGCGACTATGATGCGGTAATTATTACAGTTCCCCATTCGAAATACAAAGGCCTTGACGAAAAATATTTTAAAGCTATTTCAAAAGATAAAGCCGTAATTGCCGATTTAAAGGGCATTTACAGAAATAAAATTTCGCAAAGGGCTTATTGGAGTTTGTAAAATAATTTTTTAAGCATTGTTTATATGCCTATGCTGTTTCATTCAAAAAATTTATCTGGAGATTCTTTTCTCATAACCGGTGGCGCTGGTTTTATTGGTAGCCATATTGCCGGCTATTTGCTTAAAAACGGCGCTGCTAAAGTGCGTGTGCTGGATAATATGAGTAACGGCTTTGAACACAATCTTAACCTGTTGAAACAATACCCGGCTTTTGAGTTTATAGAAGGAGATATTAGAAATACGGAAACCTGCCAGGCCGCCTGTAAAGGTATTGATTATGTGAGCCACCAGGCAGCATTGGGCTCTGTGCCCCGAAGCATAAAAGAACCGGTATATTTTAACGAGGTAAATGTGGGCGGATTTGTAAATATGCTTAAGGCTTCAGTAGATAATGCAGTAAAGCAATTTGTTTACGCTTCTTCATCTTCTGTTTATGGCGATGAACCCACCTTGCCCAAAATAGAAGAAAAAGTGGGGAGATGCTTGTCGCCTTATGCGGCAACAAAAAAAACAAATGAATTATTTGCCCAGGTTTTTGCTGATGTGTATGGATTAAAATTACTGGGGTTTAGGTATTTCAATATTTTTGGCCCAAGGCAGGATCCAGACGGGTCCTATGCAGCAGTAATTCCATTATTTGTAAAAGGAATATTAAAGCGCAGCCCGGTTTATATTAATGGAGATGGTGAGCAAACCCGGGATTTTACCTTTGTAGAAAATGCAGTGCAAATAAATATTAAAGGAATGCTCACAAGCAATGAGCAGGCGCTAAATAAAGTTTATAATGTTGCCGTGGGCGACAGGTTCTCGGTAAATTATTTATACGAAACATGTAAAAGCCAGTTGAACAGCGATTGGGAAGCCACTTACCGTGAGCCAAGGAGCGGCGATATAAGGCATTCGCAGGCAGATATTTCTTTGGCAACAAAATTATTGGGTTACCAGCCAACTAAAAATTTTGAAGCCGGGTTAATTGAAACTATAAATTATTTCAAATCAATTTATTCAAAATAATTCAAGCAAATGCCGTTTATAGCTACAGGATTACCGGGGTTAATGGTTTTTGAACCAAAGGTTTTTGAAGACAGCCGTGGATATTTTTTTGAAAGTTATAATAGCCAGGTTTGTAAAGATGCGGGTATCTCTATTCAATTTGTGCAGGATAACCAGGCAAAATCTTCTTACGGTGTGGTAAGGGGCTTGCATTACCAGCTATTGCCATATGCCCAAACCAAATTTATACGGGTGCTGCAGGGCACCATACTCGATGCCGTTGTAGATATTAGAAAAAGCTCACCCACATATGCAAAAGTTTTTACTATTGAACTTTCTGCCGAAAATAGAAAGCAATTATTTATTCCAAAAGGCTTTGCCCACGGCTATTCTGTGCTAAGCCCAATGGCTGAAGTGCTTTATAAATGCGATGAATTTTATCATAAAGAATCAGAAGGCGGAATAAATTTAAATGATCCGCATTTGCAAATAGATTGGGGAATTTCGCCGGAGAAACAAGTACTATCTGAAAAAGATAAATTATATCCCGGCATATTTGAGTGTAACAACAATTTTGAATTTGATAAATTTTAAATAGGTTGGGCCATCCACTAAAAATACTGGTTACAGGCGCCAATGGCCAGCTGGGCATGGAGTTAAGGCAATTGGAAAAGTTTTATCCTGGCTTCCGGTTTTTCTTTGCAGGCAAAGAAGAATTATCCATAGCAGATAAAAAAAGTATAGATCAATTTTTTTCTGCTCATTTGCCAAATTACTGTATCAATTGCGCTGCTTATACGGCTGTTGACAAAGCAGAAACTGAAATGGGGCCAGCTTATAACATAAATGCTTTAGCTGTGGGTGTGCTGGCAAAAGCATGCAAAAAATTCCAGGCAAAGTTTTTTCATATTTCTACCGACTATGTATTTGCCGGCAATGGCAGCAGGCCTTATGCTGAAGTAGATGCAACTTCACCCTTAAATTTTTACGGTTATTCCAAACTTCGTGGTGAAGAAAAGGCATTAAAAGAAAATGCTGAAATCATTATCCTCCGCACTTCCTGGGTATATAGTAGTTTCGGAAAAAATTTTGTAAAAACCATGCTACGGCTTATGGCCGAAAAAGAAAGCATTAGCGTTGTTGATGATCAATATGGTTCACCTACTTATGCGGCAGACCTTGCAGGTGCCATAATGCAAATTATTGCAAAGGATAATTTTGTGCCAGGTGTGTACCATTATTGCAACAATGGCATCATTAACTGGCACCAATTTGCAACGGCAATAAAAGAATTTACTCAATCTAACTGTTTGGTAAACGCAATTTCTACTGCTGGTTATCCAACACCTGCAAAAAGGCCCTATTATTCTTCGTTGGAAACGCAAAAATTCCGGCACACTTTTAATATAATAATACCGGACTGGAAAGAAAGTCTAAAAAAATGTTTGGCTATTTTAATAAAACAGGGTAATTGATTTTCTTTTAGAAATAAAAAAAGCTGTTTTTCAACAGCTTCTCTTAATAAAGAATTTTGAACTTTATTTTTTCATCTTCTTTTTTAGGTTCTCATCAATAGTATCTAAAAATTCTTCTGTGTATAAATAATGTTCGCCATGTTTTACTTTATTACCATGGATGCAAATGGCGAGGTCCTTGGTCATTTTACCGCTTTCCACCGTTTCAATACAAACCGTTTCCAGGGCATTAGTAAAATCAATTAGTGGTTGGTTGCCGTCCAGCTTGCCACGAAAAGCAAGCCCCCTTGTCCACGCAAAAATAGAAGCAATAGGATTGGTACTGGTGGGTTTGCCGGCTTCGTGGTCACGAAAATGCCTCGTAACTGTTCCATGTGCAGCTTCGGCTTCCATAATTTTCCCATCGGGGGTTACTAGCACCGAAGTCATAAGGCCTAAAGAGCCAAAGCCCTGTGCAACCGAATCACTTTGCACATCGCCATCGTAATTTTTACAAGCCCACACAAAGTTTCCATTCCATTTTAGAGCGCTGGCAACCATATCATCAATAAGCCTGTGTTCGTAAACAATTTTGGCAGTTTCAAATTGTGGTTTAAATTCTTTTTCGTACACTTCCTGAAAAATATCTTTAAAACGGCCATCATATTTTTTAAGAATGGTATTTTTCGTTGAAAGGTATAAAGGCCATTTTTTGGTTAATGCCATATTAAAACAACTTCTGGCAAAGCCATAAATACTTTCGTCGGTATTGTACATAGATAAGGCAACGCCATCTCCCCTAAAATTATACACTTCAAAAACCTGTGGCTGCCCACCATCTTCGGGTGTAAAAGTCATGCTGAGTTTACCTTTTCCTTTAATTACTGTATCGGTTGCCCTGTACTGGTCGCCAAATGCATGACGGCCAACAATTATTGGCGCCGTCCAGTTGCTTACCAGCCTCGGAACATTTTTCATAACTATGGGTTCACGAAAAACCGTTCCGTCTAAAATATTACGAATAGTGCCATTGGGGCTTTTCCACATGTGTTTCAGGTTAAATTCTTTTACCCTTGCTTCATCCGGTGTAATGGTGGCGCATTTAATACCTACACCACAGGCTTTAATGGCATTAGCGGCATCAATCGTTACCTGGTCTTCGGTTTTGTCCCTGTATTCTATGCCTAAGTCAAAATATTGAATGGGAATTTCCAGGTAGGGTAGTATTAATTTATCTTTTATAAATTTCCATATTATCCTTGTCATTTCATCGCCATCAAGTTCCACTACCGGGTTGTTAACTTTTATTTTACTCATATTGTTTGCAAGTTTAGAATTGTGAATTGTGAATTGTGAATTGTGAATTGTGAATTGTGAATTGTGAATTGTGAATTGTGAATTGTGAATTGTGAATTGTGAATTGTGAATTGTGAATTGTGAATACTAAAAGATACGTAAGTTATATAAATTAACCAGAAACCAGTAATGTTAAACGCAAAACGGGTAAATAGAAAAAATGGTTACAAACCCGAGCTCTTTTTCAACTGTGCATCACCTGTTACTGTTCCCATATTTTCAATTATAGCATTTCCAAATTCTGTTGTTTTTAGTAATGTAGCGCCGGTCATTAAATTATAAAAATCTATGGTTACGGTTTTTCGCATTATAGTGGCTTGCAAAGCAGAGGTAATTAATGCTGCGGCCTCTTTCCAGCCCATATATTCCAGCATCATGCATCCGCTTAATATTACCGATGAAGGGTTCATGCTGTTGGTTCCTGCAAATTTTGGAGCTGTTCCATGTGTAGCTTCAAAAACAGCATAACCTGTTTTATAGTTGATGTTTGCACCCGGCGCAATACCAATGCCACCTACTTCTGCGGCCAATGCATCTGAAATATAATCGCCATTTAAATTAAGCGTTGCCACAACCGAAAAATCTTTTGGGGAAATTAATATTTGTTGCAAAAAATTATCAGCAATAATATCTTTTACCAGCAACCTGCCTTCATGCAGGGCTTTTCTTTGTACTTCATTTGCCTTTTCTTCACCTTGCGATTTTTTTATTTCGTCCCATTCGTCCCAGGTAAATGTTTTATCGCCAAACTCCTGCCTGGCAACTTCATAACCCCACTGTTTAAAAGCGCCTTCGGTAAATTTCATAATATTGCCTTTGTGCACAAGGGTTACACTGGGCAAATGATTTTCTAAAGCATATAAAATTGCAGAACGTACCAATCTTTTGGTGCCTTCGGAAGAAACAGGCTTTACACCATAACCTGAACTGCCTGGGAAGCGGATATTTGTTACACCCATTTCCTCTATCAAAAATTTTTCAAATTTTTTGGCTTCTTCGCTGCCAGCCTTCCATTCAATACCAGCATAAATATCTTCTGTATTTTCCCTGAAAATAGTCATATCTACTTCTTCAGGATGCACAACGGGAGATGGCACACCCTTAAACCATTTTACTGGGCGTACACATGCATAAAGGTCAAGGTCCTGGCGCATGGCTACATTTAGCGATCGGATGCCACCACCAATTGGTGTCGTAAGCGGCCCTTTAATAGAAATAATATAATCCTTCGCAATCTTTAAAGTTTCGGCAGGGAGCCATTCGCCGGTTTGTTTAAAGGCTTTTTCGCCTGCCAGCATTTCTTTCCATTCAATTTTTCTTTCGGCATTATATCCTTTTTCGATTGCATGGTCAAACACTTTTTGGGCTACTTTCCAAATTTCGGGGCCTATGCCATCGCCTTCAATAAAAGGAATGATGGGTTGATGCGGAACATTTAGCTTACCATTAGCACCCATTGTTATTTTTTCTGCCATCTTTAATAGAAATTATTTTTTGAAGCGCTGCAAATGTACAGCACAAACTACAAACAATAAAAACAGCCTTGGAATTCACAAGTTCCTGCCTTTATTTAATGTACAATAAAGCTGGAAATTCAGGCAATATACTATTTGATTTCTATGGAGCAATTCACCCATTCTGCATCAAAATGGGCATTATATTTTTTGTAAAAATCTATGGCAGGCTTATTCCAGTCCAAAACCTGCCAGGTAATTCCCGTATAGTTCTTGTTTTTGGCTACTTTAATAAGTGTATCCATAAGTAATTTACCTATTCCTTTACCCCGCATTTTTTCTGTTACTAAAATATCTTCTAAATACATCCGTTGCCCTTTCCAGGTGCTATAGCGGATATAATATAAAGCAAAACCTGAAATATATTCATTTTCATCAACAGTTGTAAATGTTGCAACATAAGCCCACCAAACAGGCGTAGGCCCAAAGCCTCCTTCAATAAACTGCTCCATACTTACCGTTACTTCATCTGGCGCTTTTTCAAAAAGTGCTAGCTCTTTAATTAATTTCATCATTGCCGGACAATCTGCTTTTGTTGCCGGCCGAATTTTAATATTCATTACAGGTAATGTTTATTTTTGCTTTGAAAAATAATGTAGCATGAAAAATTTACTCTTGCAATATGCAGAATATAATCTTTGGGCCAATAAAAGAATTGCAGATATTTTAAATGAGTTACCGGAAAATATCCTTAATCAGCAATTTCCTTCAAGCTTTAAAAGTATTTTGGAAACAGTGCAGCATTTATGTTTTGCAGAAAATTTATGGTATAAAAGGATTAAAATATCCCCAATAGAAAATATACCGGCAATTTCCCTGGATACAACAATCCAACAGCTTAATTACAGTTGGCTTAATTGTTCTCAATTATGGATAGATTTAATAAAGTACTGCAATGAGAATGAATTACAAAAAAACTTAGATTATACCAGCCTTAAGAGTGAAAAGTTTTGCCAGCCACTCTGGCAGCTTTTACAGCATCTTTTTAATCACCAAACCTATCACCGTGGCCAGTTAATTACACTGTTTCACCTTGCGGGAATCTCAGGGCTCCCTGCAACAGATTTTATTGTTTTTACACGCCAGGATGCTCATATTCAATAAATTTTTCACTAATTACTGAATTTTCTTTCATTTTATTTACCCAATTTTTTTACTATTAAAAATCTTATATCTTTGCATGACCTCTAGGGTGTTTTTTCATGCCCCTTGGTCTTGATTTATAAGGCAATTTTCTTGAATATCAAAATTTATTGGAACTATTTTGAGTTTTGCATTCGGCAATGCTTTAATTAATTGGTTTTTTACAAAATTTGTTTGGGTTGCCAGTGCGAAGCTTTTTATATTTTTTTTATGGCAAAGTATATTTTTGTTACAGGAGGTGTTACATCTTCACTGGGTAAAGGAATTATTGCAGCTTCGCTGGCAAAGTTGTTGCAAAGCCGTGGCTTAAAAGTTACCATTCAAAAATTTGATCCTTATATAAATGTAGATCCAGGAACTTTAAACCCATACGAACATGGCGAATGTTATGTAACCGACGATGGTGCAGAAACCGACCTGGACCTTGGCCATTATGAAAGGTTTTTAAACAGCCCAACCTCACAGGCAAATAATGTTACAACAGGCCGCATTTATCAAACCGTAATTAATAAAGAAAGAGAAGGCGCTTACCTGGGAAAAACCGTTCAGGTAGTACCACATATTACCGACGAAATAAAGCGGCGTATGTTGCTATTGGGCACATCGGGCGAATATGAAATAGTAATTACCGAAATAGGCGGTACGGTAGGCGATATTGAAAGCCTTCCATTTATTGAAGCCGTAAGGCAAATTCAATGGGAGCTTCCAGAGGAAGATTGTCTTGTGGTTCACCTTACACTTATTCCTTACCTTAAAGCGGCAAAAGAATTAAAAACCAAGCCTACACAGCATAGCGTGCGCATGCTTAGCCAGGAGGGCGTACACCCCGATATTATTGTATGCCGTACCGAGCATCCTTTATCGGCAGACATTAAAAGGAAAATTGCGCTTTTTTGCAATGTAAAACCCAATGCAGTAATTGAATCGGCAGATGCCAGCTCCATTTATGAAGTGCCACTAAAAATGCTGGAAGAAGGATTAGATATTATTGCTCTTAAACAGTTGCAATTAAATGGCTATGCTGCGCCAGACCTTGCCCTGTGGCGTGGTTTCCTGGCAAAACTCCACAATCCAAAATCAAAAGTAAAAATTGGGTTAATAGGTAAATACCTGGAACTGCAGGATGCCTATAAATCTATTTTAGAAGCTTTTGTTCACGCCGGCGCCTTAAACCAATGCAAAGTGCAGGTAGTGAATGTACACAGTGAATATATAAACCACAATAATGTTGCAGAAAAATTAAAAGACCTCGATGGCCTTTTAGTAGCACCGGGTTTTGGCAGCAGGGGAGTAGAAGGAAAAATTACTGCTGTAAAATATGCAAGGGAAAACGATTTGCCATTTTTTGGAATTTGCCTGGGAATGCAAATGGCGGTAATTGAATATGCTCGTAATATATTGGGATGGACCGATGCACACAGTACCGAAATGGAAACCGCCACAACTTACCCGGTTATAGATTTAATGGAAGCGCAAAAGCAAATTAAGAACAAAGGTGGTACCATGCGCTTAGGCGCTTACCCTTGCGAAATAGCCCAAAATTCACTGGCAGCTAAGGTTTATGCTGCTACTTCTATTACCGAAAGGCACCGCCACCGTTGGGAATTTAATAATAAATACCTGGCCGATTTTGAAAAAGCAGGTATGATTGCCAGTGGAAAAAATCCGCAAACAGACCTTGTGGAAATTGTAGAAATCCCTGCTCATCCTTTTTTTATAGGTGTTCAATACCACCCCGAATTAAAAAGTACAGTAGAGAAACCACATCCTTTGTTTGTTGGGTTTATAAAAGCCGCAAAAGAATATGCAGCCCAAAAAGAAGATTTGGGATCATCTGTATTAAGTAAAGATTAAAATGCCCGAAGCAAAAAAACTTAAGATGGATGAACTGAACCGCAAAACGGTGCAGGAGTTTAAACAAGCCAATAAAAATCCCGTTATTGCAGTTTTGGAAAATATACGCAGTGCCTATAATGTGGGCAGTGTTTTTAGAACAGCCGATGCATTTTTGCTACAAGCAGTTTATATCATAGGCTATACTTGCAGGCCACCGCATAAAGAAATTAAAAAAACAGCGCTTGGCGCAGAAGATACTGTAACCTGGCATTATTTTAAAACTTCGGCAGAAGCTATTGAACAATTAAAAATAGAGGGTTATAAAGTATATGCTGTGGAGCAGGTAGTTAATAGCCTTAAACTCAACCATATCCGGTTTTCAGAAAATGAAAAAGTTGCCGTGGTTTTTGGCAACGAAGTAAGCGGTGTGGAACAATCTACTATAAGTATTTGTGACGGTTGTTTAGAAATACCGCAAATGGGAATGAAACATTCCCTCAATATTGCAACCGCTGCAGGCGTGGTTTTATGGGAGCTCACAAAGAAATTTGTAAAAGTATAAACGCCTGTTAGTAAAAATATATTTAAAAGGTTTTTGCCCTAAAATATACTTGCCCTTTTTCTCCTATCTTTACAACATGGCAATTTTAAGGTTTAGGATTTATTGGGAAGAAGATGAAAGCGTTTACAGAGATGTAGCGGTAAAGCATACTCAAAATTTTTTAGATTTGCATGATGTTATCTTAAAAAGTTTTGAATTTGACAATAAACACAAAGCCACCTTTTACCGCAGCAACGATGGCTGGCAGTTTGGCCGGGAAATTAGCCTTGAAGAATATGAAAAACCTTATGTTGTTGCCCCGCTTTTAATGGCAGATACCATTATAGGCGATGAAATTAAATCGCCCAATCAAAAATTTGTATACGAATACGACTTTAATAAATACTGGCATTTTAGGGTAGAACTGATACAGGTGGAAAAAGAAGAAAGCCCTAAACTTATTTATCCCTGTTGTGTACGCATCGAAGGTTTAGCGCCTTCTCAATATGGTACCAAGGGCCTGGTAGATAAGCGCCTTGCAGAAATGGAAGAAAAATACGACCTGCAACCCGAAGCCCTCAATGATAATTTTGGCAGCGAAGGCGAAAGCGATGCAGAAACTGAAAGTGATACGGATGAACTTGCCGGCGAAGGAAATGAAAGCAATGACGGATATTAATTGCTGCCGGGTTTTATTTTTCACTATTTTCAAATAAAATATAAACCGGGTATATTATACACCATAATTTTTTCTATTTTTTGAGTTGAAGTATTGCATCATTATTTGCGGCCCAACAGCTATAGGTAAAACGGCGCTTGCCATTGAGTTAGCCAGCCATTTTTTTACTGAAATTATTTCTGCCGACAGCCGCCAATGTTATAAAGAACTGGATATAGGCGTAGCCAAGCCCACCGGTGAGCAACTTAATAATGTTCAGCATTATTTTATCAATTCTCATTCTATTTTTGACCAGGTAACTGCTGCCGGTTTTGAGCAATACGCAATGGCAGCTGCAGAAAAAATTTTTCTTAAAAATAATGTGGCCATTATGGTGGGTGGCACCGGCTTGTATATACGGGCCTTTACGCATGGCATGGATGAAATTCCGCCTATCAATAACGAAACCAGGAAAAAAATTTTGGCTCTCTATTCAGATAAGGGAATAAATTGGCTTTTGAATGAAATTAAAATACAAGACCCGGCGTACTATTTATCTGGGGAGATAAATAACCCACAACGCTCCCTGCGTGCCCTTGAAGTAAAATTGTCCACAGGAAAATCTATTTTGGACTTTCAATCCGGCATAATAAAAAACCGAAATTTTCAATGTATAAAAATTGGTTTGCAAATGAACAGGCCCTTGCTTTATTCCCGTATCAATAACAGGGTAGATGAAATGATAAAGCAAGGGCTTGAAGATGAAGCAAGGGCTTTATATGCCTACAAGAATTTAAATGCCCTGCAAACGGTAGGTTACCAGGAATTTTTTGAATATTTTGATGGAAAAATTTCCAAAAACCGTGCCGTTGAATTAATTAAACAGCATACAAGAAATTATGCCAAGAGGCAAATTACCTGGTTTAAAAAAGAGCCTCAAATACAATTTTGCAACCCTTCTGCTCAAGAAATAATTGCATTGCTGCAGGAGCAAATAAAATATTAAAATTTTTTATTTTAAGTAGTTTAAAACGGCAAAACAGGCTATTCGGCTTAAAAAGTATTATTTCTTCAATATTTTCGGGCATCTTGGCAGAAATCTTTGAAATTGTGGCAATGGCATTTTTTTTGAAAGCCACTTACTATTCATTAAACATTCTAAATATTATATGGACACAACTATGCAAAAGGGAAACATAAGGGTTCAAACGGAAAATATTTTTCCCATAATAAAAAAATTTTTATACAGCGAACATGATATTTTTATACGGGAACTGGTAAGTAATGCCGTAGATGCTTCGCAAAAACTTAAAACATTATCATCAATTGGCGAAGTAAAAGGCGACCTTGGCGACCTGCGGATTGATGTTAAAATTGATGCAGAGAAAAAAACGGTAACTATTTCCGACAACGGGATTGGTATGACGGCCGAAGAAGTAGATAAATACCTCAACCAGGTAGCGTTTAGCAGCGCCGAAGAATTTTTGGAAAAATATAAGGGCCAAAGCGAAGCCAATATTATTGGACATTTTGGGCTGGGCTTTTACAGTGCATTTATGGTGAGCGAAAAGGTAGAAGTATTCACAAAATCATTTAAAGAAAATGCTGCAGCCGTAAGATGGGAGTGTGATGGCAGCCCGGAATATACCATTGAAGAAACCGAAAAAAACGAAAGGGGAACTTCTATTGTAATGCATTTAAACGAAGACAGCAAAGAATTTTTAGATGCTTATAAAGTGAAACAAACCCTGGATAGATTTTGTAAATTTTTGCCGGTTCCTGTTTTTTTTGAAGACAAGCAAATTAACAATACCGCCCCGGCATGGATAAAAAAGCCCGCTGAATTAAAAAAGGAAGATTACGAAAATTTTTATAAAGAGCTTTATCCATTTAGTGAAACGCCTTTGTTTTGGATACATCTCAATGTAGATTATCCGTTTAACCTCACCGGTATTTTGTATTTCCCAAAAATTAAGCAGAATTTCGAAATCCAAAAAGATAAAATACAGTTGTACAGCAACCAGGTTTTTGTAACCGATGAAGTAAAAGATATTGTACCTGAGTTTTTGATGTTGCTGCATGGTGTTATAGACAGTCCGGATATTCCATTAAATGTGAGCCGTAGCTATTTGCAGGGCGACCCCAATGTGAAAAAAATAAATGCACACATTACCAAAAAAGTTGCCGATAAGCTGGAAGAAATTTTTAATAGAGAAAGAAATTCTTTTGAAGAAAAATGGGAAAGCCTGGGCTTATTTGTAAAATATGGTATGATGACGGATGATAAATTTCTTGAAAAAGCCAGCAAGTTTTTTATTATGCAGGATACATCCGGAAAATTTTATACCATGGATGAATATAAAGTTGCAACAGAAACACAGCAAAAAAACAAAGAAGGCAAGCATGTGATTTTATACAGCACCAACCCCATACAACAGGATGCTTATATACAACAGGCCAATGCAAAAGGCTATCTTGTAATAAAAATGGAAACCCTGGTGGATGCAGCATTTATTAATAGTATGGAAATAAAATGGAGCGATGTAGTTTTTACCCGTGTAGATGCTGATATTGCAGACAACCTGGTAGATAAAATTGATGCAGCCGAAAGTGTTTTAAGCAAAGACGATGCTGAAAAACTAAAAAAACTTTTTGAACAGCCCGGCGAAAACCTGCATTTACAGGTAGAAGTAAAAGGCCTAAACCCCGAAACGCCGCCGGTAATCGCAACAAGACCCGAGCAAATGCGCCGCATGAAAGATATGGCGGCTTTAGGTGGTGGGATGGCAGCATTTTATGCGCAAATGCCCGATGAAGTGAACCTTACAATAAATGGCAACCATGGAATTTTTAAAAATATCCTTTTGGAAACAGATATTGTAAAGCAGGAAAAACTGGTAAAAAATCTTGCAGACCTGGCCTTGCTCTCCCAGGGATTATTGAATGGTAAAAACCTCACCGATTTTATTAGCAGGAGCGTGGACTTAATGGAACATAAATAATACAGAAAGCAATAAATTAAGTAGCCGGTTAATTTTAACCGGCTTTATTTTTATTGAAAAACTACAGCGTGAATGCTTGAGTCAAAATTCAAAAAATTTCTTCAGCATAATCAAAATCATAAATGCCTTTATTAAATAACTATCCTTTCCATACAACCCGGCATATCTTCTGTAATGTAAAAATTATGATATTCATACACATCCGTAATTTTTTCCATTTTTTAAGTACAAATAAAATGTCCATAAAATTGCGGCTGTTTTCCTCAACAAAGCGAAAGCCTATTTGAAAACAGGTACATCTATTGCAAAACCCTTTATAGAGTTCAAGTTACTTGATACCATCCTGCAGGAACTTGCAGAATGCAATATGTAGTTTTGCAAAAAATTTTTTCTTGGCTTACAGGCATTGTACATCCTGCATAAGAAAATCAGCCATATCCACATCCAGTTTCTAAAAAAATGGATTTTGGCATCCAGTTAGGCTTACAGCTTTTTGCGAACGGATGGATATTTAAATGGAAGCCCGGGTTGCATAGCGGCTTTTGTTTTATATTGATTGGCTAAAGTAAATTTAGCGTATAAATTATTTTCTTTAGCCTGTGGGAAAAATAATTATCGCTTGGGTAAAAGGAGATAATACCCGCCTAATTTTCCTGCTTTGCAACAATCGCTTTTTTAATTTTTTCCCAAAGCCCGTCAAATGCCTGGTGGTTTTCATCTTTCCATTTTTGGCTGTAAGCTTTTATTTTTTCTACTTTATCTTTTTGGGTAATGGTAAAAAAAATGTTTATGGTTTCTTTATTGTTTTCAAAAGCCATTTGATTATAATATTCTTTTAATTGCTGCTCCTGTTTTATATTGCCCCTGGCTACTTCTCTTTCCATTTCTTCCCTAAGCGTCACTTTTTCATCGTAGCTGCCCACGGGCAATATGGTTTTTGCAATTACCGGCATAAGTTCTATAAGCATAAGGATGCATACAATAAGGTAATAGCGCATTTGCAGTGCATTGTTATTCTTAATGAGGTTATTTAATGCCTCAATACGGGTAAGGAACCCATCATTAAAATAGCCTGCAAATACAGCCTCTTCGGCAATTATTGCATTATTTATTTTTTTAACAGTGGCATCTGAACTATCAATTTTAGGTAAAATATTTTTTGCCATGAGCTGGTATTCGGCATCTAGTTTTTCATATTCTGCTTTTTTTGCCAAAGCAATATCTTTAATACCCACTTTACCGGTTCCGCCGCTTCCATCCGATTCGGCAAGGAAATTTTCCCTGGCCTTTTGTACTTCATCATATTTTTGGGTCAAAGTTTGTTGCAACGAATTTTTTTGAGTTTGCAATGTTGCTAATTGATAGGCATATAGCGTATCCAACTCATGGCGCTTACTAATTTTCTTTTGTTCATTATCAAGCGAAGTTTGCAATTTTATTTCTTTATTGAACATATAAAGTATGGCGGGCTGTGCCATAAAAAAACCAATGGTAAGCGCCATCAACCCACGAAATAGGAGTGGAAGAAATTTATGTTTATTGGTTTTGGTGATCCCTTTTATGAGTGTGCGATCTATAGTGAGTATGATAAAACCCATAAAAAAACCCAGGAATATAGAAATGGTAAATGAAGAAACAACGATACTGAAAAAATATGCCCAGGCAAGAGTGGCAAAAAGCCAGGTGGCGAGTACGCTCATCCCAATAATTTTATAGCGGTTACGGTCAATTTCAGCGTCAATGAGTATTTCTTTTTCTGCGGTGGAAAGCCACCATAAAAATTCGGTGAATAAGGATGGTGTATAACTCTCCCTTTGGGTAAGTGCAATATTTTTTTCCATTAATTTAAAAATTAGTTGTTACAGGTAAATGTCTGCAATAGGAGAGTTGAGTATGAAGCAAATGCAAAATAATATCTTTTCTATACCTTAATACCTCAATTTTGTATATTTAATATAAATAAACAATAAATTAACAGATTGACGGGAACAAGGTTTAAACCTGGGTTCTGCAAATTCATCAAATGCTTATCTTTGCCCACTTTTTAAATGGTTTTAAATTGATATTTTTACATTATGAAGAAATTTAACTTATGCCTGACACTTATTTTTTCCTTGTTTTTGGGTACGCAAGCACAATCTTCAAAAGGCTTGGGCAGCAACGACCCGGAAGCCAAAAAAGTATTGGATGATGTAAGTTCAAAATTCAGAACGTATAAAACCGTACAGGCAAAGTTTGTGCTTAAAGTAGAAAATGGATCGGGCAAAAGCATGGGCGCAAAATCGGGCTCTGTTTTTATGAAAGGTTCAAAATACAGGGTAAGCCTTCCCGACCAGGAGATATTTTCCGATGGCTCCAATGTTTGGACTTTTAGTAAAGAGGATAATGAAGTTACCATTACTAAAATTGATCCTTCATCCGGCTCATTAACCCCTCAAAAATTATTTACTAATTTTTACGATAAAGATTTTTTGTATAAACTAAATGGCGTGGCAACCCTAAACGGTAAAAAATTGAAAGAAGTGGAATTAACACCTGTAGATAAAACCAAGCCTTTTTTTAAAGTTTTACTGTATGTAGATAAAAGCGCAATAAACACTACAAAAATATTTGAAAAAAATGGTAGTCGCTATACATATAGTACAAGCAGCTTTAAGCCCAATGTGGTAATTGCAGATGCAACATTTGTTTTTGATGCCAAAAAATATCCCGGAGTGGAAGTGATAGATTTAAGATAGTAATTTAGTGAAAATATTTATTTTACCGGCAGTTTAATATTGCCGGTTTTTTTTATGTTTTAAATTGCCCTCTGTAGAAAAGTAAGCCATTATACCTATAAGCGAACCGAACAAAATTACAAAAACCCAAAAGGCTTTACGGTGTGGCTTTAAATTTTGATTTTTGAAAACTTTATAACAGCCAAATACTAAAATAAAAAATTCGGCAGCTACAATTAAAGCATATAAAAAATGAACAAAAACGAAATTTAATAAGATCATTTTGTTTGAGTTAAAATTAATTCCCCCACCTAAAACTGTTTACAGGCAAGCCTGCAAGGTCTAAAACCCGGTCAACAACAGTGGCTGCAACTTCATCAATATTTTTTGGGTGGCTGTAAAAAGATGGTGTGGCCGGGCAAATAATACCACCAGCAAGTGTAATGGTTTCCATATTGCGGATGTGTATTAAGTTATAAGGCGTTTCTCTGGCAACACAAATCAATCTTCTTTTTTCTTTTAAGATTACATCAGCAGCTCTTGTAATTAAATCATTGGAAATACCATTGGCAATTCTTCCTAATGTGCCCATGCTGCAAGGGCAAATAATTAGGGTATGGTACTGCCCCGATCCTGAAGCAAATGGAGCAGTAAAATCATTAGTTGCATAATGTTTGATGCCCATGGGAACCTTAAATTCTTCATCTAACTCTGTTTGCCATACCTGCTTTGCGTTGTCGGTAACTACTACGGAAATTTCATAGTGAAGGCTATTTAAACACTGTAATTTTGTTAATAATTGCCTGGAATACACCGAACCGCTTGCGCCGGTAATAGCTATAACAATTTTTTGCATGTGATATCCGTTTAACCCTTAATTTAGACTAAGCTACAAAATTTTATTTTTATGCAAAAACTTAGGAAACCGGTTTCCCTCATACTAATTTTATCAGTTGTATTTTCTTTTACTAATAGCCCCCACCAAAAGTGAAATGGATGGATTTTAAAGAAATGCAAGAGGCTTATGCAAAAGAACCCAGGCCCATTCTTATAGACATGTACACCTCCTGGTGCGGATGGTGCAAGGTGATGGACAAGAAAACTTACACTAACGAAAATGTAGTTGCATATATTAATAAAAAATTTTACGCTGTAAAATTTAATGCAGAATCAAAAGCTACCTTATCATTTTTAGGAAAAGATTATGCCTACAATAAAAAAGAAAAAATACACGAGCTTGCAAAAAAACTGGCAGGGTATGAGTTAGGTTTCCCTTCTACTATCTTATTAAGTAAGCCCGAGGCACCGCCTGCAGTAATTTCTGGTTATATGATACCCAGTGAAATGGAAGCGCCACTAAAATATTTTGGTAGCAATGCAAACGAAAAGCAATCTTTTATTGAGTTTGAAAAAGCGTTGAAAAAAGAATGGTAAAGCTGCTTTTTTTTGATTTTACTTAGAAGAAATTAATGGGTTACCCGGGTTTATTTTTAGCAGTAACGAAACCTGTAAGAAATGTTTGCCCTGTTTGCTGTTTTTCGAAATATCGTATTGATAAACATAAGCTGGCTGCAAAGTAACATATTTATTAAAGGTATATCCCGGCCCAAATAAAAACCTGCTCCTGCTAAAATGTGGCGCTTTATCAGTAAAAAATATTTCTTCAAAGCAGGTGAAATATAAGTTTCCCGACTTTCCATTTTTGTTGTTTAAAGGAACGGTTAATGCAAGTCTGTAGCGAAAGCGGTTACGGTAATCGGCACCTGAATATATTCTTTGTTCTACCCGTAAGCGCTGCTCAAGCTTTAGGGCTTTTAATTGATGGCTCATTACGGCTTGTTCCCAAATGCGTAACTCATCAATTGTTTTGGGTTTTTCAAAATTTCCTCCATTGGTGTAAGTGCCAAAATTACCTACGCCCAATGCAAACTTAAATTTTTTGCTGAGTGTATATTCAATCCCACCTTTAGCCTCATAATAAAAATAATTATTAAAAAACGATTGTGACCTTAGTTGCAATTCTCCAAATATGGCCCATTTATTCACAAATGAAAGTTGTGTATTTACTATTGTCCAGCTCCCAAAATGTGATTTTTGGGCAAACGCATTTAAGTAAAAGAGACTTACAATAACCCATGCAAAAAAATATTTCATAATGGTTACAATTTAGTCCAATTGTAATTTAGTTTATCCTTTGTGCCAATCTTTTTTTTCTATAGCATACTCAAAATGGTTCTCTAAATTGCCATTTTGTGTTATGGTATATTCCCGTACTTTTTTTGCACCAATCTTTAGTATGGCGGTCTGCGAACGTATGTTACTGGCTCCAATATGAAAGAAAACTTTCTCAACCTTTTTAAATGCATAATCAAGTAACAATTGCTTAACGGCTTTATTTGTACTTCCTCCCCAAAATTGTTTTGCTAAAAAAGTATAGCCAATTGCAATGGAGGATTTGGAGGCATTAAATTCGTAATAGCGTGTGCTGCCAATAATTTTGCCGGATTTTTTTTCTCTTATCAAAAAAGCAGATTGAGAAGCGAGTGCGCTGTTGAAATAATTGCGGAATACTTCCTTCTTGTACCTGTCCTGATCCGGGTGTTGTTCCCAAATTTCAGGGTCTGCAGCAACATGGTACAAGGCTTCAAAATCTTTTTGCTGAACCGCACTTAAAATTACTGTTTCGTTTTGCAGGCAATCAGGTTGCCAGTTAAAATCACCTTGACGCATCAATATTTTTTTTATACTTCTTAAGAAAAAAACCTTTCCACATTGTGAAAAAAAATGTGCAAAACAACTTTTCGTTAACAAATTTATCAATCTTTACTGGTCGAAGTATTGAAAAATTAACGAATTTTATTTTATAAATTTAAAATATCCATACAATGAAATTAAAGTTAATCCCCTTTATGCTGATATTAGCATTTGGTTTTTCAACCGCAAATGCCCAGGGTTTTAAAATAGGTATTAGGACCGGAACCGATATTCAGAAGCTGAGTGGAAAAACATTTAGCCAGGAGTTTGCTTATGGCTACCATTTGGGCGGAGCTTTTGAAATTGGTATTACACAAAAATTTGGGATACAGCCCGAAGTATTGTTTAGCTCGGTTAATATTGATACCGGTTCTTCTTTTAGCAGCATTTATAAATTTGAAAATATTTCCAAAGCAAAGTTGCAATACATCCGCATTCCATTATTGCTCACCTTTAAGCCCAATCCTTTTATGGTATTACAAGTTGGCCCACAGTACAGCATTTTAAGGAGCGCCGATAAAAACCTTTTGGAAAACGGGCAACAAGCTTTTAAAAATGGCGATTTCAGTATGCTGGGCGGTTTGCAAATTAATATTTCTAAAATTAGGATTTACGGCAGGTATGCCGTTGGCCTTACCAACCTTAACGATATTGACAACCAGGAAAAATGGAAAAGCCAAACGGTTCAATTGGGCCTTGGGCTTACTTTTTAAGGCCTTAATATAATAATTTTGCCTTTTGCATCAACGGTTACTACCGTACTTGGAGAAGCTATTTTCTGAACATCACGAGAAAACTCCACCACATAACTTACGCCTTTTTTAATGGCAATATCAACGTCGTAAAAATTTCCCGGCGCAGGGTAACCGCTTAAATTGGCAGAAGTGCTCACAATGGGTTTGCCAAATTTTTTCAACAGATCTTTGGCAAAACCTTTTTTTACAATCCTAATGGCAATACTACCATCTGCATTTAATAAATTGGGTGCAAGATTTTTGGCTTTGGGGTAAACAACGGTAACCGGTTTATGTACCCCTTTTATAAAATCAAATACTGTGGGGAAAGCTTCATTGGTAAATTGCGTAATTTCACTTTCATCAGCAATTAAAACAATCATACTTTTTTTCTCGTTTCTCTTTTTTAGGTTGAAAATTTTTTCAACTGCTCCTTTGTTTTGTGCATCGCATCCAATTCCCCATACAGTATCTGTTGGGTATAAAATCAATCCACCTTTCTGTAATATGTCCAGGCATTGTTCAATATCGTGTTGATATAATTTCATAATTGGGTGTAAACATCCATTACAGATGCGGCACAATTTTGTACAGTAAAGCGTTGGGCATATTGCCAGCCCTTTGTTTTCATGCTTTCCGTAAAGTTTGGGTCACTGTATATTTTTAAGATTGCTTCAGCAATTTCCTGCGGCTTGGCGGGATCTATTAAAAATGCGCCATCTCCGCCTGCTTCAGGCATGCTGCTGGTATTTGAAGTAATTACAGGCAACCGGCTCCACAAAGCTTCCAAAACGGGTATGCCAAAGCCTTCAAAATAGGATGGATATACCATGGCAGTTGCAGCTTGGTATATAGCCGGAAAATCTTGGGATGATTTAAAATCTTTACTTTGGGCCGCAACACGCTGCGAAAGAAAAATAATACGGCTTTCCAATTTATTTTCTGTAATAAATTTTTCTACTTTTTGCTTATAACAATTGCCTTCACCAATTATTACCAGCGGTAGCGGGCATTCATTGCGTAATAGTAACAAAGCTTTGCAAACATTCATCAAATTTTTTCTTTCAATTATGGAGCCAACGGAGAGTAAAAATTTTTCGGGCAAGCCATACTTTATTTTCACTCTTTGTATTGCTTCCTCCGGTAAGGTATGGCTAAATACAGGGTTACAGCTTTGGTAACAAACGGTAATTTTTTCTTCTGGTACTTTATAAAAATCTATTAAATCTTTTTTTGTTTGGTTGCTAATGGCAATAATGGCTTGTGCATGCGTACAGGCATGGCGGTATTTTTTAGTATAAATCTTTACATCAACAGGGTTAAACTGATGTGGATAGCGTTCGTGAATTAAATCATGTATGGTTACCACAGTTTTTATTTTTGTAGCATTAATGCCAAAAGGTATTTCCTGGCTTAGGCCATGATAAATATTTATTTTTAATTTTTCTAAATCTTTCGTAACATTTCTACTGCGCCAGGCAGAAGAAAATAGGTTATTGAAAAAACCTTCCGGTAAAATTTCTCTGGTATTTTCCTCTTTAAATGAAATTAAACCTGATGGTTTGGGATTAAATAAAAAATATTGGTGCTGGGGATAAAATTTGGCCAATGATGCTATAAGCGTTCGGCTGTAATGGCCGAGGCCCGTAGTATTATGAAAAGCCCTTTTTGCATCAAAACCAATGTTCATACAAGCAAAGATAAGCGCTGCAATATGTATTAAATGCTATGTTTTTTGTATTTAATATCTACGCTAACCTAATTTCTTATTTTTAAAATTGAATAATTAATTTCGCAAAAAATTTATAACATGAAAATACTCATACAAGAGGCTTGGGAAAACAGGGAATTGCTGAAAGAAGATAAATATACAGCAGCAGTAAGAGCGGTAATTGAGGAGGTGGACAAAGGCCGCTTGCGTACTGCCGAGCCAATGAAAAACGGCTGGCAGGTAAACGAATGGGTAAAGCAGGCCATATTGCTTTATTTTGGGGTGCAGCAAATGCACACATGGGATTTACCGCCTTTTGAATTTTACGATAAAATGTTGTTGAAAAAAAATTACCAGTCACTTGGTGTGAGGGCAGTACCACATGCTGTTGCACGCTATGGCGCTTATCTTGCAAAAAATGTTGTGCTTATGCCATCGTATGTAAATATTGGCGCTTATGTAGATGAAGGTACCTTGGTAGATACCTGGGCAACCGTAGGCAGTTGTGCCCAAATTGGCAAAAACGTACACCTGAGTGGCGGCGTGGGTATTGGTGGTGTGCTTGAACCGTTGCAAGCAAGCCCTGTAATTGTAGAAGATGGCTGTTTTATTGGCAGCCGTTGCATTATTGTAGAAGGCGTAAGAGTGGAAAAAGAAGCTGTTTTAGGCGCTAATGTAGTGCTTACTCAGTCCACAAAAATAATAGATGTTACGGGTAAAGTACCTGTTGAAACAAAAGGGCTCGTTCCATCGAGAAGCGTAGTAATTCCGGGAACATATAATAAAAAATTCCCAGCCGGGGAATATGCTGTTGGCTGCGCTTTAATAATTGGCAAGCGTAAAGAATCTACCAACCTCAAAACCAGCCTCAATGATGCTTTACGGGATTTTAATGTGAGCTGCTAAATAGCAAAAGCATTAATTTAAAAATGCAAATACAGTATCTTTGCGCTTCATTTATTGAAATAACTATATGTTCAATTCACTTAGTGAAAAGTTAGATTCGGCTTTTAAAAATATAAAAGGCCAGGGCAGAATTACAGAGCTTAATATTGCCAATACTGTAAAAGACATCAGGCGAGCATTGGTAGATGCAGATGTGAATTATAAAATAGCCAAAGAATTTACCGACAGGGTAAAAGATAAAGCCATTGGCAGTAAGGTTTTGCTGGCAGTAAATCCCGGTCAGCAAATGATAAAAATTGTTCAGGATGAGCTTACCGAATTAATGGGCGGTACAGAAACGGGGTTTGATGTTTCAGGGAACCCGGCAGTAATTTTAATTGCCGGTTTACAGGGTAGCGGTAAAACTACTTTTAGCGGCAAGCTGGCCAATTATTTAAAAACGGCAAAAGGCAAATCTCCGTTGCTGGTTGCCGCAGATATTTACCGGCCTGCAGCAATGGACCAGTTGGAGGTTTTAGGAGCGCAAATTAACGTGGATGTGTATACGGAAAGGGAAACTAAAGATGCAGTGCTCATAGCCCAAAATGCCATTAAAGAAGCTAAAGCAAAAAATAAAAATGTCATCATTATAGATACTGCAGGCCGGCTTGCCGTTGATGAAGCCATGATGACCGAGGTAGCCAATATTAAAGCAGCCGTAAACCCAAATGAAATATTATTTGTGGTAGATAGTATGACCGGGCAAGATGCTGTGAATACCGCTGCAGCTTTTAACGAGCGTTTAAATTTTAGCGGAGTAGTGCTTACCAAACTGGATGGCGATACAAGAGGTGGTGCAGCACTCTCCATTAGGCATACGGTAAATAAACCCATAAAATTTACCAGCAATGGCGAAAAGCTGGATACACTGGATGTGTTTTATCCCGAAAGGATGGCACAGCGTATTTTGGGTATGGGTGATATTGTAAGCCTGGTTGAAAAAGCCCAGGCACAGTTTGATGAAGCCGAAGCAGCAAAACTGGAAAAAAAGATCCGTAAAAACCAATTTGACTTTGAAGACTTTAAAACACAGTTACAGCAAATAAAAAAAATGGGTAATATCAAAGACCTTATGGGAATGATACCCGGCGTAGGCAAACAAATAAAAGATGTAGATGTAGATGATAATTCATTTAAAGGTATAGAGGCCATGATAAACAGTATGACCTTGCAGGAACGCCGCAACCCCGATATTATCAGCCCTTCCCGTAAACAACGTATTGCAAAAGGCAGCGGAAAAGACTTAGCAGAACTCAACCAGTTTTTAAAACAATTCGAGCAAATGAAAAGCATGATGAAAATGATGAATAAAATGCCGGCAGGTAAGGGTATGCCGGGCATTGGCCGCAGGTAATTAATGAATCTGTTCTTCCAGTACAAATCTCAAATTATTGTTCTTTAATGAGGTAAAAAGATTTTTTTTAATAAAAGGCAACCCATTTCAAAAGATGCCCGTTTGGTAATTATAAATCTTTAAAGCCCATAATACATTGCCGTTACAAGGCAACTTATTTGATATTATCCAGGGTTGCATCAACAACAACCGAGGTAGCCAAAGAGCCTTTTATTTACGCTACTATGGCTATGCGGCAGCTATTTGTGTACGCTATTGTAATAATGATGACGATGTAAACCTCATAATAAACGACGGGTTTCTAAAAATTTATCGTTCGCTTGGCCGTTTTAACCCCAAACATTCCAATTATGAGGCCGATTTAAAAGGCTGGATGAAACGTATTATGATCAATACGGCTATTGACCATCTCCGTAAACAAAATAAAAATTTTGTTTTAGCAGAAGTTCCCCCTCAACATTTTGATATGGCCCAGGAAACTGCAAGCTCTGTAGATCACCTGCAGTTTAAAGAAATACTTGCCATTATTCAAAAGCTTTCACCGGTTTACCGAACGGTTTTTAACCTGTATGTAATGGATGGGTTTAAACATGAAGAAATTGCGGCACAACTTAAAATTTCAGTAGGCACTTCAAAATCAAACCTGGCAAAAGCCAGGATGAATATTCAAAAGATGTTGAAAGAATCAGATTTTAATTATTATGAACAAAAAGCCATATAACCAGGTAGAAGAGAAAATAAAAACTGCTGCCCAAAATTGGGAGCCGATTTTTGATGAACAGGCATGGACGCAAATGGAAAAATTGCTCAATGAAACCGATGATCATAAACGGCCATTTGTATGGTGGTTTTGGTTGCTGCCTTTAACGATTGGTATTGCCACTGTAGGGTATTTCTATTTCAAAAAAGGCTCAACTTCAACTAAAGCCTACCGTCAAATGATCACAGCAATATCAACTGACACAAACAAAAACTTAAACGCAAATGTAGCTCAGCCACTCCTGGATTCTTTTTCTGATGCAACGGTAAAGGATGCAATACCTTCAACGAATATAGTAAGCACGGAAAGTAATGTAAAAAATAAAATTTTTGCAATAAATCAAAAAGAACGCACAATAAAGCTCCAAGCCAATTCAGCCAATAAAGAAAGTATTGGAAATATTCGCTTAACAAATAGCGATAACAACTATTCCAAATCAACACATTCTAAAAAGGTAAAAGAAAAATTAAATACCAGCATTACAAATGCAGGTACAGAAAACACCGAAAATAAAGACCTGCAAAATTATGAGGATGAAGAATCATTTAATGCCGCTTCTGAAAATTACCAGAAAACAGCAAACAATAATTTGCCCAAAGAGGAACCGCAATCAGGCACAGATAGCGCCCATAAGCAAAGAGAATTAACCATAGATTCAATAAGAATCTATGAGAACGATTCTTTGCCAATAAGCAAAAAAGAAACTCCTGCCCCAAAAACAAAAGCTTCAAAATTTTATTTTTCATTGCTCTCAGGAGCCGAAGGCAGCGGTGTGAAATTTCCCGGGTTAAATAAATTTAGTTTTCGGGCAGGCTTTTCTGCAGGGTATTATTTGAGCAAAAGGGTAAGCATACAGGCTGGTTTTTTTAAAGGAACTAAAAAATATATTGCCGGTAAAAAAGACTATAAGGCAAAGCCCGGCAGCTATTGGGGTACAGTTGACATTAAAAGAGTTGATGCAAATTGCCTGGTATATGAAATACCCGTTTCTGTTCGCTATGATTTTTCAACAAAAAATAACTGGCAAATTTTTGCAGGCACTGGTATTTCTTCTTTTATTATGAAAAAGGAAGAGTATGCTTACGATTATATTTATTACAATACTCTGCACCATGCAAAGGCATCATATAATGGCAACAAGCATTTGTTTTCTGTACTTAGGATTGATGTAGGCGTGGAAAGAAAGTTCAAGAGTAATTTTTCAATTTTTGTTCAGCCCGGCCTTGCCATACCCATGGCCGGAGTTGGCGAAGGACAAATAAAATTATTCTCCTCCGAAATTTTAATTGGACTAAAATTCAAACCACAAAAGAAAAACTAAGGCAACCAAATTATTCAATTGTTCGTATAAGCAGGAAACAGCTTGTATGTATAAAATTAAACTTTGGGCAACCTTAATGGTTGTTTTTATAACGGCCGGCAGCCAGTTAACTTCTTGTAGCAAAGGCGGCAACGATCCTAATCCCGACCCTTGCGCAGGCAAAACCATTGTAATTACCGCCACACCTTCAGCTTCAGTAGGCTGCGGCGCACCCAATGGAAGCATTACCGTAACAGCAACAGGTAGCAGCGGTTTCCAGTTTAAATTAAATGCTTCAGGAACTTACCAGTCTTCAGGAATTTTTAACGGATTGTCAGCAGGTACATATACCGTATTTGCCAAAGACGCTGCAGGTTGCGAAAAATCACAACCAGCAAATGTAACAGCAACCGGAACCGGGTTTACCATTAATGCTGTACCATCTGTAACCAGTGGCTGCGGCAGTTCCGATGGAGCAATTACCGTTACTGCAACAGGAAGCACAGGTTTTCAATATAAGCTGGGCGCTGCAGGAACCTATGGCAGTGCAAATACTTTTAACAATCTTGCCGAAGGCAGCTATACTGTATTTGTAAAAGATGCAGGCGGATGCGAAAACTCACAAACCGTATCGGTAATTTCAGGAAGCCCGGGTACAAAATTTTCTGCTGTGCGCACATTACTCAATGCAAAATGTATCGGTTGCCATAGTGGCCCTTCGCCTGCTGCCGGTAAGGACTGGACAGTAAACTGTACTGTTGTGGCCAATAAAAACCTCATTAATAACAGGGCTGTTGTAGTTGGAGATATGCCTCAGGGCGGACCTACTTTATCCGCTTCCGAAAAACAAATTATTACCGATTGGATAAATGCCGGTGGAAGACTTACAGATTAATGCAGTTATGAAAAAAATTACGTTTGTTTTTTGTGGTTATATTTTCTCTATGATGGTATCGGCACAGCAAAAGCAGGCCATTACCGATAAAGAAATAACTACATTTGAAACTGCTAAAGTTTTTGCCACATTTAAATCAACAAAGGTTATACTTTCTCATTCTGTTGATATGCTCCGTAAATCGCAATTGGATGTGAGAATACTGCATCGCTTTGGATATGTAAATAAAGGTATAAAAGAGTTGTTTGGCCTGGATGAAGCTTCTATGCACCTGGGTTTTAATTATGGATTAACCGATAACATTAGTTTAGGAATTGGCCGAAGCACCTATCGAAAAGAACTGGATGGTTTTATTAAATGGAGGATTTTGCAACAAACATCCGGGCAAAAAACAATGCCTTTATCGTTGGTTTTGGTTGCAGGCAGTACAGTTTGGGCAGAAAAAAGCTTTGCTACTCCAAAGCCTTCTGCAGCCGACCGGTTTTCCTATTATCTTCAGGTAATTGCCGCAAGAAAATTCAGCAACAAATTTTCCGGTCAAATAAGCCAGGTATTTGTACACAGTAATGCGCCACTTAATGGAGAAGCAAGAAATATTACCGCACCGGGCATTGGCTTAAAATATAAAATAAGCCGCAGAACATCTTTAACCCTGGATTACCAGCATATTTTAAAAGGCCTCAGTTCAATAAGCCATTACCCATTAGGAGTAGGAATAGATTTAGAAACCGGAGGCCATATTTTTCAACTCCACTTTTCCAATGCAACCGGTATGAACGAAAGGGCTTTTTTATACGAAACCTATGGTAGGTTTTTTAATGGAGATATCCGCTTTGGCTTTAACTTAAGCCGCTTATTTCATATAAGAAAAAATAGCTATTAAACAAGTTAAAATATTATTTTCTTTCATACAAATGATTTGTTTGGTAAATAGTATCCTGCTCATTATCTTTGTTCTCCTTTTTTAAGGAAAGTAAACCCTATTTATTCACAACCAAGAAAATTTCTATTTTTTATGGCTGTTAAAATGAGATTGCAAAGGCATGGCTCAAAAAAGAGACCATTCTATTTCATCGTAATTGCGGATGCCCGTAGTCCACGAGATGGTAAATTTATTCAAAAACTAGGTTCCTACAACCCACTTACCGTTCCTGCTACCGTACAAATTGATCGCCAAAAGGCGTTGGATTGGTTGCAGAAAGGTGCGCAACCCACCGATACAGTTCGCCGTATCCTTTCATACAAGGGCGTACTTTATTTAAAGCATTTGTTGCGTGGGGTAAGCCTTGGCTTGTTTGATGAGGCCACTGCTATGGAAAAATTTACTAAATGGAGTACAGAGCATGATGCACAAATGGCTTTGCGCCAGGCAAACCACAAAAAGGTACGCCAGGATAAACGCAATGTACCCTTTGTAAAAAAGGTGAAAGATGTGCCTGCGGCCGAAAGTCCGGCTCCTGAAGCCTCTGAAGAAGCAAAAACAGAAGAATAATATTTTGTTTGTTTCATCAAATCATTATCCTCCCTGTTTTGTACTGGGAGGATTTTTTTTATTGAAATTCCGGTTTCAAAATTTATTAATTTGCAGGCCATCTTATGTTGCAATACTTTAAAATAGGGAAATTTGTGTCCAGTTACGGCCTTGCTGGTGAATTACTGCTTGCGCATAAGCTTGGTAAAAAAACTGCATTAAAAGGTTTAAAAACACTGTTTTTAGAAGAAGGCAAAAACAGCTTTTTACCATATTTTATTGAAAATGCTGTGGCAAAAAACGATGAAGAAATTTTAGTAAAGCTGGAAGGAATCCACTCAAAGGAAACCGCCAAAAAAATTACTTCAAAAGAAGTATGGCTTGCCGAAAACGATTTCAAAAAATTTGCCGCTAAAGCAGCGCCTATTTCTATGCTGGGGTTTACATTATTCGACGGTAAGAACAGCCTGGGGGAAATAACCGAAGTAATAGAACAGCCCCATCAATTGCTTTGCAGCATCCTGTATAAAAAAAACCATGCTTATATTCCTGTTCATGAGCATAATTTAATAAAGGTAGATAACGCAGCAAGAAAAGTGTATGTAACACTCCCACCTGGCCTGCTGGAAATTTATGAGTAATGCTTAAATTTAACACTGCAAAACATACCATATTTTTTGAGCAGGCAACAACGCATTATCGCCCATTTCGACCTCGATTCTTTTTTTGTTTCCGTAGAGGTAATTAACAACCCACAGTTAAAAGGCAAACCTGTAATTGTAGGTGGGCAGGATAGAGGTGTGGTATCTGCTTGCAGCTACGAAGCCCGAAAATTTGGTATCCATTCTGCTATGCCGGTACAAAAAGCCAGGCAACTTTGTCCGCAGGCAATTTTTCTTAAAGGCAATTATGCTGCTTACGGTAATTATTCAAGATGGGTAACCGATATTATTAAAGCCGAAGCGCCTTTGTTTGAAAAAGCATCGGTTGATGAATTTTATATTGACCTAACCGGGATGGACAAATTCTTTAACCCTTTTGAATGGACAATTACTTTACGCAATAGCATAATAGAAAAAACCGGTCTCCCCATTTCGTTTGGTTTATCCGCTAATAAAATGATGGCTAAAATTGCCACCAACCTTGCAAAGCCCAATGGTTACCTGCATATTCCTTATGGTACAGAGAAAGAGTTTTTAGCACCATTAAAAATTGGAGAAATACCAGGCGTGGGATTGCAAACAGAAAAATTGTTGAATAGCTATGGCATCAGCACAATTCAAAATGCATTTGAAACCGGCAAGATAGAACTGGAAAATATTTTAGGAAAATGGGGCGCCGACCTTTGGGAAAAATCACAAGGCCTGCATTTTTCAAAAGTGCAACCTTACCATGAAGCTAAATCTATTTCCAGTGAAAATACATTTGATGAAAATATTACCGATGTAAAATTTTTAAATGCAGAGCTGGTAAGGCTTACCGAAAAAGTGTGTTTTGAATTAAGGCAGGATGGAAAGCTGGCAGGCTGCGTGGCTATTAAAGTAAGGTTTCCCAGCTTTGAAACTTTTACACGCCAAGCTACAATTGACCCTTCCCATGCAGATGATGCCTTTATACCTGTAGTAAAAGAGTTGTTTAAACGGTTTTATAAAAAAAGCGAACCGGTAAGGCTGCTTGGCGTAAAACTTAGCAGCTTTACCAATAATGCCACCCAAGCCAATTTATTTGATAGCACAAAATCAAAGGGCGAATTATATAAAGCTATTGATGAGGTAAAGAAAAAATTTGGGAAGTATTCGCTAAAAAGGGCTTCGTCTAATTAAATTCTTCATTAACTTATCCTGCTTACAGGAATTGCAATGAATATTCCCATTCAATTTAATAACCTATAATTTTATAAAACGCAAATAAATTGTACGCCCAATAGAAACAGGCAATCAAAAAAAATAAGCACTTAAAATTTACATCATCTGGTCATACCATCTTACCAGGTCAATTGCTGTTACAATACCTACCAGTGTTTCATCATCTTTTATAATGGGCAGTGCATGAAAGCCACCTTTTGAAATTTCTTCAAATGCAGATTCAATAGTATCTGTTGTTTTTAAACAATAAGGGTTTTTGGTCATCACACTATCCAAAGAAAAACCACTACTAATTTCTGATATAGAGGTAGTTTTACCTTCTTCCAATACACGGCCCAGGTAACGGATAACATCGCTTAAACTCACAATGCCAATAATTTTATTATTTTGTGTAATGGGCAGGTGATGGATTTTGCTGCGGGTGAAAAAATCCATAATTTGGGTAAAACTATTATGGCTGTCGGCAACTATAAGTTTCTCAGCCATTATTTCAGATACTTTTGATTTTCTATTCATATCAGTGTAATTTAACGCTAAAGTTTACAATAATTTAGGTGAATTCAAACGATATTTTCCAAAAACATCGTTTTTTACCTAAAATTCTCATTACCGCTGTATTTTATAACCTAAAACCCTTATCTTTGCCGCCCAAAAAAGAGCAATCTTTCAGGAATAAACATTTCCCACATGGCCCAAAAAGTGTCCGTCTGTTCGGAACGCCAGCAGGGAGTAACGATCAAAAGTTATGTAATGCCAAAGGTTAAAACCAACAGTAGCGCAAAAAAGCGCTTTAAAGTTACCGGTGGAGGTAAAATCACTTTCCAAAAAGCTTTCAAACGCCACATTCTTACAAAAAAATCTACCAAGCGCAAACGCAATATGCGTAAGGACGGTGTTGTGGCCGATGCCAATTTGCATTTTGTAAAACGTTTACTTTGTATGAAGTAAGCCCCAGGAAAACTCAATCTTTAACTTTAAAAAAATTAAAATATGCCACGTTCAGTAAATGCCGTAGCCAGCAAGGCCCGCCGTAAAAGGGTACTCAAAGCCGCCAAAGGTTATTATGGCAAACGTAAAAATGTTTATACCGTTGCTAAAAACGTTATGGAAAAAGGGCTTACTTACAGTTATGTAGGCCGTAAAAATAAAAAGCGGGAGTACCGTGCCCTTTGGATTGCCCGTATAAATGCCGCAGCAAGAGAGCAGGGAATTACATACAGCGAACTTATTTTTAAATTAAACGCAAAAGAAATCGACTTAAACCGTAAGGTGCTTGCCGATCTTGCTATGAATGAACCCGAAGCCTTTAAGGCGCTGGTAAATTCGCTTAAATAATTTTACCCAAACCAACTGGTAGCCGTCCTTTCGAAAGCAGGGGCGGTTTTTTATTTTAATCAATTATATTTGCGGCTGTTTTCTTTCTTAAAATAATTTTTAACCATTCAAAGGAATGAATAATACTTATAACGACCTGGTACAGCAAACCTTTAATTTCCCCCAGGATGATTTGAAAGTAAAAGATAATTATTTACAGTTTAATAACATTGATTTAAAGCTGTTGATAGATAAATATGGCACCCCTTTAAAAATGAGTTTTTTGCCCAAAATCGGCTGGCAAATCAATAAGGCCAAAAAAATGTTTGCCGATGCTATTAAAAAAAATAAATACGAAGGAAAATATAATTATTGCTATTGCACCAAAAGCTCCCATTTTAGTTTTGTTTTGGAAGAAGCCATAAAGCACAATATCCACCTGGAAACTTCCTATGCTTACGATATTGAAATCATCAATTCTCTTTACAAGCGCCGAAAAATAAATAAGGACATATTTATACTTTGTAATGGGTTTAAGCAAAAAAACTATACCAGCAGAATTGCACGGCTGATTAATACCGGCTTTAGAAATGTAATTCCCATATTGGACAACAAAGAGGAATTAAATATGTATAAGCGCAGCATACGTACCAAAGAGCCTTTTAAACTGGGTATCAGAATTGCTGCAGAAGAAGAACCCACTTTTCCGTTTTACACATCCAGGCTTGGTATAAAAGCAAAAGATGTATTGGAATATTATGTAGATGAAATAGAAGGCAACGAAGATAAGTTTCAACTAAAAATGCTCCACATCTTCCTCAATAAAGGCATAAAGGATGATATTTATTACTGGAGCGAACTGCAAAAAAGCATTAACCTTTATTGCCAGTTAAAAAAAATATGTCCCGAGTTGGATTCTATAAATATCGGCGGCGGCTTTCCCATTAAACATTCACTGGCATTTAATTACGATTACCAGTTTATGATAAATGAAATTGTAAGTACCATTAAAAAAGCATGCAAAAAAGCCAGGGTACAAATGCCGCATATTTTCACAGAGTTTGGCAGCTACACCGTAGGCGAAAGCATGGCGCATATTTACAGCGTTATTGGCCAAAAAGTGCAAAACGACAGGGAAACCTGGTATATGATAGATTCTTCTTTTATCACCACACTACCCGATACCTGGGGCATTGGTGAAAAATTTTTAATGCTCCCCATTAATAAATGGAATAATGAATACCAGCGGGTTGTTTTAGGAGGTATTACCTGCGATGGCCACGATTATTACGACTCCGAAGAACATATCAATGAAGTATTTCTGCCAAAATTAAATAATACCAATGGCGATATGGAAAATAATAAAGAACCCTTATACGTTGGCTTTTTTCATACCGGCGCCTACCAGGATCAAATTAGCGGCTATGGCGGCATAAAGCATTGCCTTATACCATCACCCAAGCATATAATTGTAGATTTCGATAAAAACGGAAAGCTTACCGATTGGGTTTATGCAAAAGAACAAACGGCCCAAAGTATGCTTAAAATATTGGGATATTAGATACAAATTTTCTACCGATTTTTTTTATAAGTATTTATTATTTCAATAGCTCATTAACTATTGCTTAAATTAGCAACTGTAAAACCAGTTATGGCTCCATCAATAAATAGTTACCAGCATATTTTTTTTATTGGGGTTGCAGGCGCAGGTATGAGCGCAATTGCCCAATACCTTGCCGGTACAGGAAAAGAGGTAAGCGGCAGCGACAGATATTTTGTTGCTGGCGAAGTAAACGAAACACGAAGCAAACTGGAAGCCGAAGGCATTAAATGTTTTTTGCAAAACGGCGATGGCATTACAAACAAAACACAACTGGTTGTGGTGTCAACAGCAATTGAAGATACCGTTGCCGAAGTGCAAAAAGCCAAAGCGCTCAACATACCCATTTTAAAAAGGAGCCAGGTACTGGCATTAATAGCAAATAGCAAGCGAACCATCGCCGTAGGCGGCACATCGGGAAAAAGTACTACCAGCGCTATGTTGTTTCAAGTATTGCAACATGCAGGTATGCAACCCAGCATTATAAGCGGCGCAGGCTTAACCAGTATTATTAAAGAAGGCAAAATAGGCAATGCAAAAGTAGGCGCAGGCGAGTGGCTCGTTATTGAAGCAGATGAAAGTGATGGGTCTGTTATTGAGTACAGGCCCGAAGTGGGTTTGCTCTTAAATATTGATAAAGACCACCAGGAGATTGACGAACTCTTAAGCATTTTTTCCATTTTTAAAAATAATACCACAGGAAAATTCATCGTAAATCAATCCAATGCTTTGGCAAAGCAGTTGTCGCAAAATTTACAAAACGATTTTTCTATAAACGGCAATGCAGGCACCAACGCAATTAATTTTAACCAGCAGGCTTTTGAAATTTCTTTTGAAATTAATGGAATAAAATTTTTAATGCACGCAATTGGAAAGCACAGTATGGAAAATGCGGTGGCTGCCGCAGCCGTTGCTTTGCAGCTTGGCGTACCATTAGCAGTATCTGCCGAAGCTTTAAAAACTTACGAGGGTATATACCGCCGCCACCAGGTATTAGGCAATAAAAACGGCATTTGGGTAATAGATGATTATGCCCACAACCCGGCCAAATGTGCCGCATCCATTGCTGCCTGCCAGCCACTGGCACAAAAAGTTGTGGCATGGTTTCAGCCACATGGTTACGGGCCTACAAGGTTTTTGAGAAATGATTTTGTAAAAGAAATTGCCGAAACACTTCGGCAACAGGATGAAATATGGATGAGTGAAATATTTTATGCAGGAGGAACCACAGTTAAAGATATTTCTGCAAATGATTTAATACAGGATATTAACGCATTGGGAAAAAATGCCTTTTTTGTGAAAGACAGGAATAAATTTTTAGAAACTGTAAGGCCGCATTTAACCGAAGGCACCGTGCTGTTGTTAATGGGCGCAAGGGATCCGGGCCTTGAAAAATTTAGCAAAGATATTTTTGAACAACTGTAAACATGACGGTTTTATTTACCCATATAAGCAAATTAATTAACAGCAGGGAAACCTATGTGCAGTTGCGGGGTAAAGCATTGGCTGATTTACCTTGTATTGCTGATGCCTACTTACTGGTAGAAGATGGCCTGATAGCAGGTTACGGGCCTATGTATGAGCTGGAGTTACGTGTGCCGCATTTGCCCAAAAATGTGGTAGATATTTATGGCCAAATGATTTTACCCTGCTGGTGCGATAGCCATACGCATATTGTATTTGCCGGGAGCAGGGAAAATGAATTTATTGATAAAATAAACGGGCTAAGCTATGCCGAAATTGCTGCAAAAGGAGGAGGTATTTTAAACTCTGCAAAAAAATTAAATGAAAACCCAGAGGAGGAATTGTTCCAATCGGCCTTAAAAAGGCTGAACGAACTTGCGGCGCTGGGTACAGGAGCCATTGAAATTAAAAGTGGCTATGGCCTTACGGTAGAAGCAGAGTTGAAAATGCTGAGGGTTATAAAACGGCTAAAGCAGCAATCGGATGTTACAATAAAATCCACATTTTTAGGCGCACATACCTACCCTGCAGCTTTTAAAGAAAACCATGAAGGTTATATACGACAAATAATTGATGAAATGCTACCGGTAATTGCTGCAGAAAAACTGGCCGATTATATTGATGTGTTTTGCGAAACTGGCTTTTTTTCACCAGATGAAATGATAAAAATTTGTAAGGCAGGCGCTTTCCATCAGTTAAAACCAAAGTTGCATGTAAACCAGCTCAACAGTATTGGCGCAATTGAAGCGGGCATTAAATTAGGCGCTGTATCACTGGATCATTTGGAAACGGTAACCGAAGAAGAAATTCAAATGCTGGGATCTTATAAGGGCTGCAGTACTTTACTGCCTACTGCAGCATTCTTTTTAAGAATGCCATTTCAACCGGCAAGAAAATTAATTGATGCAGGTGCAGCCGTAACACTTGCATCGGATTTTAACCCGGGTTCATCACCCAGCGGTAATATGAACCTGGTAAATGCAATGAGTTGCATACAAATGAAAATGCTTCCTGAAGAAGTAATAAATGCTTCTACCTTAAATGGCGCTTACGCCATGGAATTGGAAAATGAACTGGGTTCTATTACTATTGGTAAAGCGGCAAACCTCATATTTACTAAACCAATTCCTTCCCTGGCTTATCTTTTCTATAGCTTTGGCAGCAACCATATAGATAAAGTAATGCTCAAAGGTAACTGGGTACAATAGAGAGAATTCCCTTAAATTTTTTTGTTCAACACATTTCCTTTAATTACTTTGCTTATCATAGTATTAGGCAAGCAAAAAAATATGAAGCACTTTAAGTTTTACAATAAAAAAGATATTCTTTCTCTTACTAAAGTACGCCGGTTTGAAACAAAACTGGGTGAAAGGCTGCAATGCCTGCCGGAAAATGCCGAATGGCCCGAAGTGCTTGCCCAATCCAAAGCAAAATATGTATTGCTGGGCATACCCGAAGATATTGGCGTAATGGCCAATTACGGCACCGGTGGCGTAGATACTGCATGGTATCCTTTTTTAAACACTTTCCTTAATGCGCAAAGCAACGATTTTTTAAATGGGGATGAAATATTGCTCCTGGGGCATTATGATTTTGGCGATATAAAATACCTTATAGAAAACAATGCTTACAACCCCGAAGAAAAAGTAGATGCCTGTCGCCATGCCGTACACATAATTGATGAAGAAGTAGAACAAATTATAAAGTCCATTTCATTTTATGGTAAAATACCATTGGTAATAGGTGGTGGCCGCAATAATGCTTACCCATTAATAAAAGCAGTAGCAAAAGGACTGCATAAATCAGGAAAAATTCCGCTTGCCCAAATTAATGCAATAAGCCTTTCCGGCGAAGCGGGCTACAGCCCTGCAGAAGGCCGCCACAGCAGCAACGCATATAGCTATGCCGAAACAGATGGCTACCTGGGAAAGTATGCCATCGTAGGTTTGCAGCAGCATAGTGTTGCACAAAATGTATTAAATAAAATGCACGATAATCATTTTATTCATTACCGTTTTTATGAAGATATTTTTATTCATGAAAGGCAAAGCTTTATACAGGCAGTGGCCCACGCAACAGGTTTTACAGAAGAGAATTTTTGCGGGGTGGAATTAAGTATAGCCTTAATTGAGCATCTGCTCAGCAGCGCACATTCTCCTGTGGGGTTAACGGCTTTGCAGGCAAGGCAATTCATCAGCTTTGCAGGCACCGATGTAAAAGCAGCTTTTTTACATATTTGTGATGGCGCCTGCCAAATGCATGATGGTTTAAAAAGCGATGAAACGGCTAAATTAATAAGCACGCTGATAAGCGATTTTGTAAAAGCCAATATTGCGTAATCTTGAGGAAAAGATTATTTCTCCATCAAAATTTATGGCTGTTAATAATGTAATATCTTAGCTTTAAAATTTATTGTTCATGCAGCAACTTATAGAATGTGTGCCTAATTTTAGCGAAGGCAACGATCTTTCCATAATTCATCAAATTACACAGCAAATAGAAACTGTTGAAGGCGCAAGATTACTCAATGTAGATTCCGGAAAAGCAACCAACAGAACGGTGGTAACCATAGTAGGTGAGCCGGAAGCTGTGGTAGAAGCGGCTTTTAGGGCTATTAAAAAAGCCGGCGAACTTATAGATATGGCTAAGCACAAAGGGGAGCATCCCCGTATGGGCGCTACAGATGTTTGCCCTTTTATTCCTATTGCAAATATCAGCATGGAAGAAACCGCCGCTTACGCAAAAAAATTGGCAAAAAGAGTGGGGGAAGAATTAAACATACCGGTTTATTTATATGAAGCGGCGCAACCCAATAAAGAGCGCAGCAATTTATCGGTAATAAGGGCTGGCGAATACGAGGGATTTTTTAAAAAAATAAAATTGCCCGAGTGGCAACCTGATTTTGGCCCAACAGTATTTGACGCAAAGCGTGGCGGTACCGTTATTGGCGCAAGAGATTTTTTAGTGGCCTACAATGTAAACCTCAACACTACCTCTACCCGCCGTGCCAATGCTGTGGCTTTTGATGTAAGGGAAGCCGGCAGAACTGTAGAAGAAAACGGGGCAAAAGTACACAAACCGGGAACGCTTAAAAGTGTAAAAGCAATTGGATGGTTTATTGAAGAATACGGCATTGCCCAAATAAGTATGAACCTCACCAATATTAATATTACGCCCATGCATATTGCATTCGATGAGGTTTGTAAAAAAGCGGATGCAAGGGGAATAAGGGTTACCGGAAGTGAATTGGTGGGTTTAATTCCCTTAAAAGCCATGACGGATGCCGGTAAATATTTTTTGCAAAAACAACAACGCTCCCTTGGTATTAGTGAAAAGGAATTGATAAAAATTGCCGTAAAATCATTGGGGCTTGAGGAATTAACGCCTTTTAAACCCGAAGAAAGAATTATTGAATACCTGTTAAAAAATGCTACCGACAGTAACCTGGTAAACATGCAACTCCATGCATTTGCAAATGAAACGGCAAGCGAAAGCCCGGCTCCAGGCGGAGGCTCTGTTGCAGCGTATGTAGGCAGCCTGGGCCTATCACTGGCAACCATGGTGGCCAATTTGAGTTCACATAAAAAAGGCTGGGATAGCCGTTGGGAAGAATTTAGTAACTGGGCCGCAAAGGGCCAGCAATTGAAAGATGAACTCATTCGCCTTGTGGATGCCGATACTTTAGCTTTTAATAAAATTATGGATGCCTTTGCTTTACCAAAAGCTACAAACGAAGAAAAAACTTTTAGGAACAAGTCCATTCAGGAAGCCACAAAATTTGCAATTGAAATTCCTTTTAAAGTAATGGAAGTATCCTTTGCAGGTATGGAACTTATAAAAGCAATGGCAGAAAAAGGAAACCCCAATTCGGTATCGGATGCAGGTGTGGGTGCGCTTTGTGCAAGAAGCGCTGTAATGGGCGCTTTTATGAACGTACGTATTAATGCCGCCGGTTACGATGATAAAAATTATGTTGCTGAAATAGTGAAAAAGGGAACCGATATCCAAAATAAAGCCATAGCTATGGAAGCAGAAATTGTAAAACGGGTAAATGATAAAATAGGCCTATAACAATTTTTTGTTGTACTGTATTTCGGGGTAGCCATACATGCGCTGCACCTCTTTTACAAATTTTTCAATGGCAGCATCATCCCCATCTTTTGGGTTGTAAGGTTGTTTTAAACTGCTGTTAAAAAAGAAAGCAATGGTTTGGTAAAAACGTGCCGTTAAACCACCTTTATATTCTTTTATTATCTCGTAGCAGTTGTTGTTTGTTTCCCGGTTAATAAGTTTCATCAACACTTTCCCCTGGTAAACCGAAAGGTCCATTAATGGCTTAGTGAATTCTTTCTTCAATTCGGTTTCCCGGGAATTTATATATTTTTTGCGCTTGTCTTTTTCGTAGATGTTTGAAAGTTTTGCATTAATATCGTTCATTACAACACCGGCACGGCGTGCATAAGGATATGTAACATAAACGGCATTGCGTAAGCGGTTGTATTTTGCCTTAGCTTTTAATTGTTCATCGGTAAGTTTACATACCAGTAAAACATTTTCCAGGGTTTTTGCTTCAATAGTATCGCCGTTGTAAATTACGGCTGCGGTAAGTAATGTATCGTAAATGCCTTTGCCTGCAATAGCTTCCAGTTGGGCATATGTAGGTATTACACAGCAAAAACCCGAAGCCATTAGCAGGGCCAATAAATACTTAAATTGATTTTTAATAAAAATCCTTTTCATTTGCTTAAAGCAGTTCTTACTTTAATATACCGGTAGGCATAAAGTAACCTAAATTAGCAATTAAATTAAAAATAAAATTGTTAATTCGCAAGCAGGAACATGTAAAATATGGCAACAGCAATGAGCAAAAGGGCTACAGAAGATATTTTGGTATTGAACCCGAACCTTTTAAGCATACTCAACGCCAAACCGATACCCATTATAACCAGGCCCAGCCATACCAGGTTTATGTAGGGAAAAATATAGGTTTTAACGGATATAAAATCAATGAGTTTTTCCGATTCTTTATACCCGATTTTTACATGAGAATGCTCAGCTACCCCGGCAAACCTCAAAAAAAGGTTTTGGGCATAAATGGTATCATCAATATGGTTAATCATATCTAATGAATCTATGGCAATAAGAGGCATGGCTTTGTAGCGCATACTGTCGTTGCTTACCACGGTAATATCTGCCATTAGCGCCATATCATCTTTGCCATAATTGTACCGTTCATTTTGAGGCGATTTTACCACTTTATTGAGTACGAAATATCCTTTATCATAAAAAGAAGTATCGCCAATATGCATTTCTTTTATGGAGAAAGATGAAGTATCTTCTTTAGCGTTTTCGTTGAGAGCCGAGGTAAGATAAGTAAATACATCTTTGGTAAGATAGTTCCTCGTGTCGGGGTTGCTGCTCATGTTGTTGTCCTTCATTTGGTATACATCGGGCAGCAGGGTAAATGTTTCAGTAATTTTTCCTGTTTTATCTTTTGCCACAAAATTCATGCGGTAATACTTCCGGCCTTTTTCGGAGCCAGATGAATCACCAGTATAGGTTACTTCATAGTGGCCCATTGTTGTGGGTACCATTCTTAATAAAGTAAGGTTTTCCCTTGGGTCGTCCTGCTGGCGTGTCATTGGGTCCACCACAGTAGGCAAATTAATTCCATTTACCCTGCTATTACTAATAACTTCTTTGTTGGATGAAGAAATAATCATTCCAAAAAGCATAAAAGCAAAACCTGCATGGGAGATAGATGCGCCGGTGCTAAAAAACTTTCGGCCCTGAACGGCATAAATATAAAATGCATTGGCAATTAGGGAATAAAGTGTTGCAAATTCGGCAATATACAAGGCTACTAAAAAACCAATACCATGCTTGCGAAAATTTAACGGATAAAAATAAACCAGTAGCGAAAAAAGCAGGGCAGCAATTACCGTAGGCCAAAGTATTTTTTTTATGAAATACCTTCGTGGCGTGCTTTTATATTTAAAATATTGGCCAATAGCCGTAAGCATACCTATAATAATGGCAATCATTGCGGCCACTTTGTTGTAAGAAAATTCTACATCCTGCGGTGGTGCAAAGTTGGTGCCTATAACTTTATTGACTAACGGAACCGATGTTTTGGCAATAATAAATAAAGCGGTAAGAAAGAAAATTAACGAACCAATAAACATCCAAAACTCACGGCTGTTTAATGCCTCTTCTGTATGTGTTTCTTTTATTTGTTTAAACCTGCCGAAAAATAAGGCTAATCCACCCAGGGAAAATGTTGCAAGAAAAGCCGTAATCATAATGTTAATAGCTTTTCCCGGATCGGTAAAAGAGTGCACGGATGCATCTCCCAGTACACCCGTTTTGGTAAGAAAAGTGGAGTATAAAACAAATGCAAAAGCAAGGATGATAAAAAGGAAACTGGCTTTTAAGGAATGGCCTGTGTGGTTATACACCAGCATGGTATGCAGGCCAGCAATTAAAATTAACCATGGAACGAGGGATGCATTTTCTACAGGATCCCAGGCCCAGTAACCGCCAAAACTCAGGCTTTCGTAAGCCCATTTTCCACCCATCATAATGCCCATGCCCAATACACAGGCGTTCAATAAAACCCAGGGCAATGCCGGTTTTACCCAGTCGCCAAATTTTTTGCTGGTTAATGCACCATAAGCAAACCCAAAAGGCACAAGGGTAAGAGCAAAGCCCAAAAACAATACCGGCGGGTGTATTACCATCCAATAATTGCGGAGTAAAACATTTAATCCCATACCATCTTTTACAAAATCCAGGTAATTGGGTTGGGTGAAAATAGGTGCTACTATTTCATTTCTTGTAAGGGCAAACAGGCTATTGCCAATTCTTACATCTCCAATATAAATACCCAGTATCATAAGCATCATAAATGCCTGTGCAAGGTTAATAACCGTAAGTACCGGGCTTTCCCAGGGTGAGTTGCGTTTAAAAATAAATACCGACCCAATTATAACATGCCAAATGCTCCACAATAAAAAACTTCCTTCCTGGCCTTCCCAAATACAGGCAAGCAGATACTTGGGCTCCAGCTCCCTGGAAGCATGCTTGTACACATACATGTACTCATACAAATGATTGGCGCAAATGTAATATACCAATCCAAAAACGGTAAGGATGCTAATGGCTTCTAATAAAAAAGAAATACGGGCAAGTTTTAACCAGTAATTTTTTTGCTCTTGTTTTTTTTCAAAACTATATGCCGCATAGGATATAAAGGAAACCAGTGAAGCAACAAAAGCTAAGATAATAAGTAAGTGGCCAAGCTGGCCGGCAAATAAATGTTCTCCAATAAAATTCATGCTTTGGTTATTTTCAGTTGATAACTGAAGTTTGTTCGTTGAGGTTTTTTTGCACAGCGCCTTTTTCTTCTTTGTATTTGCTGGGGCATTTTAAAAGAATGTCGCTGCATTCAAAGTTTCCGTCGGCCTGCATTTTACCTTTTAGCACCAGCCTTTCACTTTTTTCCAAATCGGTGGGTTTGCTGTTGTGAAAAACCACTTTTGTTTTTCCGCCCAGGCTGTCAACAGCATAAAAAGATAAATAATTGGGGTTTTTAATGGGGTCAAATTCCACCGGTTGAGTTTTATCCAACTGGGCAATAATGTGTACAAATTTTCCCGGTTTTTCTTTGGCAGAATTAATACTGTCGTAAGTAGAAAAATCGGCTGAATAAGCCAGTAATCCGGCAATAACAACTGCAATACCAATTAAAATAATAATATGCGATCTTTTCATGTTATGAAACTTTGCTAAAATTGGTTGCAAAGATAATTTAAAATCGTATGAGTATGATAGATTATTTAACTTATACAAGGTAGTTTAACATTTAGTTCCAATGCCGTAAAAATGAAATTAAAATCATGCAATACCAATAAATAACCCTCTATCTTTGCTGCCCTAAAACGATTACCCATCATGGCAGACCTGTCAACTTTTGACCCCAATAGTGTAGGAAATGTCAATAATAATATTTTCGGGCTTCCTTCTTCAGAAGACGATGCACGCCTTATTATTATGCCTATTCCCTGGGAGGTTACCGTAAGCTACCGTGGCGGTACAGCTCGTGCCCCAGATCGTATTTTTAAAGCCAGCTTCCAGGTAGATTTGTTTGATACAGAACATCCTGATGAATGGCGAAAAGGTATTTTTATGCGTGCCATAAATGAAAAAATACTCACCAAAAGCGATTACCTGCGTAAAGAAGCCGAACTGTACATCAATTATATTTCGGAAGGTGAAATTATTGGCGACAATAAATTTATGTGCAAAACATTAAAAGATATAAATGCAGGCAGCCTTTTTTTAAATGATTGGGTTTACCAGCAGGCAAAAGGCTTATTGGATAAAGGCAAACTTATTGGCTTGCTAGGCGGAGACCATAGTACGCCTTTTGGTTTTATAAAAGCCATTGCAGATAAATATAATGATTTTGGCATTTTACAAATTGATGCCCATTGCGACCTGCGTAAATGCTACGAAGGTTTTGAATACTCTCATGCCTCAATCATGTATAATGTTTTGGAGCAAATACCTCAGGTAAAAAAACTGGTGCAGGTAGGCCCAAGGGATTATTGCCAGGAAGAAGCAGAATTTATCAGCGCATCCAACTACCGGGTAAAATGCTTTTTTGATAATGAAATTAAAGAAGCCCTGTATGATGGCGCTACCTGGAAAAATATTGCAACAGCTATTGTTGAGCAGCTTCCGGCAAATGTATATATCAGTTTTGATGTAGATGGCCTCGATCCTAAATTGTGCCCTTTTACCGGAACGCCGGTGCATGGCGGCCTGGAAGTAGAGCAGGCTTTTTACCTCTTTAAACAAATTATTACTTCCGGTAAAAAAATAATTGGCTTCGATTTAAATGAAACTGGTGTAAGTAATAATGAGTGGGACGAAAATGTTGCGGCCCGTATCCTTTTTAAACTAAGCAATTTATTGTTGCATTGTAATAGTTGATTATGGCCTCTTTTCAAATTTGGGTAAAGGAAAATAAAACCTATGTGATAAGTACAACAGTACCTTTATGTATTTTAATTGCAGGCTGGTTCCTTAATATTGCAATGGAAAAAAAACTAGCTTTTTTAGGTGTTGCGATTGCATTGCTTACTTTGCTGCTGGCCATAATTTTCAGAAAAGATGCTAAAAGGCTTTCCATTTTTACCTTAGATGGTTTTTTGATACTTGCTTCATTATCTTTTTATATGCATTTTTTTCTAGCTGCCGTTTTTCTGTTAGTTTTAGCGGTGGTAAGTTTTATGGTAAACAGGCCAAAGCAAATTATTATAGATGAAAGCGGTATTTTATTCCCTTCTTTTATCCCTAAAAAATATGGCTGGAAGCAGGTAAACCAGGCATTGCTTAAAGACGATATACTTACTATTGATTTAACCAGTAACCATTTGTTGCAGTTGGTATTTGAAGAAAATGAACTTACTGGTATAGATACAGTAGCGTTTAATTGCTTTTGCAAACAACAGGTTGAGGCTTTAAATCTTTAAATGTAAAGTATGTTATTATCGCATTCTCCATATTTATTATATTCTGATGGTAAGGGAAATATTTTTGAAGATACTTCGCTTTACACAACAGGAAGAACAGGCTGGGAAGCTATACTTGTACCCGAAAATGAATGGATAGAATTACCCGAAGGCGGCCAGATGTACGAACTGCCCGGCAGGCGTGGTATTGGCGTAGATGTGGCAACAGGCCAAATGCGTATTTGTGAAAAAGGCTGGGCTGTGGCTGCATTTATTCCGCCTGCTTTTACGGGCTTTTATATTGCCGCTTACGAAACCCTGCCCGAAGCGCCTACGCTACCTTTATTTTGTTATACGGCAACAGGTTGGTACAATAATAAATTTTATGTGCCGGCAATAAGAATTGAAAAAGACATCCGGCAGGAACATGCAGGTTTTAATACCGATGAAATTGAAATTGGCGCAAAGCATTTATTAAAAGCTTATCCCGAAAACAGGCTGGTAAAACATTTAATGGAAAACTGCTGCCTAACTTATACCTGCCCGGCGGCAAGAAATTTTGCATTGAGCAGGTGGGAATGCCCGGTACCGGTTTCTCCTGCTTGTAATGCCAATTGCCTTGGATGCATTAGTTTTCAACCGCAGGAGGAAACGATAGTAAGTACACAGGACAGGCTGGTTTTTAAACCCAGTGCCGAAGAAATTGTGGAATACACGGTGCCACATTTGAAAACGGCCCCTTTTCCAATTGTAAGTTTCGGGCAGGGTTGCGAAGGCGAACCTTTATTAATGTGGGAGACCATTAAAGAAGCCATAATTGAAATTCGTAAACATACAGCAAACGGAAGCATCAATATTAATACCAATGGAAGCAAACCCGATGCCATAAAAGCCTTGTGCGAAGCAGGTTTAAACAGTATGAGAGTAAGTTTAAATTCTGCCAGGGAAAAAGTTTATACGCCTTATTACCGCCCCAATAATTATGTTTTTAACGATTTAATAGAAGGCCTTAAAACAGTACGGAGCTATGGCGGATGGACAAGCCTCAACTATTTTGTTTTTCCCGGAATGACGGATAGCGTGGAAGAATACGAAGCCTTATGCAAACTAATTAAAGAAACAGATTTATGCATGATACAATGGAGAAACTTTAATATTGATCCTGATTGGTATTTGGGTAAAATTGGCGTTACCGAAACTGGTGAATGCCTGGGTATGAAAAAGCTGCTGCTCAATATCCGGCAAAAATATCCGCATCTAAAATTCGGCTATTTTAATCCTTCCATGGAACGTATAAAAGGAAATTTTGAAAACGACTTTGCTCACTAATCCTTAAAAAAAATTGCAGTAGTTATTTAATTTACCTGCTGTGTAAATATTTCAATTTCTTCCATGGCAATACCATTATGGCTTTCGGCGTAAATACATTCCCCGTTTTTTATAAGTAAAACTTGAGGAGATTCATGGTTTACATGGAATTCAGTGGCAATTTTATTGGATAGTTCCCTGAACTTAATTAAATCCATAAAATAATAATCAATATTTTTAGGCGCATTTGCCCTTTCTAACCTGCTTTTTGCCATACTGCTAATGCTGCACCTGGTACTATGCTTAAAAATTAACTGAAAACGGGTAAACGATTTTTCCTTTATATCTTCCAGGTGGCTGTGATATTCTATTGAAATCCAATTCATTGAGAAGAGAAAAACTTTAGTGGATAATTTTTTCGTTCATGGGGCAGCCGGTTTTTCTACTGCCACTGCAACTGTAAAATAATACCGTAAGAGAAATCATTATAGTAAATACAAAAAGTATTTTTTTCATTTGTTGGTGAATTGTATGCAAATATAAAAATAAATTGGCATCATAAATTATTATTGAATTTACATTTACATTTGCATGATTTTACCTTGAAAATGTAAATCTGATAACCTTAATTTTATAAAATGAAGTTGAACCTAAAACGCCCTATTTGTTTTATTGATTTGGAAACAACTGGAGTAAGTCTTTCTACCGATCGTATTGTTGAAATTGCCATGGTAAAAATTATGACCGATGGCAGTAAACTGGCCAAAAGAAAGTTATTAAATCCGCAAATTCCCATTCCGCAAAGCGCCACAGACATTCATGGTATTAATGATGCAATGGTAAAAGATGCGCCCACTTTTAAGCAGGCGGCAAATGAAATAAAACAGTTTATTGATGGTTGCGACCTTGGCGGCTACAACAGCAACCGTTTTGATATCCCTATGCTTATGGAAGAATTTTTACGTTCAGAAATGGACCTCGATTTAAGTAAGCAAAAAATGGTGGATGTGCAACATATTTTTTATGTAATGGAACCCCGTACTCTTTCTGCGGCGTACAAGTTTTTTTGCAATAGAGAATTGGAAAATGCCCATAGTGCCGAAGCAGATATTAACGCAACAATTGAAGTACTGGAAGCTCAGCTTGACCGCTATACCCAATTGGGCAATTCTACCGAAAGCATTCTTGAAGTAATAGGTGAGGATAAAATTATAGACTATGCCCGCAGGTTTATTTATGATGAAAAAGGGGAGGAAGTTTTCAATTTTGGAAAATTTAAGGGTAAGCCTGCATCTTACGTGTTTAAAATTGAGCCACACTATTATGATTGGATGATGAAGGGCGATTTTGCATTGCATACCAAAATGAAAGCCACGGAATTGTTTAATAAATGCCTGTTAAAAGTGAAATAATCTGGCAAATTTTCGCTCTGAATAACCGGAATTTTTTGTAAAATTGTATTTCATCAAAGCGGAAACCATCATTTTTTGGATAAGGTAGTAATTATACCCACTTACAACGAAAAGGAAAATATTCGTTCCATCGTAAATGCTGTAATGGCATTGCAAACAGAATTTCATGTACTTATTATTGATGATTGCTCACCCGATGGTACGGCTTCAATTGTACGGTCTTTAATGCCGGAATATCCAGGCCGCCTTTTTTTAGAGGAGCGCCAGGGCAAGCTGGGTTTAGGAACAGCGTACATTCACGGATTTAAATGGAGCCTCGAAAAAGGCTACCAGTATATTTTTGAAATGGATGCCGATTTTTCCCACAATCCCATAGATTTAGAAAGATTGTATGATGCATGTTATGAAGGCGGCGCCGATGTTGCGGTTGGCTCAAGGTATGTACCCGGAGGTGCAGTAGAAAACTGGCCTTCGGACAGGATCGCTTTATCCAAAGGCGCTTCGTTTTATACCAGAGTTATTACGGCAATGCCCATTAAGGATCCTACCGCAGGGTTTGTTTGTTATAAACGCAATGTGCTGGAATCTATTAACCTCGATGCCATAAAATTTGAGGGCTATGCTTTCCAGATAGAAATGAAATTTGCTGCCTGGAAACTAGGTTTTAAAATTAAAGAAGTTCCCATCACTTTTATTGACCGAAAACTCGGGTTGAGTAAAATGAACAAGAGTATTGTAAAAGAAGGTATTTTGGGAGTGCTATCTTTAAAGTGGCATAGTATGTTTAAAAACTACCGTAAAAAAGTAATGCTTCCCGCTGAAGCGCCATTGTATCCGCAGCAAAATGCCATTGTATAATTTTGCCAGCTTAAATTATCTTCACTTCGTAAATAATTTTTTCGCCCATTGCCTCATTAATTCGTTCTATTATTTTTTCTTTTTGGTAAAGCAATTCGTTTTTTAAAGACGCTACTTTTGAAGTAATGAAAAGTGTATGGCCTTTTATCTCCAGCTTATCGGTGTATTGGGCAATGGTTTTGCCCATTACCTCTTCCCATACCTCTTCTATTTGTACCGATTGAATGCCCTGTTTTAAACGGCTGTGTTTTAAAAACTGCTTCATGGCATCCTGCATTGAAAATTCTCCCATAGTGTAAAAGTAGGATTAGTTTAGTATTACATCAGCTCTATTATTTAATTAAAATTACGGTACCTTTTTTTTGAATAATTTTTCCGTTTTTATCCATACCGTTTAAAAACCATATATAAGCACCAGGAGGTTGCATTTGTCCTTTGTACCGTCTATCC
>Ga0209063_1000074_pt1 | contig 121261 bp, 101 predicted proteins | sample KloWWTmeKNB19Kit_FD_187177 | JGI IMG/M metagenome (GOLD analysis project Ga0209063, IMG submission 187177) | Active sludge microbial communities from Klosterneuburg, Austria, studying microevolution and ecology of nitrifiers - Klosterneuburg... | ecosystem: Engineered > WWTP > Aerobic digester... | reverse complement strand
TTCTAAGAACTTTCGGTGTATCATCCTCACCGCTTTTATTGGGGTTGCAAAAGTAAACTTATTTCTCAAACCACCAAATCTATTTTTCAAAAACCTTCTAAGAACTTTCGGTGTATCTACCTCACCGCTTTTATTGGGGTTGCAAAAGTAAAGCTATTTTTCAAACCACCAAATCTATTTTCAAAAACCTTTCTATGAACTTTCGGTGATGCATCCTCAACAACTCGATTGAGCCTGCAAATAGTAACCCCGCCCCTTAAAATAACTAATCTATTCTCCTACCTCTACTTGACATATATCACCTCCCCTATCATTACGCTAACTTAAACTATCCCTACAAAAAAAACGAACAGTAAAGATATGCTATTGAAGAAAAGTATTCCTGAAATTGCAAAAAAAATTTCAACCAAAATTTTACTTCTTTTTGAGAGATATCAAAAATAAATCAAAATCTCTCAGCCACACAAAAGTCATTGAGTAAGCGGTCATTCTTTGCGACTGCTTACCATTGCCAGAGAACAGAAAAAGGAAATATTGTACTTTCCTAGCATTCAATTTACGTGTAACGTCTGTTTTCGGTTTTCGGACAAGAGAAATTACTACGATCAATGTCAAATTGCCTCAAAGCGGCACTTTACTTACAAAAACAATGCTCCTGACACGAAAACAAAAATCAATCGCTAAACTGATTTACGAGGATTTACCCTAATTGTTCAATTTGGGTGTCCCAGTGTCAAAGTCAGGAATTGTAAAAGGCTGCCATCTGTTTTGATCAAACAGATAGCAGCCTTTTAAAGATAATCTCAATTAACTTTCGATCTAGTGCTCTATTTTAGTAATCTTAATTGTATTGGTCGGGATTTTGAGATGAACCGGCGTACTACCTGTACTTACCGCCACATCCCCTTTTTTCAGAAACCCTTTCTTTTTTAGAATATTTATCTGGTCAGCAAAAATGGTATCCAGCTCCCTTTCATCATCATCATACAAGAACGACCGAACCCCCCATGAAAGACTTAACTGATTCATTAAGCTCGAATGCTTGGTAAAAATGTATAAAGGCACTTTAGGGCGATAACTACTCAGCATAAACCCGGTATAACCACTCTGGGTCATTCCAATCAATGCATTTGCAGCTACATCTCTTGCCAGATTACAAGCATTATAACAAATGGCATCGCTGCTAAGGGTAGGCGAATGAGGCTGAGGCTGCAAAACTTCATCCAAATCATAATTGTACTCCGTGCGTTCTATTTCAAGAATAATCTTACGCATGGTTTCTACCACCAGAGTAGGATGTTTTCCCGTTGCAGTTTCACCACTTAGCATCACAGCATCAGTACCTTCCAAAACCGCATTTGCTACGTCAGTAATTTCACTACGATTGGGCTTAGACCGATCTATCATACTCTCCATCATCTGTGTAGCCACGATTACTGGTTTGGCACGATGAATACATTTCTTGATAATATTTTTCTGAATCAAAGGCACTTTTTCTACTGGTAGTTCTACTCCCAAATCTCCTCGCGCAATCATTATAGCATCCGATACATTTATGATATCCCGAATATTGGGAATAGCTTCCGGCATTTCAATTTTCGCAATAATTTTGGTTTTGCTATTATGTTTGTCCAAAATTTTCCTTAGCTTTTTAATATCGTCCACCTGTCGCACAAAACTCAAAGCCACCCAACCCAGTTGTTGAGCCATGATGAAATCCAAATCAGCCAAGTCTTTTGGCGTAAGTGCTGGTAAAGAAATTTTTGTATCTGGCAGATTTACCCCTTTCTTAGAAGAAATGGTTCCGCCTAATAGCACTTGCACTTCCACATCATTATTAGGTAAAATCTTTTTTACTACTACCTCCAGCTTCCCATCATCGATCATAATTTTATTGCCCACCTTTACATCATTATGGAAATTGGGATAATGGATATAAACCTTCTCTTTATTTCCGATAATTTTATTATTGGTAAAAATAAATTTATCGCCAGGGTTCACTTCCATACTTCCTCCCTCTATTTCCCCTACCCTAAGTTTGGGGCCTTGCAGATCGCCAAGAATGGCTACATGTGATTTTTCTTTTTTATTTATCTCGCGAATAAACTCAATAATCTGCTTCTTTTCCTCATGCTCGCCATGAGAGAAGTTTAACCTGAATACATTTACTCCGGCTTTTACCAAACCCAATAACCCTTCGTAAGTATTACATGCAGGACCTACTGTAGCTACAATCTTGGTTCTGCTAAATACACCACTATTGTCATCCTCTTGGATGGAAAGTGATAAATCCTTATTTTCTGCTAACTTTTTAGCCATACTTTTTATTATGAAATTTATAATATTAGGGGTTTCAGAAATCCTTTATGTTTATGCGATTATAGAATTTTGTTAGGTTTAAAATATTACCGAAGGCTCTTCAATCTCTTTGATTCACCCTCCATAAATCCACCATCTAAACGTTCTCTAAAAAAACCTTTATTTTATTTAATTCTACACCTCTTTTGAAAATCACCAACCCAGAATTGTTGAAAATACGTATTCCTCAGGATTAGAGACATATTGTTTTGCTGCTTCCAGATCATCTGCTGTTAAATATTGAAGTACACTGTCCATGACCATTTTGGTTTTGGGATCTTCAATATTTACTAATCTGGTTTTCACTTTGCCATTCTCTCCCGTTACATCTTTTAAGAACAATGGTTTTACTTCGCCGGTATTGGTTCTCACCGTAACCACACATCCAGTTAATCCCTGATCAAACAAAGTTTTTACACCTGTACCCAACAAAGTGCAATACTGAAGATCAAAAGCTGCCGGTGGTAAGCATCGAAGTTCGTAGCCCAACTCCACAGGACGACATTTGATGTCTAGACCTAATTCTTTTAATTTATTTTGAAGCAACAAATTGTAGATATGCGCTTTACTTACATTTCCTAATTCTGGGTGACCATGTGCATCAAAAGTGAACTGAACACCTGAGGATTTGATCACATCATCACTCATGAAATGAAAAATACCCTCGCTCACAATAGCAGCACCATAGTTGATTCCTAAAAGCTTTCTTTTTATGATTGCAGAAACTAAAAGTTTTGTAATATTTTCAAAATTCAACTCGGCTTTTGTAAACATTTCCGGCATTACGATCATGGGCAATTGACAGGATGTTCCAATGCTGAAAGCAAGATGTCCAGCTTCCCGACCCATTGCAGAAATCACGAACCAGTTAGCTGATGTTTTTGCATCTTCATAAACAGTTTTAGTGATACGAACACCTTCTTCAGTGGCACTTTGGTAACCAAATGTAGGTTCGTTCTCTGGAAGAGGGAGGTCGTTATCGATAGTTTTAGGGACGTGAATGTTCTGTACCGGGAATTTATTTTCAGTAAGAAATTTGGAAATTCTGTTAGCAGTAGAAGCAGTATCATCGCCGCCAATGGTTACCAACAATTTCACATTATTATTTACAAAAAAATCAGTTGTAAACTCTGCATCTTTGGGTTTATAACGACTCATACGCAAAATAGAGCCTCCTCTGGTTAGTGCTGTATCTGCCATTTCAAAATTAATATCCACGGTGGAAGCTACACCTGAAAACAGGTTTTTATACCCTTCATTCAGACCAATCACTCTATATCCGTTTTTTAAGAATATTTTTGAAACTGAAGCGATTACAGTGTTAATACCTGGTGCAGGACCACCAGCTGCAAGAATTAAAATACTTTGTTGCATATTTGGTTTTTAAAAATTGTAAGCACCAAAGATATATGAAATTGAGGACTGTGTTGAACTAACACATTCAATAATTTCTTAGAAATAAACCTGACTTGGATTTAAAAAAAGATATTTTTGAAACATAATATTAAAACGACTCAATATGAAACAATTATTCTTATTATTTTTTATTTCGATTTTTATGGTTGTACAAGTAGAGGCGCAAAATAAATATCCAGTATCCAAAAAACAAAATGTTGTAGACGACTACTTTGGAACGAAAGTTCAAGACCCTTATCGCTGGCTGGAAGACGACAATGCACCTGATACAAAGGATTGGGTAATAGCAGAAAATAAAGTAACAGATAATTATTTAGCAAAAATTCCATTTAGAAATAAGATTAAAGAACGCCTTGAAATACTATGGAATTATCCAAAATATAGTTCGCCTTACAAAAAGGGAGATTGGTATTATTACTATAAAAACGATGGGCTTCAAAATCAGGCGGTGCTGTATAGAACAAAAAATCTTTTGCAAGCACCAGAAGAGTTTTTAGATCCCAATAACCTTAGTGCAGAAGGAATTGTGGCTTTAGGTAGTTTATCCTTTACCAAAGATGGGAAATTGTGCGCATACTCCCTTTCGAAAGCTGGAAGCGACTGGACCGAAATATTTGTGATGGATGTAGAAACCAAAAAACTTTTAACCGATAAAATAGAATGGACAAAATTTGGCGGAGCTTCCTGGAAAGGTAATGAGGGATTCTTCTATAGCGGCTATGAAAAAGCCGATGAGAAAACCAAGCTAAGCAAAGCCAATGAATTTCAAAAAGTATATTTTCACAAGTTGGGAACTTCCCAAAGTGAAGATCTGGTAGTTTATGAAAATAAAGAACATCCCAAACGCTACTATGGATGCGGTCTTACAGAAGATGAAAGATTCCTGATACTTTCAATTTCCGAAGGAACCAGTGGAGGAGAGATCAGATACAAAGATTTGAAAGATCCCAATCAAAATGAATTTCAGCTTTTAGTGAAGGGTTTCGATACTGATCCTGAAGTGGTCGATAACCATGGCGACAGATTGTTGGTAAAAACAAATTTTCAGGCACCTAATTACAAAGTGATTTCCATCGATCCCAAAAACCCTTCTCCGGAAAACTGGATAACCATAATTCCTGAACAAAAGGAAGTGCTCTTAGGCGTAGGCACAGGAGGTGGAAACCTGTTTGCAAGTTATCTAAAAGATGCATCCAGCAAAGTGTTTCAGTATTCCTATGCTGGCAATCAAATTCGCGAAATACCGTTACCCGGAATCGGTTCGGCTGGAGGCTTTGGTGCTGAAAAGGACTCAAAAGAATTTTACTATGGCTATTCTTCTTTTGCCACTCCTCCATCTATTTATAAATACGACATCGAAACTGGCAAATCGGTATTGTACAAACTCACCGAAGTAAAAATGAATACTTCGAATATTGTTACCGAACAAATTTTCTTTACAAGCAAGGACGGCACCAAGGTTCCTATGTTTTTGACTTACAAAAAAGGAATGAAAAAAAATGGCAACACCCCTGTCATGCTTTATGGCTACGGAGGATTCAACATCCCCATGACTCCCGGCTTTAGTGTGAGCAATGCATTTTTTGTGGAGCAGGGCGGTATATATGTTGTAGTCAATCTTAGAGGAGGGAACGAATATGGTGAAGCCTGGCACAAGTCAGGAATGTTGCTGAATAAGCAAAATGTTTTTGATGATTTCATTGGTGCTGCCGAATATCTTATAAAAAACAAATACACCAATAATAGCAAAATTGCTATCCGTGGTGGTAGCAACGGTGGTTTGCTGGTGGGTGCGGCGATGACCCAAAGACCCGACCTATTTAAAGTGGCCATTCCACAGGTAGGTGTATTGGATATGCTTCGGTATCATAAGTTCACAGTTGGCTGGGGTTGGGCAGTAGAGTACGGAAGTTCGGATGACAAAAAGTATTTTCCTTATCTGCTAAATTATTCGCCTTATCATAATCTAAAGAAAGGCGTAAACTACCCTGCTACAATCGTAACTACCGGGGATCACGACGACCGTGTGGTTCCAGCACATAGTTTTAAGTTTGCTGCCAAGTTGCAGGAGTATCATCAGGGAAAGAACCCGGTTCTCATAAGAATTGAAACAAACGCCGGACATGGAGCAGGGAAACCAACCAGCAAGGTAATAGAAGAAGCAGCTGATATCTGGGCCTTTACCATGTATAATTTGGGAATGAATTTTAAATAATTACAATTTGAAAAAAGCGGCAAGATGGCTTGGGAATCGCATTGTTTTCACTAGCCAAATTACAAGATTCCTATTGGTGGCATTCCTGTTGACAACATGCAACATGATTGCTTCTGCACAAACTATTCATCAACCAGTTGGAAATCCTGATTGGGAGGCTCGATACACTCCGTTTCGAATGGTTGCTAATCTGTATTATGTTGGCACACGCGATCTTGCCGCTTATTTAATTGTAACTGACAAAGGCAATATTCTTATAAATACAGGACTGGCGAGTTCATTGTCACAAATCAAGTCAAACATAAAAGAACTTGGCTTTGACTATAAGGATATTAAAATTTTACTTACCAACCAGGTACACTACGATCATGTAGGTGCTATGGCTAGCATCAAAAAAGAAACAGGCGCAAAATTTTTTGTCAATGCTGCTGATGCGGAAGTACTCACATCGGGTGGCCAAACAGATTACGAACTTGCACATTTGGGAATGAGTTTTATTCCTGTGCAGCCCGATCGCTTGCTTAAAGACAAGGATAATATTCGATTGGGAAATATTTCAATTCAAATGCTTCACCATCCGGGACATACCAAAGGATCATGTAGCTACCTGCTAAACCTAAAAGAAAACCACAAAGTATATCGTGTACTAATAGCTAATATTCCCACTATTGTTACAGACAGCAAATTTTCGGAAGTAAAAGAATATCCGGATATCCAAAATGATTATGCCTACACCTTCCGTGCGATGAAAAAACTATCCTTTGATATTTGGTTGGCTGCTCATGCTGGTCAGTTTCATTTGCTCCAAATCCGAAAGGAGGGTGTTGCTTACAATCCAAAATTATTTATGAACAAACAGGCATACCTGAATCAATTAAATAAAAGTGAGTCTGTATTTGAGCAAAAGAAAGGATTGAAGTAAGACTCAGGATTGCTTCATCACTTCAGGCATAAACTTTTTGCTTTGTTCTATTGCGTCCATTAACTGCTCGGTGATCTGTAGTGCCGATGCATTATAATCTATGTCCAGAGGCTTCTTAAAAGTAACGGTCAATCTGGTGCCACGTTGCCTCAATGTAACACCCGTTTTATTGAACGCTTTGGAAAACCCATTGATGACAACAGGAATCACAATGGGTTTATGATGTTTTATAATTAGAGCAGTTCCTTTTCTTGACGGGGCATACGGTGTGGTTGTACCCTGCGGAAAAGTGATGATCCAATTATTCAATAGAGATCGTTCTATCTTTCTGGTATCACTGGGATCAAGGCCTGCTCTTTGTTCTTTACTGGTTTCATTCCAGGTACGCTTTACGGTTAGTCCTCCTGCCAATAAAAACAAACGACTCATCCAACTACTTTTCATGGTTTGCTCTGCCGCTACATAATTTACATTTGTAAAGGGATTAAAAAAATAATAAGGCACCCCCAATCGATTTGTCTTCCCCCATTTTACTGCCGAAAAAACATGAAAAAGAGTAATAACATCCAGAAAATAGGTTTGATGATTGCAGACAAACAACACATTGGATTTGGGTAACTTTTTTAATACTTCGGCTCCTTCTATATTTAGTTTGTTGATAATAGCAATGCCAGGATAAGTGGACATGCCTACAATAAAATGCACCATTTTTCGCACAAGGTTGGTGCGTTTTAGTCTTTCAATCAATTTACTCATGAATTGTAAACAAATAATGAATTAAAGTAAATAATAATTATTGATTACTCAGATTTATTTTATCTCTTGTTGAATTAGATCCCCATGTGCACTAGCCAGGTATCGCAACAGATCATTTTGCCGGATTCAATTCCTTCAAAATAATGCTAACAATATTTACCCATTCAGCATCGTTGTCAGATGTTCCAATTTCTATAATCCTTTTTTCCACCAGACGACTGTCGCTGGTTTGCTGAAACCTAGTAATGATTTCATGTTCTTTCCAAAGACAGGATTTCAATTGTATAAACATCAGCCTGGCTCCTTTTTCATCAGCCAGTTTTATAGACTGGGGCAACTCCACATTCATAATATAATCAGTGGCCAAAAAATCGGGGCTTAAAAGGAAAACTATCATGTCTGCATTGGTGAGTTCATCCTGTATGGCATCATTCCATTTGGTTCCCGGTGTAATCATACGATCATACCAAGGACTGATCTTTCGACTGTCCTGCAGAGATTTCAAATGCACAAAAAAGCGAGTGACAAAATCTCCATCCTTTGAAGAATAAGAAACAAACATCTTTTTGGGCGTTTTGTCAAAGTACTCAATGTTCTTGAATGCCGCTAGGTTGAAAGAAACTTTATCTTTCTTAAAACTATACTGCATCTCAGTATTGTATTGATTTAATTCGGCATGACTGAAGTACTGACGACTATTGACAGACAATTCCCTTTCGTAGGTCCAACCTTCGCAAATTTTTTGCAATTCCTTATCCACCTCTCCTTCCAAGCCAAATCGGTTGAATGGATTCATCGTTCTAATATAAATTACACCTCCTACATCTTTGTTCTTTTCAAACTCTACGAAAACCATATCGTCAGAAGTTTCCTTCTTAATGATGATACCATTGCGCCAGAAAGGAAGATAACTCAATCCAATCTCCGATACATCATTGTTGGTTTTGCTGATATATTTTCCAAACAGATCCAATAAAATAGATTTATGAAAGAAAGTTTTAAAAATATACCGCACATTGGTATAGCAAAATGTTTTCAGAAAAAACCTGATAGAATCATTTGGGACTAATGGCAAAAACTGTGGTGCCACAAACAGTTCATCATTGATAGAAACTATGGAATTGTTTTTGCAAAGCAGATTCAGAATATTGTCTAAATAAGGAATATGAAGCAATTGCTGCTTCTGGAAGAACCCTTTATCATTACCTATCCTTGCTATTTGCATCACCGCTTTTATCTGACTGTTTAGCTCAGGAATATTTGTGTAGATGAAGGATGAATCTCTATCAAAAAAATACACCCCAATATTATTTAAGATCTGTGCAATGATAATAGCATGATCAATACTAAAATCAATCTGTGGATAATTCTCGTCCATAAACACCTTGCACTTTTCATAGAATGTTTCTATAGTCAAAATTTCCAGTGCCTTTGTTCCTGCCAATGCAGAAATAGAAAGAATCAGTTCGTTTTCATAAGATCGCAATTGACGAGCTGACAGGTTGAGTGAATAAAAGAAGTCGCTCAGGACTTCTTCCAAAATCGATGTACGCTTTTTTCCTTTGAGTGAAATATTGTAAAACCCTTTGATATTGGGATACAAAGATTCCAACTTGCTTTGATCGAGCCAGGCTTCGCCTTCATCTATTTTGTTCTGTAAAATAAGAATGGGGGCTACTTCCTGCACAATGGTTGGTGCATTTTCTTTATCTCGGTTTCGTACAAAACAATTCTCAAAACTTCGGGAACCTACCCTGTATTTTACTGATTCAAGCCAATACACCAAAGGATAATTTTCATAAATCACTTTCTCCGTGTCATCAATCAATTCTTCCTTTGGATCGTAACAATTTCCATTCTTGTCCCAAAGCAAAATATAAGCAGTATCAGCCGAATAAAATATTTTATGCACATCATGATAGTAATCCTGCCCACCAAAATCAAAAATATTCAGCATAGTTTCGTTACCTGAAGGAGATTTCAAAAATGGTGCTTTGAAATTTTTGATATTCAAAAGATGGGTGGAGGTGGAGTTCTCTGTAATTTGACCGGTCATCAAATATTCACAAAAATTGGTCTTACCGCTACGACTGTTTCCTATCAAAACCAGCTTTACTATTTCCAGCTTGGTGGTTTCTATATTTTTCGAATCCACTTCATGAAAGTGATTTAGGATTGCCTCATTGCCCTGGTAAATAGTTTCCAGTGAGGGTTCTGAAATCATCATACAGTCTTTAATAAATATGCCGGGTTCATTCTCATCAAAACTATACACATTTTTTACTACAGCTCCTTTCTTTAACAAACTAAGAAATGGTCTCATACTCACAATCGGATTATTGGTAATCACCAGTCGAATATCTGGATTAAGGCTATCCATTTCCTCCACAAGCTGGAGTTCCTCACTATTTTTTGGTGAAGTAAACTTTCCCATGACATAAACAAAATGCAAAAAATTATGCGCCAGATACAATCGTTTAAGTTGTTGAAGATGGGAGATGTTTTCGACTATTTTCAAACGATTGTTGGACAAACCAAGAAAACTAATCTTTGGACAATTCTGCAAGCCCTCTAACTTTTCTATTTCATTGTTGAAAAAATCCAGTTTCTCCAGTTTCACCAATGCCTCCAGATTTTCAATTCTGGCGATATTGTTCTTATCACAAATTAACGTTTTGAGATTACTAAGATTATCCAAAAAACACAACTTTGTAATTAGATTATTAGATGCTGACAATTCAGTTAAAAAGGGCATGAAAAGCAGATCAAATGGAAAAGATTTCAAACCAAGATTATTCAGATTCAATACTTCATTTTCATTTAATCTTGCAGTTTGTATAACATGGTTTGCTTCTTTATTTCTAGATATTTCAAAGACTGATATAAGTTTATTTTGTACCTGCTGAGGTACAACATTATCTGAAATGATTTGCCCTGTTTCTTCCACTCCGGCTATCCAATCAAAGTCAACCAACTCGGTTTTTTCCCAATCGCATGGTTCAAGAAGAGAAAGTAGCAAGCGTTTATTTAAGGAGAAAACCCGTAATTCTTCTATTCTGGAATCAGACAAACTTTCTAAATATTTTTTACTCACAAACAGGATGAGAATATCTGTTTGCCCCAAATCCATTAGCTCCGAATTGGAGTTTAGTCTTCTTTGAACCTCCTCCAAAAGAAGCTCGATATTACTATCTAAATTCAGAATAGTGGATGGCAAAAGCTTGTGCGGATATTCCTCTTTATGGCAATCAAAAGAAAGTCGCAATAACATGTCGTTGCCAGTGCTTCTGTTGCTCATCATAGTTCAGGGTTTTGTATAAAAAAATAAAACGGCTGCAATGTAAAAGGCTTAAATGAAGTTACTCAAGATTCCTGAAAAGTATCTATTTTTAAAGCAGCATGACTACATTTAGTGAATCAACAGATTGGATGGAAAAGGATGAAGTCGCATACTTGACAACGCAAAGGATGACAGATGAACCTTGTGGTTTTGAATGAAAACAATTTTGATAATACAACTATCGGATAGCAATATCCACTCAAAAAATGAATCAGATGGATGAGCAGGAAATCTTAAATAATAAACCATCAAGAAAAAAAATTCTTTACCCGGTTAATGCCGAGTTGGCCACCTACCTTATTCGCCAAGGGCGAGAAGTTCAGTTGCCCGTCTCCCACAAAGATCTATTAAACTTCACATGGTCCATCCCAATCAATGATGCACATGGGAATAGCACCCATTGGGAGAAAGCTATTTATGATAAAAGAGACTGGGATTTTCTTAGGGAAGGTTTGGTAAAGATTTATGCCATTTTGAAAACAGAAGGAGACATGAGTTTTGCCAACCAGTTGGATGTGGCTAGAATTGATTATTGCTCCTTTGGCAATTCGCTTCCATTTCGAATAAGAATTATCAATAAACATAATGCCAATTTTGACCATTACTATATCAAAATAACCGATGCCTCTAGAGTGTATGGATTAGAACTGGAGCATTTTCTTTCTCCCAACAGAATCACTTTTTACACACATGGCCATACACTAGTAGAAGAGCATATTCCTGGACTGGCAGGAGATGTGTTTTTAGAACAATATCTACACAGAGAAGACACCAACAAAACCAGATTAGCAAAGGAATTTGTAAAGTTCAATGAAAGGTGTTTTGTAAGGTTGCTAGGAGATATGCGTGCCTATAATTTTGTAGTTGTGTCTACTCCAGATATAGAAGGATACCAATACCGGATTCGTGCTATCGATTTTGACCAGCAATCCTATGAAGGAAGAAAATACCTTTATATGCCTCAGTTTTTCAAGGAGAATAATATGTTTGTGCAAACAGTACTAAAAAATCTAAATACTCAATCGATAGAACAATACAAAGCAGAGGAGCGTTCGGCCATGGCTTATCGGGTGGCAGTAACTAGGTTCAGACTCATGGAAATGCTGAATATTATGTCTCGGGACACCATTGCTCCAATCGAAAAGCAGAAACTATTAATTAGCCAACTAAATGAACATTTTAGAACCGAAGCTTTCAGCCGATGCCAGTCAATGGGGCAGATTCTGAAATTGCATCTAAAATACATGCTTCGCGGAAATCTAAAACTGATACAGGAAAAAACCCGTTTATTGGCTAACAAAAAATCCTAGCAAACCAGAACCTAATCGATTGATTTTCAAATTTGAATAAAAGGATTTCGCATCCTTCCTCCAATTATTACATCTATCCTACAAATTTCATAGAATAGAAGCTCTTACAATGTGTTGGTTTCACATAATCTTAGTATCTTAGCGCGCCTGTTTTAAGGCGATTTTTTTACTTAAACCAATTTAAAAAAAGATGAGCAAATACACAGCCGGCGTATTACACGGCAAGGAGCTTGAAGCCCTTTACAATGATGCTAAAGAAAACAATTTTGCACTTCCTGCAGTAAATGTGGTAGGAACCGGCAGCGTAAATGCTGTTATCGAAACAGCTGCAAGAGTGAATTCACCTGTTATGGTTCAGTTCAGCAATGGTGGCGCACAATTTTATGCTGGTAAAGGCATGCCTAATGACAATCTGCAAGCAAATATTTTTGGTGCAGTAAGTGGTGCCATTCATGTGCACACAGTAGCTAAATATTATGGTGTTCCGGTAGTGCTTCACACCGACCACGCAGCTAAAAAATGGTTACCATGGATTAGTGCCCTGATTGATGAAGGAGAAAAATACTATAAAGAAAAAGGACAGCCTTTATACAGCTCCCACATGTTGGATCTGAGCGAAGAACCTATCGAAGAAAACATTGCTACCTCAGTTGAGTTTTTCAAACGTATGGCTCCATTGGGCATGAGTATCGAAATTGAACTGGGTGTTACCGGTGGTGAAGAAGACGGAGTGGATAATACAGATGTAGATAATTCTAAATTATATACCCAGCCAGAAGATGTGGCTTATGCTTATGAGCAACTAAGCCAAGTGGGTAATATGTTTACTGTAGCTGCTGCCTTTGGAAACGTACACGGTGTTTACAAACCAGGAAATGTACAATTAACTCCAATCATTTTGGACAATAGTCAAAAATATATCGAGCAAAAATTCAATACTGGCAAAAAACCTGTTTACTTCGTATTCCATGGTGGAAGTGGTTCTGAAAAAGAAAAAATTGCTGAGGCCATTGGATATGGAGCTATCAAAATGAACCTGGATACAGACATGCAGTGGGCATTTGCTGAGGGCGTTTTTGAATACTACAAAAAGAATGAAGCCTATTTGCAAGCTCAGTTAGGGAACCCTGAAGGAGCCGACAAACCAAACAAAAAATATTATGACCCACGTGTTTGGCTACGCAAAGGGGAAGAAAGTTTTGTAAAACGTCTGGAAGTTGCTTTCAATGACTTGAATTGTATTGGCAGAAATGCATAATTGATTTATCCTTATATCATCAAGACCCCGGCAAATTGTCGGGGTCTTTCTTTTTGTGTCTCCTCTAAAAGATGCAAGAACCTGGCAGAAAACCACTAGCACAAAAAAGCCGGCTGAATGAATCAACCGGCTTTCAAGTATTTTATAAAAAAAGAAATTATATCTGCTTTGCTCCTTCTACTAATACAGTTACGTGGTCATTAAGCACTTCTACAAATCCACCTTGCACCTGATAATAAGTAGCCGTACCATGGAGCCCTCCCTGCAATATTTTTAACTTCCCTTCGGTTAAAGCGGCAATCATTGGAGCGTGCTTGTCCATTATTTCAAAAGAACCGCTCACTCCGGGCATTTGTACACCGTATGCCTCGCCATTATAAATATTGCCCTCAGGACTTAAAATATTAAGTTTCATTAATAATTAAGATTAAAAATTAAAAATTAATTAGCACTGGCTAACAATTTCTTTCCCTTTTCTATTGCATCATCAATTGTACCCACTAGGTTAAAGGCTGCTTCCGGATATTCGTCCACTTCACCATCCATAATCATATTGAAACCACGAATAGTCTCGTCTATTGGAACCAACACCCCTTTCAGACCAGTAAAGGCTTCGGCCACATGGAAAGGTTGAGAAAGGAAACGTTGTACCTTACGGGCACGAGATACTGTTTTTTTATCTTCATCGCTCAATTCATCCATACCCAAAATGGCGATGATATCCTGAAGTTCCTTATAGCGTTGCAAAATTCTTTTCACTTTGTTGGCACAGTTATAGTGTGCTTCTCCTACCACCTGAGGCATTAGAATACGAGAAGTAGAATCCAACGGATCCACCGCAGGATAGATACCTAAATCGGCTATCTTACGGCTCAATACGGTAGTGGCATCTAAGTGTGCAAATGTTGTAGCAGGTGCTGGATCGGTCAAGTCATCCGCAGGTACATACACCGCTTGCACAGATGTAATAGAACCATTTTTTGTAGAGGTAATACGCTCTTGCATCAATCCCATTTCAGTAGCCAATGTAGGTTGATAACCTACCGCAGAAGGCATCCGACCTAATAGCGCAGAAACCTCTGAACCAGCCTGAGTGAAACGGAAGATATTATCTACGAAGAAAAGAATATCCTTTCCTTTTCCTTCGCTGTCTCCATCACGGAAATACTCGGCAATTGTCAAACCACTCAAAGCCACACGCGCACGTGCTCCTGGAGGTTCGTTCATCTGACCAAATACGAAAGTAGCTTTGGACTCTGCTAGTTCTTCGGTATTCACCTTGCTTAAATCCCATCCGCCCTCTTCCATACTGTGTTTGAAGGCATCACCATATTTCATAATTCCTGCCTCAATCATCTCACGCATCAGGTCATTCCCTTCACGAGTTCGCTCTCCCACACCGGCAAATACAGATAAACCACCGTGCCCTTTGGCAATATTATTAATCAACTCCTGAATCAATACCGTTTTTCCTACCCCTGCACCACCAAACAAACCAATTTTACCCCCTTTTGCATAAGGCTCAATAAGGTCAATGACTTTAATACCTGTAAAAAGCACTTCTGAAGCGGTACTCAGATTTTCAAAAGCTGGCGGCATTGCATGTATTGCACGACCGTTTTCTTTAGAAACCTGTGGTAATCCGTCAATAGCATCACCAGTTACATTGAAAAGACGACCTTTAATAGCTTCCCCGGTTGGCATGGTGATTGCCTTTCCAGTATCGCGCACTTCTGTTCCACGAACAAGACCTTCCGTACCATCCATTGCGATAGTACGTACACTGTCTTCTCCAAGGTGCTGCTGCACTTCCAGGATCAGTTTCTCGCCGTTTTCTTTTGTAAGCTCTAAGGCATTAAAAATTTCTGGAAGGGCATCGTCAAATTGAACGTCAATTACCGCTCCAATAACTTGTTTGATTTTACCAACTTTTGCCATAATTATTTGAGGTATGGTTTATTTTTGTGGCTGCAAAAGTAAGGTTTATACTTGTATATTTATGCAGTGCGAATACAAATTATTCACATACCGGGCAGAATTGAAACTTTTTTTTAAAAACTACTCATTTTTTTTACCTAAAGTATCCTTTGGCCCTAAACCAGGTTGTGATATTTTCCATTTTATTCCTTAATATTGGTTTTCAAAATGAAAACATCAATTAACCTTTGTCGTAGATGAAATTTCAAAACAACTCGAAAATGCTGATATTTATTATCGGCCTTATTGGTGTGCTGTCCTGTAATTTTTTAGATGAAAAGTCGGAAGATGAAAAAATTGTCAAGGAGGAAAAACCGGTTACTAAAGTGGATATCACTATCGACACGAGTAACTCTTTTAACACTTATTTCCTGGATGAAACAAATTTGCAGCAGATTCTACAAAAAAATAATTTAGGAGACACCCTCACCAACCGGATTCAGAGTTTCTACAATAGCCGAAATTATCAGTTTGCTTGGTTTTCCAGGGAAGGACTTCCTGAACACACCCTCTCTTTTTGGAATCTCCTAAAAAACTATCTTAACTATTCGAAAGATTCCACAGTATATAACAAATGGCTCACCGAAAAAATGGAATTCATCACCAGAACAAATGGAGTAAAACCCAAAAACGACTCACTATACCAAAATCTGGAAACGCTGCTTACTAGATATTTTTATGTATATGCAGATCATATATATGCCGATGATCCTGATTTCAACATAAAATCGCTGGAATACTATATCCCCAAAAAACAACTGACTATAGAAGCAATGCTAGATTCTGTACTTACCAAACATAGCCAGTACTCAGATGAAAATGCCCCTCGAAATCCACAATTCATAAAACTGCGAGACCAGTTAGAAAAATATAAAAACATTAGGGACAATGGAGGTTGGACTCATGTGTACAGTAAGGTGGAGATTATGAAACCTGGTTACAAGGATCCAGCAGTGAAGGCACTGAAGAAAAGGCTTCATGAAGAAGGCTTCTTGGAAGGTCATGACAGTATGTTTACCAATACTTACGATGAGCCTCTTGCAAAAGCTGTCAATGCCATTAAGAAAACGTATGGATACAAACCCGATGGCACTGCAGGTCAGACTTTTTTGAGAGATGTAAACATTTCTGTGGATGAGCGTATCCAACAGATATTAATAAACATGGAACGAATGAGATGGCTTCCGACCAATACGAAAGATTCTGGAAGAACCATTATGGTAAATATTCCAGAGTTCAAACTGTACGTATATGAACATGGCAAACTGGCTTGGGATATGGATGTTGTGGTGGGAAAGGAAGGTAATAATACCACCGTATTTACAGGCAGACTGAGTACAATTGTGTTTAGCCCGTACTGGAATGTACCCACCAGCATTGTAAAAAATGAAATGCACGGTCGTCCAAGTGTCAGATATCTGGCTCGAAACCGGATGGAGTTCAAAAACGGTCAGGTAAGGCAGAGGCCTGGCCCCTGGAACTCATTAGGGTTAGTCAAGTTTCTTTTCCCAAACAGCTTTAATATATATTTTCACGATTCGCCTGCCAAAAGCTTGTTCAACCGAGATAAACGAAGTTTTAGCCACGGCTGTATCCGACTGAAAGAACCGGCCAAATTAGCTCGTTACATTTTGAATGACACGGTGAAATACAATGCCAAAAAAGTAGATAGCCTGATGCATACTTACAAAGAAAAATTTGTAAAAGTAAAAAGTCCCATCCCTGTTCTAATCACCTATTTCACTGCCTGGGTGAACGACAGTAGTATTTTGAATTTTCGGGAAGACATTTATGGACATGATGCCATCGTTGCCAAGAAAATGTTTTTGAATAGTATTGGCACCAGTTTTAGTCGTCGAAAAATAGTACAGGACAGCATCAATCGGGTAAAAACCCTGGCAAAATTAAAAGATCAAAAAAGAAAGGATTCTCTGGCCAGAGTAGAAGCAAAGAAATACCCGAAACCGGACAACATAACCACCAAAAAGCCGGATACCGCAATCAAAGAAGAAGAATAGTATTTTTTATAAGCAGCATACATAATTGATACTTTTGTACAATGACATGGAAAGAAATGGAATCAGATAAATACAACCTGACAGAAGTAACCACTCCCACATTAGCCAAAGAATTTATTCTCGTCAATGTGTGTCTCCACGAGCAAGATGCTAATTATATCAGGCCCCTCAATAAAGACATCAATGCTGTTTTCGACAAAAAGAATAATAAGGCCTATCGTTTTGGAGAAACCATTCGTTGGATTCTAAAAGATAAAACTGGGAAGCTTTTAGGCAGGTTAGCAGCTTTCGTAAACAAGAAATATAAGACAAATGGAGACGAGGGACCTGTAGGTGGTATTGGTTTTTTTGATTGTATTCATGATCAATCGGCGGCCAACTACCTATTTGAAACAGCTAGGATCTGGTTACTTGAAAGAGGAATGACCGCCATGGATGGGCCGATCAATTTTGGCGAACGAGATACCTGGTGGGGATTGTTGGTAAAAGGTTTTGAGCCCCCTCTTTATCGAATGAACTACAATCCACCCTATTACAAAGACTTATTTGAAAACTACGGATTTAAACCTTTTTTTAATCAAACCTGTTATGGGCTGGATGTGGCCAACCGTATTCAGGAAAAATTCTATACCCGACATGCTGCCATTTCCAAAGACCCAAATTATTCTTCAGACAATATAAAAACCAATAATCTGTCCAAATATGTCAAAGACTTTACGATAGTCTATAATAAGGCCTGGGCAGGGCATGGCGGTTTGAAACAAATAGATGAAAGGAACGCTTTAAAACTGTTTGAGTCTATGAAAGCAGTTATGGATGAAAGAATAAACTGGATAATCTACTATAAAAATGAGCCGATAGGCATTTGGTTAAACCTTCCCGACCTTAACCAGTGGTTCAAATATTTAAACGGCAAATTTGGATGGATCGATAAATTGAAATTTCTCTGGATCAAAAAAAGCAAACCATGCAATAAATTTGTTGGGCTGGTTTTTGGCATAGTTCCAGAATTTCAGGGTAAAGGTGCCGATGCCTATTTGATAATAGAGGGAGCCAGACTCATTCAAAACCTAACTATTGAAAATGGTCAATATACTTTGGGCAAAAAGATTTATGAAAAATATGAATTGCAATGGATTGGCGACTTCAATCCCAAAATGATCAATGTAGCTGAATCATTAGGCACTCATATAAGTCGAGTCCTCACCACATATCGATATTTATTTGACCGGGAAAAAGAATTTAAACGACACCCAATACTAAATTAATCAGGGATATAAATTATACCTCAATAAAAAAAAGCAACGAAAACAATGGTTAGCCGACTCACCAGTTTTCGTTGCTCTTTCTCCTATCCGAACTATCGTGTGCAGTCAGCACCCCAACTGGCACCATTTTTTATAACTGCAATATTTAATGCTTTCGCATTAATAGTAATCACTCCCGTGTATCCATTCACTGTTCCCATATACCCCTGCTGACCTTTTTCAATTTTTATTCCCGAAATACTTGGAATATCCGAGCTATTAAAATTAAAAACATAGTTATCCCCTGTCTTCAACACAGTTATACTACCAGATTTTTTTGTACTATTTCCACTTGCAAGGTATGATACATCCCCCTTGTAGGTTCCAACAAACAAATCGTTGTCGGCGGGATTATCAGATTTACTGCAAGCAGTAAATGAAAAAACGGCCATCAACATCAACAAGATGTAGTTCAATACTGGTTTCATAATCATAATACGATTTTTTTTATAAATTTATTCAGAACCTGCAAAGCATGTACCAAAATGAAAATTGAAATCGACTTTAATATTTTTTTAGAATCTGATATTCCAAATCAGTCTATCTTTAATTCCGCATTGATGGAATGAAAAATCATGTAGTGTTGCAGAAAAAATATTTTTACCGTCCTGAATGTTTAATCCAAATTATGAAATACTTATTTGTATTTATGATCACCATTTTGATGGGATGTCAAAAAACATCTCAGGAAGATGTTGCTGACTTTGCAGGAGAAATGCTGGTAGTAAAAGATTGTACCGGAACCTATCTCAAATTCAACAACCTCGATTATCATATTTGCAACAAAACATTGGTAGAAAAATATGTTAGTGGTGACAAAGTAAAGGCATCACTCCAGAAACTGGATAGCTGCTCAGCGGATAAGGACAAGATATGCTACCTATACCACCAGAATGAAGGATGGGTTAAAATCATCTCCATCAATTAAACCCACCAATTTTCCACATCAGACTAAGAGGCAACAAATCAACTGTCATTTATGTTACATTTGTCGCAAGGAAAATTTCATGGATAAATTTATTGTTTCGGCACGAAAATACAGGCCACAAAATTTTGATACCGTAGTTGGGCAAAAGCACATTACTACTACATTAAAAAATGCTATAAAACAGCATCAGCTGGCTCATGCGTTCTTATTTTGCGGACCACGTGGCGTTGGGAAAACCACCTGTGCCCGTATTCTAGCCAAAACCATCAATTGTGAAAACCAGACAGTAGATGGTGAAGCCTGCAATACTTGCCAATCCTGTACATCGTTCAATCAGGGTAGCTCCTTAAATATACACGAACTGGATGCAGCCAGCAACAACTCGGTGGACGATATTAGAACACTGGTTGAACAGGTTCGATTTGCGCCCCAAGCTGGAAAATACAAAGTGTATATTATTGATGAAGTGCACATGCTTAGTTCGGCAGCTTTCAATGCGTTTCTGAAAACCCTTGAGGAACCCCCACCCTATGCAATTTTTATTTTAGCCACTACCGAAAAGCATAAAATATTAGCCACTATTTTGAGTCGATGTCAAATTTTCGACTTCAAACGAATCACTACCAACGACACGGTTGAGCATTTAGAGTCTATTTGTAAAACAGAGCATGTACAAACAGACAAAGCTTCGCTTCAATTGATTGCACAAAAAAGCGAAGGTTGTATGCGTGATGCTCTTAGCATCATGGATAAAATTGTTAGTTTCAGTAATGGAGAAATAAATTATGCCAGTACGCTAGAGCATCTCAACATCTTGGATGAGGATTACTATTTCAAGTTGATGGATTACATGCTGGCCCAAGACCTGAGCAGTGCCATGATGTTGTTTGATGATATAAATCGAAAAGGATTTGAAGGAGACCTAGTGCTAAACGGCATGTCGGCATTTATCAGAAATTTGTTAGTAAGCAAAGATGAAAAAGCCGTAACACTATTAGACACAGTAGAAAGTTTTAAAGAAAAATATATTCAATCCGCCAATCAGGTGCCCACCCAGTTGTTGATTAGTGCTTTAAATATTTTGAGTGAGTCTGAACTAAACTACAGATCCGCTCGCAACAAAAGGCTTCATGTGGAATTGACCCTGATAAAACTTTGCTATCTTAAACAGGCCATTCAATTATCGCTAGATTCCAATTCTTCGATTAGTAAAAAAAAACTGAATGATTCAACAGGAGCAATAGCTTTTAAACAAATTCAACCCATCGCAGTAAAGGAAGAAACGCCTAAACCTAAGGCACGGGCTATAGTTAAGCCTCCTGCTGCTAAGTTAATGATCGTTGAGGAACACGATGAAAAACCAAAAACCAATGAACCTGTATCCGTTTCGACAACAAACCAAGTATTACAACCTGAAAAAGCTTCGCCAAAATTCAGTAGCTTAGAAAAACTTCGCAAACAATTTAAGGATGCCGCCCCAGTAAAAGAAGATAATCCAATAGAGGAAGCATCTCTTCACCAAGCCTGGAAAAAATTTACCCAACAACTCAAAGAGGCAAAAAATCCGGCAGCCCAAAGTTTTGACCTGGCCACGTTAAGAATCTTGGATGAAAATTCCTTTATCGTCAACACTTCTAATTCGATTGAGTTTAGATTTGTTGACAATAACAAAAATGATGCTTCGGCTTTTTTGCAAAACGAACTAGGAAATACGCAAATACAATTTTTTATTACTAAAGTTGAAAACAAAGAAATTCCAGTAGATACCAATCGTCCACTGACCGCAATAGAACAATTCCAAAAAATGATTACCAAATATCCATTAATAAAAGAACTGAAAGATAAACTGAAAATGGATTTGATCAGATAATTTTGTTACTATCTGATTCTAATATATTCTCTGACGGACAAACTATGATTTTTCCATATTGTCCATTCATCATAATTCACTAATTTCGGGCGAAATATTTTAGATAAATGGCCGAAAAAATTTTAATGCCCCGCCTTAGCGACACTATGACCGAAGGAGTAATTGCCGCCTGGCATAAAAAAGTGGGTGAAAGTGTAAAGAAAGGCGATCTTTTAGCCGAAATCGAAACAGATAAAGCTACCATGGAACTGGAAAGTTACAAGGATGGTACTATATTATACTTGGGTACAGAGAAGGGTGGGAAACTTCAGGTAGATGATTTGCTGGTAATTGTAGGTGATGCAGGAGAAGACGTTTCTTCTTTGATAAACGGAAAATCTGGAGGAAATGCACCCGCACCAAAAGAAGACAAACCACCACAACAACCCGCAGCAGAGAAGGCTGCTACTTCTGCAAGCATAGATGTATCAAAAATGGATGAAGTAGTATTAATGCCCCGATTGAGCGATACCATGACAGATGGTGTAATTGCGGGTTGGGCTAAAAATGTAGGAGATCAAATTAAAAAAGGTGATCTTTTAGCCGAAATCGAAACAGATAAAGCTACCATGGAATTAGAGAGCTACAAAAATGGTACGCTTTTATACCAAGGAGCAAAAAAGGGTGATAAAATATTAGTAAACGACTTGCTTTGCATTATTGGTGAAGCCGGCAAAGTGGATGTGGACGCTATCGTGGCAGCCGTAAAAGGCGGAACATCCGTTTCAGCATCATCTACCCAGGAAGTAAAAGCTGAAGAACCGGTAGTTATCGAAAACGAAACTGTAGCCGAGACCTCTTCCAATACCGAAAACGGACGTTTAATAGCTTCTCCACTAGCAAAAAAATTAGCTGCTGAAAAAGGAATTGACCTTAACAAAGTACAAGGCAGTGGCGATGGAGGGAGAATAGTGAAATCAGATATAGACAATTATACCCCAGCCACTCAAACTACCACTCCAACCACAGCCTCTCCAGCAGCAGCAGTTGCAGCAGCACCCGCCGGTCAGGTAAGTTTTGAGGACACTTCTGTTTCTCAAATGCGTAAGGTGATTGCAAAGCGCCTGGCAGAAAGTAAATTTACAGCACCACATTTCTATCTGACCATGTCTATCAATATGGACAATGCAGTAGCAAGTCGTGGCAAAATAAACGAAACCGCTCCTGTAAAAATTTCATTTAATGATTTAGTGTTGAAAGCTTGTGCTTTGGCACTTAAACAACATCCAACGATCAACAGCAGTTGGTTGGGCGACACCATTAGAACCAACCACCATGTAAATATTGGTGTGGCGGTGGCTGTGCCTGATGGTTTGTTAGTTCCGGTGGTTCGGTTTGCCGATACTAAATCTTTATCTCAAATAGCCGTAGAGGTTAAGGATTTTGTAAAGAAGGCAAAAGACAAAAAATTACAACCTTCCGATTGGGAAGGAAGCACATTTACCATTTCCAACCTTGGAATGTTTGGCATTGATGAGTTTACTGCCATTATCAATCCACCAGATGCCTGTATCTTGGCAATAGGAGGTATTTCTCAGGTTCCGGTTGTAAAAAATGGAGCTGTTGTTCCAGGGAATATCATGAAAGTTACCCTTAGTTGCGACCACCGTGTAGTAGATGGTGCTTCGGGTGCGGCCTTTTTGCAGACATTGAAGAACCTGCTGGAAGAGCCTTTGAGGATGTTAGTATAAACATTTGATTTAATATTTGTACGAAAACCGTTGACAGTTCTCAATAACTATTGTCAGCGGTTTTTGCTTTACAGATTTTTCCATCGTTAAAATTTTGAGTACAAAAAAATGGAAAACCAACTTTGTATTGCGTTCCAGTTAATTGGTTGTAATTTGGAAGATTCCTTGGCTATTAGTAGCAACGGTTTAACCTAACTGTAAAATGATATGATCAAAAAAACATTGGTACTAGGTGCTTCAGAAAATCCGGAGAGGTATTCCAATATGGCAATAAAGAAACTTCGGAATCAAGGACATGAGGTGATTGCCATTGGTAAGCAGAAAGGCAAAGTGGAGGATGTGGAAATCACATGTAATACGCAAATTTCTGTAAACGTAGATACAGTTTCCATTTATCTAAACATCCTAAACCAAAAAAAATACGAAGAATATATATTATCATTACATCCCAGGCGTATTATTTTTAATCCGGGTGCTGAAAATCCTGAACTGGCAGAAAGGGCAAAATCAAATCACATTCAAGTCATGGATGCCTGCACTTTAGTATTATTAAGCACGGGACAATATTAATAGATTTCCCCTAAAAAAATAAATCAGCCGGTCATTAAACAATAACCGGCTGATTTGTTCTGGATTGAATTTGACCCAAATTTATTGCAATCTAAAAGCGCTTTTTACTTCATTAAAATTTGAAAAATTAATATTTCTGTTAGATGCATTTAAAGCCGAACCCGGCACCACTACATATTTAAAGTTAAAAGTAGGTAAAGTTGCTACTCCCACATTCGGAAGTAATACGGAAGCATTTGCTTTTGAATAAAAATAATATAGTCTTATTTTTCCCGGATCGGAATAACTAAATTCTACATTGTAGAAAAACTCACCACTAGCATTGTCCATTCGACTATAAGGCAATGCTGTAAACACTTTAGGATAGGCCATATCTGGCGCAAAGTATACCATAATCAACCCTTTATCGATCACATCTTGAGTAATTGCTGGTTCGTCAATATCTACAAAACGAGAGGCCTCGCCTGTAGTACCACCCGAAGGGTTTACACTCATTTTATAGAGCATGGTGGTATTGTAACCCCATTGCTCATTAGACAATGAAAAAGTTTTAGAAGTAATATTTACAGATCCTGAAATACCAGTAGCACCAGTGGCTCCATTTGCACCAGTAGATCCATTAGCACCAGTAGCACCTGTCGCTCCGGTCGCACCTGTCGATCCAGTGGCTCCATTAGAACCATTTGCACCTGTTGCTCCAGTCGCACCTGTAGCTCCAGTGGCTCCAGCAGCTCCATTGTTACCTTGCGATCCTTGGGCACCAGTAGCTCCCGTGGCTCCTGTAATACCATTTGAGCCATTACTTCCGTTGGTTCCTGCTGCCCCTGTTGCACCCTTGGGTCCATCCGGCCCCATATCTCCTTTTTTGCAGGAAACAGAGAATATTACTATTGTAATAGCCATTACAAAATATTGGCAAACTGCTGGCAACATGTTCTTAAAGATTCTTGTTGCTTGAACTTTTGATCTCATTTTTAATTTCATTTAAACTTAAACGTACAATTATTCAACTAATTGCTCTGAACTAATTGATACTACAAAAATAATTTGAACGGCTTAAAAGTAAAAACTTTTCACGATTTTATCAAAGACGTTTTTATCCGATTTCAGAGAATCAGCTTTCAGCATTTTTCAATTAGACTTTTTGCTGCTTAAAGTGTGCATTATCAGACCTTTCTTTCTCTCGCTGGTTGTTAAATTTTTTTCAACCAGGTTTGCACATCTTTATTTCTATATCATTTTATACTTTCAATAAAAACTGAGAATGGATTGTACAACGAAACAATACACTTCATTCGTCAGTCATTTGGAATGCAAGAAAAATGTATTTTGATCATTGTACCTAACAGTATTTTAACAGGCGGCAAGTTTTCAAATTCGATATTTTTGACTCCAATATTCAAACTAATTAAATAATTATAATGACTAAAAGAATCGTTACAATACTCCTTGTTTCCTGTTTGTTTTTTTATTCTTCTGCACAATCGCTAACACCCTCCAATGCAGACAGCAAGATTTCTTTTACCATAAAAAATATGGGTATGGATGTAAATGGGACTTTTTCCAACCTGGCCGGCAAAATGAATTTTAATCCTAAAAATCTAAAATCTAGCTTGTTTGATGTTACCGTTGATGTAATCACCGTGAATACAGGCGTTAAGAAAAGAGATGATCATTTGCAAAAATCCGACTTTTTTGATGCAGCCAAATTTCCTACCATCTCCATCAAAACCACCAGCATTCAGGCCAAAGGAAACAATACCTATTTTGCGAAAGCTATATTAAACATTCATGGGAATTCCAAAAATATTCAATTTGATTTTACTGCCACACCAGATGGATCGGGATATAATTTCAAAGCAGGATTCACCATAGACCGAAAAGACTTTAAGGTAGGTGGCAATAGTATGGTAATGGGCGATGAGGTAAAAGTGAAACTGGATGTAACAGGAAAGCGATGACAAATTGCTGTTTATTGATTGTAATAAATATTCCCCAAGTTTTAATTTGCTACAACCCTCCACCAGCCGACAAGTACATTGGTAGCCCAGGTTAGTATGCTATTCTTAACGGGAATATCAACTGCCAAAAATACATTTTACTTCCCCTCTAATTTATTATCTTCAACTCATGTTAGTGAAGATTAATGGCAGCGCGGTTTACGGCGTGGAAGCTATCCCAATAACCATTGAAGTGAACTGGATGGAAAGCGGAAAAGACCCTTCGATTGTGGGACTACCGGACAATGCTGTGAAGGAAAGTTTGCAACGTGTGGAAAGTACCTTTAAAACAAATGGTTTTGATATGCCGCGCACCAAAGTAGTGGTGAACCTGGCACCTGCTGATATAAAAAAAAGTGGAACTGCGTTTGATCTTCCCATTGCAATAGGTATATTGACAGCCACAGAACAAATAGAAAATATTGAAGCCATATCCAACTATGTCATCATGGGTGAGCTAAGTCTGGATGGCGAAATTCGTCCCATCAAAGGGGCGTTACCCATTGCCATTCAGGCACGCAAGCAAGAGTTTAAGGGATTAATTGTTCCAAAAGCCAATGCTCGTGAATCTGGCATGGTGAATAACCTGAATGTTTATGGGGTGGATAATATTAAGCAAGTCATAGATTTTTTCGAAAAAGGCGAAACGGGATTGGAGCCAGAAATCATAAATACCAGGGAAGAATTTTTTCACGCACAATACGATTTCGAAATAGACTTTGCCGATGTTAAAGGTCAGGAGAACATCAAGCGTGCATTGGAGATTGCGGCTGCTGGTGGTCACAATGCCATTTTGATTGGACCGCCTGGTGCCGGAAAAACGATGCTGGCGAAACGTTTGCCCACCATACTCCCACCACTCACTTTACAAGAGGCGCTTGAGACCACCAAGATTCATTCGGTAGCGGGAAAGCTCCCTGAGAATGCTACGCTTATTTCCAAACGGCCATTCCGTTCTCCACACCATACCATTTCCGATGTAGCCCTGGTAGGCGGTGGCGGCAATCCCCAACCTGGTGAAATATCATTAGCGCACAATGGTGTTTTATTTCTGGACGAGTTACCAGAGTTTAAACGAACTGTTCTGGAAGTGATGAGGCAGCCGATGGAAGAAAGAAAAGTAACCATTTCGAGGGCTAAAGTTGCATTGGACTTTCCGGCCAGTTTTATGTTGATTGCCTCCATGAATCCCTGCCCTTGCGGGTTTTACAACCATCCCGACCGGGAATGCACCTGCCCACCGGGTGCCGTACAAAAATATTTGAATAAGATTTCAGGTCCTTTGCTGGACAGAATTGATCTTCATGTAGAAGTAACACCAGTTCCCTTTAGTGAACTTTCAAGCCTTCGAAAGGAACAAAACTCTGAATACATTCGGGATAGAGTGATTGCAGCTCGAGAACAACAAGCCAACAGATACCAGAAACATCCCGGTGTTTATTGCAATGCTCAAATGAGTAGCAAAATGCTCAAGGAAATTTGCGTGATAGACAATGTGGGACAGATGCTTTTAAAGACTGCCATGGAAAAACTCAATTTATCCGCCAGAGCCTATGACCGAATTCTAAAAGTATCCAGAACCATCGCCGACCTGGAAGGATCAGAAAATATAAAAGCCGAATACCTAGCCGAAGCCATTCAGTACAGAAGCCTTGACAGAGAAGGCTGGGCTGGTTAAGACTATCCTTATTGCTATGAGCTTGATAAATGAGCAATCGCCTGACCCATTCTGAGCATTAGCTTTGATCTAATTGTCTCACTACCTCAGTTTTGAAATGGATACTTATACCCTGTTCTTCCTACTATTTTTCTATCTCTGAATTAAAATAGCTCTTGTTGAGGAGATTCGCTTTCCCTATGTTCCACCCATTCCATCACGGTGCTCTTGTTAAAGTCTGTCAGCTTGGCTCCTACAGCTTTCCAGCCCATCAGTTCTACGACTTTTGCCAATTTAAACTTAGCACTCCGCACCTGATCTCCCTTACCGTTCTGAACCATCAGTATTGGTTCCTGATTTGTTGTAACACATTCCAGATAATTTTTATCTCCCTCTTTTATAAACAAAAACTTATTGCGAAGCGTAGATGTCTCTATCTTGAATCGCTTCACGTTGAACTGCAATTTATCCATATCGGCATACACTGAGGTAATAATCTTATCCGCATCAAATCGTTCAATAAGTAGTACTCTTTCTGGATCAAACTTTTGGGTCATTTCCTGGTCTGTAATCTCATAATAGCCATCGTTGTATATCACTAGCAACTGATCTGCCGGTTCAAACATACCCAGATACAAACCTTTTTCATCCGTATTTAACCGGCCAAATTTATCATCAAACCATAATTTTTTTCCACTTAAAGTGGCGCGGCCTGCTTCCTTAAATTTCACCGACCGAATTGGATATTTCACCACCTGATTACCCATACTGCTACGTCCTTTGATGGCCAGTTCTTCAAAATAAAAATCCAACTCTTTAATGCGTGCCGAACAGTTGGGACTTAAAACAATTTTTACTACTTCGGCTTCACCATTTGGGTTCACTGTAAAATAATGCACTTTGCTTTTATCGTCTCCTTTGGTAAGATCATATACTTTATCTCTGGTGATACCTGTCACATTAAACCTTTTAGCAAAACTTACCCCGGTTTTCCCATCAGCATAAATCATGTTGTAGGTAGTTCGGTCATCATTTTTCAAAAACACAGCGGCATGAATAATATCCTTGCCCACAAAGGTTTTGTCAGATATTTTAACCACCTTCATTATACCACGCTTTGTAAACACAATGATATCATCCAGATCCGAACACTCAAACAAAAACTCTTCCTTTTTCAAACCTGTGCCAATAAACCCTCCGCTACGATCTACATACAATTTAGTATTTGCTATTGTTACATGCTTGGCTTCGATAATTTCAAATTGCTTAATTTCTGTATTCCTTTCCCTGCCCTTGCCAAATTTTTTCAACAGATTGTCAAAGTAGGCTACAGCATAGTCCACCAAGTTTTCAAGATCGTCCTGCACCTGAAGTATTTCTGACTCCAGATTCTTAATCTGTTCATTTAGCTCATCAATATCTAACCGATAGATACGACGAACTGGTTTTTCTGTAAGCTTTAAAATATCTTCTCTTTTAATTTCCCGTTTTAGTTGATGCTTAAAAGGCTCAAAAGCTTTATCAATAGCCAGGATAACCTTATCCCATGTCTCGTGCTTTTTTTCTAATTCTTTATAAATTTTTTCTTCGAAGAATATTTTTTCCAAGGATGTATAATGCCATTTTTCATTGAGTTCTGCCAGCTTTATTTCCAATTCTTTCCGCAACAATTCCTTTGTATTATCTACAGAAATTCTCAACAGGTCTTGTACATTCAAAAACTGAGGTCTGGAATTTACTATGACACAGGCATTGGGCGAAATGGATGTTTCGCAACTGGTGAATTTATATAAGGCATCAATGGTGATATCAGGTGAAATGCCAGTAGGCAAATCCACCTGCACTTCTACATTGGCTGCGGTATTATCTGTTACCTTTTTTATTTTGATTTTTCCCTGATCATTGGCCTTTACAATCGATTCAATCAACTGATCGGTGGTTACACCATAAGGCACACTTTTTATCAGCAATGTTTTTTTATCTGACTCCTCAATATGTGCGCGCACTTTCACTTTACCACCTCTTTTGCCGTGATTATAATCCGTCACATCTATCATACCTCCGGTTTGAAAATCGGGATATAAATCAAATTTCTTTCCCTTCAGATATTTGATAGAGGCATCGATCAGTTCACAAAAATTATGAGGCAATATTTTTGTAGACAGCCCCACCGCAATCCCCTCTGCACCATGAGCCAATTGCAATGGAAACTTCATCGGTAGTGTGATGGGTTCGTTCTTACGACCATCATAGCTCAACTGCCATTCGGTAGTCTTTGCATTGAAAGCCACTTCCAACGCAAACTTGCTCAGACGCGCTTCGATATAACGAGGTGCAGCAGCATCATCGCCAGTACGCACATCACCCCAGTTCCCTTGTGTTTCTATCAGCAAATCTTTTTGCCCCATGTTCACCAAAGCATCGCCAATACTGGCATCGCCATGCGGATGGTATTGCATACTTTGTCCAATGATATTGGCCACCTTGTTGAAACGTCCATCATCCATTTCTTTCATAGCATGGAGAATGCGACGCTGTACTGGCTTCAATCCATCCTCAATGGCAGGAACAGCACGCTCCAATATCACATAAGAAGCATAGTCCAGAAACCAGGTTTTAAACTGACCCTGAATACCAGTGCCACCACTATGTTCTATATCATTTTTTCTATCTTCTTTCATCCTTAATTAGTCTCGTTTAATTTTCCTTTTCCAATAGTGCCCAAATGGGTATAAGCAAATCCTTTTTCATATTTTAATCCATAGCCTAATAATCTGTCAAGAGATGCATGCCCAAACAAGACAGTCCCGGTATTTAACAACCACTCATTTTCCATATACATCCCTAAAAAAAACAATACAATGGCAATGGCCTTATTGTGAAAAAGGTTGTACAGAATAGCACCTGTTTTGCTATTGAACAAATATCCCAGCATACTCACATCCGGACCTATCAAAAGCAGCAGATACCAGTACCAGGCAGCTTCACTACTTAACAATACTAAGCTCACCACAATCATGGCCAGTTCTTCTAATTTCAAAACCCATTTCATACGCCATTGCTTTTATTTTGACGGATCAGTTTCTGATACCACTACTTCAACTTTTTGTGCATCACCGGATGCCAGTTTCACATCAAAGGATTTCCAGTCTTTGTTCACATCGCCCTCTGCAATAATTTTTCCCTCTTCTATCAATGTTCTAATGCGCCACATCACAAACACATCACCGGTTTTTATCTTCATTCGGTTGAGCGTATTTTGCAAAACCCTTGAAACCTTTTGCCAGTCTGCAGTAATGTTCTTCAAGATTTCGCTGTCGTAGAAATCACCATTCTTGCTTGCAATTTTTTTCCCTCCCTCCAACATTCGCACCAAGGCATTTTCCTGCATGAGTTTGTTCCATTCATCCGGATCTACTTCAAACTCACTCAACGTGATCGGGCGTGACAATTTCTTTGCCTTCAAAAATTCTTTGGGCTGAATTTCGTGCAACCAGGTCGGATAAAATATTTGCCCTTTTTCGTTGATGAATGGAAGATTGTTCATATACAACACATGCACCCTGCTCTGAAAAGCCCTTAACTGAGGCATGAGCCAATAATAGCCACAAACATCATGTTGGTTCTGTGCCATCCAGATCCACAGTTCTTCCTCCTCATTTTCTTCCAAGCTTTTTATCAGGTTGTGCACCGTCAATTTATCATCCACTATATCCAACTGATCCTTGTAGGGCGAGCCTTCCAACAATCCCTTCCACCAGTCCCGGCGTTGTTGGTATCCTTCGGTTTCATATATACTACTAATCGGCCCCACCGCATAGTCATCCTTTATCTGAACGATAGGCCCTGCAAGGGTTTCGTCCAACTCCTGCACTTTTTGCATTAACCCAATTTCGGATTCATTAAATACTATGTGAAACATTTTTATTTTTTTCGATTACAGATTACAGATTGAAGATTACAAATTGCAGATTGAAAATTTCCTCTGAATTCGTATCTCAATTCTGGATTCAAACACCTTCACCACTTGCCAAAATTCACTTTCCCTACTTCATTATTAATATTCAATTTTCAATGGTCAATTTTAAGTCCCCACCATTTCTTCCTCTTTATCAATTTCCACTACCAGGTTATTGATAATAAACTCCTGCCTGTCCATGGTATTTTTACCCATATAGTATTCCAGCATTTGTTGAATATGATCGCCATGCTCCACGCGCATCAATTGTTTCCGCATATCTGAGGCAATAAACTGCTCAAACTCCTTTGGACTGATTTCACCCAAACCTTTAAAGCGCGTTACCTCTGGTTTACCGGATAGCTTTTTCATCGCCGCTTTCTTTTCAGTATCACTATAACAATAGATGGTTTCTTTTTTATCCCGCACCCTAAACAAAGGCGTTTCCAGCACATACACTTTTTCCATTTTCACCAGATCGGGAAAAAACTGAAGAAAGAAAGTCATAATTAAAAGCCGGATATGCATACCATCCACATCGGCATCGGTAGCAATCACAATATTATTAAATCGCAATCCTTCCATTCCCTCCTCAATGTTCAGCGCATGTTGTAGCAGGTTGAACTCCTCATTCTCATATACCACTTTTTTGGTTAGACCAAAACAGTTAAGTGGTTTTCCGCGCAAACTAAACACAGCCTGCGTTTCCACTTTTCTTGCTTTGGTGATGGATCCACTCGCACTATCGCCCTCCGTAATGAAAATGGTGGTTTCGTTTTGCCTTTCTATAAATTCTTCTCTGCCTTTATTAGGTGGTTCCTCGTTGAGATGGTAGCGACAATCTCTCAATTTTTTATTGTGCAGATTAGCTTTCTTTGCTCTTTCATTGGCCAGTTTTTTAATGCCTGCCAAATCCTTTCGTTCCCGTTCACTCTGTTCAATTCTTTTCTTAATGGTTTCAGCAACCGCAGGGTTTTTGTGCAGATAATTATTCAATTCCCTACCAAGAAAATCACCCACAAACTGCTTCATACTGGGTCCATCGATGTCCACATTTTGTGACCCCAGTTTGGTTTTGGTCTGGCTTTCAAATATCGGCTCCACCACTCTTACTGATATGGCACCCACAATAGCCGTGCGAATATCGGAGGTATCATAATCCTTCTTATAAAAATCTCGTATGGTTTTTACAAACGCCTCTCTAAATGCTTGCTGATGGGTACCTCCCTGAGTGGTGTGCTGTCCATTTACAAAACTATACAACTCTTCCCCATAGTCGTTTCCATGAGTGAATGCCACTTCTATATCCTCTCCTTTCAAATGAATGATAGGATAGCGAATTTCATCCGCATTGGTTTTGCGTTCCAGCAAGTCCAACAAACCATTTCGACTGATAAAAGACTTACCATTGAAATAGATTTTTAAGCCCGCGTTTAGAAAACAATAATTCCAAATCTGGTTTTCCACAAACTCAGGCAAAAATTTGAAATTCTTAAAAATGATGTCATCCGGAGTAAAAGTCACTTTGGTGCCGTTATCCTCATTCGTTGGAGCTTCCCTATGATCCTTTGTCAATACACCACGTTCAAATTCTGCCACCTTGGCCTTACCATCCCGAACAGAACTCACCATGAAATAATGACTAAGTGCATTCACCGCTTTGGTACCCACTCCATTCAGCCCCACCGATTTCTGAAATGCCCGACTATCGTACTTTGCACCCGTATTGATCTTGCTCACCACATCCACCACCTTGCCCAATGGAATCCCTCTTCCATAATCACGCACGGTAACAGAACGCCCTTCAATCGTCAGTTCCACCGTTTTCCCATGCCCCATTGTGTACTCATCAACACAGTTGTCCATCACCTCTTTCACCAACACATAAATACCATCGTCCGAGCTGCTGCCATCGCCCAATTTGCCAATGTACATGCCCGGGCGCAACCTGATATGCTCTTTCCAGTCAAGACTTTTAATACTATCCTCGTCGTAATTAGATCCTGTATTTGTGTTAACAATTTTTTCCTTAGCCATGTATCAAATCCTGTTTAAATAATTTTTATTAGGGCGTGCCCTTCGTTGCCCTACTGCAAAGCCTGCGCACCTCAGGTCGGGCTATCCGCTACAAGTCCGCCACAAAGCCCGGCCCAAAATCCTCAGCGGGCTTTTCGCTACTATCCCTCACGCATCATGCCGAGTTTGACTGTCACATTCCCGAAACTGTCCCAGTTCGAAAATTTTGGTATAGAGGCGCAGGCCTCCATACCAAAACACGCAAATATAATAAAACTAAGCACCTGCATGCCCTCCTGATTTTTGCACAGCGTGTGAAGAAAAATTGAATACACTCAAGAAGAAACTTTAAAAAATCTAAGAAGCAATCGTTTGCCTTGCTCAAAAAATAAACCCCAACGAAATAACTCTAATTTTCCAGGCTTCTTCCACACCCACCAAAAATTGGGATTGCATTCACAGGCATCTGCTTCTCCAGATTCACTTTGTTCCCACTCCAGATTATAACCAAATCATGTCGGAAGCTGTATTTTGATTACAGATGAATTATGTAACAAATGTTACCGTCAATTGCCAATACATACCCCAAATTTGCACCCATTATAGCATTGAAACCAAAGCATGGAAGAATGGAGACAATGTAAACGCTTTTAACCTACCTAAAAAAGTAAAGCAATGATAGAAAATGAACCTACAATTATTGATGTACGCACTCCAGGTGAATTTATGGGAGGGCATGTTGCCGGAAGTATCAATATTCCTTTGCAGGAAATTCAGCAAAGAATAGATGAAGTGCAATTGCTGCACCAACCCATTATCCTTTGTTGTGCCAGTGGCAACCGAAGTGGCCAGGCCACTACCTACTTAAAATCTCAGGGCATCAATTGTGAAAACGGTGGTAGTTGGCTGGACGTAAACTTTAATTATCAAAAAAAATAAAATCATGATTCAATTAATCAAAAACATATTGGGTTTGGGCCCAAAGACTGATTTCGGTGCTTTAGTAAAAAATGGTGCCCAGATTATAGATGTTCGCAGCACTGGAGAGTATCAAGGCGGTCATATCAGGGGATCAGTTAATCTGCCTTTACAAAGTCTGACCAGCAATCTTTCAAAAATAAAAAAGAACAAACCGGTCATCACGTGTTGTGCCTCAGGTATGAGGAGTGCTTCCGCAAAAAGTATATTAAAGAAAAATGGATTTACTGAGGTATATAATGGTGGCGGATGGATGAGTTTGCAAAATAAGTTGTGAATTCAAAAACGATTCAATCATTTCAAAAATGAATGCATAACAGTGTTTTTATGATTCTTTTGTGCCCCTTCATATTTTTAAATCAATAATTATAATTGATGAAAACCTATACTTTTTTAATAGTCATTGCTACTTCTCTACTTTACTACAGTTGTAAAGATAGTCAGGCACAGACCTCAAGTAGTCTTTCTGAAAATGCTTTTGCAGAAAAAATAATTCAGTTTCCTTCGGCTCCAATTTTGGATGTGCGAACGCCAGAGGAATTTTCCAAAGGCCATCTGCAAAATGCTATCAACTATGATTGGAACAGCAGTGAGTTTCAAAATCAAATAGCAGTCCTCGACAAAGAAAAACCTGTTTTTGTATATTGCCTCAGCGGAGGCAGAAGTAATTCGGCAGCAGAAAATATGAGGACGAAAGGGTTTAAGGAAGTATATGAACTGCAAGGAGGCCTGATTGGATGGAGAGCAGCCAACCTACCTGAGGCAACTTCCACAACAGTTGCCAATGCAGGGTTATCACTGGAAGGATTCCAAAGCCTGATGAAATCAGACAAATTAGTACTCGTGGATTTTTATGCAGAATGGTGTGCCCCTTGTAAAAAAATGGAGCCTTTTTTGGATGAAATATCCACAGAGATGGCCGACAAAGTGGTCTTAACCCGCATCAATGTGGATGACAATCCGGAATTATGCAAACAACTAAATATTGATGAAATTCCAGTGCTTCATCTTTACAAAAACAACACATTAGTCTGGGCCAACAAGGGTTTTAAAGGCAAGGAAGAAGTGAAGAAACAGTTAGAATAACCCCGTTCTTCGAAATTGGAAGCTAACAAAATGTCAGGCTTTTGCAGCAGTACTGACAATTTCTACACAACAAAATGTCGTTTTATCTGTTTTTGAAAAACAGGACTTAATTTTGTTAGGTCTTTGGCTAAAGAATTTTAAACTTTTTAAAACAATCCAATAATGGCAAAAGAATTTAATGATGCTAATTTCCAGACAGAAGTACTGGATTCTGATAAGCTGACCGTAGTAGATTTTTGGGCGGAATGGTGTGGCCCTTGTCGTGCTATCGGTCCGGTAATCGAGGAGCTTTCAAAGGAATATGATGGCAAAGTGAATATAGGTAAGGTAAACGTAGATGTAAATCCTCAGATTTCAATGGATTATGGTATCACTTCCATTCCTGCCATCCTTTTTATCAAAGATGGTAAGGTGGTTGACAAATTAATTGGAGCGCAGCCTAAAGGCAACTTCGTTAAGAAAATAGAAACACATTTGAACTAAGTTCAGGATGATTAAAAAAGCCGCTTTTTTCGAAGCGGCTTTTTTAATACCCTACCCGTCCAAAGCCTGTTCCAGATCATGAATCAAATCCTTAATATCCTCCAACCCAACGCTCATTCTTATCAGCCCTTCGGACACACCGGCCTGCTCTCTTTCCTTCTTGGACATTCCACTATGCGACATGGAAGCAGGATGTGACACCAGCGTATCTACTGTACCTAAAGAAACAGCACGCACACAAAGTTTAAGTTTATTGATAAAACTCACGCCCTGTTCAAACCCCTCCTTCAGCTCAAAACTCAGCACAGCTCCCGGCAACCTCATTTGCTTTTTAGAAATTTCGTATTCCGGATGGGAAGGCAACCCATTATAATTCACTTTGCTCACGACTTCATGAGTGGATAAATATTCAGCCACCTGCTGAGCATTGCTACAATGACGCTCCATTCTTATCCCCAATGTTTTCACGCCCTGCATCAGTAAAAATGCATCAAACGGATTACTATTGCCGCCTAACAACTTAAAGACTTTGGACATTTTGGTACTCATAAAAGGTATATCCCTGCCTACTATCGCCCCACCAATAGCCGTACCATGTCCATTTAAAAACTTTGTGGTGGAATGAAAAATATAGTCCACACCAAACTTAAACGGTTGTTGTAGATAGGGTGTCGCAAATGTATTGTCAATGGTGACAGTAATCTGAAATCGTTTTGCAATTTTGCAAACAGCTTCTATGTCTATGCATTGCATCACCGGGTTGGCTGGTGTTTCCAAATGAATCAGTCTGATGGTTGGGTTATTGTTCAAAGCCAACTCTAATTCATCGGGATTACCAAGATTGACAAATTCTGCGTTCACCCCAAATTGCGGTAATAAATTATTAATGAATTCGAAAGTTCCTCCATATAAAGCATGATTCGAAAGGATGGTATCTCCTGCCTTTACCAAAGCCATTATCATGGCAGACAATGCAGATTGTCCACTTGAAGTTAGTAATGCCATCGCTTGCATAGGGCTTCCATCCTCATTTTGTAAACCATGTGTTTCCAGATTCGCAATCAACTGGGCAGCGGCACTAGTAGTAGGGTTACTAAATCTGGAATAGATATACCCTTTTTCCTTTCCCATAAACCGGTTCATACCCTGCTCAGCGCTTTCAAATGTAAAAGTAGAGGTAGCGTAAATGGGTACCAGGTGAGCATGTTCTGCAATCTCATCCTGTAACCCATGAATGGCGAGGGTGGCCATTTCTCCTATCGAATTTGTTGTCATTGTGATTATTTATTATTATTTAAATATTGCAATAATACCACAGCCTGATTATGTTCTGTATCTCTGGCACCATATAGCAATGTTACCAATTTATGCTGTCCGCACAATTTAATCAGGGTTTCAGTTGCTTCATTATTTTTAATCTCCTCAATATATTTTTCATAAAACCTCTCCCATTTGTTCGATTCGTGATTAAACCACTTTCTTAGTAAAACGGAAGGTGCCACTTCTTTCATCCATAAATCTATTGCCGCTTTTTCTTTGGTAAGTCCCCTTGGCCACACCCTGTCTACCAACACTCGAAAACCATCTTCTATCGAAAAAGGTTCGTATATTCTTTTTATCTGTATCCTGCCAGTCATCTGTATATTTTTTTGTGTTGAAGGGAAATAGGCTGAAAAGGCTCTTTCGATTTTATTTTTTTTAAGCAGCTATTTCACTCCATTTGACAATATTCCAATAAATGGTTCGATAGAACGGGCTTTACTTTAATACCCTTTAAGTATATTTTTACAGGATTCTTTTTATTCCATTGAACTTGTTTGTAAATGTAACCCATAAAATTTTAAATCATTTTCTGCACTCATTACTGAAGGGCTCAGATCCCAATAAATGTTTAATGAACTTTGGATAATCATTCGGAAATAGATCGGTCTCTTTCTTAGAAATACAGAACAACTCTAAAAACTATTTTATGGGACATGGTTAAGCACCCCCACTAATAAGATCTTTGACTACCTCAATCCAATACTTTTTTTAGGTAGAAATACTTCATCAACATAGTTCCCAACCATTTGAAAAAGAACTACTTCTATCAAATAAAGTTTTGCAATGTGTTCAGACTTTGGCTTTTCTCCATTCCGCTATACCGTCTTTTCAAAGAATTGAGAAGTAAAAAACTGCCTCGACCAATGGTTTAAAGTGCTGGTGGATGTACATTTGATCTGAAATTAAAAATTCATTATAACAACCGTCACCTGATATGTCCACTTCCGTTTCAAAAGACTCTATAAAAGAAGCAGCACAAAGACTCAAGGATATCGTAAACAGAACGCCGTTACAATACAATCCCTATTTATCCAATCTGTATCAGGCCAATATTTACCTGAAAAGAGAAGATCTACAAATTGTACGTTCCTATAAGCTCAGAGGTGCTTACAATTTGATCAGTTCGTTGAGCTCGGAGCAACTAGAAAAAGGTGTGGTATGCGCCAGTGCCGGCAACCATGCTCAGGGATTTGCCTATAGCTGCAACAAACTTAACATTCAGGGTGTTGTGTTCATGCCTATTACCACACCCAATCAAAAAGTGGAACAAACTGAAATGTTTGGAGGGGACAAAATTATTATAAAACTGGTTGGAGACACTTATGATGATTGTGCTGCTGCAGCTGCAATCTATTGCGATCAGGAGGAAATGGTTTTCATTCATCCATTCAATGATGAAAAAATTATTGAAGGACAGGGCACGGTGGCTTTTGAAATATTAGAAGATCTGGAAGATATTGATAGCATCATAGTCCCGATTGGAGGAGGTGGGCTTATTGCAGGAATTGGCACATATATAAAATCCATCAGCCCCAAAACAAAAATAATCGGAGCAGAACCAGAAGGTGCGGGATCTATGAAAGCTGCCCTAAAGGAGGGGCATCCTGTGGAGCTAAAAGAGATAGACCGATTTGTAGATGGTGCTGCAGTAAAACGTGTTGGAGACATTCCTTTTGATATAGCAAAACACGTAGTAGACGATGTGCTTTTAATTCCTGAAGGAAAAGCGTGCAGCACTATTCTTAGCCTTTATAACAAAAATGCAATAGTGGTAGAACCTGCCGGTGCTCTTTCCATAGCGGCACTGGACTTTTTAGCAGAAGATATTGTTGGTAAAAATATTGTGTGTATCGTAAGCGGAAGCAATAATGATATCGACCGTATGCAGGAAATAAAGGAGCGCAGCCTACAGTACGAAGGACTAAAACATTACTTTTTAGTCAATTTTGCACAACGCCCCGGAGCTCTAAAACAATTTGTAAACGAAGTGTTGGGGCCTGACGATGATATTACCCGGTTTGAATACATGCAAAAGACCAATAAAGAGAGTGGCCCAGCCCTCATTGGTGTGGAGCTAAAATTCAAACATGACTATCGAGCTCTAGTCCAGAGAATGAACCTGTTAGGTATTCAATTTAAAGAATTAAACAAGGATGATTCATTATTTGGCTACCTTGTTTAAGTCCAATATTCACAAATGATTCATTATTGTATATATCACTCTTAATCAAAATTCGAGACGAATTCCATCTATCCTCTCGTTAAATTTCATCTAAACATTTTTCAATTTTTTTAGATATTTTCAATTTTTTTCAACCTTAGTAAATAATACTGAAAATTTTCGGCATATTTTAACTATTTTACATGGCTCCGATTGCCCCCCATATTGAAAAACTAAAACATATTTATAATATTTTTTGTAAGAAGTATGACAAAAAACAAAGGTCTTTATGACCCCTCATTTGAGCGTGATGCCTGTGGTATTGGATTTGTTGCCAACATAAAAGGGAACAAAAACCATCAAACGATTTCTGATGCACTCACCATTCTTGAAAATATGGAGCACCGGGGTGCCTGCGGTTGTGAGCCAACCACCGGAGATGGTGCCGGAATTATGATGCAAATTCCTCATGAATTTTTTTATGATGAATGTCTGCATCATGGCATTACCCTACCAGCTATCGAATCCTATGCTGTAGGTATGATTTTCTTTCCAAAAGAACTGAAAATCAGAGAAGAATGTCGCGAGATATTTAATAGAGCTGCCGAAAAAATGGGCATGAGGGTAATACATTGGCGCAAAGTTCCCGTAAACAATACCGGCATTGGACCAAGTGCCTTAACGGTGGAACCAGAAATAGAACAGGTATTTTTGGAGAAACCCGCCGACATTAAAACGGCCATCGAATTTGAAAGGAAACTTTTTGTCCTGCGCAAGTATGCCACACATATTTCTGGAAATGCTGTAAAAAACAATCCAGTAGGATTTTACATCAATTCACTCTCCTGTCGCACTTTAATATATAAAGGACAGCTTACCAGCCATCAGGTTCGTGAGTATTATGATGATTTATCAGACAAACGTGCTGTCAGCGCTTTTGGATTAGTACACTCAAGATTTGCCACCAACACTTTTCCTTCCTGGAGACTGGCACAACCATTCCGTTTTATCGCTCATAATGGCGAAATAAATACTTTGCAAGGAAACCTAAACTGGCTTCGTTCTGCTGAGTCTGGGTTTGAGTCGCCACTATTTACACCGGAAGAAATGGATATGCTGGTTCCAATTGTCAGCAATGATCAAAGTGATTCGGCATGTCTGGACAATATGATTGAGTTGCTTTTCCTTACTGGTCGTCCTTTACCGCATGTGATGATGATGCTTATTCCAGAAGCTTGGGATGGCAATGAGGATATGGATCCAGTAAAAAAAGCGTTTTATGAGTTTCACGCTTGTTTGATGGAGCCTTGGGATGGCCCAGCCTCTATTTCATTTACCGATGGAAAAATAATTGGGGCCACTTTAGACAGAAATGGTCTGCGCCCTTCCCGCTATTGTGTTACCACCGATGGTAGGGTAATCATGGGATCAGAAACCGGAGCCTTACAAATTGATCAAAGTACCATCATCGAAAAGGGAAGATTGCAACCTGGTAAAATGTTTCTGGTGGACATGGAACAGGGTCGCATCATCAGTGATGAAGAATTGAAAGGAAATATTTGCGCTCAAAAACCCTATGCTGATTGGCTGAACCAATATAAAATCAGACTAAATGAATTGCCTGCTCCACGCGTGATGTTTAGCGAGTTAAGCAACGATCAAATTTTCAGATACCAGAAAGCCTTTGGATACACTTCGGAGGATATTGAAAATATCATATTGCCAATGGCTGTAGATGGCAAGGAACCCATTGGCGCAATGGGCGTGGACACACCACTTGCCGTGCTTAGCGATCAGCCACAACATCTTAGTTCCTATTTTAAACAACTTTTTGCACAAGTTACCAATCCGCCAATTGATCCTATCAGAGAGAGAATGGTTATGTCGCTGGCCACTTTTGTTGGAAACAATGGTAGCCTGCTGATTGAGGATGAAAAGGATTGTCATGTAGTAGCTTTGAAACAACCAGTACTCACCAATTTCGAATTGGAGACATTAAGAAGTATTGATACCGGTAGCTTTCAGGCCAAAACTATCCAGTGCTATTTTGTAGCAGATGGTAAACCAGGTTCGTTGAAAAGATCTTTGGATCGCCTTTGTCGCTATGCCGAAGATGCCGTAAACGATGGCTTCGAGGTTTTGGTGTTGCAGGATCGCGCCATTGATGGAAACCATGCAGCCATTCCTTCCTTATTAGCCGTTTCCTCTATTCATCACCACCTTATTAGAAAAGGCATGCGTGGAAAAGTAGGAATTGTGGTAGAAGCCGGAGACGTATGGGAAGTGCACCATTTCGCTTGTTTACTTGGCTTTGGTGCAACGGCTATCAATCCTTATATGGCGTTCTCTACCATCAGACAGATGAAAGAGTCTGGGAAAATCAACTCAGATAAATCGGTAGATTACCTTTACAATAGTTATATCAAAGCTATCAGTAACGGGCTTCTGAAGGTATTTTCAAAAATGGGTATTTCCACTCTGCAATCCTATCAGGGTGCCCAAATTTTTGAAATCATCGGTTTAAATACAGATGTGGTGGATCATCATTTTACCCACGCCACATCTAGAATAGAAGGAATGGGGCTGGATGAAATAGCCAAAGAAGCATTGGCAAAGCACCATTTTGCGTTTAGCAGAAAAGAAGTGCCAGTGGATCTATTACCCACAGGTGGCTTCTACCAATACAAACGTAAAGGTGAGGCACACATGTTTAATCCTACCACCATCCATTTGTTGCAACATTCTACTAAAATGAATGATTACAACGTATTTAAGAAATATACTCAGGCCATCAATGATCAAAGCCAAAAGGCGATTACATTGAGAAGCCTGTTTGACTTTAAACGTTCGCGACCTTCCATTTCGATTGATGAAGTGGAACCAGCCGAAAATATTTATAAAAGATTCGCTACCGGTGCTATGAGTTTTGGATCCATAAGCTGGGAAGCTCATACCACATTAGCAATTGCCATGAACCGTTTGGGCGGTAAGAGCAATACAGGAGAAGGTGGAGAAGATGATTTGCGCTACACGCCATTGGAAAACGGTGACAGTATGCGTAGTGCTATCAAACAGGTGGCCAGTGGTCGTTTTGGTGTTACCAGTCTCTATCTTACAGAAGCAGACGAATTGCAAATAAAAATGGCACAGGGTGCCAAGCCGGGTGAAGGCGGACAGTTGCCTGGTCATAAAGTGGATGATTGGATTGGACGTACCAGACACTCTACACCGGGTGTGGGTCTTATTTCTCCTCCTCCCCACCACGATATTTATTCTATTGAAGATCTGGCACAGTTAATTCATGATCTCAAACACGCAAACCGTCATGCCCGTATCAACGTGAAACTTGTGAGCAAAGCGGGTGTGGGAACTATTGCGGCTGGAGTTACAAAAGCTAAAGCCGATGTAGTATTAATCGCAGGACACGATGGAGGAACAGGTGCATCGCCGATTAGCTCTATCCGTCACGCCGGATTACCTTGGGAACTTGGTTTAGCGGAAGCACAGCAAACACTGGTGAAAAACAAATTACGTAGTCGTGTGGTATTGCAAACTGATGGTCAGATGCGTACCGGACGAGATATTGTGATCGCCACACTACTTGGAGCGGAAGAATGGGGCATTGCTACAGCTGCATTAATCGTGGAAGGCTGTATCATGATGCGTAAATGTCATTTGAATACCTGCCCTGTAGGTGTCGCCACGCAAGATGAAACATTAAGAAAACGCTTCACTGGTAAACCAGAGCATGTGGTAAACTTCTTCCAGTTCATCGTTCAGGATCTTCGTGAACTGATGGCTGAGTTAGGATTTAGAACAATCAATGAAATGGTAGGTCAGGTGGATGAACTGAAGATAAGAGATGACGTAAATCATTGGAAATACAAAGGCTTGGATCTTTCTCCAATTCTTTATAAAGAACCAGCAGAACCAACCGTAGGCTTATTTAATACAGAAGTGCAGGATCATGGTTTGGAAAATATAATTGATTGGAAATTTATCGAAGCGGCGAAACCAGCATTGGAAGCAGGCGAAAAAATAAAAGCGTCTTTCAATGTGGTGAACACCGATCGTGCCATTGGCACTGTTCTGTCCCATGAACTTACAAAATTATATCGAGGCGAAGGGTTGCCAGAGGATACCATCCATTTACAACTAAAAGGTACAGCTGGACAAAGCATGGGCGCCTTTTGTAACCATGGAATTACTCTGGAGTTGGAAGGTGATGCGAATGATTATTTTGGCAAAGGATTAAGCGGAGCAAAACTGATTATTTATCCAGATAAAAATGCTGGATTTGTACCTGAAGAAAATAGCTTGATTGGCAATGTGGCTTTTTATGGAGCCACCAGTGGTTTTTCTTATATCAGAGGGAAAGCAGGTGAAAGATTTGCGGTGAGAAACTCAGGTGCCACTGTGGTGGTGGAAGGTGTGGGGGATCATGGATGTGAATACATGACCGGAGGAAGAGCTATTATTCTTGGCGATACAGGTCGGAACTTTGCAGCAGGCATGAGTGGAGGTATTGCATACATTTATGATGTAAACCAGAAGTTTGCTGGCAACTGCAATATGGAAATGGTAGAACTAGACCCTTTGGATAGGCAGGATTCTATTTTCCTGAAAGAGCAAATTGCAAAGCATTTCGAATTTACTAATAGTACAGTAGCGAAATTCTTGTTGGATGATTTTGAGAATCAACTTAGAAACTTTGTAAAAGTATACCCTACTGAGTACAAAAAAATAATGCAGGCAAAAGTTGCAGAAAAACAATTAGCGTAAAACAATTTGGGTTGAATGATTAGATTAAATTAATAACTGTCCAGCCGCATTACTGTCTTTTTCCTAAGCATTATTTTTGAATGGCTATAGAAAACGGACAGAGGATATTGATTAATACAATTTCATACATCTTCAATCAAAAATCTTAAATATAAAATGGGTAAACCAACAGGATTTTTAGAGTTTAACAGGGAGCTCCCAGCAAAGGAGCCAGTGGAAAAAAGGCTTCAGCATTACAAAGAATTTGCTCCTCTTTTCCCCGAACAAAAATTAAATAATCAGGCAGCACGTTGCATGGATTGCGGCGTTCCATTTTGCCAGAGTGGTTGTCCGCTGGGCAATGTAATCCCGGAGTTCAACGATGCTATCTACAGAAAAGATTATCGTGAAGCATACGAAATATTAACTTCTACCAACAATTTTCCGGAATTCACGGGACGTATATGTCCGGCACCCTGCGAACAAGCTTGTGTTTTGGGAATTAACCAACCTCCTATAACAATAGAAGAAATCGAAAAACATATCATTGAAATTGCTTTCGAAAAGGGGTTTGTAACTAAGAAAATTCCTCATACCAGAACTGGTAAAAAAGTAGCTGTCGTTGGAAGTGGTCCAGCCGGACTAGCCGCAGCCACACAGCTGAATGCTGCTGGACACACGATCACAGTTTTCGAACGTGATGAAGAGCCAGGGGGTCTTTTACGTTATGGCATCCCTGATTTCAAATTAGAAAAATGGGTGATTGATAGACGGATAAATCTGATGAAGGAAGAAGGTGTACATTTTGAGTGTCATGCCAATGTGGGAAATAATGTAAAAGTGAGCGATCTGATGCGTCAATATGATGCTATTGTTCTGGCAGGGGGTAGTACCATTCCAAGAGATCTGCCTGTACCTGGTCGCGAATTCAAAGGTGTTCATTTTGCAATGGACTTTCTAAAACAAAATAACAAACGAGTAGCAGGAAAAGACTATTTGGCTAACAGAGATCTTGAAAGTAATATTCTAACAGAAGAATTGTTAGCAACTGGAAAGAATGTAATTGTTATTGGAGGTGGGGATACTGGTAGCGACTGTGTTGGCACTAGCAACCGTCATAAAGCAGCATCAGTTACTCAGTTTGAGTTGATGCCAATACCTCCTAATCAAAGAACGGATGCCATGCCCTGGCCTACTTATCCTATGCTTTTAAAAACCACAACCAGTCATGAGGAAGGAGCCAACAGGCACTGGAGCATTGCTACCAAAGAATTTCTTGGTGATGAAAATGGCCAGTTAAAAGCTATCAAGGTAGTAGATCTTCAATGGACTTCTCCAGCACCTGGACAGCCATCCAAATTTACGGAAGTGCCTGGTAGCGAAAGAGAGTTACCTTGCGAATTGGCTTTATTGGCTATGGGCTTTTTACATCCTCAACAAAAAGGTATGCTGGAAGACTTAGAAGTAGAATATGATAATCGTGGAAATGTAAAGGCCACAGAAAGTGCCTATAAAACAAATATACCTAAAGTATTTGCAGCCGGAGACATGCGACGTGGGCAAAGCCTTGTGGTATGGGCTATTAGCGAAGGACGTGAATGTGCCAGAAAGGTAGATGAATTTTTGATGGGATCCTCATTATTGGAAACCAAAGAAGCGTCAGTTCTGATGTCCTTATTCAAATAATACAAATACATTCTAATACGAAAAGAGGCTGTCCAAAAAGGATGGCCTTTTTTATGCCACCATTTTTTTGGAATATGAGCAACATTGAAAATGCTGAACCTTTAAAAGTTCAGCATTTTAGTTTTCGAAAATATAGATGTAAATAGAATTAGAAGTGATAGCACCTCATGTCCTTTAAAGAGCGATTTTCATGAACAACTATTTTGCGCTGATTGCAGTCTATTCACCTCATCATTTCGTGATTTGAGATTTAGGTTTTAATTCGTCTGGGCTACCATTGGAATAAGAACTAAAGATGTATTTGGATGGCTCTGTGAGTAACCCTTTAATCAATGAAATATCTATAGAAGATTTCGGATTAAATTGGTTAGATAACATATATTTTTCCAAGCTGTACAGTAATTGTCGCCCTGCAGGATTGATGCTGGTAGTATCGGTAGGTATATGAAGGCTGCTTACAATGATTTTTCCCTTGCCCACTTTTGCCTCAAATACAGAGGCTAATCTTCTGCTCAAAAACCAAGTATCTATTGGCTGTACCAATGGACGAAAACTTAATGGAAAATCCTCCAAGTGCATTACCTGTGACTTATTGATGATCTGCCACCATTGCATATCACTGTGATAAGAAGTAGGAAAATCTGCAAATGCTGCGTCATCTGGGTTTATGACAAATCCTAATGTATGTGGAGGCCGCATTTTGAACCAAGATGTATTCCAAAATACGGGTGAAAATGTTTGTGCAATTTCATTACCTTTTACCACTTCGCCCGCAACATTTAGAAATACTTTTCCACCACTGTTTAGTACAACTTCCGTTTTAGTATCCAGCTTGGTTGTGTAGTAGATTTTGCTTGTGTCTATGTGCGGAAGTTTTGTAGGGAATACCCAAATATTCCAGTCGTTGTTATAGTTTGTCCCTTGTATGCCTACTTCTATTTTTAATTGTTGTGCACTGCTGATAGAGGACAAATCAAAATGAATATTGCCTACAAATGTATTTTTACCTGCTAAAATATCTTTATCGAAAACTCCATCTTTTACTATTTTCCCATCTTTATTTTTTATGCGCCAGTATATGTTTGCATTTTTTATATCTGTTTCGCTATAATGATACATTTCAACTTCTCCATTAAATGTTTGTTGATTGGTATAAACAAAACTCTTTGTCTTTAAAAGTGGAACTGTACTGTTGCAGAAACGGGAAAATTCTTTTGCATTAACGTAGCCTTTCTCGTTCCAAAAGGCATTTAGTACTCCAACCAAAGCTGTTCCTTGTCCAGCGTAATCATTCAGTGAAAGCATTTGAAATCCACCATTCATGGGCGTTCTAAGCGACTTTTCAATTTCGTTTTTATAGCATAAAACCTGTAGTTTTCCTGATGCCATTAAAAACCTTTCTGCTTCATTGCCCATGCCTTGTTCGCTTAAAATGTCACGAAACATTTCAAAGTTTTTAGCTTTATATAAACCGGTGTATTGGCTTATTTCTTTAAAATCTGGGAAAGCGCACCATTGGCCAAGTTCGTGTGCAATATAAGGTACTTTAAATGCATTAATTGCTTTTGAATAGTCTGAATTACTCTCTGGCTGATGATTCCATGTAAGTCCGCGTGCACCTGATTTTATCATATATTGATTGTCAGGAACGATGGGCCAGCTCATGGCTACAGATGCACCCGTATATACTCTGCGGGCATCTTTGTTTTCCCAATAATGAATGAACTTTGTCAAATAATCCACCTGATGTCTGCCGCGAGGCTCGTTGCCATAGGCCAACATACAATAGGAGGGATGATTGCCATAATATTTTTCCATACGGTTGGTCTCATCAAAAATATATTGATCGACTGGTTTCCCATCGCCTAAAGAAGTACTATGATTTGCCCAACTGGGGCCTTCTGGCTGCAAATAAATTCCGACAATATCCGCTGCTTCAAAAGCCGCTTTGGGAGGGCAATAAGAATGAAAACGTACATGATTTAGGCCATAAGATTTGCAAATTCGAAGAATCCGTTCCCATTCCGATTCGTCCATGGGTGGATAACCAGTAAGCGGGAATACACAATTTTCTAAGGTTCCACGCAAAAAAGTTGTGTACCCGTTGATGCTGAATTGCTGGCCCATTACCTTAAAAGAGCGCATACCAAATCTGATGCTTTGTTGCTGTTGCTGCCCATCATTCCATTTGATTTGAATGTGCATATTGTACAATGCCGGATGAAATTCGCTCCATAGCAATGGATTTTTTCCCATTGAATATTGTATCACAATCGTATCATTAACTATAGCAGGATGAGTGATTGTTTGCAAAGGAATATTTTGTTGAACGGGAGAATTGAAGCTTTTTGCAGATAAACTAATTTGTTTTATTTCTGATCTTTTCTCATGCAACGGTATTTTTATTGTTACTATTTTACTATCAATGTCCGGATAAAGTTGAATATTGTCAAGAAAATGTTTTGTAACGCTTTGCAGTTCCATTCTGCCGATAATGCCGTTCCAATTGCCCTGAGTGTGGTCTGTTACGCTATGAGAATCTTGACCTACATTGATTACATCCAAGCTATTGTCTATGCGAATCGTGATCATGTGCTTTCCCGCGGCCACTTTAGACAGGTCGTATTCGTGAGGTGCCACCAAACTATTTTCCGTACCAATAAGTTGATCATCTATCCACACAGTTGTTCCTGTATGGCATCTTTCTAAAAAAAGATTGATGCGCGAATTTTGCCAAGATTTTGGAATAATAATTTCTTTTTGATACCAGGCAACACCTACGTAGTGTAGTGCAGGTGTAAGCAAGAAAGGAAACATTAAGTTGTCTGGCGAGCGAAATTTTGCCAGTCTTGGGCTAAAATACCAGCTACTATCGTAAATACTGGCTGTCCATTTTGTTTGAAGAGAAACTTTATCTCCCTTGTGATTTTGCAACATAGAGCCGGGTAGGTGTACTGAATCTTTCAACTTTTTTTCGAACCATTTTTGTGAAATGCCTTCATTTTGCCGGTCAATTGCAAAATTCCATTCACCTGCAAGAGAAATAGTTTGTTGTGCCATTGAATAGGAACCACAGATCATAAAAGAAACAGAAATGAATAGTCGTATCAGTTTGGAAAACATCGCTTATATTTTAGGACAATAAATTGGAGATAAACTGTAAAATAGAAATAAGATTGAGTGTAACTGTCATGTGCTATCCTGTAGAAGTCCAATAATTCTACCTTTCTATCAGAATAGTTAATACAATACTTATTTGTTTATCAATTTTCAAAAAACATAATTCAATTCAATATATTGATAATCCGATTAATATAAAATACTATAAAAAAATAAACAAAATATTTAGCACAGTACAGGAAAATTGATAGGGTGCATTACAAATTTTCGCAATACAGTTTTATTAATGATCTAATTCTGGGAAACAAAACCCATTACCTATGACAAAGCAAGAATTTTAGGCTATAACCAAAAAAAGACTTTATGCACTCAAGGAGCTTAATTTGATAAATGATTTTTATGATTCCGAAACGGAGTTCGTAAAGATTGGGAATGATTTAGGCAGGGTAGCATTGGAAAAGAACAATAGCACGCTTGTCAATGACAAGCGCAAAAATAACCTCACGAATCTGGGATACATTACCATAAATAACTGGAGGCTATCCGATAAGGATGGCCTTTTTTATGCCACTAGTTTTTTGGATAAGAGCAAAATTGAAAATGCTGAATTTTGTAAAGTTTACTATAAAGGTGGCATCCTCGTCCGTTTTGCTGTATGAGTTTCTATCGCCCAAAGTCTCCAGCAGTTTTTCGTATTTTTCCAATCTGGGCAAATGCTCATTTTGAAATTTTCCAGCGCTTTATTTTGTAGTTTGGTAGGTTCTTTCCATCTTTTGTTGATCTCTGCCAGTCTGCTTTTAATCTCTTTTTTGTTTATTGTTTTGGGTAGCTCTTCCTGGTTGGGCGCTTGACTGTCGGACTGACTGGACTGATCTATATCTGCTAATATGCTTTGGATTAAAAAAAGAGGCTGTCCAACTTTTTGGACAGCCTCATATTCTTAGAACTAAAATGCATTATTCTATTGCTCTGTAACCTGGAATGTAATTGGCTGTTTTTTATATGCCTTTACTGAGCGTCCATTTTGAATGGCAGGAGTCCATTTACCCGATCTTTTAATTACTCGCATAGCTTCCTGCTCCATGCCAAAACCTACACCAGACAAAGCTTTCACATCACTTACATTTCCTTCCACATCCACCACAAACTGAATGATTACCGTGTGATTTCCTGGAGATGCGCCATTATCTACTGCTACCTGAGGATCCAGATTTCTGGTCAGATAATTTGTCCAGTTGCCCGGATACTTCGCATCTACTTCCACTTTTGTGAAAATTTCTGGTTCCTTCTCTACTGGTTTTGCCTGCACCAAACCTTTACCAGCGTCCACAGCAGCAGGTGGTGTTACGATACCTACATCCTTAATACCTTCCTGATTGATGGTACCAATTTTTGTATCTTTTAATTCCTCCACGGCTGGTGGTGGCTCTTTTACTTCCTCATCTTTTACAATTTTTGGAGGAGTAAACGCTTTCATTTCAATTTTTGGCGGTTCCACCTGTTTTGGAGGAGGAGGCGGTGGTGGTGGTGGTGGTTCTTCCTTTGGCTTCTCCTGTTCAATATTCTGAAGGGTTACTTCACTCATTTTTACCTTATCATCATCTTTTGATTTTAGCGAACTCTTTAAAATCGCACCACCTGTAATTCCCAAAAGAATCAAACCGGTAATTCCCAGAGCCATAAGAAGTCGCTTATTATAAGCCCTCCGAAGCTCATAAGCTCCATAAGCCTTATTGCGACCTTCAAACAGAAGATCCAAGAAGTCTGTTTTTAAAATTTTATTGGCATCCATTGCTTAATGTTAATTTATATATATGAATGAGATACATCAATGCAGCTTTTCCATATACTCTTTTGATCATTTGTTATTGTGCCGGTGCTGCAGCAGGTGCTATACCTAAGGAAGCGCTGATTAGTTCTTCTTCCTGAGGAAATGGATCCACTAATGCATAACGAGCAACTTTATTAATTGTCATTTCATCCAGCAAATCAATCACTCCTTTATAGTTTGCCTCTTTGGTAGGTTTAATCAGAACGAAGAAATCCTTTTGACGACAATCTTTTGGATCTTTTTTCTCCTGTATAGCCTTTGCCTCACAAGCAGGATCAGTTACATACGCAGCCTCTACTTGTTGTTTTTTCTTGATCACTTCATTCCGAATATCCTTGAAAGTGGAACTCTTGAAATTGCTGCCATCCGGCAGAAGATCACCTTCGTAAAAAAACAGGCTGTTATCTTTACCTAACATGATTGTTAATGCGCCAGATTGTTTCACCTTGGTCTGATCTTTTTCATCCTTCGAATCCTTTGGCATATTGAGATCCATTGTAGTTGGAGAACTCATTGTCGCTGTAAAAATGAAGAATGTAATCAATAAAAACCCAAGATCCACCATCGGAGTCATATCTACCCGAGTGCTCAGTTTTTTGGCCTTCTTAACGCCGGGGCCTTTTTTGTGGCCACCACCGCCATCACCGGTATCTAAACTTGCCATATCTTGTATTTTAAGTTTTTAACTAAATTATTTTATATTATTCCTTTCCTTATATAATTCGGTTCCTGCAGGAGCTCCTTCTGGCATTGTTACCAGATTATATTTCTGCTCATCGTTCTTTTTCAAGGCATCAATTACTGCTTTAAAAGCAGGAAACTTAGACACATTGTCTCCTTTGATCAGGTATTTCAAAGTCTGTCCTGCAAAAACGGATCTGGTAGCAGCTATCCAATAATACAATTCATTATTAGAAGAGTCCTTTACCGGAATACCATCCTGAACATACACTTTCTTTTGATCGCCTGGAAGATTCAAATAACCTTTTAGTTTATTAAAAGGCACTCCAATCATATCCCCAGGGAAATACTGAGCAGCTTCCTGTGCAGTTACTGGCATATTTCTGGCAGTAGAAGCTGCCACGATTATATCAATAGCTTTTTGCTTGTCATTCTTAGTCATGATAGAAAAATAAACTTTATCATCCTTATCAATACTAATCATTACTGCATCGTTTTCAGGAAGCGTTTGAGAGGAAACCGAATTAGGAGTTTGAATTGGAACTGCCTCAGCAGGCTTGAACTTTGTAGCCATGATAAAGAACGACAGAATCAGGAATGCAATATCCACAAAGGGTGTCATGTCCGTATCGGTCGACTTCTTGGCTATATTAACTTTTGGCATATTGTTACGTGAATTTTGATATTAGACGAAATAATTCGGATTTTCCACAAACACAATTCATCTCAATGTATAAAATTATTTATACAAAGAAGCGAATGATTGTGTAAGGGTGAAACCTGCTTCATCAATACCATAAGTGATCGCATCAATTCTTGTAGTAAGCATGTTGTAGAAAATTAATGCTAATGCCGATGTACCGATACCCAATGCTGTATTATATAAGGCTTCAGAGATACCCACAGCCAATGCACTGGAGTCGCCACCACCGCCTTCCTGACCTAAAGCAGCAAAAGAACGGATCATACCCATTACCGTACCCAATAACGCAATCAGCGTACCGCAGGAGATAATAGTAGAAAGGAATACAAGATTTTTCTGTAGCATAGGCAGTTCAAGCGCGGTAGCTTCTTCCACTTCTTTTTGAATGGCAATTACTTTTTGCTCTGTATCCAGCCCCTGCTCACCGATCATTTCTTTATAGCGACGCAGACCAGCTTTCATTACATTACCTACAGAACCTTTTTGTTTATCGCATTCTGAAATAGCAGCATCCACATTTTTATTGGCAAGCTGAAATTGTACTTTACGAATGAAATTGCTAATGTTACCCTTCCCTAAAGCCCTGCTAATGGTAAGAAATCTTTCGATGGCAAATACAATTGTCATTAAAAGCATACCAATCAAAATAGGTACGATGATCCCTCCTTCATAAATCGCATTGAATGCACCTTTTGGCTTCATGTGATGTGGCCAAAAACCACCTGCGGAATCAGGAGCTTCAAAACCAGATGGATTTCCCATTCCAAATCTCCAGATGGCATATCCAAAAATAATACATAGAATTGGTGCAATCCATGAAATAGCATTGCTTGATTTTTTTGGTTGCACAGATGTTGTTGCTGCCGCTGCCGGCTTAGCTTGATTTTCGGCCATGATCTTTGTTTTTTAGTTTTTTAAATATTTAAGCTTGTGAAATAGATTACAATTCTAACAAAAAAAAATTTATAACAAAATTTTTCTCGATTATTTTTTTCCGGTTTGAAAGTAATACTTTTTTTAAAGATATCAGGAAATAAAAAATCTATCAGTCATCAGATGTTGACAGTATTGCTAGCCTCTCTATAAAATTTAAAAATATCTGGATGGAAAGATTGAAACTAAGCATCGACATACACCTAGCAAAACAATATCTGCAACAATATCCGATATTATTTTTTTACTAACATCCCTGCAAATCAATATCTGACGATATGGATTTGCACCTAATTTTGTTACCCACTTTCATAAATTAAAATATATATAAACAAGAAATGGCAAAGATTACATTAAAAGGAAATTCAGGAAACTCGATTGGAAATTTACCGGCAGTGGGAAGCACTCTTCCCGAATTCACACTGGTAAAAGAAGACATGAGTGAGAAAAGTCTGGCGGATTTTAAAGGAAAAAAAATTGTGTTAAATATTTTCCCAAGTGTGGAAACAGGTATTTGTTCTGCCTCGGTAAGAAAGTTTAATGAGCAGGCAGCCTCTTTGGAGAACACCGTCGTCATTAATGTTTCAAAAGATCTCCCCTATTCACTAAAACGCTTTTGTGCAGCAGAAGGTATTTCAAATGTAGAAACACTTTCCGACTTTAGAGGAAGCTTTGGAACCGATTACGGTGTGTTGCTTTTAGATACAACTATGAAAGGGCTATTGAGCCGTGCGGTGATAGTGGCCAACGAAGCAGGTGAAATTGTATATACTGAACAGGTACCAGAAATTGCACAGGAACCAAATTATGAAGCCGCATTAGCCGCATTGTAATATTGTTTTAAAGGTTGTTTCAAAATTTTGACACAACCTTTTTAAATTTGGAATTTTAATATATTTCTATTTTTTAGGAAATGGTGTCTTCCTGCACAAACCGTTTCAATAGGATTTGAAACTGATGACGCCTACAAATTTTTGGGTATTTTATTTTTATTCAATTTTTTAATTTGTAGGGATGAAGAAGTATCGTTCAATTTTACATTCGCTAATTATTTTTCCATATTTAATAAAATGGACCTTGTTAGCAATTCCGGTTGCTCTTCTTGCAGGTTCGATGGTAGCCCTGTTCCTATGGTGTCTCGATAAGTCTATAGATACCAGGTTTGCATATCCCTGGCTTCTATTTCTATTGCCCCTGGCTGGTGTTTTCATTCATTATTTATATAAGTTTTTGGGTAAAAATGCAGAATCTGGCAACAACCTGATCATTGATGAAATACATGAACCAGGAGGTGGTGTGCCCTATCGAATGGCACCGTTGGTATTAGTAACTACCTTGATCACCCATCTTTTTGGGGGGTCTGCCGGTCGGGAAGGAACGGCCGTACAAATGGGTGGTAGTCTGGCTCAATGGGTAGGAGATGTATTTAAATTATCAAAAGAGGATGTTAGAACGCTGTTGATGATGGGTATATCGGCTGGCTTCGGTGCTGTGTTTGGCACCCCGGTGGCCGGCGCCATATTTGCCTTGGAAGTTTTATATCTGGGCAAAATAAAATATGATGCTTTGCTACCATGTTTTATCGCTTCGGTATTGGCAAACATAGTGTGTGGTTCATGGGGAATCACGCACACAAATTATGAAATCACTTTCCTGGCGAAACATAGTACAGATTCTTTTTTATGGCATGTTGATTCCTATATGTTATTGATATCAATCATAGCCGGGATGATATTTGGTTTGGCCGGATTATTATTTACCGAACTATGCCATAGTATCAAAAACTTATGTAACCGGTGGTTCAAGATCAAATGGCTGATACCTTTTACAGGAGGCTGTATCATCATTTCACTTACCTATATCATTGGAACACAGGACTATCTGAGTCTTGGGGTCACCAACCCTGATCCTAATGGGGTATCTATTTTGTCCAGTTTTAAAATGGGTGGAGCTGATTCTTTTAGTTGGCTTTGGAAAATTCTATTTACAGCCATCACATTGGGTACCGGGTTCAAAGGCGGCGAGGTTACTCCTCTGTTTTTTATTGGCGCCACCCTCGGCAACACAATTGCCTCCTTGACCGGCACACCCACCGACCTGTTGGCAGGCCTGGGTTTTATAGCTGTATTTGCGGGAGCGACTAATACTCCTATTGCCTGCACCATCATGGGTGTGGAGCTTTTTGGCGGTGATAATATTATCTACTTTGCCATTGCCTGTTTTACAGCCTATTATTTTAGTGGGCATTCCGGTATATATTCTTCTCAAAGAATTGGCCAATCAAAATTTTCAGCCCTCCGGCATCACACCAACAAAACCTTGAATGAGATAAGAAAGAAAAGACTCAACAAAAAGGAGAAGTAAAAAAATCTAAAAGAAGGTAGTGGTCCCGACAGGAATCGAACCTGTATCTGGAGCTTCGGAAACTCTTATACTATCCATTGTACTACGGGACCTGTAGGAAAGGGCAGCGAAATTAAGTTAAAATGACTATTCTTTTGCAATTAAATCTAATCCTCATTTTGCAAAAGTTCAGCGAACAGTCTGGCCAATATTTTTCAGTAAGACATTCTCCAAAAACGACCACTATTGTATCAACCCGGAGGCATTGGCGGCAAATATTTTTACGGATATGGCCAAAAGGATTACTCCAAAAAATTTACGTACTGCTGTTAATCCACTTGGCCCTAATAGTTTTGATAAGCCACTGAGTGATTTTAGAACCACATAGATAATGATTAGATTTATGATGATGGCAATCAGAATTTCTTCCACTTTAAAATTGGCCTTTAAGGACATGATGGTGGTGAGTGTTCCAGATCCGGCAATAAGCGGAAATGCCAAAGGCACTAAGGTGGATCCCTTTATGTCGCCATCGGATTTGAAAAACTCGATACCTAATACCATCTCTAAACCCAAAATAAAAATAACGATTGAACCTGCTACAGCAAAAGACCGTACATCCAGACCCAGTACGTTGAGTATTGGATCGCCCAATAACAAAAACAATATCATGAGTGCACCGGCAATGAGGGTAACTCTTAGCTCTCTGATACCACCTGCTTTGTTCTTGATAGAAATTAATATGGGTACTGATCCTATAATATCAATGATGGCGAAAAGAGTAAATCCAACTGTTAGAATAGCCTTATAGTCAAGCGTCATACCGTTTTAGTTTTAGCAAAGGTAATGATGGTGATGTATCAAAAACGAACCACCCTACAAATGATTTATGAACGGCAAAAGAGTGGAATGTATAGGATGCCACTAGCTGTGTAGTTGAATGGTGGGATCCGCCATAATAGACAAGCGGCAAGACCGATGCCCTATTTTCAATGGTTAGCTACATAAAAATCAGTGTGCTTATTTCCAATACATTTTTTCGCAAAACATGATGTATGGATCTTTGAGTGCTGTTAAGCATTTGCGGCAAAGACAATCGGCGTATTTTTCACTGATGAGTTGTTCTTCTTCCTGGGTAAAAGTGAAGCCGAAACATTGACATTGGCACACATTGCCCACTTTGCATTCGAAAACGGAATGGCAACGTGGGCATTCTTTTTGTTCATGTGTGCACATTGCTAAAATATTTTAGCTATGGGAGATTGGGTTTTTTGACTATAGACTTAGATTAACACCGGCCAATAAATTAAATCCACGCGTATTGTAGCCATATGCATCGAAATATTTCTGATTGGTGATATTGCTAAAATCTGCAAACAATTTCACTTTTGAAACCAGGGTATAGGCAAGATTACAATTCAGGGTATAATATGATTTCATAGGATCCGGGCCTACATCGTAGGTGCCGGGTGTTCTTTTACCAACAACTCTTACCGAAGGAGTCAGTTTGAAAGATTTTACCAGGTTCAGTTCTACTGCACTATTCCAGGCCAGTTTGGGCCTGCGATATAAATTCTTCACTTTTACTCCATCGTTTTCGCCTTCGCCCTCTATGTAAGTAATATTATTAATCCAATGTCCCAGTTTTGCAATTTTCAGGTTGCTTTCCAATTCTACACCGTAATCGTTTTGTTGATCACGATTGATGTATTGACTGGCATAAGTTACAGGATCGGAGTAATAGGTGATCAAGTCCTTAATATCTCTTTTAAAACCTACCAGTCTTATGGAACTATTCTTATCGGAACTTAGTGCCTGCACACCAATTTCATAATTCATACTTTTCTCTGGCTTCAAATCACGATTGCCTGCCTCGCTATATAATTGATACAAAGAAGGCACATTGTATCCACTGGAAATATTGAGGAAGGCGCGAATGTTGTCACTAAAATTGTAAGAGGGGTTAAGAGTGAACGTGGCATTGTTGCCGTATAGAGAGTTGTGATTTACGCGACCACCCAATTCCAGATTGAATCCAGAGAGGTTGGAGAACAGAGCCGAAGCATAGCCAGAAAAATTTCTCACTTTGGCTGAATCATTGTGGATGGGCACTGCATCAAATGGTCCAAAGTTGGAAATGCTTTCGAATGTCTGATTTGTTTTCTGGGCAGTATGTTGCAAACCGGCAACGATCGAAATCTGATCGGAGAAGTTGTAATTGCCATATAAATCGGTAATCACTGATCGACCTCTTAAATCATTCTCGGACCAGATGGTATAAAAGGAAGCCTGTGGATTAAGGCGCAATGGGCCAATATCGGTGCTGTCGTTGGAGAAGAAACGATCGGAACGGATAAAACTTTGTACCAGATGGATGGCCGTTTTTTCGGATTTATAAGAAAGATGTACACTGTTTACAAAATTTTTCACTTTTGATTTTACATCGAAATCATCTTGCCCGGCACCTGCATCGGCATCGGCTTTAAAATAGCCATAATTGCTGATGAAATTTGCAGAAAATGCAGGAGAAAAACGATAGCCGATATTAGCCTGAAAAGCATTCTGCTTCATGCCGTCCTCATCAAACCCTTTGCCTCCCTGCGCATCATTTGCGGCTGAAAAACCATCTGTGCTTATTCGGTTATACATCAGGTTGTACTGAAAACCGCTAATTTTTCCATTTAGCCCCACACCGGCTTTTAGGGTATTATAAGTACCATAAGCCAGGTTGGCACTTGGGCTTATGTTTTTGGTTCCACTTTTTTTGGTAATGATATTGATCACCCCGGCTACTGCGGCACTTCCCCAAATGGTGCTTTGTGCGCCCTTCAATATCTCGATCCTTTCTATCTGATCAGGCTGAATATTGTTGAGATCATAGGTATTGGAAATCATATTGGGATCCTGCAATGGCACACCATCCAATAGCAACAGTGTATTGCCTGTAGCTGCACCTCGCAGATACAACTCCTGGTTACTTCCTGGTGCCCCATTAGCTCCAACAGTAAAAACACCTGCATACTGATTTAGTATTTCTGTAAGTGATTTGCCAATATTTCTTTGTAATGCTGCCTGGTCTATCACCGTCACCACCTTTCCGGTTTGTGATTGTTTTTGCTCTTTCTTTGTGGCGGTAATGACCACTTCATCCAAATTGTTAGTTTCGTTTTGTGCTTGTAGTGTACTGTAAAATGCAACAGCAGCCACTACTAAAATTTTTCTTTTCATTTAAAAAAATTTAGTTTGACTGCTTTCGGAAATAGTAATAGAAATATAAGCGCTAGGCGATTACATTTCATGCCTTTCGCCCGAAAGCCTGAATGATAAAATAGGATTTGTGGCAGGTCTTCTGGCTCAGCCTTTACTTTGCCTTCCCACATCACAAATGGATGCAGTGGCTTGAAGAAGTGCCTTCCAGCTTAAAAATGAATTGAAGCCAGAAGGGGCTTTACAGCTACGGGGATAGCGCCGGAATTTCACCGGACTTCCCTTTTAATTCCCTTGAACAACAGGGACACCAAAAATCTGCGCAAATGTAGGCAAAAGAGAATTGCCAATTGAAAATTTCAAATTACAAATTGAATATTGAAAATTGAATACTGAATATTGAGTATTGAATATTGAATATTGAGTATTGAATATTGAGTATTAATAAACTTGCCTCCTTCTGCCAGAATATAGTATGAACTAAATCCCTCCAAGTATTTATTTTCTACCAGACCTCACCACGCCTGCTAGGTATTGCCTACTTTTGCGACCTCAATTCAATGGAAAAAAATACAAAATATACTGATGACAAGTCCACTCTGAGGGAGCGCAACAAAGTGCGTCTGGAAAGGATTGCCGATGTAGCCACACGCGGCATTGGCTCCACCACTTCCATCATTGTACACACTATTCTTTTTATTGTATCGTTTTTGCTGCCTGCTTTAGAAATTATTTCTTTTGAAAAAATGTTGCTGACACTAACCACAATTGTGTCGTTGGAAGCTATTTATCTGGCTATATTTATTCAGATGTCGGTAAATAAAAACAGCCAGGATATTGAAAACATCCAGGAGGATGTAGAGGAAATACAGGAAGATATTGAAGAGATCCAGGAGGATGTAGAAGAAATTCAGGAAGACGTGGAAGAAATTCAGGAAGACGTAGATGAAATTCAGGAGGACGTGGAAGAACTACAGGATGAAGAAGAGGAATTACCACAGGCAGTAAAACCATTCACCTCAATACCTATTGCTTCTATATCCGCCCATGAACATCTGGTCCATATTCAAGCGTTGCTCATCCAATTGCAAGACGAGATTAATGCGATGAAATCCGCAAAATAAAAAGTTCTAAATATCCTTACAGAATTTGGTCTTTTATTAAATCTTCGAACTCGGTTCTTCTTCTAATCAATCGAGGCACACCATTTTCCACCAAAACTTCGGCAGGCTTAAATCTGGAATTATAAGTAGATGCCATTTCAAAGCCATAGGCACCGGCATTATAAAACACAAGCAAATCGCCTTCGGATATTTCTGGCAAAGGCCGTGCCCAGGCAAAAGTATCGGTTTCGCAAATATTACCTGTAACGGTATATTCTTTCAAAGCCCCACCGGGGTTAGAGAGGTTCTGAATACGATGGTAAGAGTCGTAGAACATAGGTCGGATCAAATGATTAAACCCACTGTTAATGCCGGCAAAAGTGACAGCAGGTGTTTCCTTCAGCACATTCACTTTTGTAATCAGATAGCCAGACTCACTCACCAGAAATTTACCCGGTTCAAACCATATTTGCAAGTCTTTGGTGAGGGTGTTGGAAGCAAAAGTTTGTAACACTTTTCCAGCCAGTTCATCCACATCAATGCGTGCATCATTTTCTTTATAGGCTACTTTAAATCCTCCACCCAAATCTATAGATTTCAAATTGGGGAAATGTGGTATAATATCAAATAGCACTTCAATCCCTTTCACAAACACATCGGCTTCCTTAATATCACTACCGGTATGGATATGCAGGTTGGTAATGTTCAAATCGTATTGAGTCACTATTTGCAACAACTTGTCCAACTGATCAACCGGCACACCAAACTTGCTTTTATCATGTCCGGTGGCAATTTTCAAATGTCCCCCAGCCATAATATTGGGTCTCAAACGCACACCCACCGGATAGCTGCCGCCATACTTTTTCCCAAATTTTTCCAGGTTGGAAAGGCTGTCTATGTTAATGATTACGCCTAATGATTGTGCTTCTTCAATTTCCTCAAAGCCAATGCCATTGCTGGTGTACAGTACATTCTGCGGCTCAAACCCAGCATAAAGTGCCAGCTTCACCTCATTGATGGAGCTACAATCTAGGTTACATCCTGCTCCTAGCAACAATCTTAAAATATTGATATTAGTTAGTGCCTTGCAAGCATAGAAGAACTTTACTTTCTCATGGTTGAATGCAGTAGTCAACTGCATATATTGATCCAGAATTTTATCGCCATTATACACATAAAGTGGGGTTCCAAATTCATTGGCAATTTGTAAAAGCTGTGTAGTTGTCAGTTCCTTTGTCATCATAAAAAAAGCAGTAAATCTACTGCCTGTATTTTGAATATTATTTAATTCAAGTGGATAATTTAATACTTGGGTTCGTCCTCATCCAATTCTTCATTTCTATCTTCTTCATCCATACCACCAGGATTTTCTTCAGTGACCTGCTTTTTCTCATCATCAAGATTTACTTCCTCTCCTTCGCCCGGCAGGTCGATATCTTCACTATCCACTCCTTCTAATTCGCCATCATCAGAATCCGTCTCTTCTTCCTGACTATCTCCTTCTTCAATGGCACTTTCCATCAATTCCCCATTTTCCGAAACCACAAGAATATTTCCTTCTGGCTCATATTCTGCCATCTCCTCACCTTCTTTATTCTCTACACCCATCACCACTGTAGGTTCCACCATCTGTTCTGCCAACACTTCTTTAATCTTTGGAAGTTCATCAGACGAATTGATACCAAAATAATCCATAAAAGACTTGGAAGTGGAATAAACCAATGGGTGTCCAGGCAACTTTTCATTTCTTCCGCTGATCACAATCAGCTCTTTCTCCAATAATTTCTGCACTGCATAATCCGCACTTACGCCACGAATAGCCTCTATTTCACCCTTGGTAACCGGTTGCTTATAAGCCACTATAGCCAAGGTTTCCAATGCTGCTGGCGACAAGCGTTTCATAAACTTATCACCATTGAGTTGGGCAATGGTTTTATGATATTCTTTTTTTGTCAGAAACTGCCATCCACCACCACTTTGAAACACTTCAAATGGATAAAATTCTGATGCATATTTTTCCACAATCCCATCCATCGATGCCTCCACTTGATCCAGGGTTATTTTATCTTCCATAAATCCAAAAGCACTATTCAGCAGCTCGGTAATTTCCAAAGCTGGCAAAGGCTTTTCGCTTGCAAAAATCAATGCTTCAATATGTGGAATTAATTCTGCTATCTCCATGTGAGATAATTTAGATGAGGTTACATGTTTTTTGTTTAAAGTGATTGTCCTATCCTCTTAAACTTCTTGAACCTCTTAAACTCTTAAACCTTTTACACTACCTTACCCCTGCAATGCTGCTGCACCACTCACAATTTCTGTAAGTTCGGTAGTAATTGCTGCTTGTCTGGCTCGGTTATAGGAAAGTTTCAGGTTACGAAGCATTTCATTGGCATTTTCACTCGCCTTATCCATCGAGGTCATACGCGCTCCATGCTCGGATGCATGAGAATCCAGAACTGCTTTATATAATTGGGTATTCAGAATCTTTGGCATCAGTTCTGCAATCAAATCTTCTTTATTGGGATCGAATATAAAATCAGCTTTGGGACCACCTGCTTTGTTTTCCACCTTTGGAATGGGCAAAAAGCGTTCGGCTGTAAATAGCTGTGTAGCTGCATTCTTAAATTGACTATACACAATTTCAATGGCATCAAACTTTTTGTCAGCATAAGCTTGCATAGCTGCCTGAGCAATTTTTTGAACATTCTCAAAACTCAGATGCAGAAAAATATCTTTATGATCTTCATTGGTTTTATATCCCGCTTTAGTCAGTGCTTCATAGCCTTTTTTCCCTAAGTTCCAAATGGTTACATTGCCTTTTTCAAACTGTGCCTGATATTTTTCTCTGATAACAGCCTTTGTCAGTTTCACGGTATTCGCATTAAAAGCCCCTGCCAGTCCGCGATCGCTGGTAATGGCAATGATCAACACTTTCTCTACAGGTCTTTCATCAGCCAATGCTATGGAAATATCACCATCACTATTACTGACAATATTGCTCAATACATCCTGCAATTTTTGTGCATAAGGACGCATTTGAACAATAGCATCCTGCGCACGTCTGAACTTGGCGGCACTCACCATTTTCATCGCTTTGGTGATCTGCTGCATACTTTGTACAGAAGTAATCCGGTTTCTAACCTCTTTTAACTGGCCTGCCATTTATAAAAACATTTGGTTTTAAGGTCGCAAAAGTACAAGCAAAATGGCAAATAGCAATAGATAAATAAAATATGTGGAGAAGGACTATGCAAGTCAGCTTTTTGAGCCTCGCCCATCGATATTGCAGCTTGTCCGCAGTGGCGGATCCCACTCTTGTACAGTAGAATATAGACCATCTTGCCTCATAGTTTGCTACTTTCGAACAAATCAGAAACCAATTAGCTCATACCATGATTGCCACAGATCAGGCTACTCTAATTCCTTTTTTTTCAATTTTCAACACTCTGTTAAACATGGCTATCAATGAACCGATTACCAAAAACACCACTCCCGCCCAAACCAAATTGATATATGGAAACTTATATGCTTTCAAGGTCAGGTATTCCAACACATCATTCGATTCTTTCACGCCAATAATCGCTTCATTATTGTGCACGTCATTCAGTTGCAACACAAGACTTTGAGACATCACCGTATCCTGAGTACGGTACAAAACTTTTCCTTTGTTTTTTATCAGCAACATATCCGAACTATAAGAAGAGCCATTTAGCTCCTGCACTTTCACCGAAGCGATATATCCGGTATCAGATTTATCAAACTCCTGAGTAGGTAAACCATCCTTTGCCGCTAATTTTTCTAAAAGCATATAGCCTTTGCTGTAGAAGATCGTATCCCCCACCCCAACAGTATTTGGCTTGAAACTAACAGTATCTTCCTTTCCATCCGGTTTGTAGTAGGACGAAACATAGGTGAAGATATCATGGTTCAAATAATGTTTACTAGACGGATTAGCCATCAGCCCTTCATTGCCTTTATAATTCACAAATGCATTGGGTAAAAGCGTGAACTCTTCATTATTCTTTTTAGACTTGAAGTGGATCTTAAAATAGGTTTGTTGCTTTTTGGGATGCGCCGAATCGCCCACATAGGTAACCATATAGTCATTCATTTGCAAAGGCACTCCTTTTACCATCGTCAGATTTTCTCCGGTTTTCTCCTTGCTTTCCTTTCCAAAATTCACAGCAATACCACTGGTATTCCAAGACAGTACTTCTTTTTTTCCGGAAGAAAGTATCATCCCCACCAGCATCAACCCAAAGCCGAAATGCGCCACCGAACCACCACTATTGCCCAATTTCCCTTTCATCCCCAACCAGATATAGGAAGCATTGGCTATAGTAGCATAAATGGTGGCTACCAAAGCCAGCCAGATATTAATCAGAAAACCCAACCCATGAGTCATATAATTCACTTTCACAAATGCCAAAACCAAACTGGCTATAACTGCACTGATAATGGTTGGCCACAAAATCTTTTTTATAAATATGCGGGTACTCGTGGTTCGATATTTCAGATATTGAGTAACAGCCGTCAATAGTCCTATCACAAAAGCGATCAATATCTGAATTTTATTATAATGAAATTCATCATTCTCGCCAGGGGCTTTATTAGAATCAAACAGTTTATTAAACACCGGCAATGAGGTCTGAAAAATAATAATCATGGCAGCCAGGAAAAAAACCAGCGAACCCACAAACATCCAGAACTCTCTGGAGGAAACACTTTCTTCTTTTTGAATGGCCGGCACCTGTTTGTTAAGCAATACAATATAGGTGGCAACACCTCCAAGAATTACATAAAGAGGAAATCCAGGAATCTTGTCAGCTAAAAAATAGGTCCCCAAACTGAGCAACAACGTAACCCCTGCAATGATCCATCGTTGCTTATCTGTTTTTGCAGCAAAAAATGGTGCAAGCCAAACAAATACAATCAGGAACAAAAACAATTGGCCATTCATACCAATATCAGCAAAGGCATGTACCGATGAGTCGCCCAGCACACCACTTTTTGTAAGAAAGGTAGAATAAACAATAAAAATAAAAGACAAAGCCAGAAATATAAAAGAAGAACGCAAGGAATATCCGGTATGTTTATAAATTAACATGGCATGCAATCCAGAAACCATAATCATCCAGGGTACCAGCGAAGCGTTTTCTACAGGATCCCAAGCCCAATAACCTCCAAAGTTCAAGGACTCATAGGCCCATTTGGCACCCATCATTATTCCTAAGCCCAGAAAGGCTATTGAAAACAATGTCCAGGGAATTGCCCTTGGAACCCAGGTTTTAAAATCTCTTGTCCAAATTCCCGCCATCGCAAACGCATAAGGAATCAATGTGGAGGCAAAGCCCAAAAACAATATGGGAGGATGAATCACCATCCAATAGTTTTGTAACAACGGGTTCAAATCGTTCCCATCTGTTACAAGGGTCAGATAATCTGGTCGAATAGGTTGCAAAAGATCAAAATTCAGGTGCATGGCAGGTGCCTCATCCAACAATCCCGAATCACGAAGCAATATGAATGGATTGGATCCAATTTTTACATCAAATATGTAAATGCCAGCAATCATGGTGGCAAGGAAAAACTGAGCAAAACTCACTACCGACATCACCGGTGCTTCCCATTGTTTCTCTCGTTTCATGACTATGAGCCCCAAAACACTTTGCCAGAAAGCCCACAATAGTGTACTCCCCTCCTGCCCTTCCCAAAAGGCACTCATGATATACTTGAACTCTAGCGATAAACTGGTATGCTGGTAAGCATAGCGGTATTCAAAAAGATGATGATAAAGGATATGAAATAAGGCAGCAAAAATAATGAGTACAGATGCCGCTTCGGTAATAAAGGACAATCGGCCTAACTTCAACCATCCCTTCTTATCCTCCAAAGGAGCGTTGACCGCTTTGAAATACGCAAAAGCTGCCGTTAGCGAAGCAACCATTGAAACCACCACAAAAAAATGACCAATCTGGCCAGGCAACAGGTGCTCGCCTATATAATCCATACTTAAATATTAATTTTCTAAAGTTGCTTCTTTGTAATAACTTGTTTTGTTAGGTGTAGCGTTTCCAGGGTGTTTGGCCGGATCCTGATCTTTGTACTTACTTGGGCATTTGGTTTGGATACTCTGGCAAACGAATTTTCCATCCTCATATTTTCCTTTCATGACCAATTTTTCACTTAACTCAAAATTTTCAGGCTTGGGGTTATGATAAACCACTTCCACCTTATCTCCCAGACTATCTATTGCTGTAAAAGCCAGATAGTTAGGATTTTTCAAAGCATCGTACTCCATAGGTGCCGATTTGTCCCATTTCGCCATCAGGTGCACGTATTTACCAGGCTTAGATTTTGCAATTGCCACTGTATCATAAGTGGTAGTAGTTTGTAAAAAACTCACCAAAACAGCGATAGCCGCTGCGGTCAAAACCAAAAGGATGATATGAAATTTTTTCATGCCTGCTCTAGAATTTTTTGCAAATTTAAGGCAAATAGACCTGTTCAATTACAGTAACAGTATCTAAACCATTTTGTTTAGAAAATTTAGTTTCTTCAAAAACGCAAATCAGGCTTATCACAATTTATTATACTAACAATTGTTAGTATTTGAAAAATTCTCCTTTTCTTCGCATAACTTTAAAAGAAAAACAAACAAAGCCTTGTATAAAATTGAATCGAAAATAAATACACAATCTCCCGAATTTTTAAAGAATCTGGAAACCTACCAGGAGGTAATGTCCACCTACCACCATAGAATGGAAACAGTACTGAATCCGGTGCAAAATGCTGCTATTGAAAAACATAAAACCAGAGGAAAATTGTTGGCAAGGGAAAGAGTGAACCAGCTTTTGGATCCCAATACACCTTTTCTCGAACTCTCGCCACTGGCAGCTTATGACTTATATGACAATCAGTTTCCTTCTGCCGGTATTGTTACAGGAATTGGCGTGGTGCATGGCCGCGAAGTCATGATTATTGCAAATGACGCTACTGTAAAAGGAGGCACTTATATGCAATACACGATCAAAAAACACGTACGGGCTCAGGAAATTGCATTAGAAAGTCATTTACCCTGCATCTATATGGTAGATTCCGGAGGTGCCTTTTTACCGGAACAGGATAAAGTTTTCCCGGATCGTTTTGATTTTGGACGATTCTTTTATAACCAGTCAAGAATGTCTGCAAAGGGAATACCACAGATAGCCATTGTCATGGGTTCCTGCACAGCCGGAGGTGCGTATGTGCCTGCCATGAGCGATGAAACCATCATTGTTCGCAATCAGGGAACCATTTTCATTGGTGGTCCGCCTCTGGTAAAAGCGGCTACTGGCGAAGAGATAAGTGCAGAAGAGTTGGGTGGAGCAGTAGTGCATACCTCAATTTCAGGAGTAGCAGACCATATTGCCGAGAATGACGGCCATGCTATTGCTATTTGCCGGAATATTATTTATAGTTTTTCGTCACCAGAAAAACAATCTATAGCAACAAAACCGTTCAAAGACCCTATTTATGATCCCAATGAATTGTACGGCATCCTTCAACCCGATTTGAAAAAACCAGTAGATGCTAAGGAAATTATTGCCAGGCTAGTGGATGGCAGCTATTTCCATGAGTTTAAGGCAAATTATGCCCCTACCTTGGTTTGTGGCTTTGCACATATCATGGGCTTTCCGGTAGGCATTATTGCTAATAATGGGGTGCTATTTGGTGAATCCGCTTTAAAAGGGGCTCATTTCGTGGAACTCTGCACCAGCAGAAATACACCAATTTTGTTTTTACAAAACATCACCGGGTTTATAGTTGGCAAAGAATATGAGCGAAAGGGCATTGCCAGAGATGGTGCCAAAATGGTGCATGCCGTGGCCAATGCTAATGTTCCTAAGTTCACAGTAGTGTTTGGAGGTTCTTTTGGTGCCGGCAATTATGCCATGTGTGGACGTGCCTATGATCCCCGACTGATGTTCATGTGGCCACATTCCAAAATATCAGTGATGGGTGGCGAACAGGCAGCAGGCGTTTTGACCTCCGTGAAGGAAGAACAAATGAAGGCCAAAGGAAAAGAATTTGCTTCAGCCGACCGCGAGGCATTGACAAAAACCATTTTGGACAAATATGATCTGGAAGGATCGGCCTATTATAGTACAGCCCGACTTTGGGACGATGGCATCATCGACCCAGTAGACACCCGTAAAATAATTGCCATGGGTATTTCCGCTTCGCTTAATAAAAAATGGGAAGAAACAAAGAATGGTGTATTTAGAATGTAAAGCCTAGAGGTATTGGCTCTTAATTTAATTATAGAATTTGTTTATTAAAATCTCAAATAAAAATGTCTTTCACCTGTGTTTCTATAGAACGTAATTATAAAGTAAGTACCATCTGGCTGAACCGGCCAGATGTTCGAAATGCATTCAACGAAGTAATGATTGCAGAAATTACTGATGCCTTTATGCAAGAGGGTCAAAGAGAAGATGTTCGTGCCATTGTTTTGAGAGGTAAAGGAAAAGTATTTTGTGCAGGGGCAGATCTTAACTGGATGCGGGATGTGGCTCAGTATGGTTATGAGCAGAACTATACCGAGAGCCTGCAATTGTCCGAATGTTTTCACACCATTTACAAATGCCCCAAACCCACGCTGGCCATTGTTCATGGTGCCGCCATGGGCGGTGGTAACGGTCTTTTTGCTGCCTGCGATTTTGCCTTCTGCGAAGCTGAAACCATTTTCTCTTTATCAGAAGTAAAAATTGGTATCATACCTGCCTGTATCTCTCCTTACATCATTAAGAGGGTAGGCGAATATGGAGCCAGAGATCTTATGCTGACGGGACAACGTATAAATGGAGCTACTGCAGAGCAATATAAATTAGTCAATAAATCCTTTAAAGACATACATGAAACCGAAGCTCATTTGCAGGCCACCATCCAGCTTTTGTTAAGTAGTGGTCCGGCAGCCATGGCTCATTGCAAGAAACTTATAGACACGGTTTGTAATCAAATTTCAATGACCGAAGCCATCCACTTCACAGCTAAAATGATAGCCGAAATCAGATCTTCTCAGGAAGGCCAGGAAGGCATGACTTCCTTTTTAGAAAAACGAAAACCGAATTGGATAGAAAAATAATTTCTATAAAAAAATATTTCTCATCAACTCCTCCTGTAGCAGAAGCAGGCAGAGTATAGAGTTCAACATGATAAAAAAAATACTGATAGCGAATAGAGGTGAAATTGCACTGAGAGTGCAACGAACAGCTCAAAAACTGAATATCAAAACAGTAGCTGTATATGCTATTGCCGACAGCCATGCTGCCTTCGTGTATCAGGCAGATGAAGCGGTGCTACTGGAAGGAAATGCCTTAAGTGATACTTATCTGAACATTAATAAAATAATAGCTGTGGCGAAAGCCACCAAAGCAGATGCCATCCATCCTGGATATGGTTTTTTGTCGGAGAATACTGATTTTGTAAATGCCTGCCATGAGGCCGGAATCATCTTCATTGGACCCAGTGCTAGGGCAATGAATGCTATGGGCAATAAAATTGCGGCCAGAGAAACCGCCCAAAAGGTTGGCGTACCAATCACTCCGGGCATCACAGGGGCAGTAGAAACATTATTGAAAAACTATCAGACGCTGTCATTCCCACTGCTTATTAAGGCGGCGGCAGGTGGAGGAGGAAAGGGCATGAGAGTGGTGCACCAGGCAGAAGAGATGCAGGATGCACTAGAGGCCACTGCACGGGAGGCAAAAAATTATTTTGGTGACGATACGGTTTATATCGAAAAATACATCGAAAATCCACGCCATATCGAAGTACAGATAATTGGTGATCAGCAGGGCAATGTTATTCATCTTTTTGAGCGGGAATGTTCCCTGCAAAGAAGACATCAGAAAATTGTGGAAGAAGCTCCATCGGCTACACTTACTCCACAGGTTCGGGAAAATATTTGTCAGGCAGCTATTCAACTCGCTAAATCAATTGGCTATTATAGTGCCGGAACGCTGGAGTTTTTGTTGGATGAAGATCTTGGTTTTTATTTTCTGGAAATGAATACCCGCATTCAGGTAGAACACCCTGTAACCGAGCTCACCACAGGAATCGACATTGTGGAACAACAAATAAAAGTGGCCAAAGGGGAAGCCTTTCCCTTTTCTCAAAAAGATATTTACCAAAAAGGCCATGCCATCGAATGCAGAATTTATGCAGAAGATCCGGAACAGCATTTCCTGCCTTCACCTGGTCAAATACATTTCTACCAAGAACCCTCATTCCCAAATCCTGAGTCAACAACATCCAATACAACCATACGAATAGATGGTATGCAATTGAAATCGGGAGATACGGTTACTGGTGATTTTGACCCAATGATTAGTAAGTTTATCACCTGGGCACCCACTCGTGAAGCAGCAAGAATGACTATGATTTCTGCACTCAGGCAGTATCATATCAAAGGCATTTCTACCAACATACAATTTCTAAGTGGATTGTTGCAGCACAAGGATTTCATAGATAACAATATTTCTACCAAGTATATCGATCTTCATCTTGATACTTTAAACAATTTCTTTAAAGAACAAAAAAAACAGATCGACATATCCATTCCTATTGCTTCGGCCCTGATCCATAGTTTTAGACCCGAGTCCTTTTCCTCACCCGACATTTGGCAAACCATTGGTTTTTGGAGACACAGCAATATTGTTTCAATAATGATGGATGGGCAATTATATCCAATTCATTTAATCAGCCAACAGTACCCCAAACTGATTTTTGAAATGAATGGACATAGATATGTGGCAATCCTGGAAACCCTAAATGGCTTAAACGCTACCATCCGCATCAATGATCAACTGCATGAAGTAGATATTTATAAAATCAGATCTGGTTGTTTTGAAATAGGCTATGCAGGGTTTCCATTCACAGTAACCAGAGAAGACATTTCATCGGTAGATGAGCAGACTTATTCCCAATCAGAAACTATATCCCACAACCCGTGGAATATAGTTTCGCCTATGCCAGGCAAAGTCATTAAGATAAATGTGCAGGAAGGCGAACCGGTGCAAAAAGGAGATGTACTACTCATTGTGGAAGCGATGAAAATGGAAAATAATATCGTTGCAGTCATGAATGCTCAAGTAGAATCAATCTCTGTTTCAGAAGGCGATAAAGTGGATGCCAGCACAGTACTGATAAAACTAAAAGAACATTAAAAACAACATCGAAAAAGAACCCTTAACCTTATAAAAAGAAAATGGTATATGGATTTCAATTTAAACGAAGAACATCAGCAGATACGCAGCATGGTGCGGGAGTTTGCTGAAAAGAAAATAAAACCGGTAGCCCGAAAACTGGATGAAGCAGAAATGTTTTCTTATGAACTCACCGAACAAATGGGAGAGCTGGGTTTGTTAGGAATCTATCTTCCTGAAGAATATGGCGGAGCTGGCATGGACTATCTTGCTTATATCATTGCCATAGAAGAAATTGCACGGGTGGATGGCTCACAGGCGGCCACATTGGCTGCTCATAATTCCCTGGGTATTGGCCCCATTTATAACTATGGCACAGAAGATCAAAAACAAAAATACCTGCCCAAACTCTGTACTGGTAAAGGTTTGTGGTCCTTTGGTCTCACTGAGCCAGATGCCGGAAGCGATTCTCGCGCATCAAAAACTATTGCAAAAAAAGAGGACGATGATTGGGTGATTAATGGCAGTAAAATATTTATCACCAATGGATCAGTAGATATCAATCTGGGAACTACTGTACAGGCAGTAACCAGTGTGGTAGATGGTAAGAAAGAATTCACTACCATCATTGTAGAGAAAGGCACACCTGGGTTCACCCAACAAGCCATGCATGGCAAAATGATGTGGCGTGCCAGCGATACATCGCATTTGTTTTTTGATGATTGCAGAGTATCGCAAAACAATACCCTTGGAGAACCAGGCCAGGGATCAAAAATCATGCTGCACACATTGGATAGCGGAAGGTTGAGCATAGCAGCAATGGGGTTGGGATGCGCACAGGGTGCTTATGAAATGGCATTGAAATACGCACAGGAAAGAAAGCAATTTGGTAGTACCATCGGCAAGTTTCAGGCCATCTCTTTCAAGTTGGCAGACATGGCCATGAAGATAGAATTGGCAAGAACTTTTTTGTACAAGGCCTGCTGGCTGAAAGACACGCATCAACCATTTACAAAAGAAGCCGCCATGGCTAAATTGTATTGTTCCGAAATAGCCAAGGAGGTAGCGGATGAAGCAGTACAAATACATGGCGGATATGGATTGATGAAGGAGTTCAATGTAGAAAGATTTTATCGGGATCAACGATTACTACAAATTGGTGAAGGCACATCGGAGATTCAGCGAATTGTGATTGCAAAGCAGATTGGGTTATAAAAACAAAATGAACACACCTTGCTGGTAAACCTACCATTGAAAGTACATACAATGGGAATATTTGCATACAAAGATGAGGTATGAAAGAAAATGAACCAATATCAAAATTGACAAACGCTTTATCAGCCAATCGGTCGGTGAAGCTGACCGAATGTCCGCGCGATGGGCAACAGGGACTACCGTTTATCATATCGCCCGAAAAGCGGGCAGCGTATATCAATAACCTGATGCAGGCAGGATTTGATGTTATAGATTTTGGAAGTTTTGTTTCTCCCAAAGCCGTACCCCAAATGGCCGAATCAGACAAAGTGCTGGAACTGATAAACAAGGAAAATAGTACCACAAAATTGCTAGCCATAGTAGGAAATGCCAGAGGCGGCATTGATGCTGCCGCTCAGGAAAAGGTGGATATTATTGGCTTCCCCTATTCTATATCCAATACTTTTCTTGAAAAAAACATCCATTCAAATCTTGAAAAAGTTTTATCTACAGCTAAAGAGTTAGGCCAAATTGCGAGCGATCATGACAAACAACTAAGAGTATACATCAGTATGGCTTTCGGCAATCCCTATCAGGATGAATGGAATGAACATATTGTTGCAGATGCTGTCGGAACCTTGGTGGCTTGTGGAGTGCAGACCATTACGCTTTCAGATACAATAGGTTTGGGTACCGCCACATCCATTGGAAAAATTACCCAATCCATCCTCAAGAACTTTCCGGAAACAGAATTTGGTTTACACCTGCATACCCATCTTCATGATTGGAAAGAAAAAATAGCAGCTGGCTGGCAGGCTGGTTGTCAAAATTTTGATGGAGTGATCAATGGTTTTGGTGGCTGTCCGATGACTGGCTACGAACTACTGGGAAATGTAAATACCTTACACCTGCTACAATGGTTTCAACAAGAAAATATTGTAACAGGTGTAAACTTTTCGGAGGTACAGAAAATCGCCAACCGTTATCCCGATTTCAAACTATTAGCAGATGAAAGCTAACAGTAGGAACTACCCTTTTTCAAACAATTCTTTCAATTCTGTAGCTTCGTTAGGCTTCATCTTTCCACCTAAAATCAAACGCACTTGTCTGCGTCTTAAAGCACCATTGTACAACTCAATATCTTCATCAGTTTCTGGTTCCAAAGGTGTTACCGGTTTTGGTTTGCTGTTTCCATCCAAAGCCACAAATGTATAGTAGGCTGTATTGCTTTTATATTTTTGTTGCAGCACCAGATCCTCTCCCCACACATCTAAAAACACTTCCACCGATGAGTTGAAAGCTCTGGTAACCCTTGCCTGAATATGTACCACATTTCCAAGCTTTATTGGATTTACAAAAGAAATATTATCTACCGAAGCGGTAACTACAGGTGCATTGCAATGTTTTTGTGCAGACAAAGCCGCAGCAATATCCATCCAATACATCAAACGACCACCCATCAGGTTTCCAAAAACATTGGTATCATTGGGCAATACCAATTCTGTCATAATTACTAAACTATCCGAAGGTTTCTTCATTTCCATTTAAAACTTTATTTACAAATATATCATTCTCCTGCTGCCAACTGCACTACTGTGTAGTAAGTCTGTTTTCTATCAGCCGATTGTTGTACTGTTGCACAAATGCCTTTACCCTCCGATTTACTAGCTCCGCTTTATCAGATTCTTGTTTAATCAGATTATTTAAAAACAAGGAGTCCTTTTTAAAATCATATAGTTCCTTAGGTTTATCGCCATCGGTCATCAACGCATACTCTTCCTGAAACCAACGATACCCGCCGGAATACTGAAAGGCAAATCCATTTTGACTTTTTGTCGTATCCAATACATTATTGCCAAAGGCAAGAAATGGTTTATTATAATGTAGATAGCCAAGTACAGTAGGCATGATATCTATCTGCTGAATATATCCATTTGAAACGCCTTTCAAAGAGCTGTCACCAGGTGCAAACAATAGAATTGGAATAGCAATATCGCCCCAGGGAGTTTGATATTCTTTATGAAAAGTTTCGGTGGCATGGTCTGCAGTGATCACAAACAAGGTATTCGAATACCATTCCTTAGTCTTAGCCTTATCAAAAAAATTCCTGAGTGCCATATCAGTATAGCCAATACATTCCAGCACCGGAATGGGTCCTTTCTTAAAAGAGTTCGTATATTTTTCCGGCACTTTAAAAGGATGATGTGAGGAAACAGAAAAAATAGTACTGAAAAATGGTTGTTGAAAATCACTCAATTTTTGTTCAAAATACTGGAAAAAAGGTTCATCCCAGATGCCCCATATTCCATCATACTCCGCATCATTGTTGAATTCATTTTTACCAAAATAATTTTCAATCCCCAACAATTTGGTAATGGCCGAAAAGCCCATAGAACCATTGGGTGCGCCATGAAAAAATGAACTGTTATAACCTTCCTTATTCAGGATATGTGCCAGACCTCCAATGGTATCAGACACGTAGGGAGTAAGGACATAAGGGTTTACACCACTGGGTATGCCTGCAATACAGGAAGGAATAGCATCAATAGATTTGCGACCGTTGGCAAAGGAGTTCCAGAATATTTTACTCTCACCAGCCAGCGAGTCCATAAAGGGAGTATAGCCCTGATACCTACCACTATCCAAATTTTTATTATAAAACCCTACAGCTTCTTTACCAAAGCTTTCTAGTATAATCAGCACTACATTTTTCTTTTGAAAAACATTTTTCGGATCAGGCCGATGAACAGGAGAATAAATGGACTCCAGCTCCTTCTCGGAAAAGTAATTCATTTTCTGTAAGCCTTTCACACCAATTGTTCTGATAAAAGTGAACGGCGTATTCAACACCAGATACACTTCTCCAGAATGGGCAACATAATCTCCGGCATTGCTGATAGTGATGGGTCGCGTACTGTGTTTAAAATCTCCACGAATGCCACCAACTGCCAAAAAAATAGTCAGTAAAAAACCGAGAGAAGCTAGAACATAGTATCTCCATTTAGATTTCCCCTGCCAGGGTTTCGGTATCGTTCGGTTGTACATCCAAATTAGGATGAAAATCAGGATAGCAAATATGAACACTACATACCAAAAGTCAATCAGGAAATGTTTGACCAGCTGACCACCATTTTGTTCATTTTGAAACTCCTTAAACACAGCGAAAGTGGTTCTTCGTTCTGTGAAACGATAATAAATTAAATCGATACAACTGAGCAGTAGAGCTATTCCATTACATACAATAAAACTGATTTTGACTGCGAGCTGATAGCCCCTGCTATTCTTCCACCCACTAGGCAGTGGCAACATCATCAACACCAATGGAAGTGCATTGTAATAAAACATAGCCGCTATATCAAACTTCAATCCTCCTCGTAAGATATTTACCCAATCCCCAAAACTGATTACCGGAAACATCTCCCGGTTCAACCAGTAGAAAATAAATCGGCAAATGAATAGAAGCAGTAATACTAAAAATATTCTGTAGAGTACAATTAAATAATAGTTGGCCTGAAACTTCTTCATCAAAAAATAAAACAAAAATAATTATTCAATAACAATAAATCGGAAATACAATATTGTTATCCGCCCTAGGAGAATTTTTGCCCAATCTATTTATCCAAAATGGCCACCCACACAATAGGAGCCATTCATTATTTGCCTGCCATTTTCTTATCTTTGCCGCCCTGTCAAAATGTCTGCTATTTTATGTAGCATTGTTTTTGAAGTCAATATGGATCAATTAAAAAATAATAACATTAAATAATATCATGATTGGTTTCTTTTCTAAAATTTTTGGTGGCAGTAAGTCGGAAAAAGATGCTAAAAAGCTGCAACCCCTCATCGAAAAAGTAAATATTGTTTTCAAACAGTACGAATCATTAACCAATGATCAGCTTCGTGATAAAACTAAGGAATTCAAACAGCGTATTAAGGAACATCTTAAGAAAACAGATGAAGAAATAATTGCTCTGAACTTGGAAGCAGAATCCTTATCTCACGATGCTTTGATAGAAAAAGATACACTGTACAAAAAGGTAGATGAACTTAAAAAGAATCGGGATCAGGAAATAGAAGTGGTTCTGGAAGAAATAATGCCTGAGGCATTTGCTGTAATAAAAGAAACTGCCAGAAGGTTTAAAGAAAATGAACAGATTATTTCCTCTGCTACCGAACTGGACCGCGAACTGGCATTGAGAGCGGATTATGTTACCATAGATGGCGAAAACGCTATTTTCAATAATACCTGGACTGCTGCCGGAGGAAAAGTAACCTGGAACATGCTGCATTACGACGTGCAGTTGATTGGTGGAGCCGTTTTACACAGTGGGAAAATTGCTGAAATGGCTACCGGGGAAGGCAAAACATTAGTATCCACCCTACCTGCCTACCTCAATGCGTTGGCAGGAGAAGGAGTGCATATTGTAACAGTGAATGACTATCTGGCACGACGTGACCAAGAGTGGAACGGCCCTATATTTGAATGGCTGGGATTGAAGGTAGATTGCATAGACAAACACCAACCCAATACTTCTGAAAGAAGAAATGCCTATCTGGCAGACATTACCTACGGCACCAACAATGAGTTTGGCTTCGATTATCTGCGGGACAATATGGTGCATACCGCCAATGAAATGGTACAAAGGAAACACCATTTTGCGATGGTGGATGAGGTGGATAGTGTTTTGATAGATGATGCACGTACACCATTAATCATCAGTGGCCCGGTAGAAAAAGGCGAAGATCAGCAATACCATGTGCACCAGCCACGTGTACAACAATTGTATAAAGAGCAGGAAAACATTGCACGCCAAGCACTAAATGAAGCAAAAAAATTAATCGACAAAGGAGAAGACGATCCCAAAACGGGTGGTTTGTATTTGTACCGTGCATTTCGCGGATTACCAAAGTACAACCCTTTGATAAAATATTTGAGTGAACCAGGCATCAAAGTAAAACTTCAAAAAGCTGAAAATTATTATTTGCAGGATCAGGAGCGCAATATGCACATTATAGACAGCGAATTGCTGTTCCGTATAGATGAAAAAAACAAATCGGTAGATCTTACTGAAAAAGGTTTGGGTGCTATTACAAAATCAGGCGAAGACTCAGAATTTTTTGTGCTTCCTGATATTGGCGTAACACTGGCAGAAGTTGAGAAAAGTGAAGCCTCTGCCGAAGAGAAGCTAAAGCAGAAAGAAAGTATTCTAAACGACTATTCTCAAAAAGCAGATCGCATTCACTCCGTACAACAATTATTAAAAGCTTACACTCTTTTTGAAAAAGATGTAGAATATGTGATCATTGATGGGGCGATCAAAATTGTAGATGAGCAGACCGGTCGTATCATGGAAGGTCGCCGATACAGTGATGGCTTGCATCAGGCACTGGAAGCCAAAGAGAATGTAAAAATCGAAGCTGCCACTCAAACCTATGCTACCATTACGTTACAGAACTTTTTCCGTATGTATCATAAGCTGGGAGGAATGACTGGTACTGCCGAAACAGAAGCAGGTGAGTTGTGGAGTATTTACAAATTAGAAGTGGTGAACATTCCGACCAATGTATCTGTAATAAGAGATGACAAACAGGATTTGGTGTACAAAACCAAACGAGAAAAATATAAGGCAGTCATTGATGAAATTGAAATATTACGCAATGCCGGACGACCTGTACTGGTAGGTACTACTTCTGTAGAAATAAGTGAACTATTGGGTCGTATGCTTCAACAGAAAAAGATTCCTCACAATGTTTTGAATGCCAAACAACACGCCCGCGAAGCCAATGTAGTAGCAGAAGCTGGACTGGCTGGTGCTGTAACCATTGCCACCAACATGGCTGGCCGGGGAACGGATATCAAACTGGGACAAGGGGTGAAAGATGCTGGAGGCCTTGCTATTATAGGTACCGAAAGACATGAAAGCCGCCGTGTGGACAGACAGTTGCGTGGACGTGCAGGAAGACAGGGAGATCCGGGTAGTTCACAGTTCTATGTATCGCTGGAAGATGATCTGATGCGCATGTTTGGTAGCGAACGTATTGCCGGCATGATGGATAAATTAGGTTATAAGGAAGGGGATGTTATTCAGCATAGCATGATCAGCAATAGTATTCAACGTGCACAGAAAAAAGTGGAAGAAAATAACTTCGGCATCCGAAAAAGATTGTTGGAATATGATGATGTCATGAACAAACAACGTAATGCTGTTTATGAAAAAAGAAACCATGCCTTGTTTGGAGATAGATTATCACTAGATATTGATAATGCCTTTTCCATTGTAGCAGAAAGTGTGATTGTTTCGTTTAAAGAGCAAGAGGATTATGAAGGATTTAAGATGGCCTGTATTGTAAACTTCGGCATCGACACTTCTATTAGTGCAGAAGAGTTCAAATCTAAAGACGGCAACAAGCTGGCGGACAAATTGTATGAAGAAGCCACTTTAAATTACAATAGCCATCTGGAAGAAATTTGTCGCCGTGCTGTTCCTATTTTTAAAAATATAAGAGCCTCTCAGGGAAGTCATATTGAGAATGTGGTTGTACCATTTGGAGATGGACGCAAAGGCATCAACGTATTGGCACCACTGGATAAAACAGTAGAGACGAATGGTAAGACACTTACCTCTAGTATGGAAAAAGCCATTACGTTGTCAACAATAGATGATGCATGGAAAGAACATCTGCGTGCTATGGATGATCTGAAACAAAGTGTGCAAACCGCCTATCTGGAGCAGAAAGATCCGTTGGTGATTTACAAGGTGGAAGCATTTCAATTGTTCAACAATATGACCACCACTCTGAACAAGGATATTATTTCTTTCCTCACTATGGCCAATCTTCCTGAGGAGCAAACAAACAACAATACTCCACAACAAATAAAAGAAGGGCGAGAAGAAAAAACAGACCTGAGTAAACTTCGAGTGAATAAGGATGAAATAGATACTGCCGGAGATGATTATGGTGCCAACGAAAAAGACTATTTCGACCCATCTGACACTGCAGTAAAACAGGAACCAATCAGGGTGGGACCTAAAATTGGTCGCAACGATCCATGTCCCTGTGGAAGTGGCAAAAAGTTCAAAAACTGCCACGGCAAATAGATTCAGACAAAAATGAAAGTATGATGCAAACGGATGATTTTAGGATCATCCGTTTTTTTGTCTTTGTTTGCCAGCCGGTAGCACTCAACTTGTCGTGGTGCATAGTAGAACTCGGCCTCCGAGTCATTCCATCTCCCCCAGTTCCTTCATTCTTTTGAATAGTTTGTCAAAAGCTGCCCATTGGCTTAGTCCGGTTAATACAGCACCCTTTTTTGCTGATTCACATTCGCTCATAAAGCCAGCGGCCGATGACCAAACCGTTTGCACCATTCCCTGAAAACGTTCCTTCATTTGTGGAGTCGCATCCTTTCTAAAAGAAACCATATCGTTCACCTGCTTCACGGCAAGTTCCGGATTGCGCCAGGGGCTGGTGGCTACTTTCAATCCTTTCATGGCAAAATAAACCGCCGATTTATCTGCTCTTTCATAGTGCCAATCGCAAATCATGATGTCCTTCGGAACCATCTCAATAGCCCTGTGTGTATTGTTGAAACTGGCCTCCCACATTCCATAGCCGGTAGTAGAGCCGTCCAACAACCGATCCCCCCAAATCCAAAGTTCTCGTTGGTGCTTTGCCAATTGATTTCTAATTTTCCATACTTCACCGGCAAAAAGTTCGGCCTTATCCCGGCCTCCACACCTAGGGCAGTTGTCATCACCCAAATAAAAAACTTCATCCATTCCCGCATGAAAAGCAGAGGATTCAAAGACATCACAAATTTCATCAACCAGGGCAAAAACCATCCGATGTACATCTGGATGCAAGGGGCAATAACTTTTGCAATACAAGCCATCCGGATTAGGCCAGACATATTTTTCAGGCATTTTTATATGCGGTGTTTCATCGAACTGCGGATATTTGTTCAACAAGCTAAATTGTTTTCCAGCCCAAGATTGATGCCCCAACAGATTGATTTGAGGAATCAGCCGAATATTATTTTTTCTGCACACATTCACCAATTTCTTTACATCGGCCTTCGACAATGCGATACTGTCACGCAATTCCGGGTGGGATGAATACTCATAGTTCCAATCTACTCTAAGAATTAAAGTGTTTACATTTCTTATGGCCAGTTCATTGGCAATAAACTTTACAAAAGGATCCACTTCCGCCACAGACGGAGCGGCTATGCAAAGACCCCTTACAGGTAAAATAGAATCCAGTTTAGCTTGTGAAAAAGCAGCAATAGAAACAAACCAACAAATAGAGAGTAACAAGATTTTTTTGATAGACTTTCTCATTGTTTATTTTTTTTTGAATAATAAGAAACTATTGCCCGGCAAAGCAAACGGCAAATAGACAAGACATATCGTTTTAAAGATAGTAAAAGAAATTTTTGAATTAATATTTTTCAAAAGCCTGATCCAAGTGTGCTGGAGAAGTATTAAAATCTTATTGTGTTTCAAACCCTGACAATACCTTTTGAAACCAATCCTGTATATGAATGGCTAGTGCACAGGAGCGCAATTCGCACCAGTTGCCATTGAAGAATTAAAAGCAGGACTTAGGAACGGAATACCTAGGTTCAGTCCACGCAGAATCATTAAGATAGCTACAAAAGCTATAAAAACTGGAATCATTTTTTTCATCTTAGTTCTCACCGATAAGGAAATAAAATGTCCGGTGAGCATAAGTATAGCCATCAACGGTAGTGTACCCAAACCAAAAGCCAGCATGAACAGGCCCGACTGTAAAGAGCTTCCGATAAGAAGAGCAGATGCTATAGCCATATACACCAACCCACAGGGTAAAAGGCCATTGAGTAATCCAAAAATATAAAGGTTAAGTGTGTTATTATCTTTCTTGAGAAACTGAGCTAACTGTCTTTTTAATGCAATCTGAAATCCTGAAAATAATTTCATGGAAGGAAGGAATTTCCCCATAAATAAAAACAGCAGTATAACGATGCCAATTGTTATTGAAAAAGCCTGTTGGTAGGTTACCAAAATTAATCTGGAACCAGCCCAACCAAGAAAAGCACCCAAACAAAAGTAGGTAGTTGCTCTTCCTAGGTTATATGCCAATATTGATATCGTACGAATGAAACGACTATTGCTTCTAATGGGCAGAGACAATGCAAGTGGACCACACATCCCCACACAGTGGAAGCTGCCCACCAATCCCATTATCAATCCGGGAAGTAATATTAAAATTGAATTATTCAATCTGAAGATCTTTTTCCTGGTAATAGCCGGTTCTGTCATTGCTCCATTCAATTCTCACCCGATACATGCCTTTTGCTAACAGGGCTAGCGGAACTTCATACAAACTATCATTGGATGGCTTCATGACAATGACATGATCAAACTTACTATCAGATAGTTTTAAAAACTCAATCTTGCCAGAATCCAATTGAGAGACGGTATTTTTTGGAAATATTACTTTTATGTGGTGTGCACCAGTCACTAGCAAAACAGAATCATTGGTTTTTTGCAAATTCTTTTTTGCATCTATTACTTGTTGGTATTTCAGTTCCCGATCGTAGTAATTGGAGTCAATAACTTCATTGGTTTGCCGCATAGATACAAAAACCATTGATAACATTCCAATGACAAAAACACTAATAATGATGATAACTCTATACCCCCAACTCATAAATAATAAATTAAATAAACGGACCTAAGAATGTAGATTTGAGCGTCTCCACCTTTTTACCATTAGCAAAAATACTAACCTGAATCTTAGAAGACCTGGCTTTAATGCTTTTGGATGGAACTACCACAAAGAATGTAATATCGCTAATGCTCTCAGCTTTCAGTGTATGGCTCTTGACATCTACCATTTTGATTACCCCCGGAATACTGCCTTCAATTTTTAGCTGATACTCCATGTCTTCCAGCGTTTTGTTGATAATCTTCGCCTGAAATAAATTGGAAAGCGAATCTGTCCCTACTTCCTGGTACAATTGCCCCTTCACTCTGGAAACCGAAGTGTCGATACTTTTTCTTGAAAGCAACAGGAAAGTCATCACGCCCAATAACGCCAGCAAAATAACAGAGTAGAATTTTATCTTACCATTAATTTTGAATGGCTGTTTTTTAGAAATTTGATTTTCTGATGCCATACGAATCAATCCCAGTGGCCGATTCACTTTTTCCATAACTGCATCACAGGCATCAATACAAGCAGTACAGCCCACACATTCCATTTGAACGCCATTTCGGATATCAATTCCAGTGGGGCAAACATGCACACACATTTTGCAATCAATACAATCACCTAAGCTATCCTGAATTTCGCCTTTTTTTACCTTGCCACGTGGTTCTCCCCGTTGATAATCGTAAGAAACCTGCATGGTATCTTTATCAAAAAGAACGCCTTGCAGTCGACCATAAGGACAAATGGTGGTACAAACAATATCTCTTACAAAGGCAAATACAAAATAGAACAATGCCGTGAACACAAGAAGCCCCACAAATAATCCTGGATTTTCAGTGATAGGGCTGGTGATAATAGAGAATATTTTTTTGACCCCCAGAATGTAGGATAAAAATGTATGGGCGATTAAGAAAGAAATAAAAAGGAAAATGACATGTTTCAATCCCTTTTTAAACATCTTCTGAGTGGTCCAGGCACTTTCTTTTAGTTTTTTTTGTTGAGCCGGAGTTCCTTCAATCCACCATTCTATTTTTCTAAACACGAACTCCATAAAAACTGTCTGCGGACAGACCCATCCACAAAACACCCGACCATAAATAACAGTAAACAATGCTATGAATACGATAAACGCAATCATTGCTATGGCAAAGAAGAAAAAGTCATTGGGCCAAAAAATTTTTCCAAAGAGTATAAATTTTGCTTCGGTAAAATTTAGCAAAACGGCGGGCATACCATTTATTTTAATAAACGGTAATGAAAACAAGACGACTAGGTAAAAGAAAGATAAATAATTCCGATACTGATACAAGTTCCCTTTTGGCTTTAAGGCATAGACCCATTTTCGCCCTCCTTTATCGGAAGTGTTACTATGTCTGTCACGAAAACTATCCCCCACTCTCTGGGGTCCTATATCATCTACTTCTGAGTTCATAATTATTTAGTGGCACCAACCGCTTTGGGAGCTGCTGTAGTAGCAGTACTGTCTGCGCCGGAAACTGGGGCTTCACCCTCTTTAAATATATCGCCCTGGGCCTCTTTAGCGTTTGGAGGATTGGTATTGTGAATAGATTTTATATAGCTTGAAATTTCAGCAATCTGATCTGGTGAAAACACATCTTTCCAACTCATCATCCCTTTTTCTGGCACACCCACTTTTATAGTTTTAAACACGTCACCGATAGAGCCCCCGTGTAACCAATAATCATCAGTCAGATTAGGGCCTACGCTACCTTCGCCACCTTTTCCATGACAGGCAGTACAGTTATTTTGATACAATGTTTTTCCTGCTGCAATGCCATCTGCATCTAGAATCTTCACTGTATTTTCATTTACTGCATCCCCTTTCGATTTTAAATATGCTTCATGCTCAATGCTGGCCTTAGTTACAGCGATTTCATATTCTTCTATTTGGTTAGGTGCTGCATGTGCAATATTATAACGCCAGTAGTATCCTATTCCTAAAACAATGGTTGCAATAAAGGCAATGGTAAACCAAGGAGGTGTCGCATTGTCTAACTCTCTAATACCATCATAGCTATGTCCAACATCCAGAGAATCTTCTTCTTCCATTGGTTTTAAGTTATTGGCTCTGGCCCACCAAGTCGGAATTCCTTTAAATAACTTTTTGTTCTCCTGTTCTTTTTCCATTTGCAAATCTGCAATACCAGTAAAAAAGCGAATCCAGTACACAAAAGCAAAAATTACGATCAGCTCAAGAATGATGGCTCCAAAAAGCAGGTAACGCAATACTTTGGCATCGCTAAAAATACTTTCTGAAACTACTGCTGAAGTGGCAGCATCAGCTGCTTCCTGACCAAATACTTGCAAACCTCCAAAACATAGAAAGGAAATCAATAAAGTCTTTACTACATTTTCAGTTTTGCTACTTTTTCTTTTTTTATAAATACCTACGGATGCTACCAACGTATAACCCAAAGTCAATATGATAAAAAACAAAATAGCCACCACAAAGATGAGCAATGTGTTTACATCCAGCACAAAAGAGGATGTGGAAGCAGGAGTAGCTGCTGATTCTGCCTGTGCAAACACAGGCAATGCACCTAATCCAAGAAAAAACAAGGATAAGATTTTTGGTTTGATTATGTTCTGTAATTTTTTCATCACAATTAGTTTAATGATCATCAAGAGGTAAATTTTCCATTTCTGAAATTGTCTCATTACTTGCGCGGAAAGCATAGACTACTACTACTGCAAAAATGGCAGTAAATAGGACCAATGATATAATTGGATAAATGCTAACGCCGCCAATTTTTTCAAGATAATTTACAAACTTCATACCTGTGTTTTTGGATTAGTTGGATTTCTTTTCTAACTTAATATCGGTTCCCAATCTTTGCAGATAAGCTATCAGGGCAATAATCTCCTTATCCTCAGCAATCTTGATCTTTTCCTTTGCCAGATTTTTAGTAATCTGTGCTGCTTGTTTTTTCAAATCCTTCACAGCATCTGCTTCGTACCCATCCGGATAGGGAACACCCAACCTGCGCATCGCATGAATCTTAGAGTTGGTGGATCCAATATCGTAGGTTTTTTCGAACAACCAGGGGTAGGTAGGCATAATGGAACCAGGAGCCATAGAAGCTGGTTCGAGCATGTGATTAAAATGCCAACTATCGGGATATTTACCACCTATACGAGCCAGATCAGGTCCTGTCCGCTTACTTCCCCAAAGATGTGGATGATCATACACAAACTCACCTGCTTTAGAGTACTCTCCATATCTGGCAACTTCATGTCTGAACGGCCTGATCATTTGAGTATGGCAGTTGTTACATCCCTCCTGAATATAAACATCGCGACCATGTAATTCTAGTGGTGTGTAGGGTTTTACGCTTGAAATGGTGGGTACATTTTCTTTTATCAGAAAAGTAGGTACCATTTCTACCAAACCGCCAATTGCCACAGCGATAAAACTTAAAACTAACAGCAATACAGGTTTGCGTTCGAAAAATGAGTGCCAGTGTGCTTTTGCAGGTGCTTTGTAGGTTTTAGCAAGTGGCATTCCAGTAGCTTCTTCGGATGCTACAAATGTCCCTTGTTTAGCTGTTTTCACCAGGTTATAAACCATCAAAATCACACCTAGCAAATAAACTGATCCACCAATCGCCCTCAGTGCATAGAAAGGCACCATGGACTGAACGACATCAATAAACTGATACTGCAATTGTCCTTCCGGAGTAAATGCTGTCATCATAAAATAGGTTCTAAATGCTGCCCAATACATTGGGATAGCATAAAGAATGATTCCAAAAGTTCCTATCAAAAAGTGCGTTCCTGCTAATTTGGTAGAATATAGTTTTGAATCGTACAATTTTGGTATCAACCAGTACAGCATACCAAATGTTAGAAAACCATTCCATCCCAGAGCACCAATATGAACGTGTGCTACCGTCCAATCGCTATAGTGAGAAATTGCGTTTACATTTTTTAAGGACAACATAGGCCCTTCGAAAGTGGACATACCATAACAAATAACAGCCACCACGATAAACTTGAGAACAGGATCTTCACGCACTTTATCCCAAGCACCTCTAAGCGTAAACAAGCCATTGAGCATACCACCCCAACTAGGAAGTAAAAGCATGAGTGAAAGAGCGGTACCCATTGCCTGCGCCCATTCTGGCAAAGCTGTATAAAGCAAGTGGTGAGGACCAGCCCAGATATAAATGAATATTAAACTCCAAAAGTGAATGATACTTAATCTGTAAGAATAGATAGGACGATTGGCTGCTTTTGGCAGAAAATAATACATCATTCCCAGAAACGGTGTGGTTAGGAAAAAGGCAACCGCATTATGTCCATACCACCATTGTACTAAAGCATCTTGTACTCCGGAGTACCATGAATAACTTTTAAATGCAGATATTGGCAACTCAAAAGAATTTACAATATGCAACATGGCAACAGTGACCCATGAAGCAAGGAAAAACCAAATGGCCACATACAAATGACGTTCCCGACGGGTAAGAATTGTCCCCATCATATTGATGCCAAAAACCACCCAGATAATAGTAATGGCTATGTCAAGAGGCCATTCCAATTCGGCATACTCTTTAGTAGAAGTGTAGCCACTCAATAAGGTAACGGCCGCAGCCACTATAATCAATTGCCAGCCCCAGAAATGAATATTACCTAGCGCTTTGCTCCACATGGGCGTTTTCAACAGCCTTGGCATGGAATAATAAACCGCCGTAAATATGGCATTCCCCACAAAGGCAAAAATAACTGCATTGGTATGCACAGGACGAAGCCGTCCAAATGTAGTGTATTCAATCCCTAAGTTTAAAACAGGAAAAGCTAACTGAAAAGCCGCAATTACTCCCACAAGCATACCAACAACACCCCAGGTAATGGTGGCTATTGCAAACATTTTCGGGATTCGGTTGTCGTAACTAAATTTTTCTAATTCCATACGTATTTTGGTTATTTATCTTTTGATATTTTTTGGTCATCAAACAATATGCGATTAGGGGGTGCGAAATCATCATCGAATTGTCCATCTTTAATGCTCCAAACTAGGGCAATCAGGAAAAATCCTGCAATAATAAGGCTTGCGATAGCTGTAACAACAATGATACTCATGTGCGGGCAAAGGTTATTTTTATAAGCTCTTATTAAATTGACTAAAAACATTTTTTATGATGATAGTCATCATACTAAATTAATTCAACCCAAATTTTCGACCATACCACTCCGACATTAAATAAGTAATTAATACAATACTTATCGTACTTGCTGGCATCAGAATAGCTGCTACCACTGGTGCCAGCATTCCCTGCAACGCAAAAAACAAACCTATGAGATTATAAATTATTGATACTATAAAACTAGTATTAATAATAAAACCAACACGACCAGCAAAAGACAACATAGCTTCCAGGTTGTAGAACTTTTCCGCTTTGACTATACCATCCGATGCCGGAGTGAGTGGATTATCCTTTTCCATTACGGCTATTCCTACCTCACTTTTACGAAGAGCGCCTGCATCATTAAGACCATCACCTACCATTAGCACTTTGGCTCCCTTGTGCTGAAGATCCTGAATATAATTGTACTTATCATCCGGCGATTGCTCAAAATGCAAAATTGCCTTATGATTTGTCATTCCCTGCAATCGTGTAAACTCTGTATTACTATCTCCACTTAGGATTGTGATGGGATATTTTTTTAGCAGATTTTGAAGCATTGATTTCAATTTTGGACGATACACATTTTCCAACTCAAAGAAACCTATCTCTTCGCCATCTATCCATATAAACACATAACTGGTATTGGAGGATCCGGCTGGCATACTTACTGATGCCACAAATTGTCTGCTTCCAATCTTAATGTACCTGTTGTCAATCCACCCCTCTATTCCTTTTCCTGGAATATTCAGAAAACTTTCTATAGGTATGCATTTGCTTATGTTCAATTGTGCATAGACGGCTTTGCTAAGTGGATGGGTGGAGTGTCTGACTAAAGATGCAATCAACACCTTTTCATCTTCAGAGATGGGTCTGCCCTGGTAATTAATGCTGAAATTTTTCTTTAGGGTAATGGTACCCGTTTTGTCTAGTACGATATGATCTACCTTGGCCAAATCACCGATTACACCGGCATTCTTCAAGAACAGCCCTCCCCGATTGAGGATACGCATTGCATTGCCGTTGGTAAAAGTGGCGGCCAATAAGAGCGCACAGGGACAAGCTACAATCAGGGTGGTGGTGAGCGCATTCCACATGGTGGTGTATTCGCCTTTATTGAACCAGTACAATGCACTAATAAGGGTTAGACCAAACACGATGATTGTAAAAAAATTACTTGCTTTGTGCAAAAACAAATTCTTGTCGGATTCACTTTTCGCCTCTCTGTTCCAAAGATTGGTAAGGTATCCCTGGTCAGACTTTTTCAACACCATCAGTTCTATGCGTTCGCCCAATTGTTTTCCTCCAGCATAGATGATAGATCCCGGTTCCACAGGTTTGGGCATGCTTTCGCCTGTTACAAAACTGTAATCTATGTTTGCCTTTCCCTTTGCCAATATTCCATCAGCTGGTATTATTTCCTGATCATAGACCTCGATAATATCCTTTTCCTGCAAGGCTCCGATCATCACTGGTTCTGGTTTCCCCTGGCGCAATACATTCACAGCAATTGGGAAAAATGATTTATAATCTCTTTCAAAGAAAAGTGACTGCTCGGTTTTGCTTTGTGCCCAACGACCAATCAACAAAAAAAACACAATACCACTCATGCTGTCGAAATAGGTATTGCCATCCAGCACAAACAGGTTATAAAGGCTTCGGCCAAAGGTAAGCAGAATGGCCAGGGCAACTGAAGCATCTATGTTCAGATATTTGTTCTTTATCGAACTAAAAGCATTGTAAAAAAACTCTCTTGAACAAAAAAAGAAAACAGGCAATGCCAATAAAAACCCAATGTACCGGAATGCTTTACCAACCTGATGTTCCAAAAGCCCAAGAAATGAAAAATACTCCGGAAGACTCAGCATCATAATATTAGCAAAACAAAATCCTGCAATGGCGATTTCTGTAAGTCTATTATACTTCTTCGGAGTATTGGATGCTACATCGCTGAGGCTAAGGTAAGGCTCATAGCCCACAGAGGACATTGCTTCCACCACTCCCCGAAGCGCGGTTTTATTATTATCAAAAACCACAAAGACTTCCTTCTTTGTAAAATTGACCCTGGTACTTAAAACACCGACATGCACCGTATTCAGATGTTCCAATAACCAAAGACAGCTACTGCAATGAATTTGAGGAACAGAAAAAGTTACATAAGTCTTTTGATCATCAGAATAGGAAATAAGTCTGGAAAAAACTTCCTCCTTATCCAGATAGTCAAATTTATTTTTTCGAACTGGTTGAAGTTGAGTTTTTCCAGGATGATTGTTGAGCTCGTAATAAGTACATAAGTCATTCTCATTTAGTAGTTCAAAAACCAATTTACAACCTGAGCAACAAAAGGTTTTATCGCCAAGATGCAATGTACTATCTGTACATTCATCTCCGCAATGATAACATCGGGTTGCTATTTCTGCAATATTGTTTTCCAAATGAAGGCTGGGTTAATTTATAAAAAATTTTTGCAAAGCAACTATATGATGCAATTTAGTTCATTGATATCAATCAGAAAACAAATTGATTGTCATCACTAGGAGAAGCCTAGACGGACAATCAAAAACGCCAATGGCACATTTATTCAAAATTAAAGGGATAGGCGGCAGACCCATTGGAATTGCAAGTGGGCAGTGTTCAAAATAAAGTAATAATTAAGTTTATTGGGATAACTTACGTGCAAAATCAATAGGGCAGATTTCTGAGTTTGGCTTCATTAAGAATAATAATACTTCCGCCTTTCAAATCCACCAGATTTTCCATCCTGAAATCAGAAAGGGTTCTGATTAGGGACTCGGTGGCTATTCCGGTGGCTTGAGCCAGATTATCTCTGGACAATTTAATTTCCTTTGTATCTGGCATATCCAGCTTAAACTTTTCCAACATCACAATGAGCTGAAAGGCCACTTTTTTACGAAGGGAGTTATACGCAATATTCAAAAGGCTTTCTTCTTTTTCCAATACATTATTGGTAATTAGCCGGATAAACTGTCGTGCTATGCCTGTATCTGCTGCTATCAGCGAAAGGAAATCTTCTTTAGGAATAATCATGATGGAAGCATCTTCCAGGATCTCTGCACTTTCTTTGTAGGGCATATTTTCCAGAACATACGTATAGCCAATAAAATCTCCTTTTCCTAAAACATTGGTGATAAGTTCCTTGCCATTGTCACTCACCTTAAATGTTTTCACTTTTCCACTCTTGATAAAATACAGTGCTTTGGGCCTTTGCCCTTCCGAATAAATTTGTTGTTTCTTTACATAATTGATGACTTCCCTGTCCTCTGACAGTAATGGCAATTGCCCACTTTTCTTGACATGGTTCAGGAAACTGTCCAGGGAATCGTCCGCTTCTTTGCTTTGTTCAAACTGTTGCTGAATAGACTGAGCCTTGTTTAATCTGGTTTCAACGGCCTTCAACAATTCAATACCTTCAAAAGGTTTGGTCAGGAAATCATCGGCTCCTAACTCCATGGCCTTTCTAAAGGCGGATCTTTCCGACTTAGCCGTAAGGAAAATAAAAGGTATTCGACTGGTTCTGGTATTTTGATTGAGCATATATACCACACCGTATCCATCCAGCCCTGGCATCATGATATCACATATTATCAAATCTGGAATTTCTTTAATCGCCAATTCCACTCCAGGTTTGCCATCTGGGGCTGTGATCACATTATAACCAGATAGTTCCAGTATTTCGGCAAGATTTTCCCTTACCTCATCATTATCTTCTATTATAAGTACCTTTTTCATGTAACTTCAAAAATAAATTATTGCGGAATACGAACGATAAATAAAGAGCCTTTGTCCAGTTCGCTTTTGAATTCAATTTCACCATTCAACAATGTTACATAACTGGCCACAATATGCAGCCCCAATCCAGTGCCTTGTATGTTAATCGCATTGCCGGCTCTAAAAAACCTTTCAAATAGATGCCCCTGATCCTCATGAGGAATTCCGATGCCATGATCCATAAAAGACACGATCAATTCTTCCGTTCTTAACTCACAGGACACCGTAATGATACTTCCCTCCCTGGAAAATTTAATGGCATTTGAAATAAGATTAATACAGATATTCTTTAACAACTGTTCATCCACAGACACCACACCCTCGCCTTTGCACTGAAACAAAATAGTTTGACCATTTTTACAATTCACCTGCATGTCCTGCACCACTGCTCTTACTTCCTCAAAACAAACCTGAGCGGGTATTTTGGTGATTTTGGCTAGAATATTGCCATCTTCTAATTTATCCACCGAGAGGAAATCATCCAGGATCATTTTCATATCTATCACCGCATTTTTGATTCTATGGATATGTTTTTCACTTTTAACAGGTTCGTTGATCTGGTTATATTTTTCCAATAAAAAGGCGGAGGACAGAATTGTGCTAAGGGGTGTTTTGAATTCATGAGAAGCCATCGAAAGAAACTTGGATTTCAAATCGCTTAGGTCCTTCTCGGCTTTGAGGGTTTCACTTAGTTCCGACTTCGATTGTTCCAACACACTTAATGTTTCTCTTAGCATACGCGTTCGTTCATCCACAATCAGTTCAAGATCGGCGTTCAACTGTCGAACTTCCATGGTGATACGCTCAAGTTTTGCTTTCTGCTCCAGCACTACCTTTTCCTGTTCTTTACGAACAGTAATATTAATCATAAAAGATATTACAAAAAGTTCATCATTAATGGTATAATTACTCAGACTTACTTCCACCGGAAAAATGCTGCCATCCTTTCGTTGAGCATACAAATCTCTGTTATGCCCCATAGCCCTCGGACTTGGATTTTTATAAAACAACTCTCTGTACTCAATATGATGTTTCTTGATATTAGCCGGTAAAAGAATTTCCAGTGGCTTATTAATCACTTCAGATTTGAGATACCCAAAATCAATTTCTGCCTGGTGGTTAAAATCAATAATTAATCCATTCCTGTTGGATATGATTATCCCAATAGTGGCATAATTAAATAAAGCTTCAATCCAATTTATTGAATTATTCAATGACATTTCTTTCATAATACCCCGATCTAATTCATCAAAATCTATTAAGTTATAAATATAAAAATCTTTATGATTAAACACACAAAAAAACCATCCTTTCGGATGGTATATCTAAAATAATGTTTAACTGAAAATCTATAATATCTTTTCCACCTGCATATAGTTAAGTTCTACAGGCGTGGATCGACCAAATATTTTTACAATAACCTTCAACTTCTTCTTTTCGTCATTTACTTCCTCGATTATTCCATTGAAGTCATTGAAAGGCCCTTCTACTATTTTGATGGTTTCTCCAACAATATAAGGCTCTATCATACTTACGCCACCAGCATCGGCCATTTCATCCATTCTACCCAACATCTTATTCACCTCTGCTTTACGAAGAGAAATAGGATTTTCTCTACCTAAAAAATGAATAACACTATTTGTACCTACTACTAAATCTCTTAGATCATCGCTCATTTTACCTTCCAACACTTCAATCATCACATAACCCGGATAGTAGTTTCTTTCGCGCATTACCTTTTTACCATTCTGCACTTTATATACCTTCTCCACTGGAAGAAACACTTGTTTCACCACTTTTTCAAATGGGCTACGTGCTATTCCTTTATCAAGATATTCTTTTACCTTACGCTCCTTTCCACTCACCACACGCAGCACATACCATTTTGTATCTGGCTGTGGAACGGGTGTTTCCGCTGGAATATTTTCTACCGTATTTTCGTCCATTTCTTAACTGTATAATAATTTGTATAAGAAATTTAGGCCGCCACCTGCCAGTACGTCCATCAAACCCACAATTAAGGTAATGATTACGGTTGCTGCTAAAACAATCATAGTAGATTGTTGCAATTCGTTCCAAGAAGGCCAGGTAACTCTTTCTGCCAGCTCTCTATAACTATCCTTTATGTAATTACCAATCTTGTTCATTTGTATATTGTTGATAAATTGAAAAGTTGAAAAGCAAATAAGTAAATCAATATCATCTTCATTACCTGTAAACTTTCAACCCAACAAAAAGCACGGGCACAAGGACTCGAACCCTGATCAACGGTTTTGGAGACCGCTATTCTACCATTGAACTATGCCCGTATAAAAGCCTCGCCAAACCTCTTAAAAAAGGAAGCCACAGCGGCTAATAATTTTAATGAACTTTAAAAATTACAAAGTACCCAAGCTTACTGCCTAAGGTACTTTGCAATAATATTTGAAGCCTTTCCTAACTCTTCAGCATGGCGAAGAATCTGGGCGCTTTTCTTATTTTAAGATTTCAGTAACCTGACCAGCACCTACTGTACGGCCACCTTCACGAATCGCAAATTTCAAACCTTTTTCCATCGCAATAGGAGTGATTAATTTCACAGTGATAGATGTATTATCACCAGGCATAATCATTTCTGTTCCTTCTGCTAAAGTACACTCACCAGTTACGTCAGTTGTACGGAAATAGAATTGAGGACGATATTTGTTGAAGAAAGGAGTATGACGTCCACCTTCGTCTTTGCTCAATACGTAAACTTCGGCTTTGAATTCAGTATGAGGGGTGATAGAACCAGGTTTACAGATTACCATACCACGACGGATTTGAGTTTTCTCAATACCACGTAATAAAAGACCTGCATTATCTCCAGCTTCACCTTCATCCAATATTTTGCGGAACATTTCCACACCTGTAACAGTAGAAGTCAATGCTTTTTCCATCAATCCAATTATTTCTACACCTTCACCTGTTTTAACTTTACCTCTTTCAATACGGCCAGTTGCTACAGTACCACGACCAGTAATAGAGAAAACATCTTCTACTGACATCAAGAACGGAAGATCAATTAGACGAGGAGGAAGTGGAATCCAGCTATCAACTGCATCCATCAATTCAGTAATCGCACCAACCCACTCATCATCACCTGCTAAAGCACCAGTTGCAGATCCTTTAATGATTGGAGTGTTATCACCATCAAATCCACGCTTAGACAATTCATCACGAACTTCCATTTCTACTAAATCTAAAAGTTCAGGATCATCTACTAAGTCCACTTTATTCAAGAAAACCACCATTTTAGGCACGCCCACCTGAGCAGCCAAAAGGATGTGCTCTTTGGTTTGAGGCATAGGGCCGTCAGTAGCTGCTACCACCAAGATAGCACCATCCATCTGAGCAGCACCAGTAATCATATTTTTTACGTAGTCAGCGTGACCAGGGCAATCCACGTGCGCATAGTGACGACTATCTGTTTGGTATTCTACGTGTGCGGTATTAATAGTAATACCTCTTTCTTTTTCTTCAGGAGCACCGTCGATATCATCATACTTCTTCGCTGTTGCTAAACCTTTCTTTGCAAGAATTTCAGTAATAGCCGCAGTCAAAGTAGTTTTACCATGGTCAACGTGACCAATAGTACCAATGTTTACGTGGGGTTTCTCCCTCTTAAAGGTCTCTTTTGACATTGTTATCGATTTTTAAAGTTGTTTTTAATTTTTATTTTTTGTGCCCAGCTTCCGTGCTACTATGAAGCACTGTTGCGTCGCACTCTTGTACTCTGGTGCATCTATAAACAAGTTTAAAGTCTAAAAGTTTACTAGGTATTGACTCCTGTAAACCTATCAACATATATAAACTTTTACCCCTACACTCAAAAGCCGTTGATGAGAATTGAACTCACGACTTTCCCGATTACAATCGGGATGCTCTGTCCCAAAAATCAACCAATACTCTTGAGCCGTTGATGAGAATTGAACTCACGACCTCTTCCTTACCAAGGAAGTGCTCTACCACTGAGCTACAACGGCAAATGTCAGTTGACAGTAAACCGTTGTAAGTTGACAGTTCATTTCCTCAACTCTGTCATCTGTCACCTCATTTCTGTCATCTACAAAGAGCGGGAGACCGGGCTCGAACCGGCCACCTGAAGCTTGGAAGGCTACCGCTCTACCAAATGAGCTACTCCCGCTTAAAATAATTATTAATTATTCATTCATAATTAATAATTCAAAGAACTGTGGGCAGTGAAGGATTCGAACCTCCGTACTCCGAAGAGAACAGATTTACAGTCTGTCGCCTTTAACCACTCGGCCAACTACCCATTTTATTTACAATTGAAAAATAAAAAGAACTGAGCCGAAGAAGGGAGTCGAACCCGCGACCTGCTGATTACAAATCAGCTGCTCTACCAACTGAGCTACTTCGGCTTATTTAAAAAAGAACTTTCCATCATTTTTAAAGCGTCTAAGTATTTGTTTTACTTATTGTAATCCCCTGCTCTAAAAATTTGGAAGGCAAAAGTAAGGGAAAAATTCATTGTCAAAAAACTCCTGCCAATATTTTTTTTAAAAAAATTCCAAAATTGATAAAATAAAATTTTTTCATACGACACATTTCAATTCCTCACACCCTTATATCTGCTTTTATTCTAAAATCATATATAATATTTCAGTTGCCTCTAGTCGAAAACATTGGCCCCCCACCCTATCATCTAGGAGTTTGCGAACATACAATACCTATTCATCGAAAAATATATCTAAATCAATTTTCTGATAGGCACTTGCTGCCTAAACCTCCAAGACAATGGTGAAAGGAGTATTCCCACTTTATTTAATTGGATAATATCTGCCTTACTTTAGCAAGACCAAATGAAAAGTAGTCTGTTTAATGCAATAAAAAAGCCTCACAAAACTGCGAGGCTGTAAAGAATTTGTTCGATTAAGCAATCAATTTTTCTTTTCGTCTTTTTACCTGATTTACCAGAGAATCAAATGCACCGTCGAAAGACTCTTCAAAGGACTTACTCGTGCTTTTAACAAAAAAGCTGTGTCGAGGTACATCCACTTTAATTTCTACTATCTTGTCCTTAATGTTGTGAACTACATTGTCCAACTTTAAAAACACATCTGCCCCAATAATGCGGTCATGAAAGGTATTCAGTTTCTCCATTTTTCGATTTACAAAGTCAATCAGTTTTTGATCCGCATCGAAATTAACCGTTTGAATGTTTACATTCATAGTTGATATATTTAAAAGTGAATAAATTAATCTATAATAACTTGTCAAAGAACAAATACTCTTGTTGATAATAAAGTTAATGAAAAGAAATACTCACTACAAAAAAATATTGCTAAATATTTGTCATAAAATTCAGGCTTTTGGATGCGCTTTTTTATACACTTCTTTTAGCTTTTCCATGGTAGTATGGGTATATATCTGAGTGGCAGCTAAACTTGAATGGCCTAATAATTCTTTTATTGCATTTAGCTCAGCGCCATTGTTTGCCAGATGGGTGGCAAAACTATGTCGTAACACGTGCGGGCTCTTTTTTTCCAGAGTCGGAATGTTGGCGAGTTGTGCTTTTACCAGCAAGTAGGCATATTTGGGATATAGTTTTTTCCCTGTTTCGGTGATCAATAGTTCTTCAACCGGTTTTTCAAATTCCTTTCTTTTTTGGTCGATATATTGTTGAATTTCCGCTAATATTTCAGCATTCAGGGGAATAATTCTTTCCTTATTTCCTTTGCCTAATACCTTTACCTGCTTTCTGGCAAAGTCCACCTGCTGTTCTTTTAGGTTTATGAGTTCACTCAAACGCATACCCGTTGCGTAAAACAATGCAATCAGTAAGAATGCATTTAGAGATTTCCAATCACAGGTGGCGGTTTGCAAAGAGTTCGACAAACTGTTTAGGTCTTTCTCATGTACAAATACCGGTAAGCGCTTACCAACTTTTAATGTAACAATTTTGACAGTGGGATTTGAATCAATATTTCCTAGTTTCAAATGGTATTTAAAAAATGATTTGAGTGAGGAGACCTTCCGATTGATACTTTTGGAAGTCAGTTGTTGTTCTTTTAAACTTGCCAGCCAGGTTCTAATATGCTGATATTTAATTTCTTTAATATCAAGTTCTCCAAAAAGACCAAGAAGGAATATACGAAATTCCTGCACATCACCTTCATAGGCGATGACTGTATTTGCCGAAAATCGCTTTTCATGCTTGAGAAACGTAATAAAGTGAGCTATATAATCAACCGAATTTTGATGCATAAAAAAAGTCCCACCTTAGGTGGGACTGCAATTTATTTAAAATATTAAATATTGATATTAAAGTTCTATTTTACCGCTAGCAATTTGCTGCTTGTAGATAGCCTTCAATACTTCTCCACGACGTTTTATGGATGGTTTTGTAAAGTGTTGACGTTCGCGAAGCCCAAGTAGAGTTTTTGATTTTTCAAATTTCTTCTTGTACTTCTTAAGTGCTTTGTCAATGTTTTCGCAGTCCTTTGAATCAATAATTAACATGTATATACCTCCTTTGGCAATTTTTTAAGGCTGCAAAGATAGAAGAATATATAAAACGAACAAATATTTTGGTAAGAAAGTTTTTTGGTGTGAATTTCGCCACATGTTTACTGGCATTATAGAATCCACCGGAACGGTGAAAGATATTTCAAAAAATGGATCGGGGAAGCGCTTTGTTTTTGAAAGTCCAATTTCCCCGGCTTTAAAAATAGATCAAAGTGTGAGTCACAATGGAGTTTGTCTTACTGTGGAAAATGTAGATGGAAATTTGCATACGGTTACAGCTATAGAAGAAACACTAAAGAAAACCAATTTAGGTAGCTTGAAAACAGGCGAAACAGTGAATCTGGAACGATGCATGAGGATGAATGGCCGTCTGGATGGACATATAGTGCAGGGACATGTGGATGATACGGCGGAATGTGTTGCCATACTAGATAGAGATGGTAGTCGGGAGCTTCAGTTTTCGTTCGATCCAAAATTTGCAGCCTTAGTTATCGAAAAAGGCTCGGTGTGTATAAATGGCATCAGCCTCACAGCCTTCGAAGTACAGCATCACCACTTTAAGGTGGCTATTATTCCCTACACTTTACATCATACAAATATCCAATACTTACAGGTAGGCGATACTGTAAATATTGAGTTTGATGTAATTGGAAAATATATTTTGAGAATGAAAGAAGTGCAATAACACTAAATCGGATATCAATTCCTTTTTCAAAACACAGTTATGGACTATTTTTTGTTGGGCTGAAAAGATATCATCTATTTCTTTTTGACGACTTTGAGCCCATCGAAGATTTCCATTTTTTTATGGCTTTCCCATTAATCAAAAAACCCATACTCAGTCCAAGGTTTCTATGGGTGAAGGAGGAGGAGACCCCTGAAATGCCTACCTCATATTCATTCTTTACAAACCCGTGATAATAATTCAGGTCGTGATTCAAAAGTAACCCATCTGCCACTCGAACCGATAGGCCCAGTGAGGCTATGGCTCCTGCATCCACTTTAGAATTGATTAGCTTCCGGGTTTTTCTGCCAGAAATAAAATTGTGATCGGTTTCTACAAAGGATTTTCCGCCTACTAAAAACCCTACTGAACCTCCAAGCCCCAATCGACCACGCAATCTGCTTTTCGGAGCCCCAAATGTGATATTCGTAAATACTGGTACCCGAATATAATTCATTCGTTGTTCCAGCCTAGTATCAGGACTTACCCCATCCAACTTAAAACCCACCCCTTCGGTACTAAAAAATGTACCCAAACCAAAGGACACAAATGGATTGAAATGATACACCGCATTTCGTCCCACCTGAAAAGATGGGTGAAAGGCATATTTCATGTTGCTACTATTTTTAGGTCGATTGCCTACTGTCCAACTATGGCCAACATAAACCTTATCCCCAATGGACCAACTTTGTGCATTAACAGAAAATGCAATACTTAATAGTCCGATTAAAAGCAATACATTTTTATTCATCGCTATTGTTGATTTAGAGTTTACACATAACTATCAAAATCGTGCCAAATATACATTTATGTGTAGGATCTGCCTGTGGAACAGCGTTTTAATACAGTCTGGTGGAAAAACCCATTCCTATGCCAATATTCCTATTGGTTATATACGGACTTTCTCCACCTACGTAATGCTTTTTGGGCGAAAGTCCCTGGTTGTATCCAACAAATCCGAAAATATTACTACCATTACTGAGTTGATGCTTCACCCCTAAATGACCAAAAAGTCCCAAATCAATCTCATTATCTACAGAAGTGTTTGAGACATATTCCTTGTCCTGATATACATTCCTCGATTCGCCACCAGCAAAAAAGCCCCAAACCATTCCCATATCTGCAAAAGGTGAAGTTTTTTTCTTAATAAACTGATATCGTGCAAAAACAGGAACCTTGGTGTAAAGCGCTCTTTCTTTAGTTGTTGAGTTGTTGAATTTGTACATGGTTGTTCCCCCTTCGCCACTAAAGGCAAACCCAATACCCAGGCCAATCCCTTTTTCCCAAATCTTAATCATATTGACTCCCCCTTTATAGTACAAGTGAAATTTTTGGACAGACCTTTCATTACTATACCAACTATGCCCACTCATCACCTGAGCTTCGGCATACCACCCTTTTGAAACCTGGGCATTTGCATTTATGACCATAAAGACCAGAAAACCTAAAAATAATACTCTCATCACAGTTGTTTCTTTTTTTAGACGTTGGGCGATAACAAATTGCAACAAAGGTCCATAAGATAATATGGCTTCCTGTTTGCCTGTGCTTTGCTACATTTCTTTTGAAAAATCAAACTAGTTTTTTGGCCAAGAGGTACACCCACAAAATATTTCATTCATCCTCTGTATATTTTATGAATGAAAAATTTCTTGTAGGTTTGCTCCCTTTAAAAGAATTTTTACAGTTTATGATTACAATAAGTTTTCCTGATGGAGCCAAAAAAGAATTTGAAGCTGGCGTAACAGCGTTGGATATTGCGAAGTCAATTTCTGAAGGCTTGGCACGCAAAGTAATTGCGGCTAAAGTAAATGGGGAAGTGTGGGATGCCACTCGTCCAATTGGAAATGATGCGGATTTAGTATTACTGACCTGGAACGATACAGATGGGAAAAAAACATTCTGGCATTCTTCTGCTCATCTCATGGCAGAAGCTGTGGAAGCGGCTTTCCCCGGTGTAAAATTTTGGGTTGGCCCGGCACTTGATTCAGGAGGTTTTTATTACGATATGGATTTAGGCGATCGCAAACTATCAGAGGAAGACTTAGTGACCCTTGAAAAGAAAATGAATGAGCTGGCAAAAACCAACAGCCCTTACATTAGAAAAGAAATGCCTAAAGCCGAAGCGATTCAATATTTTACTGAAAAAGGAGATGAGTATAAAATTGATTTGCTAAACAACCTGAATGACGGTGAAATCACTTTTTATTCTCAGGGAAACTTTACAGATCTGTGTCGTGGACCACATATCCCCAATACCGGCATTATCAAAGCGGTGAAACTTACTAATATTGCCGGTGCCTATTGGAAAGGGGATGAAAAAAACAAGATGCTTACCAGAGTATATGGCATTAGTTTTCCAAATCAAAAGGAACTTGACGAGCATCTGGCCATGCTAGAAGAAGCTAAGAAACGCGACCACCGTAAGCTGGGTAAAGAATTGAGCATTTTCACCATGAATGATATGGTGGGTCAGGGGCTTCCACTGTGGCTGCCGAATGGAACCATTATCATAGAAGAGCTGGAAAAACTTGCAAAAGAAACCGAACAGGATGCCGGATATAAACGTGTAGTCACACCGCACATAGCAAAAGAAAGCATGTATTTAACCAGCGGACACCTTCCCTATTATGCAGATAGTATGTACCCTGCTATGGAACTGGACGGAGAGAAGTATTATCTGAGAGCTATGAACTGTCCGCACCACCATAAGGTCTTTGATGCTGAACCCAAAAGCTATCGCGATATGCCTTACCGGATAGCAGAATATGGCACTTGTTATCGTTACGAACAAAGTGGCGAGCTATTTGGTTTGATGCGAGTGCGTTGTTTGCACATGAATGATGCTCATATTTATTGTACCAAAGAACAGTTTGCCCAGGAGTTTAAATCGGTCAATGATATGTATTTGAAATATTTCAAAATTTTTGGTATCGAAAAATATGTCATGCGTCTTTCCCTTCACGATCCTGAAAAACTGGGTCAGAAATATGTGAACGAACCTGAGCTTTGGAAAGAAACCGAAGAACTAGTAAGAAATGTGTTGATAGAAACCGGAGTGCCATTTGTGGAGGTAAAAGGTGAAGGTGCTTTCTACGGACCAAAAATTGACGTTCAAATATGGAGTACTATTGGACGTGAGTTTACACTGGCCACCAATCAGGTGGATTTTGCACAACCTCGTAGTTTTAAGTTAAGTTTCACCAATCAAAATAATGAACCAGAAGTGCCCCTTATCATACACCGGGCACCTTTGGGCACACACGAAAGATTTATCGGCTTCTTATTGGAGCATTATGCCGGAAAGTTCCCGGTATGGCTGGCTCCGATGCAGGCCAAACTTCTGCCCATCAGCGATAAATTTCTACCGTATGCGAAGGAAGTGGAACAAAAATTGAAACGTGCTGGAATAAGAGCTGAAGTGGATGATCGAAACGAAAAAATTGGCAAAAAAATTCGTGATACCGAATTGCTGAAAGTACCTTATATGTTGGTGGTGGGTGAAAAAGAAATGAACGATCAGTCAGTAGCCATACGTCGTCATGGCAAAGGCGATCAGGGATCTAAAAACGTGGATGATTTCATCACTGGAGTTTTGGATGAAATTAATGAACGCAGGGATCATGTGGACTAGCGTTCAAGTTTTTTACTACGGTATAAAAAAAATTTAACAAACAATTCCTGCATTTGACCTTTTTTAGTTGTTTTCAAAAAAAAGAAGGTCATGCAGGAATTTTAATATTATTCTGAACAATCACTATTATACCGTTGCTTTCAACTGAGCCACCAGCATTTCTAATTCTTTGACACGCTTTTCCAGTTCGGGCAATTTTCTGTTTATAGCCTGACTTCTAAGTGCAAGTGTGTAGTCGTAGGCAGGTGAACCAGTAACTGCTTTGCCAGGTTCTATATCTTTACTTACACCACTTTGGGCATTTATTTTGGCTCCATCCCCAATATGCAAATGGCCTACTACGCCTGCTTGCCCTCCAACCATAACTCCTTTTCCTATTTTAGTGCTACCACTAATACCTGCCTGTGCTGCTACCACGGAACTACAACCAATTTCTACATTGTGAGCAATCTGTATTAGGTTATCCAACTTAGCTCCCTTTCTAATAATGGTGGAGCCGATGGTTGCCCTATCAATCGTACTATTGGCTCCTATTTCCACATAATCTTCCACTACCACATTTCCAATTTGTGGCACTTTTGAAAAGGTTCCATCTGCCTGTGGTGCAAAACCAAAACCATCACTTCCAATAACAGTACCGGCGTGAATGATTACATTATTGCCAATAACACAATCGGCCATAACCTTTACTCCAGCATGAATTACGGTGTTATTGCCCACTTGTACATTATCCGCTAAAAAAACACCAGGGAAAATTTTTGTATTGTCACCCACTTTTACTTTTTCTCCCAAGTAGGCAAATGCACCAATGAAAACATTTTCGCCATAAGCAGCAGTTGGAGAAATAAAATTGGGTTGCTGAATTCCGTTCAGTTGCTGTTGTTTCATTGTCTGGTAATGACTTAACAAAGTAGCAAAGGCCGAATAAGCATCTTTTACCCGAATTAAGGTAGCCTGAACAGGCGACTTTAGTTCCAAAGATTCATTAATAATAATAACAGAAGCCTGAGTATTGTACAAATATTCCTCATATTTTGGGTTAGCCAGAAAACTCAACTGACCTGGGCCCGCTTCTTCTATTTTCCCAAAATTATTTACAGTGGCATCTGGGTTCCCCTCCACTTTTCCGTTTATCAAAAGCGCAATTTGCGAGGCAGGAAAAATCATCGTATAATTTTTTTTGTTGTTAAGCTTGAATACTTTGACTTAAAATTTCAATTCATTCTGTTATTATTGTAATTCTCTTAAAAAGCAAAAATAATATTTTTTAACAGGCTCGCTCACCTTCACATCAATCAATGGGTGATCCACCTGCGAAATATCTCTTAAAGTACCGTCTTTATACAAAATATTGATGCTTTCATTATTGAAATCATATAAACTATTACTGGCTACACCGCTAAACGCCAGATAGGATGCTGCTGCCATGTCAAGCCCATGTCGATTAGCCAACTCTTTTGTTTTTTGGGGTTGAAGGCCGGCATCAAAAGGTTCTGCCTGAAGTTTGATGTGCATGATTCGCCTTTGAACAATGGCATTGCACAGGATAGATAATATTTTATCTTCATGACAACACCAGTTCTTTAAGGTTGCCATTACATCATTATCGTCCATATTGCAAAATTCGTCCAGGGCAATTTTATCTTGAAGTAGATTTGTATTCCTGTGAAGGAAGAAATCAAAAGCACGGGTAGCCCCCTTTACTTCCACTCCTTTTTCTGCCAACTCCTTAGCCCTTCTGATAATCATTATCAGCATTTTTTCGGCAGCTACAACTGTTTTATGCAGATACACCTGCCAGTACATCAATCTTCGGCTTAGCAAAAATTTTTCAGTGGAATAAATCGCTTTTTCCTCCACTACCAGATTACCGTCATGCACGGCAAGCATTTTAATAATTCTATCATAGCCAATTACACCCTCTGCCACACCGGTAAAAAAACTATCCCTGTTGAGATAGTCCATTCGGTCCACATCCAATTGCCCGGACACTAACTGATGCAGAAACCGCTTGGGATGTTTGTCCCTGAAAATTTCGATAGCCGTGTTCAATTGCCCGGGAAATTCTTTGTTTAACTGCTCCATAATCAACAAAGAAATTTCTTCGTGATGTGTCTCCCTAATCAATTCCTGCTCCAGTGCATGGGAAAATGGCCCATGCCCTACATCGTGCAAAAGAATGGCCAGCCTTGCTCCAAGCATTTCTTCCTCTGTTATCACTACGCCTTTTCCTCTTAGTTCATTTAATGCAATGCCCATTAAATGATAAGCTCCAAGAGAATGGAGCAACCTGCTGTGTACCGCCCCAGGATAAACCAAATAAGCAAAAGCCATTTGATGAATATTTCGCAACCTTTGGTAATAGGGATGCGAAATCACTTTTAGGATTAATGGATGATCAATGGTAATGAAACCATATACCGGATCATTTATTATTTTACGAGCTAAGGACATATTTCTAAAGTGTACAAAAATACATTAACTGCAACTTTCAAAAACTAAGGTCAGGAGTAAAGGTGTAAAATTATATTTAGATTTTTGAAATCATCGTTTTGATTTAAATAATGCGCAAGCAAACTTTGATACTTTAACAATAATTATTCTAGGCTTCATTCCCTTCTGAAAGAAACTGCATACCGCTTTGGAGCAAGCCCGTATTTATTTTTAAACTCCTTGCTAAAATGCTTTTATCAGTAAACCCTACGGCATAGCAAACTTTATAAACGGTCATTGTATTTTGTTGAAGCATTTCGGAAGCTTTCTGCCATTTGATTGATTTTATAAAATCATTTACCGACATGTTGGCCACTGCCTTCAGCTTTTTGTACAACACAGGTACACTCATTGCTGGTTTATGCGCAAGCACGGAAACATTAAATTCAGGATCATCAAGATGCGCTTGAATTATCTGAAAAATGTTTTTCAAAAACTCGTTATCAAAGGGATTGGTTTAGCCAGCATTTTGGATGTTGACTTCCGGTGTAGTCAGCAATCTTCCATCCTCAATAATATGGTTAATACTGTCTATAATTCTTTCTTTAGTGGCTAAAAGATTGCGCACATTCAGTTCTAAAATTTTTCGGTTAAAAGGTTTGGTAAGATAAAATTCGGCACCCATTCCCAAACCTTCTATATGTTCCTGCTGGGCCGATCTGGTAGTGAAAAGAATAACCGGAATATGACAGGTGCGGATACATAAATGACCAAAAAAACAGGGATTATATCACTTGTCATTTTTTTTATAAGCAACTGCCGAAAGAATTGATACGGTCATAGACCAAATTACAAATTGGTATATGGGAGATGGCTGGTATAGCGATGGCGACAAATTTTATGGTTCTCAATCAATTTCCCATATTTTGCACATCGAAAATATCAGGACTCTTCAATTCTTTATCTTTGTCGGCACATGGTAAAATACACGCAAAATACTTTAGATAAGTTGGAGGCCATTCCAGAGCAGTGTGGTTATATATTAAGATATGAACGGGGAACTTTTCAAAGTGGCTATTGCATTTTGGATCATAAAAAAGTAGTGGTACTAAACAAGTTTTTGCAATTGGAAGGCCGCATCAATGCTTTGGTTGAAATGATTCCGCTACTAAAAATTGAAGTGGAAAAATTAGAGGAACCCCAAAAAAAACTGTTTGCTGAAATCTGTGAAAACCAAGCTTCCGAATCCTGAAAGTAATTTTTAATACTTAATACTTAATTTTTAATTTCTACTTGTCCTATCCGCCCATACAAATTACATTTTTAGGTACTGGAACCAGTTCGGGCGTGCCCATGATTGCCTGTAACTGTGAGGTGTGCCTTTCCCAAAACCCAAAGGACAAAAGGCTTCGATCCAGTATTCTGGTTCAATCCTCCACCACCAATATTGTCATCGATACTGGACCCGATTTTAGACAACAAATGCTACAGGCCAATCTAAACAAATTGGATGCCATTGTGCTTACCCATGCCCACAAGGATCATATTGCAGGTTTAGACGATGTAAGAGCTTTTAATTTTTTTCAAAAAAAACCAATGGATGTTTATGCATCTGTTGAAACTCAGAACAGATTGCACAATGAATTTGATTACGCTTTTGCTGACAGTAAATATGCCGGTGTGCCATCTATCAATTTGCACCACATAGATGAGGATATTTTTACTATTGGAGATATTGAAATACGCCCAATAAAAGTTTGGCACATGTACATGCCAGTATTGGGTTTTAGGATGGGCCATTTTACCTACATCACCGATGCTAACCGAATAGATGAAGTTTCTAAAAATAAAATTCGCGGCTCAAAAATTTTAGCCATCAATGCCCTGCGCCGGCAAAAACATGTGTCCCATTTCACCCTTGACGAAGCTGTGGCTTTGGCCAATGAACTAGAAATTCCGGAAGTGTATTTTATCCATGTATCCCACCAAATGGGGCTGCATGATACCGTAAACTGTGAACTGCCATACAACAGAAACCTTGCTTTTGATGGCATGAAGCTTGAAATTTCATAGTCCCTCATTTTGTAGTGCTACACCAAACCTGGTTCAACTAATCTTTATAGAACTTGTTTTATAATTGAATAATTGTTTATAGATTTACTACTCATTATTTCGACTGTACCCGAAGACTGAAGATAAATACCAGTCTTTTTTTAATCAATATTCAAAAGGAAAATACAATGATAAAGTCTATCAGCTTTTTTTTAGGTTTATTTATTTCTGGAATTCTTTATGGCCAATCTTTTACTGGAAAATGGAAAGGAGATTTGGACGTGCAAACAATTAAATTGCTACTAATATTTGATATCAGTCAGGAAGGGAATAACTACAAAGCATTTTTACTAAGCCCGATGCAGAGTAAGAAATCCTTACCAGCAGATTCTGTAAATATTACAAACAACCAAATTTCGCTTTTCTTTAAAGCCATTAACGGAAGTTATATAGGCAACTATGCAGGCGATAGTATTTCTGGAATTTTTTCTCAAAATGGGATGAACCTGCCGCTTCGGCTTCAAAGAACCAGCGACTCAGAACCAGTGATGAATCGGCCACAAAACCCAAAACCACCTTTCCAGTATGATATAGAAGAAGTGAGTTTTAAAAATAATCAACAGGGAAATTCATTAGCCGGAACACTTACCACGCCTAAGCATTTAAAAAATTTTCCAGTGGTGGTAATGATTACCGGAAGTGGCACACAGGACAGGGACGAAACCCTGTTGGGTCATAAACCATTTTGGGTAATTGCCGATTATTTTGCCAACAATGGTATTGGTGCACTTAGAATTGACGACCGTGGTGCAGGCGAATCGGAAAAAGGTAAGGACGATCCTACCAGCGCCGATTTTGCCACGGACATTAATACTGCAGTAGGTTTTCTTAAAAGCAAAGGATATGAAAATATAGGTTTGGTAGGACATAGTGAGGGTGGAATGATCGGTCAAATTGTAGCCTCGGAAAATAAAGATGTGAAATTTTTTGTTTCAATGGCAGGACCTGGTATTCCCTGCGCTGAATTGATGGGCTTACAGGTAGAAGCCATTATGAAAACTGCGGGTGTAGAAGCTTCCAAACGGGAAAAGGACAAAACCGAAGCCCTTTCATTGTACAATTTTATAAAAAATTATAAGGGTAATAACCTAACGACAGATCTGAAAGCGAAATATTATTCTATGACTTCGGAAGAGGAGTTGAAAAAAATATCTAATAAAGACAGCCTTGACAAAGTGCTGAATGCACAAGTGGAAACCCTAAGCTCCAACTGGTTTTTGTATTTCTTAAAATATGATCCGGCCCAATTTGTACGTAAAATAAAAATACCGGTTTTGGCCATTAACGGCAGCATGGACACACAGGTTACGCCTAAAGAAAATTTGGAAGGCTGGAGAACGCTGTTAAAAAAATCGGGCACCAAAAACTATGAGGTAAAGGAATTGGAAGGACTAAACCATTTGTTTCAACACAGTAAAACCGGAAACCCATCCGAGTACGGCGGCATCGAAGAAACCTTTGCCCCAGAGGCATTGGAGATAATGAAAAACTGGATTTTGAAAATCAAGAAGTAATCATGCAATACACCATTAGTTATGACCGATTGACCAAAATAGTTACCCCATTGGCACTACTGGCACAGGTGGCAGCCATCATAGTTTTTGTTTATTTATCTTTTGAAAACAAAGTCGGCATCGCTATGCCACTGATGCTCATTTTTTTTATTGCGGTGCTCTTTTTTTCCATTGCTTTTGCGCCAAAATCCTACCAAATGATAGATGGTCAATTATACATTAACCGAATGATGATGCCTCCTTTAAAAATCAATATCCAATCCATTGTTCAGGTGGAAGCTATCCCAAAAGAAAAGTTAAAGAGCAGCATACGTACATTTGGCTCTGGAGCTTTTTTGGGATATTATGGAAAGTTTGCCAACAAAACCTATGGCGGAATGACCTGGTATGCCACCGACCTTAGCAGGGCTGTGTTGATAAGAATGGACAATAACAAGAAGTATATAGTTACGCCAGATGAGAGGGAATCGTTTGTGCAAAGCCTACATAGAGGCATGAAAAAAGCGGCATAGCCGCTTTTATTTTTCTATAAGTTTAAATTTTTTACTGCGCCTCTGGCGTATCCTGGGATTTTTTTTGTCCCACGGCATCTTTTACATTTTGTGGTACTTTTTCCCAAAGATTTTTACCTGTTTCAGAAACTTTATCCTTTACAGTTTGCTTTTGCTCAGGAGTCATTTTGTATTTCCAATAGGCCCAGGCTGCTAAGCCCAATGCAATTAAACCGGTTCCTTTTTTCATTTTATTATTTTTTTAAGTATTTAAATCCAATGATCGAAAACTGTGCCAGTAGGATGGTTTATGGTACACTATCGGTTGCCTCCATGCAATTTTGACAGTTATTATTGTATTGCTTTACTCACCAGCTGACCAATCTGGTCAATAGAAACCCTTTCCTGCTGCATACTGTCTCTATGTCTAATGGTAACGGTTCCGTCCTCTTTGGTTTGGTGGTCAATGGTTACACAAAAAGGAACCCCAATGGCATCCATTCTTCTGTATCTTTTACCAATGGCATCTTTCTCTTCATAAAAACATTTGAACTCCCCCCTAAATTTTGCCATTACCTCCTGGGCTATCTCTGGCAAACCATCTTTTTTCAACAATGGGAAAACGGCCAGTTTGATAGGCGCAAGCTTTGCAGGAAATTTCAACACCACCCTGCTGTCTTCTTTTCCTTCCACGCTCAAGTCTTCTTCGGTGTAAGCGGCACACATCATGGAAAGAAACATCCTATCCAAACCAATAGAGGTTTCTACAACATACGGAATATAGTTGCCATAAGGCTTTCCGGTTTCGGGATTGATGTCATTGTCGAAGTACTGCATTTTCTTTTTGCTGTACTCCTGGTGGTTGCGAAGGTCAAAATCGGTACGGCTATGAATGCCTTCCAGCTCCTTGAAGCCCATCGGGAAATTGAACTCAATATCGCAAGCCGCATCGGCGTAGTGTGCCAGTTTCACGTGGTCGTGAAAACGATATTCGGTTTCAGGTACTCCTAGTTCCAAATGCCATTGCAAACGTTTTTGTTTCCAATGCTCATACCATTCTTTTTGCGAGCCAGGGCGAATGAAGAACTGCATTTCCATTTGCTCAAACTCGCGCATACGAAAAACAAATTGTCGGGCTACTATTTCATTACGAAAAGCTTTTCCAATTTGTGCTATTCCAAAGGGAATTTTCATTCTTCCGGTTTTTTGCACGTTCAGGAAGTTTACAAAAATACCCTGTGCAGTTTCGGGACGCAGATACACCTTATTGTCTGCATCTTCCGACGATACAGTAGAACCAAATTCTGTCGAAAACATCAAATTAAATTGCCTGATATCAGTCCAGTTGGCCGTGCCACTGATGGGGCATTTTATTTTATTATCCTCAATTATTTTTTTTAAGCCCGGCAGGTCGCTGGCAGCATCTGCTTTTTCCATGAGGCTGATGATTTCGGTGGCTTCCGCTTCTTTGCCATCGGCTTTTAGCTGGTCGGTATAGGATTCTATCAAATGATCTACGCGGTAGCGTTTTTTACTATCCTTATTATCAATCATGGGGTCGTTAAACCCATCCACGTGTCCACTGGCTTTCCAGGTGGTGGGGTGCATAAAGATGGCAGCATCTATCCCCACAATGTTATCCTGCATCTGGGTCATGCTTTTCCACCAGTACGCTTTAATATTATTCTTTAATTCTACTCCCCATTGTCCATAGTCATACACGGCCTGCAAGCCATCATATATTTCGCTGCTGGGGAAAATGAATCCGTATTCTTTACAGTGCGCAATTATCGCCTGAAATTTATTAGTATCTGTTGCCATAAGGCTGCAAAAGTAATGGAGAATTGATAATTGAAAATTGAAAATTGAAAATGAATTCCAAATCTCAAATTCCTAATCTCAAATTAATTCCTGTTTTTGTGATACCGAATCATTTGACCAAAATCCATTTTGTTTGATAGTCCGAAAATGGACTGCGCTATCCGTTTGATTCGGGTGTTATCTGTTTTGGCATCGTCTATCCACTTGCTAAAGTAGTTTTGATGTGAGGGGGCGAGGGTTTGAAAAAAATCTAAGGCTGGAGGATCGTCCGCTAGGCAGGACAAAAATTCTTTGTTTACCAAATAGGCTTTTGTATCTTCCTGAAGGTTTACCTGCACCATTGCTCCATGACGCTTTCCAATACTTTTTCGCATGGCTGCATTGATGGCCATGATAAAGTGGCCACCACCCATGGGTACCAAGGCTACTTGTGCAATGGGATGTGCGTCCAACATTCCTTTCACTCTGAAGGACTTTTTGTGGCCGGGTTTTAGTTCCTGTGCCTGATCTGCCAGTATTTCGATGTATGTCCAGCCTGTCTTTTCGCCATTGGTCTCAAACTTTTTTAGTTGTGCGGTGAAAGATATAGAGGCCGGTTTCATTTTTATTTGTTTTGCTGGCAGATCATTTTTTTGGAAATATTCATTTTAGAAAAAGCAACTTGCTCTGTTTCATTTATAGAACATCATGGTTGTTTTTGTTCATTATTGTCCAACAAAGGACACAAACTCTTTGTATTGATGAGATGCCATAAGCACCACAATTGAACTGAGCGTAGCAATACCGCTGATTTATGTTCTGCCGCTGGCACCATCATAAAACTTAATTGGTTTCTATTTTTCCAAATAGCTGAACGGGTTTTATTCGGATGCCGAAATTGTACGGGGTGATATCAAGCCCTCTTTTGTACATACTTTTAAAGGCATAGGAACCATACAAACGAAGTACTCCCAAATTTAGTTCGCCTATGTAGGAGAGCTTCCAGGGGCGCAGGTCAAAATCGCCGCGTGAGCGTATTTTTCCTTCGTCGGAATTGATGACTTTGTTTCTGGCAGAGTACAAATAGCCTACGCTGACACCTGCACTGAGTTCAAAAGCATATACCCGATTGGGTGCTATATTGACGTTGAACATGGCGGGTATGGTGAAATAATCGGTAGCCAGTTTGTTCTTGATGTAGGTTCGTCCGGCAGTATTATCCAGTTGAATGACGGCTGCATTCTGGTTGGGAGCTGTTTGTGCGGTATATCGAATGGGTTGCTTGTATCTGTAATTATTGAGCTCTAGGCCGATACCATACTGAAAATTCACATAGTGATTTACGATGTTCAACTGCTGCATCACTAACCACAGATTGACATTTCTTGACTTGATGGGATTTATTTTCATCCAGGATTCATTAGACCCGGGCGCATACCCATTGGCTGGTGTTCCTGATCCGTACACGGTATTGTCCACATAGTTGGCAAAACCTATATCGAGTACTAAAAATTCGGTGGATATATTTCGGGGATTTTTTTTACTATTTAATTTTTTTAGAAACCCTTTTTTCTCATTGTTTTCGGGAGGTGGTGCATTCTCTCGTATGATGACAACACCTCCAATTTCAAGGGTATCGGGCTTGGGTTGGTCTTGTGAAAAACCTTTCACCACCAAAAACACAAACAGAAAAAGCAGAAAAATCTTATATGGCATAGTGAGGTAAATATACAGGAAGCCTTTATTATTTCATCAGCCATTTTGCAAATTGGTCGTTAAAAAAAAGTGTTTTCCTGATGAAAATAAGAATAGTCTGGGTTCGATCTAAAATCTTAGCCCAACAGTATAAGGAGTCATATTCAACCCCGACTTGTACATGCTTTTGTTGGCTATAGAACCATAGAGACTGATATATCCTAGGTTGATTTCTGCCACATAGGAAATTTTCCATGGCTGAAGGCCAAAATTATCTTTCAGCTTTTCTTTCCCTTCGTCCGATGTGATGGTTTTGTTGCGGGCACTATACAGATACCCAGCACTTAGACCTCCACTAAAGCCCCATTCAGCTTTTTTTCGACCACTAATTTTCATGCGCTTTTTTGTTTCGCTGGCCACATAATCTACACTGGCTACACGAGGTCTTGGACTGAAGTCGAAATTGAGCATTAGCGGAAAGGTGACATAATCGGCTGCCAACTTATTCTTTTTGTAGGTGCGATTGGGCGTATTATCCCAACTCACATAAGGTGCATTTTCGGCATATCGGATCGGGTTCTTGTACCGGTAATTATTCAACTCTAGTCCCAGGGCATATTTCAGATTGACTACATGACTGATCAGGTTTAGCTTTTGACTGACGATCCAGAGGTTTATATTCAGCGATTTTCCGTTTTTGAGATCGAACCAATCTGCTGTGCTTCCGGGTGCATAGGCGTTGGCTTCGGCCGACCCGTATTGTGTTTTATCATCGAAATTGGCAATACCAAAATCCAGACCATCAAACCAACTGGTTTGGATATTTCGCCGTTTGGAAGTTTTTCTCCACTGCTGGCCCTGGCTATCCACGATCAACGTATCACTGCTTCCTGAGGTAATCACTTTTACGGTCACTTCGGTTGTATCTTTTTGGCCATTGGCCACCATTGCGGATAAAAGCAATACAGGTAATAAGATTTTGATTTTCATCTGATGGATTTTATTTTGAAAAATTATTTTGAAAAGTTTATTGCAAAACCCGCCACCGTTATCTCTTCATCACCATTGGAAATGACATCCATCATACGGTTTTTGATATTTTCTCCCAAGTTCTTTAAGATTACACTTCGCTTTCTGGCTGACTGCCTCTTATTGTTGATGGTTTCCAGACTGTTGGATACAGTCAATATTCCAGGTTTTGTTCCGATATTTTTTTCGCTTAGGACGGCAATTGCCCGACCTGCATCTTTTTCTACACTATTTATGGATGGACTTTCTACAGATATATTGATGGCCGGATCCATAGTACTATTTTCAATAACCCGATTCTCCCGCACTATTTCTTGATTGGCCATATTTGTGGTCGAATGAATTGTAGACTTTGGGGTTGCCATTTGATTTTTTTTATTGTGAGACTGAGGCAGACTATTTTCTATTTGCTTATCAGATGCAGGCAGGACACTACTGTTTCCTTCGGTAATTTTTTTCTGTTCTGTTTCTAAGGCAAGCGAATAAGCTTTGTTCTGGCTATCGGAATCTGATGGTATTTCCGGTGTATCAGAATTTTGAAAATCTTCGGAAACTCGCGATCTATCTTCAACTGCAATTTCAGAACTCGTTCTATCCGCTTCAGATTCCTTGCCAAATGGAATGGGAACAAATCGAAAAATCAGGACACCCACCAAGATAGCTGCTGCCCACCTAATCCAGATTGGAAACAACACCGTTCTTTTAGTAACTCTAAACAATCTATTCTTGTTTTCAAAGACAATTGTTGAATCCGATGTGCAATAAGTATTCTTTAGTTCTTCAAATGCAGGATGATGTGTGATGGACCATTTGGTTGCTGCGTCCAGATCTTGCTGGCTTAACTCATTATCCAGAAATGATATGATGGTTTCCTCGCTGACCTTGTAAAGTGCTTTTTTATTTTCAAATTCAATTTGGGAATCTGCACTAGTAACTGTCATCTGCAATGCTTCCAGCTCATCTTTCAAAAAAGGGTGCTTTGCGATAAACTCAAAGACTGTCTTTTTTTCGGCTGGATCTAATTCTCCATCGGCAAAAAGCAGAAACCATTCTTCGTAATTTTCAGTATTTATTTGCTTTATTGGTTTCATAACACATTATCTACTTTTACCAAATATTCTCTTAATTGTAAGCGGGCACGATGCAGATACACTTTCACCTGACTTTCGTTCAGCCCGGTGATACGGCCTATTTCTTCATAGTTGTATCCTTCATAATCTTTTAATAATACTAATGATTTTTTGGTATCATCCAAGCGCTCCAAAGCCTCATCCAATGCCGATCTTAAACCAGATTTTTGCTCCGTAGATCTTTGGTCAAATTTTTCAGGAGTATCTACAAAGGATATTCTTTTGTTTTTTCTGATCCAGTCAATCATTTTTCTGTAGGCGATGGTAAACAGAAACGATTTGACAGTTTCGTTTTTTACGTTGGATCGTTGTTCCCAGAGCACTTCAAAGGCAGACTGAACTACATCTTCTGCATCTTCTTTTAATCTAAGATTTTTTAAAACAAAACGGTAAACACCATCTGCATATTCGCGCACGCAATTGTTATATTCCCGTTCTGTCATAAATAGTCTTAGTTTCTTAAGCTTGTTTAATAATAGTAATACGGGGCTAAAGAAATTAAGTTACAAGGTATATAAAATATTATTTACCGAAGTACCATGTGCCTGTCAGCATCCAGGCGAATCAGTATGAAAAGTAAGATGGAAAAAGTTAATAGAGAAGTGCCTCCATAACTAATCAATGGCAATGGGATACCGATTACTGGCATTAGACCAATGGCCATACCAATGTTTATGGTGATGTGAAAAAAGAAAACAGAAGCAACCCCATAGGCATAACATCGGCTGAATGCACTGCGCTGTCTTTCAGCTACTGTTACAATTCGGAAAAGTAGCAACAGGTAAATACTGATGACTAAAAAACTACCTACAAACCCGAACCCCTCTCCTATGGCATCAAAAATAAAATCGGTTCTTTGCTCGGGTACAAATCCATAGCGTGTTTGTGTTCCACTCAGCAATCCTTTGCCCAAGATGCCTCCACTGCCTACCGCAATTTTCGATTGTTTTACGTTGTAGTCCGCAGTGTTTTTTTGTTTGCCGGTTTTGGCATCCAACACTTTCTTGCCTTTTATATACTCCTCTGGAATATCTTTCCCAATGGTACTGTAGATACGTTCTACCTGGTGTTTTTCAAAAACATGGGTGAAAAGAAATGGAACACCAAAACGCTGAATACCTACGCAGAGTAACCAAACCAGAATTATCTTACCCAAAAATCCTTTATCCCGCTTAATCTTTCGAATAGAAAAGAAAACTACCAGGCCAGCCAGAATGGTAAGAATAATGGCTAGTAAATTTTTGTCTAATAATAGTGTGGCCACCACCAGCGTGGCAGCAGCAAACCCAACCGTAATAAATATGGACGGAAGCCCTTCTCTATACATCACCAAGAAAAAAGCAAAGAATACCAAAGCCAAGCCGGTTTCTTTTTGTAAAATAGTTAACGCAGCAGGTATCAGTGTGATGGCAGCGGCAATTAATTGTGATTTAGGTTTAGAGAAATCCATCTCTGGTAAAGAAAGATATTTTGCCAGTGCTAGTGCCACACTTATTTTACAAAACTCTGCCGGCTGAAACTGAAACCCACCAATGCGAATAATAGATTCGGTTCCTTTTACTGCTGAGTGAAAAGGGAAAACCAGTACTAACAAAAATATGCCGGCTATGTACCAAAGATTGGCAGTGGCAGGAAAAAACTTACTATCTGTGAGTAAAATAAATAGCCCAAGTACCATCGCTATAATGGCAAAATAAAACTGCTTGCTGTAATCCGTTTTATAGTTAAAAAAACTTTGAAGCACCGGATCACCATCTTTATAGGTAACGGCAAAAATGGCCATCAACCCTATAGCCACTAAAATCAGATATAAAGTAATCAGAGTGCCGTCCACCCCTTTGGATATTTTTACCTCTTGCCCCATTACGCCGGTAGAATTATTTTGAAAAATTTATAGTATCTGTTGTTGGTAAGGATAGCCGTCAACACCTCTGCATTCCTTTTGTTATTTTTATTTGTTGGATGCCTCTGCTCTGCATCTTCGGCTGTTTGAGAACTATTAGTTGCCAATTTCAGGTCTTCAGTTTCTTTTTTTATGATCTGATTTTTTCGAAGAAAGGGCTTCAACCTTGAACTGTCTTTATACAATTTCAACCAATCTACTGCACGTAGCGAGTCGGTATAGTATTGCCACCTGGGTATATAGGCTGGTAAAATATTAGCCTTCGAAATTCGTTCCAGATCTGCTTTGCTCTTATTGGTAAGAGAATCCAACAGAAACTGTTCCATCAGAATTCGGGCAATGGGACCCGCCCAGGTTGCTCCATATCCGGCATTCTCCACTGCTACTGCAATACAAATTTTTGGATTGTCTTTGGGGGCAAAACACACAAACATGGAATTATCTTTTAATGTCCATTTTTTTCCTGCCACATAAATTGCGTTTTGGGCCGTTCCTGTTTTAGCACATACATCTATACCGGGAATCATAGCTACTCTGGCTGTACCATGTGTAACCACATCGTGCATCCCATTTATTACTGCCCTATATGCTGTATCAGAAATATGGGTAAGTACATTGTGTCTGGTCCTATACCGATTCATAATGGCGGTATCGGCAATCGTTTCGTTTTCTATGCTATCTACAAAATGAGGTGTATAGAAATATCCTTTGTTGGCAATGATACACATGGAATTGGCTAATTGCAAAGGAGTGGCTGTCATCTTATCCTGCCCGATACCCAAGGTAAGGTTGGTACAGGAACTCCAGGAGCCTCGGTATTCTTTATCATAATCCTGTACAGTGGGGATATTGGCATCATCCTCACTTGGAAGATCCACCCCTAGTTTTACACCCAGTCCAAAATCGTGCATGTAATCGGCCCATTTCTCAAAACCTTTTCTGGTGTTTCCAATACTTTTATTATCTACCGCCTTACGATAAATATCCACAAAATAAGAGTTACAGGAATTGGCAATGGCTAGTCTAAGGTTGGCGGCATGCCCACCACCGGAATGGGTACACCCCACTCTTCGGCCACAAGCATAATACCCACCACCACAAGGATATCCAAAGGATGGCGTAATGATTCCCTCATCCAGGGCCACTAGCGCGCCCAATGGTTTAAAAGTAGATCCCGGAGGATACTGCCCCTTGATGGCTCTATTCAACAATGGTGCTTTCACATCCAAAGCCATTTTGGAATAGTTGGCACTCATAGCAGATCCTGTCAAATCATTTGGGTTAAACAAGGGGCCTGAAGCCATAGCCAGAATACCTCCTGTTCTTGGATCCAATGCCACTACCGCACCCATTTTATTATTGATCAGCTTTTCGGCAAGAATTTGCAAATCCACGTCCACAAAGGTTTTCAACCCTCTTCCAGCAATAGCTGTTGTATCAAACTCACCGTTTTCGTATTGCCCTACCAATCGGTTCTTATTATCTTTAATATGGTATTCCACTCCTCTTTGTCCCATCAGGATTCTTTCATAGGAGTACTCCAAACCATTCTTTCCTCTGTAATCCCCCATTCGGTAAAAGCCACCAGAGCGTTCAATATCTTTGGGTGAAGCTTCTCCAATATATCCCAAAAAATTGGCTCCAACATTAAAGGGATAGGTTCGTACTGGGCGTGCTTGTAGATTAAATCCGGAAAACCGCCAGCTGTTTTCTTCAAATCTTGCTTGTAACTCGGGAGTAAGCAGCGATACAAAAACCGTGGGACGCACTCGAGAATTCTTTACGATGGCCTCTACTATTTTGAGTTTGAAAGTAGCTGTATCCATCTCCATCAAGCGGCAAAAAGCCATTGTATCCATACCTTTAATCTCTGCTGGTGTCACCATCAGATCGAACATGATAGTATTATTCAAAATCGTTCTACCCTTTCTATCAAAGATGATTCCTCTTTCAGGATAAACTATCTTTTGAAAGACTGCATTGTCCAATGCCAATTGATGATACTTGCTACCAAATATTTGTAGATTGACCAGTTGTGCAATGATGATCACAAATACAGAAAGAAATATTGCCCGAATGAAATAACTTCTAGATTGATTGAATACGGACATAAAATAAAACCGGGGGAAATTTAAAGATTAAACGTAAGATATTTGTAAAGGTATTTGACCTGCAAATTACTTTTTACAATTTTATATAAAAAAAATATTTTATTGTTAAACCGTGTTGCTACGGAATTTCAATTTGCGTGGGAAAATCAACTCAGCAATACCAATCATCACCATACTTATGGCAGTGGTAATAATCACTTTCATCAAAAACTCGATAAAAGACCCAAAGGACAACCATTCTAAAAAGAGTAGGTAGCTATTATGGAAAAAGGATAAGATTAAGGCATACAACAGATAAGCACTCCAACCCATTGCTTTGGATGAAGGTTCTTTATAACTAAACTCTGTGGCATCTTTGGGTGCAAACAAATTGATAACAAATGGCCTCAGATAGGCTATCAACACACAAGCCGCAGCATGCAGTCCCGGGGTAACGGAGTAATAATCAATCGACAAACCCAAAAACAATCCTAAGATAATGACCCAACCTCTTTTGGTAAAAAAAGGAAGCCATAGAATATAAAGAAAATAGATATAGGGCGATATGAACTGATGAAGCCGGGGCATTTTATCCAGCACATATACCTGTAGGAATACAAACAATACAAAACGGATGATATTTCTTACAAGGTCGCTCATTTAGCCTTTGGTTTTTTATCTATCATTTCATGTGTTTGTTTGTCTAGCAGTTTCAGATCAGGCATTTCCAGATTCTCTACCACAAAAACTTGTTGCAAATTGGTAAGATTAGCGGTCGGCTTTATTTTCAAGATTAAGAAGTTACTAGCCTTGTCTCTCAATACAGTAACCACGGTTCCAACCATTTGGCCTGGTGGGTAACTAAGCGAGTATCTGCCGGTAACAATGGTATCGCCTTTTCTAACTGAATCAGTTTTGGGAATATTATTAACCGTAAGTTCGTATGGAGATTTGCCATCCCAACTCATCAAGCCGGCACTTCCTGTTCGTTTAAGCTGTACATTCTGTTTGTTCATCACATTCAACAGACTCATCACTTCGCTAAAATTTTTTCCGGTATTCACCACCTTTCCAACCAAGCCTCCATTAGAACTAAACACCCCCATATCATCTCCAACTCCCTCATTACTTCCTTTGTTAATCTGAACATAGTTTTTATCACTAATAACAGAACTATATAGCACCTGAGCACTACGCCAAACAAATTGTCTTTTGGAAAAGGTACTATCCAATTTCAGACTATCCGTTTTTATTATTACGCCGGTATCGATCTTTACAAAATTGTGACTGAGTAGGTTTAGCAGGGAATCATTAAGACGGTGGATGCGTCTATTTTCCTCCTGCATGACAAAAAAGTCCTCTAAGGAATTATATTTTTTATTAAAAAAGGCTGTAACAGCACCAGCGGTGCCCAATCCTTTAGCCCTATGCGATCTGTTGTAAGTGAAAAGAAGGTACAGACAAATGATCTGCACAATAATGAACAATAAAAAAACTGAAAATCGCCTGATGAATAAAAAAATATTTAGCACCGATTTATTTTCTATTGATTATTGGAAATTGTCTATTGGATATTGTCCAATGATTATTGTCTATTGAATATTGTCCAATGAATATTGTCTATTGAATATTGTCCAATGAATATTCGTCCGCAAAACCTACTCAATAAGCAAGAGTTATCCAAAGGCCATCATAAAAGTTAATGAATTAAAAATCCGTTCCTTATTTCTGAAAACCAATGATTATCTCATTACAAATGGATATCGGTCGTAATTGTGCAAAGCAATGCCTGTTCCTCTTACAACACTTTTCAATGGATCATCGGCTATGTGCACGGGCAGTTTAATTTTTTGACTCAATCTCTTATCCAGACCTCTTAGCAAAGCTCCTCCTCCTGTAAGATACAGACCACGGCGGTAGATATCACTTGCCAATTCCGGAGGTGTTTGTTCTAGGGCTTTTAGGATTGCTTCTTCAATTTTAAAAATGCTTTTATCCAATGCTTCTGCTACTTCCTGATAGCTCACCATGATTTGTTTGGGGATACCTGTTACCAGATCACGTCCGTTCACAGGAATATCATCTGGTGGATTATCCAGATCTTTCATAGCAGCCCCTATCTGAATTTTGATTTGTTCAGCAGTACGCTCACCAATCAAAAGGCTATGGTATCTTCTTAGCGCTTCCATGATATCCGCAGTAAATTCGTCTCCGGCAATCCGGATACTTTGATCACAAACAATACCCGCAAGCGCTATTACTGTAATACCTGTGGTTCCACCTCCGATATCAATAATCATGTTTCCGATCGGCTCTTCCACATCTATTCCAATACCCAAAGCAGCAGCCATCGGCTCATGTATCAGATAAACCTCCTTAGCACCCGCTTGCTCGGCACTATCCCTAACCGCACGTTTTTCTACTTCCGTTATGGAAGATGGAATACATATCATCATTCTCCAGCTTGGTGGAAAAAGCGGTTTCTTAGGGTAAACCAATTTTATTAGTTCCCTAATCATTAATTCCGCTGCATTAAAGTCAGCAATTACGCCGTCCTTCAATGGCCTAACAGTTCTAATGCTTTCATGCGTTTTCTCGTGCATCATCAGGGCGCGTTTGCCCACAGCCAGCACTTCTTTAGGATTGTTTCTGTTCAGAGCTACTATACTTGGCTCATTTACAGCAACTTCGTCATTATGTATAATAAGGGTATTTGCAGTACCCAAATCCATTGCTATTTCCTGAGTAAACCAGTTAAAGATTCCCATTCTGTATATATATTCAAAATTGTGTTCGCAAAGGTGGAGTTATTTACCGAAAGTAACAAAGCAAAAGCACAAATAGAGATATTTTTTTGGGGTGATTATTTATTAACAGAGTTTTAAAGAAGCTTTATGTCCTACTATCTCAATTTACTCATAGTTCAATTTCGAATTGGATAGTAAAACCCAAAAATTCCAGACGATCTTCGTCCCTATTTCAAAGCTATTTAGCCCTATGTAATATTCTCCAATCTAAAATTTTTACCTTATGGCTTTAAAAGGGCTAATTCTTTTTTTGAGGTGCTATGCGAAGTAACCAGCCACCCTGTATAGAAAAAAGTCACGGTCTTTTATACCAAAATTACCAGCCAGAAACCGTTGTATTTTTGAGTTCATGTTTTCGGCTTT
>Ga0209063_1000070_pt1 | contig 126822 bp, 116 predicted proteins | sample KloWWTmeKNB19Kit_FD_187177 | JGI IMG/M metagenome (GOLD analysis project Ga0209063, IMG submission 187177) | Active sludge microbial communities from Klosterneuburg, Austria, studying microevolution and ecology of nitrifiers - Klosterneuburg... | ecosystem: Engineered > WWTP > Aerobic digester... | reverse complement strand
AGCCGAGCCTTACATACGCCGTCGTGCCATACGCCACCTGGAAAAAGGCCGTGTGGTAATTTTTGGCGCAGGCACTGGCAACCCTTATTTTACTACCGATACAGCAGGCTCTTTAAGAGCTATAGAAATTAAAGCCAATATAATTTTAAAAGGTACCCGGGTAGATGGTATTTACTCTGCCGACCCGGAAAAAGACCTCAAAGCCAAACGGTTTCAAAAAATAAGTTTTGAAGAATGCATCAGCAAAAACCTAAAGGTGATGGACATGACGGCCTTTACCCTTTGTATGGAAAACAAACTGCCTATAGTAGTATTTGATATGAATAAACCGGGTAACCTAATGAGCGTGGTTACCGGTGAAAAAGTTGGCACATTAGTGAGCTGACCAGTGTAAAACTATTTTAAAAAAACCTTTAAACAAAAAAAGGGAATTACCTCCGGCATATCTGCAAATTTCTAAAAGTGGTTGATAAACTTGTTCATTTATGCTCACAGAAAGGCAAATACAAATCTTAAAGTCGGAAAACGAATACCTGCTCATACAAATTGAAGATCTGAACCAGGCCATTGCCCAAAAAGAGCAGGAGCTGGAAACATTGAGGCAAACGGCAAAACAAGCTGCAGAGCTGCAAAGCCGTATAGATATTAACCTTCTGGAGTTTGAACAAATGCAGCGCAGCATTGGCCAGCGCCAGCAAAAAGCTGCCGGAGATAGTATAATGATTGAAGAGTTGGAAAAAGAACTGCTGGATACCATGAAAACCCTGCAAAAATACTCGTCATTAGCCGATGAAAATGAAAGCCTTAAAGCCAGTTTACAGGGCAGCGAAGAAGAGCTGGATATGGCTTCGGGCCTGTATAAAAAAGTAACCGACCTTAAAAAGGAAATATCCCTGCTCAAAAGCGAAATTGAAATTAAAGGCCTCGAAATAGAAAACCTTAAAGAAGATATTAAGGAGCTAAAAATAGATAAACCCAGGAACGGAGAATAACAACGCAACCGGAATGTTAAAATATGGGCTACGGTAAAAAAGTTTCTTTTTCTATTTCTTACTTTTCAAAACTTATCTTTTAATTTTATAGGGCAAACTAAAATCTTTAAATTATGGCAAAGTCTTCAAAAAAGGCTGCAAAAAAACCAGCCCCCAAACCTGCTAAGAAAAAAGCAGTAAAGAAAGCGGCTAAAAAAAACACTGCAAAAAAAATTATTAAGAAAAAAGCAGCACCCAAAAAAGCACCCAAAAAAGCAGCAAAAAAAGCTGTGGCAAAAAAAACCCAAAAAAAAGTTGCTAAGAAAAAAAGCAACACAAAAAGGCAGGTAAAAAAAGCAGCTAAGAAAGTGGTTAAAGAGGTTGCTCCAAAAAAAGCAGCCAGAAAGCCAGCTAAGAAAAAAGCAGCACCTAAAAAAGTAGCCAAAAAAGCTATGGCAAAAAAAGCCAATAAAAATGTTGCACCCAAAAAATTAGGAAAAAAACATTTGCCCAAAAAGCCTGTTGCTCCATCGTTTATTGAAGAAGCAGTAGTAATTACTCCTGTATTGGTAGAAGTAACAGAAATAGTGCAGGTAAGCAGCAATGAGGATAGCGGAAGTTTTGGAGGCGAACAAACCAGCTTATTTTCAGAAGACTAATTGCTGAATATACAACACAACAAATAAAATTGCCGGGGCAAATGCTTCCGGCAATATTTATATAAATAAATCGGGGTAAAGGGCAGATCCGGGTTTTACGGCATACTTATCCAATTGGGTAATGCCTTCTGCTTTTAAAACTTCTTCGTCTAAAAAAGTTTTACCCGTACATTCATTTGCGGGTTTTAACAAAATGTAAAAGGCTGCTTCTGCTACAATTTCGGGGGTACGGCTCATATTTATTAATTCATCGCCGCCTAAAAGATTTTTTACGGCAGCTGTTGCAATAGTGGTTTGCGGCCATAAAGTATTTGCGGCAATATTAAATTTTCTAAACTCTTCTGAAAAACCCAGCGTAATCATGGTCATATTATACTTGCTGATGGTGTAAGCAATATGGTTGGCAAACCATTTTAAGTTCATATTTAACGGTGGACTTAAAGTAAGGATATGGGCATTGCTGCTTTTTTTTAAATAAGGCATACATGCTTTTGTTACAAAAAAAGTACCTCTTGCATTTACGCTTTGCATCAAGTCAAAGCGCTTGGGTTCCGTTTGTTCTGTAGGCGTAAGCGATATGGCCGAGGCATTATTGATTACGATATCAATTCCTCCAAAAGCAGCAATGGCTTTTTCTACAGAAATTTCAATTTGGCTTTCATCTCTAATATCACACTGTACAGCCAGGGCTTTGCCACCTGCATCTTCAATTTCTTTTGCTGCAGAAAATATAGTGCCACCGAGTTTTGGGTTTTCTGTGGTGGATTTTGCCGCCACTACAATATTGGCGCCTTCTTTTGCCAGGCGCAGCGCAATAGCTTTACCAATACCACGGGAAGCGCCGGAAATAAAAACAGTTTTATTTTGAAATAACATGCAGTAGTTTTTTGCTAAGTTAAAGAATGGATGCGAATGAACGGCGGAATTATTAATGTGAAATTTTTTATTGGTTGTTTGATTAAAAACAATAAAAATATTTATCCTTTATAAAGTTCAATGGTTAATAATGTATCACGGGTAATAAACATCAATGCGCCTCCAGCCAATTTTCACCAGCGCCTATTTCCGCATTGGCAGGCACATCGTTGGGCAAGGCCATTGCCGTTTGCATACAGTGGAGAATTACGGGTTTTACCGCTTCCAGTTCCGATTTCAATACATCAAAAACCAGTTCATCATGCACCTGCAACAGCATTTTAGATTGAAATTTATTTTTTTTAAATGCATCATCAATTTTTATCATAGCCATTTTTATCATATCGGCTGCCGTGCCTTGTATTGGGCTGTTAATGGCATTTCTTTCGGCAAAGCCACGTACGGTAAAGTTGGCGCTGTTAATATCTTTCAGCCATCGCTTGCGGCCCATTAAAGTTTGTACATACCCGTTTTCTTTGGCAAAATTAATGCTGCCATCCATGTATTTTTGAATGCTGCTGAATTGCTTTTTATAAGTGTCAATTATTTCTTTGGCCTCTGAACGGGAAACCCCAATATTTTCTGCAAGCCCAAAAGCGCTTTGGCCGTAAATAATACCAAAGTTAACACTCTTGGCTTTATAGCGCATTTCTTTGGTAACGGCTTCTGGTTTTACGTTAAAAACTTTTGCTGCGGTGGCGGTATGTATATCTATACCTTCTTTAAATGCCTGGCACATATTTTTATCGCCACTTATTGCGGCAACAATGCGTAGTTCTATTTGTGAGTAATCTGCCGAAACTAAAACGTATTGATCGTTTCTGGGTATAAATGCTTTGCGAATTTCCCTTCCCCTTTCGGTGCGTATGGGAATATTTTGCAAATTTGGATTGTTGCTTGCCAGCCTCCCGGTAACAGCTACGGCTTGAGCATAACTGGTATGCACACGGCCACTTTTGGGGTTAATAAGTTGCGGTAATGCATCTACATAAGTGGATTTTAATTTACTGAGTTCACGAAAAGCAAGAATATCATCGCAAATTTTATGCTCATGCGAAAGTTTCAATAATATATCTTCGCCTGTTGCATATTGGCCTGTTTTTGTTTTTTTGGCTTTGGAGTCCAGTTGAAGTTTTTCAAAAAGCACTTCGCCCAATTGCTTGGGTGAGGCAAGGTTAAATCTTACGCCTGCCTGTTTATATACCGATTCTTCTGCTTTTTGGGCATCGGTTTCCAATTCTTTTGAATAATGGTTTAAAAAGGCTTCATCAATGCGAATGCCTTCAAACTCCATATTGGTAAGCACTTTTACCAAGGGGTTATCTACTTTGTAAAAAACATTTTCAACGCCGTATTGTTTTAGTTTTGGGACAAATACATTTTTAAGCTGCAGGGTGATGTCTGCATCTTCAACGGCATATTCTTTAATTTTTTCTAATTCCACATCTTTCATATTGCCCTGGTTTTTCCCTTTTTTACCAATGAGTTCTTCAATGGGTATAGGTTCATAACCGAGATATTTTGCGCTCAGCCAATCCATACTTCTTTTGCCATCGGGTTCTATTACATAATGCGCCAGCATGGTGTCAAATATTTCACCTTTTAATACAATGCCATACCATTTTAGCATCAACATATCGTATTTAATATTTTGGCCTATCCATAATTTTTTTTCATCGTCAAACAATGGCTTTAAAGTTTGGAAAATTTTATTTACGGCGGTATCATCATCGGGGCAGGGAACATACCAACCTTCTGTGGCTGTAATGCTAAAGCTTAGGCCCACCAGCTTTGCCTGGTTAGGGTCAATACCTGTGGTTTCGCTATCGAAACAAATTTCTTTGCAATTTATAACAGCATCAAGCACTTCTTTTGCTGTAGCAACGGTATAATTATGCTTTATGTTAGTAATATTTTTTCCGGCAAAATAAGTTTCATCACCTGTTTCTGCCGAAACCGAAATTATTTCATTTACTGCCGGAAGTATTGTTTCAACAGCGTTGCCAAACAAATCCAATTGAGCTGTTTCAGGAATATTGGGTACTGCTGTAGGTTTTATTTCTTCCCCCAATACCCGCTTTGCCATGGTTTTAAATTCAAGCTGTTCAAAAACCTCCAGTAATGTTTCCTTGTTTTTTTCTTTAATCTCAAATTGCCCTTCATCAAAATCTATAGGTACATTTAATAAAATTGTAGCCAGCTTTTTACTTATAATGGCATCTTCTTTACCGTTTTTTATTTTTTCGCCAACGGCGCCTTTAATATTAGCGGCATTATCTAACACATTTTCCAGTGTGTGAAATTCTTTGAGCAATTTAGCAGCTGTTTTTTCTCCAATACCTTTTATGCCGGGTATATTATCTACCGCATCACCCATTAAGCCTAGTATATCTATTACCTGGCCTACATTTTCAATATCCCATTTTTCACATACTTCCTTTGGGCCCAATATTTCAAAACTTCCGCCCTGGTAGCCAGGTTTATAAATTTTAATTTTTTCACTTACCAGTTGGCCATAATCTTTATCTGGTGTAACCATATACACTTCGTATCCTTTTTTTTCGGCCTTTTTGGCTAAAGCGCCAATTACATCATCGGCCTCATAACCATCAATTGCAATTACGGGAATATTAAACCCGCTGATTATTTTTTGAATATCGGGAACAGCCTCCCTGATGTCTTCGGGGGTTTCCTGCCGGTTGGCTTTATAATCGGCAAAATCGGTATGCCTTTCTGTAGCTGCTGCCGTATCAAAACACACAGCAATATGTGTAGGTTTTTGGTTGTTTAAAAGATCGAGTAAGGTATTGGTGAAACCAAATTGGGCATTGGTGTTTCGCCCTTTACTGGTAATGCGTGGGCTGCGGATTAATGCATAATATGCCCTGAAAATTAGGGCATACGCATCCAGTAAGAATAATTTTTTTTGCATGCATTAAAAGTATAACAAAACGGCATTTGCTCAACGATTAAAAGTTGTGCACAGTAATCCACATTTGTTTGGACGTTTGTGGAAAACTTATTTCAAAAATTAACTTTATGCTCAGCTTTAATATTTTGTGAAACCTAATATCTACGCTATTTTCGGGCAATTCCATATGTTTTGAAAAACTGTTATTTCTACTACATAAACTTACATGTAGAAACGACACATTAGCATTTCAAAAAAGTTGACATTTGCCATCGGTTTTTCATACAACTTTTAGTGTGTAAGACAGAGTGTAAAAGCATCGAGATCCAGGTACTTTAACGAAAAAAATCGTTCCATCAACCACATTTTAACTTGATTGTTTATTGCTTTGGCACGCTATAAGCAAGGAGGGAATTTTTGTATTTGTTTGAAATTTTTATAGTTAAACCCCAATCCAAAGAAATTATTCATGAAAAAAGTGTTCAGGCTTTCTGCTATTGTTTTTGTTTTATTTCACCTGTCGTTAAGAGTACAATCGCAGCAGAGTTTAATTAATGTAACCGGCTGGAATGCATATGTTCATTTGCCATCTTCCTATGCCAGTAACCCAACCAAGAATTATCCCACCATTATATTTTTTCCCGGCCTTGGAGAAGTGGGTACCAATGCAAATGCCGTAATATCAAACGGCCCGGGTGCATATATTGCCATGGGTTGGAACGGGAATGTAAACGTTGATGGCAATACGGTTGAGTTTATTGTAATTAGCCTTCAAACAGCTCAGTCCTATCCTGTAGAATCTACAATGAACGATAAGCTCCAAATTTTAAAAGGGCTTTATAGAATAGATTCCAATAAACTTTATCTCACCGGGCTTTCTCATGGAGGATGGTGCTCCTCTACTTTTGTAAGCGGAGATAATTATGGTGGGCCTTATACTTTCGCTTCGCAAATTGCTGCGGTAGTAACGGTGGAAGGGGTGCAGCCTGCGGATAACCAGCCTTATCCCAACATGATGGATAATTTTGCATGGAGCGGTGGCAGGTACCTGGGCTTTGAACAGGTAAATGATTTTAGGGATACAAGAACCGTTGTTGACCGAATGAACCTAACTGTACCCAATTCTGCCATTTACGTTAAAACAAATTTTGGCGGCGGCGGCCATTGCTGCTGGTCTTATTTCTATGGTGGGCAGGGAAGGCAGCCGGAAAACTTTACCCTTGATGGGATTTCTCAAAATATTTATCAGTGGATGGCGAGGCAAACAAAGGGAGCAACTCCACCGGCTGGCAACCAAGCACCTATTGCCAATGCCGGAAATGATATTACCCTACAACTTCCAGCCAATAGTACAACTTTAGTAGGAAGCGGAACTGATAACGACGGAAACATTGCTTCTTATTTATGGACAAAAATTTCCGGCCCTGCTGCAGGAACAATCACCAATCCCGCCTCTGCAACTACTACACTTACAGGTTTGGTGCAGGGAACCTACCAGCTTCAACTTAAAGTAACCGATAATATTGGCGCTGTATCTACCGATAATATGACGGTAACCGTACTTGCCGCCAATCAACCACCTGTTGCCCTTGCAGGAAACGATCAAACCCTTCAGTTGCCTGCAAACAGCACAACTTTAGTGGGAAGCGGAACTGATACCGATGGGACCATTGCTTCTTATTTATGGACAAAAATTTCCGGCCCTGCTGCAGGAACAATCACCAGTCCAGCTTATGCAACTACTACAATTACAGGGTTGGCGCAGGGAGTTTATCAATACCAATTAAAAGTAACTGATAATAAAGGGGCAACAGCTACAGATAATATTACCGTTACGGTAAATGCTGCCAACCAGGTTCCGGCGGCCAATGCAGGTAATGATATTTCCATTCAGTTACCGGTAAACAATATAACATTAGCCGGCAGCGGCTCAGATGCAGATGGAACAGTAGCATCATATTTATGGGCAAAAGTATCCGGGCCGGCAGCAGGCACAATTATCAGCCCAGGCTCTGCTATAACAACTGTTACCGGCTTATCTCAGGGAAATTACCAGTTTCAGTTAAAAGTAACCGATAATAATGGGGCAACTGCAACAGACAATATTATTGTAATTGTAAAAGCCGCTAATCAACCACCTTTGGCTGATGCAGGCAATAATATTATAATTACTTTACCAACAAACAATGTAGTTGTTTATGGGGTTGGTACCGATTTAGATGGAAGCGTAGCGTCTTATTTATGGACAAAAATATCTGGTCCATCAGGAGGAAATATTACCAGCCCAGGCTCCGGCACAACATCTATTACCGGCCTCACACAGGGAACTTACCAATACCAACTTAAAGTAACCGATAACCAGGGCGCATCAGCAACCGATGTAATGATTTTACAGGTAAATGGAACAATTTCCGCCAATCAGCCACCCGTAGCTATTGCCGGAAATGACATGACTGTTACTTTACCCACAAACCAGGTAAATGTTAACGGTTCCTCTTCTTATGACGCAGATGGATTTATTACTGCTTACAACTGGATAATGATTAGCGGGCCTGCCCAGGCGCAAATAACCAATGAATGGCTTGCACAAACTACTATTAGTTTTCCTGTTGTTGGCGTATATCTTATTCGCCTTGATGTTGGTGATAATAGCGGCGCTATTGGAAGAGATACTATTTCCGTAATTGTAAATCAAGCGGCAGCAGAAAGTAACACACCGCCAATAGCATTAGCCGGAAATGATATTATTCTTCAGCTACCGGCCAATACCACATTATTAAATGGAGCTAATTCTTATGATGCAGATGGAATAATTTCTTCTTATACCTGGACGCAGGTTGGGGGCACAGCACAGGGTGTTAACATTACGTCTCCAAGCAATAGTTCAACTTCTGTAAGTTTTACCAATGCAGGTACTTATACATTCCGGCTAAAAGTTACCGACAATACAGGCGTTTTTTCAACAGATGATATTATAGTTACTGTAATAGCCGAACCAACCGCATCGGATAAAATTATTAATGTAAACCTTACCAATGCAGTTTATAATTATAATAACCCGGAATGGAACAACTGGGCAATTTCAGAACAAATTAATTCGGGCAGCTCTGTTTTTAAATACAGCAATGGAACTCAAAGTAACATCAGAGCCACATTAAGTTACTCGGCAAGAATGGTAGATAACGGTTCGAGCTATGCTTCCGGGGCTACAATATGCCCATCGGATGTGCTGCGCTTTAATTCTTTATCTTCCATTAACAGGTATATTTTACTGTATGGCCTGGTGCCCGGCAAAACTTATGATATGAGCTTTTTTGCAAGCCGTGCAATTTTAGGAGGTAAAACAATAATTGTAATTGGAACAAGGAGAGATACTATTGTTACCGATTATAATACTACCGATTATGCTAAGTTTATAAATGTAACCTCAGATGCAAACGGTACTTTAAGGATTGGGCTTACCCAGGTAGGTACATGGCAATATATTGCAGGCTTTTCAATAAAAGAAAATTTATGGGATAGCAAAATTTCTTTGCTGGAAAATAATTTTGTAATTCAACCCAATACAGAAATTTCCAAAACCAGCAAAGGAGAAATTGCAGTGGATGCCGCCGAAAATGGCAATGTGGTTTTCCCTAATCCATTTAAAAACAAGCTTTCAATATTAATAGGCAAAGGCGTAAGCGGCAATTACAAAATTGTACTTAATGCTGCAACGGGAGCCGTTCTGTGGAGCAGGCAAGCCAATAAAACCACAGCAGCCATTACAGAAAATATTAATACGGCTAAATTACCTTCTGGTATTTACTTGTTGCAGGTAATTAATAATGGGGTTACCCAAACCTATAAAGTAATTAAAAATTAAGTTTAAACCAGGCATAAAAAAGAGCAATTTAGTATTGCTCTTTTTTTATGTAAAATAATTTCTTTATAATACTAAAACCTTGTTTCTAAATATTTAGGCAGCATTTCTCTCCAGGTGGGCCAGTCATGCTTCCATTCTGTTCCCCACACATCCAGTTCGTGGTTAATGCCTTTTGAGGCAAGCACACCCGAAAAATCACGGGAAGCCTGCGGATCTTCATAATCGCCGCTGCCAGTAAGAATATGAATATGGTGGCTATTGCGGATATTACTTAAGTACCAGTCGTCGGTAAGGTTGGGTACGTAATGAGCCGGGCTGTTGAAGTACACCTGGTCGTCATAAAAGTCTTTTGAATATTCCGTAAGGTTATAAACGCCACTCATGGCAATAACCCCATTAATAATATCGGGACGTTTTAAAAACAAGTTCATACTGTGCAATGCGCCAAATGATGCACCGCAGGTAATTATTGGTGTTTCATTTGAAGTATTGGTGCGTATGAAGGGAACCACTTCTTCAAAAATATACTGGTTAAACTGATTATGCCTAATGGCCTTATGCGCCCCTTCCATTTCGTTATTTAACCAGCTTTGCTTGTTAACGCTGTTTACAGAAAACACCCTAACTTTTCCTGCATTAATCAAAGGTGCTAATGAATCAATTAATTGAAACCTTTCGTACTCCAGGTAATCTGCTGCTGCTGTAGGAACGAGTAAAAGGGCAAATCCGTAATGGCCGTAACTTACTATGGGCATTTCTTCGCCCAATGCATTGCTGTACCAGCTAAATAATGATCTCGTCATATAAAATTTTTTAAAAATTTGGCCGCAAAGATAAGCTTATTCCAATACGCCTTCTTTAATTTCTGTCCAAAGTTCACGGTAACATTTTGAGGCATAGCTGCTGTTGGCAAATTCCATAATTGGCGCTTTATGCACCCCCATTTTTTCTACATCACTCAAGTAGGGAACATAGTTTTGAAAAAATCTTTTGTCCTTGTAAAGCTCTTCCATTATTTCGTTATGCATGTTCTTGCGCAAATCTACCATGGTAAAAAAGCAGGTTAATTTACCTATATCCAGGTCTTTTTCTTTAAAAAAATCTTTTACCATATTATAAGTTCTGATGCTTAAAGTTGTAGGAATTACAGGCATAAGCACAATATCTGCTGCATTAAAAATGTTTTCGCTTAATGCACTAAAGCCCGGAGGGCAATCAATAAACACAAAATCATACTCACCGTCGAGTTGTTTTAATACCGATTTAATGCGACTTTTGCTGCTCTTCATTTCTTCCAGCATAATATCAAAACTTTTGCTGCTGTTGTCGGCAGGTATTACATCCAGCAATTCAAAATCGCTGCTCATTATTGCCGATTCCAGGTGTGCATCTTTAGTAATCAATTTTTTTATTCCGGGATGTTGTTTGGGTTTTACTTTATAGTAAAATGAGGAAGAACCCTGCGGATCAATATCCCACAATAATGTTTTAAAGCCATCTGCAGCAGCGAGGTAAGAAAAATTTACACAGGATGCTGTTTTTCCTACACCGCCTTTAAGGTTGTATAATGCAATTGTTGTCATAAGCCAATCATTTTAAGAGTTAAGGTAGTTATTTTTTTACTGAATAATAAATGGATTTTTTAATTGCGAAATCAATAAGCAGCATGAATTATACCTTTGTATGCCTGGCTTCTCCTTCCTTAGCTCCCCGAAATGTTTTATTTTTACCCTTCACCGCACTTTATATATGCAACAGGTAGAAAATATTTTTAAGCAGTTCAGCAACAGCCCTATTACGGGTATTGATAAACTACCGCAGGCAGGTAGTGACAGGCAATATTACCGTATTAAAACTGAGGGCAACTGTTATATAGCCACTGTGGGAAAAAATATTAAGGAAAACAAAACCTTTATTTATTTTTCACGGGTATTTACAAAATTAAGGCTCACAACGCCACAGGTGTATGCCGTAAGCGAGGACCAATCAACCTATATTCAACAGGATTTTGGTACGCAAAGCTTGCTGGATGTAGTGGATGCAAAAGGATTAACCGATGAAGTATTTAAACTGTATCAAAAAAGTTTAAAGCAATTGGCAGCATTGCAGGTAAAGGCTCAAAAGGAAGTAGATTTTTCCCGTTGCCTTACCAATAGCGAGTTTGGCAAAGAAGCCATACTGGCCGATTTGCTGTATTTTAAATATTATTTCCTGGATACTTTAGCAAAGCCTTATGACAAGCAAAAACTGCTTAATGACTTTAATAAATTGAGTGATTTTTTAACAGGCTCTGCATATCAAACTTTTATGTTCCGGGATTTCCAGGGACGCAATATTATGATTGGCGCCAGCGATGAAGTAAATTTTATTGATTACCAGGGTGGCATGAAGGGAGCGCCGCAATATGATGCTGCCTCATTGCTATGGCAGGCAAGGGCAAACTTACCCGATGCCTGGAAAGAAAAATTGCTGATTGATTTTATTGGGTATTTTGAAAACGAAACAGGTGAAAAAGTAAATGCAGATTTATTTAAAAAACAATATTATGGTTTTGTGCTTATTCGTTTGTTGCAGGTGTTGGGCGCATACGGCTTCAGGGGATTATTTGAACGCAAAGCACATTTCTTAACCAGCATACCGCTTGCATTAAAAAATTTAAATGAATTTTTAAATAACCACAACCCCGGAATAGAATTACCCGAACTGGATAAACTGTTGCAAATTTGCACCAGCAACGAAATTATAGAGCAATTCACACCTTTTCAGGCAACAGCCGAAACCCCGTTGCTGGTTACCATCAACAGCTTTTCTTATAAAAAAGGCATCCCTTTGGATAGCTCCGAAAATGGCGGCGGATTTGTATTTGATATGCGGGGGATTTTAAACCCCGGCCGCTTTGATGAATATAAAACATTGAACGGCCTGGATAAACCGGTAAAGGATTTTTTGGAACAACAAACACAAATGCCTGTTTTTCTCAATAGCGTTTTTACCCTTATTGATATTTCCGTAACCGATTATATAAAAAGAGGCTTTGCCTCGCTTATAATAAATTTTGGTTGCACCGGCGGGCAGCACAGGAGCGTATATGCTGCTGAAGCGCTGGCAAGGCACTTAAAAAATAAGTTTAAAGTAAAAATGCAGGTAACACATACCAATAAAAAAAACTGGCTCACTAAAATGTAACCATGATCCATAAAGCAATGATTCTCGCTGCAGGTTTAGGCACAAGGCTAAAGCCCTGGACAGATAAGCATCCCAAGGCCTTGGCCCTGGTAAATGGCAAATCTTTGTTGCAGCGTAATATAGAATACCTGCAAGGCTTTGCAATAAATAAGGTAATTATAAATGTGCATCATTTTGCAGAACAAATTATAGATGCGGTAACGGAAAATAATGGCTGGGGCTCATCGGTTAGTTTTAGCGATGAAACCGATGCGGTACTGGAAACTGGGGGCGGTTTAAAAAGAGCTGCACATTATTTTGAAGGCGTTGAACATTTTATTTTAATGAACGCCGATATTTTGACCGATTTAAATATTGCTAAAATGTATGAACAACATTGCCAACAGCAGTCCTTGGCAACGCTGGCAGTTACCGAAAGAAAAACAAGCCGCTATCTTTTATTTAACGATAGCCATATGCTTTGCGGATGGAAAAATGATAATACCGGGCAGGTAAAAGGACTTAACGGAATTAAAAAAGCATTTAGCGGCATACAAATTATTGATACCAGCTTGTTGCCCATGATAACAGATGAGGGCAAATTTTCTATTATTGATATATACTTAAAGCTATGCGGCCAGCAAAAACTTATGGCTTACGACCATAGCAATGGGCTTCTACAGGATGTAGGAAAACCAGAAAGCATTTTAGCTGCAGAAAAAATATTTCTTTAAAATGGTAAAGCGGGATTATTTATTGTTTTTTATTTCAAACAATTCTTTTTTGTCTACCACTTTCACCTTGTCATTTTCTTTTAAGGTTTTGCTTACCACATCGTAAGGGCCGCTAATAACCGTTTGCCCTGCAGAAAGCCCTTTTTTAATTTCAATATAATTAATATCCTGTATGCCGGTTTTTACCAAAACTTTTTTTACCGTGTTTGCACTGTCTGTTACAAAAACCACAATATCAAGATCATCGTTTTCTGCGGTGGAATGTTTAGGTTTCAGGCTGTCGGGTTTTTCTCTTGTGGTAACGGCATTTATGGGTACGCTTACTATGTTTTCCCTCCTGCTGGTTTGTATATCGGCATTGGCGCTCATGCCCGGCCTGAATGGAAAACTGCCTTTTGCCAAAAGATCGGTATAGCTGGTTTTTAAAATGCGTATGTAAACCTTGTACTGTGTAACATCTGTACCGGAGCCTGCAAGAGAACTTGAAGAAGCTCCGTTGTTGCTACTGGCAATTTGGGTTACAATACCTTTAAATTTTCTATCACTATAAGCATCTACAAAAACAATGGCGCTATCGCCAAGTTTTACTTTTGGTATATCGTTTTCACCTACATCTACCTGTACTTCTATTTTATCCATATCGGCAATACGCAATATTTCTGTACCTACATTAAAGCTGTTGCCTGCAACTTTTTCTCCTGCTTTTACATTCAGCAAACTTACTACGCCATCCATAGGTGCGGTTATTATGGTACGGCCCAAATCGGTATTGGCACGTGCCAGGTTTTGCTTGGCGCTTTGTACACTTGCCTTGGTACCTTTAATGCCTGCAACTGCTGCATTATAATTGGCTAATGCAGTTTTATAATTGGCATCGGCAATATTAAATTCACTTTGGCTAATCACTTTTTCGTCATACAATTTTTTTTGCATGTCGTAGGTTTTTTTCGCCTGGTCCACCTGGGCTTTTAAACTTCCCAATGCCGCTTCGGAGTTGGCTACCTGTGCCTGGCTTTGCTCTACGCCACTAATGGCCTGGTTTTTTTGTATGGAATATGCATCTGCATAAATACGGGCAAGCAACTGGCCTTTTTTAACTGTGTCGCCTTCGGCAACGGTGAGTTCGGTAATTTCTCCGCTAATATCAGGGCTTACTTTTACTTCTACTTCCGGGTAAATTTTTCCCGAGGCATTTACCACTTCAATAATGGTACGGTTGGCTGTTTTTTCCGCCGAAACTTTTATGCCTTCGCTTTTTCCAAATAAACCCATTTTGGCCATTACCGCCAAAGCTGCCAATAATAATACACCGCCTATTAAAACCCATTTAACTGTTTTACTCATAATATATTTACTTTTCTGCTACGAATTAATAATTTTTAACTTCAAAATTACTTGTAAAAATTAAAGTTTTAAGCCAATGCCTTTATAAAATTCCAGCACTTTAATTTTAAATACATAATCAAAATGATTAAAACTATATTCCAGTTTTGCCTGTAATAAATTATTTTGCTGCGTAAGCAACTCCAATGTGCTTAGCATACCTACTTTAAACCGTTTTTGGGCAAAATCGTAGGCTTTTTCATTGCTCTCCACTGTTTTTTTGCTTGCATTAAATTTTTGTAATGCAACAAAAGCCGCATTGTAAGCCGCATAAATATCCTGTTTTAATTTTTGGTCGTCAATATCTTTTTGCAATTGCAGGCTTTGATAATTTAGTTTAGACCTTTCGTAATTGCTACGCAGGCTGCCGCCGTTAAAAATAGGCACGCTTAAACTTAAGCCAACACTTTGGCGGAAATTATCGGAAAGCTGGTGGGTATAATTTTGTTTTTTATACAAAGGAGTGTTCATCACATTGGGTGTATAAACCGTATAATCTGTACCACCTACATTTACGGTGCCAATGGGCAATGTGCCGTTAATGGTTGTATTAATTCCCGTAATAGTTTGGTATTTATTGTTGTAGCCGCTGCCCAATGTACCAAAAATGCTTAGAGAAGGATACATAGAACCCTTTGCAGAAGCGGTATTTTTTTCTGCAGCTTTTAATTTAAAGCTATTGTAGCGTTGCTGCGGCTGGTTGGCCAGTGCAGAGTTGTACACATCCAGCGGTTGCAGTTCGGCAAAAGTTTCTACAGGAATTTGTTCCACTGCGGGTGTTTCTACTTCAAAAGCAGTAGCAGCATCTATATTCATAAATGCTTTTAGGTTTAAAATACTTTGGCTTACAGTACCCGATGCATTAATAAAATTGGCGCTGTCCATTGCTACCTGTGCTTCTGCCTGAGATGCATTGAGTTCTGGCATAGCTCCCGCCTTTACCTGCTTGCGTATAGTTGTAAATTGCGATTGCGATTGCTGCAACTGTACCCTGGCAATTTGCAATTGCTCGTTGGCCAGTAATATTTGCAGGTAAGCATTTGCAGCGCTCAGGGCAATATCGTTTTTCAGTTTATCAGTTTGTGCCTGGGCCGCTTGCACTTCCCATTGGTTGGCGGCAATAGTATTACGCTTGCTGTAAAAATTAAAAATATCGGCGCTGCTTTGCAGTTGCATACCCGATGATAAATAGGTTTCTGTAATGCGGCTAAAAGTAACCGGGTTTTGGTTGCTTCCGCTATTGGCGCTAAAGCTGGTACTAAAGCTGGCATTGGGGTATTGAGATAATTTGCTTTGCTTAAAAATTAGTTCGGCATTTTTTGCCTGCAGGTTGCTCATGCGTATATTCAGGTTGTTGCGCATAGCATAATCTACAATGGTACGCAGGTTCCATTTTTGCTGGGCAAAAACAGCAGATGAAAAACAAACCAGGGTTAACAGAAATAACTTTTTCATAGGCAAATGTACCTTAACTGTTTAAATGGGAAAAATTGAAATTTATTTGCGGTACTTTATTAGAGTACAAAAGATATACGAATGCTGCATTTGGGGCTGTGGGCTGCTGTACATCTCTCGGTATTAGTTCCGGCTATACGCTGTAAGCTACACTGCGTTTGGCTTCCCGCTCCTATCCGGCAGCCGCCGTGCGGTAAAACTTTATTTGTCTTTTCTTACCCTGTTTAAATACCTGCTAAAAAATCAGCCTCACTAAAAACTTAATAGGTCATTTTTTGATTTAATCATTTTGAGTGGCTTTCCATAAGTTACCATGCGCCAAACCCATTCAAAAGGCCCATAATAAAAATACCAAAACCATATATTGCTATACAGCATTTGCAGCAGGTATATTCCAATGCCAATGGGAATATAAACCGAAGGCCCAATATTACCACCAAAGCCTAAACCTACCCCGTAGAAAACGAAAATCCCAATAAAAGTTTGGGCTAAGTAATTGGTTAACGCCATCCTGCCCATTGGTGCAAAAATGGTAAGCTTGCCCTGGCCTTTGTTTTTTACCCAAGTAAGGCAAATAATTGAGGTATAAGCCAGGCATAATGGCACTACACTCAATGCATAAAATAAAGAGTGCAGTAAACCCACAGGGCTGGGAATATGTTTTTGGAAAATTTCAAAATAAAAGCAGGCAAATGCTGATGGGAGACCAATGATAAAACCCCAAAAACGCAATTTTTTAAACAAAGAAATATATTCATCCAAATGCAGGTACATCATTTTTCTGCCTACATAAAATCCAAGTAAAAACATACCCAATACTTTTGGGATGCGGTTGCTGCCCAGTATGTAAGCGTACCGGTACAAATAGCCCGTAGCCTGCCAGTTTCTCCACTCCTGCCAGCCTGCATTATTTTCAAATAAATATTTGCCAAAATTATCAGCAGGTATTCCGTTTTTCTTATCAATTTTTTGGGCAATATTCTCAAGAGATAATCCGGGGTTGTAATGAAATAATATGTAGAAAATATCTAAAAGCATGGGTGAAAGTAAAAGCGCTCCTGCAAGAAAAATTATTTTTTTGTCAGATAGTTTTCTAAACAACGGCAGTGTAAAACCCAGTAGCGCATAAAGGCATAAAATATCGCCTTCCCAGAAAAAAAATAGGTGTATAATTCCAAACAAAAACAAAAAAAATAACCTGCGGTAAAATACTTTTAACGGGTTATTGCCCTTTTGTTCATTTTTTATTAAAATAATAGCAAACCCAATTCCAAATAATAAAGAAAACAAGCTGTAAAACTTTCCGTTTACCCATACGTTTTCGAGCATACCCACAATTTTATCGGCATGCCATGTAGGCAATGCTTCCCTTTGTACCTGGGTTATAAATCCCCACCCGGTAAATGCAAAAAGATTGTCCAACAATACACCGAGGAGTGCAAATCCCCTAAGGATATCTAAAATTGCTGAACGATCCGCCATATTAACCGGCCCAGGAAGTTGGGTATTCATTTTATAAATAGCATTAACTTGAAAATTAATAAATTATATTTATTAATTTAGGCTATTCGCTATTTTACGTATTGGCAATAAAAATATACTTATATTAATACAGTATTTCTTTGGCAATTTTAAAAGTACCATCAATGGGCTCATTAATATTTAAGCCAAGTATAGAGGTAATTACTGGATAAACATTTACATTTTCAAAAGAAGGTACGGTTAAGTTATTTTTAAATGCCGGCCCCCATGCGTAAAATATGGCATGCATATCTTTTACTAAATAAGGGTTGTATCCATGTGCACCGGGCGAAGGTTTTTTATTTCCGGCATAAAAAATTTTTGGCCAGTTGGGTATAAGTAATAAATCACCAATATGCTGTTGCCAGTCATCTTTTGTAGAAAAACGCAGTATTGCTGACATTTTATTTGGACGATAAACTGTAAAATCCTTTTGGGTAGCCTTTAATTGTTTGTAGGTTTTTTTTACATCTTTTTTATTCTTAGCGTAAAGCATCAGTAGTTCTGCCCCTCGGGGAATAATAAACTTTGAAGTGTCCACAACATCGGGCAATTTAATTGTGTTTTCCGTATCTATTTTTGTCATACCATGATCAGATACAAGAATAAAATTTACAGGCAAGCCAGTGCTTTTTACCACTTCATTTAACCTGCCAATTACAGAGTCAACCTGCTTTACCGCATCGGCTGTTTGCTTGGCATCGGGTCCATACTTGTGGCCTGCATGATCTACTTCGGGAAAATAAACGGTAATTAAGTGTGGCCTTTTTTCTGCAGGCAGTTGCAACCAATCTTTAATAATTTCAATCCGGCGTTTATTCGGTATATCTTCATTGTAAGAATAATAGTATGTAGGATAAATGCCTTTAATATTTGCTTCGGATCCTACCCAATAAAAGCTTGCACTTAGCATTTGTTGCTCTTCTGCCAATACCCAAATAGGCGTACCACCATACCAGCTTCCATCTTTTACAATGCGTTCTGTTTTCATGCCATAACTTTCCTTTTTCATGCGGTTGTAATAAAAATTACCTACCAGGCCATGGTGAGATGGATACAAGCCAGTAGCAATGGTATAATGATTGGGAAAAGTAAGTGAAGGATAAGACGGGATCATGGATGCAGCTTTTACTGCATTTATGCTGAGCGCTTTTATATTTACTGCATCAAATTTTTCTGCATAATCATACCGGAACCCATCTATGGAAATTAATACTACATAAGGTTTTTGTTGCTGAATAAAGCTGTTGGCTCTTCCGGCAATTATTTTTTGAGTGGTATCGGGCTGGGTAAATGCAAGCACATAGCTGCATAGAGTAAAAACAAAAAGTATTAATGGTTTCATTCCATAAAAATAAATTAAACTGCAGCAGGGTTAAATTTTTTTTTTGGTAATTAGTTTTGGAAACCAATAATAAACTTAATTTTTTTTCTGTACCCGGTAAATCTTTCTAAACTGGTAGCTGGCATCCAGCACATATTGGTTAAACTCAAGTACACTGCTTTGTGAAGTAAACTCAAAACCGGGCCGGTACTTTACTAAAAAACTGTCCAATGCAGGGGATTGTAAACGGGTGATGCGGCCCACAAATATTTTACTAAAACGGTAGTTAACGTATTTTTCTTCTTCTTCTTTTTCCAGCCGGTGTTGAAAGGCTTTTATCCTTTTGTTGCGCCTGAACCTAAAGGTATTGATGATTTCATTGGCATCAAAGCCAACCGTTCCGTCAACACCTGTACCGCTTACCAGGCCAGGTTTTTGAAAATTAAAAACGCTTGCATATTGTTGCCTGTTTTCAATAGAATCCTGCCTATGGGTTTTGGATTCCACCACTACTTCTTTTAGCAGGCTGTATTTAGATGAAACATAAATGTGTAGCGATACATTAAAATTATCGAAGTTGTTAATTGCGTTTACGGCAAATTTTTGTGTGGGCTTATTTTGGTACACAAAAAAAACAGAGTCCCCAGTCATCACGGTAATGCTGTACCTTCCCATAGAGTCTGTTAAGGCCATTTTTCCTCCCGTACTTATTACCCTTGCATTTTCTACAAAATTAATTTTACTCTTATCAAACACACGGCCGTAAAGTATTTGCTGGCATGTGGCAGGCTTTAAACAGGCAGTAAGAATTAATAAGAAAAAAAGGCGCAATGATTTGGGTTTTAGCTGTCAATAATAAACAGGATTTTTCAAAACAAAAGCAGCATCCATTTTTTTAACTGCAATTTTGCAAAATGAGTTTTTGAATTTCGGGGGCAAAATAAGTATGCTCTAGTTGCTGCACTTTTTTTGCAAGGCTATCCGCAGTATCGTTTTTGTCAACAGGGCATTTTGCCTGAAAAATTATTTTACCATGATCGTATAATTCATCTACAAAATGTATGCTGATGCCGCTTTCCGTATCGCCATTTGTTATTACGGCTTCGTGTACAAAATGCCCATACATTCCTTTGCCGCCATGCCCGGGCAAAAGCGCAGGATGTATATTGATGATGCGCTGCGGATAGGCAGCAATTAATTTTGAGGGGATTTTCCATAAAAACCCGGCCAATACAATCCAGCTTATTTTATATTTTTCTAAAACAGGCAGGTATGCATCAGCTTTAAAAAAATTTTCTCTATTTATTAATAAGGTATCTATATTATTCCTGGCTGCAATGGTTAATACCCCGGCAGCAGGTACATTACTGGCGATTAAAGAAATTTTTATTGCAGCGTTACCGCAAAAGTATTCAATAATCCGGGCGGCATTACTGCCTGCGCCACTGGCAAAAATGGCTATATTAACGGGCTCACCCATTTTTTTCTTTTCTTCCGCCTATCCGGTTAAAGATTTTTGAAATATATTTTTTAAAAAATGAAAACTGACCTAAAAATACACTCACCAGTAAAACACAGGGCGGCCAAAGAAGCGTAACTAATATTATATAGGCTATAACCCACCAAACCCCTTTTTCCATACCTGTTAATAATAAAATTTTACGACCCAGCCAGCCACATAAACTGCCTCCAATGGTAAATCCCAACAAAATGAGTATTAATCGCCATCCATTTACCTTCCATTTGTGTTGTAATTTTTTAAACATGCGCAAAAGTGCTTCATTTTTTTTAAAAAAAACCAGCCATTTAATACTTTCTTCCAATAGCATAAATACTTACATTTTCATGACAATTATAATATACAATAAATCACAATTCGCTGAAATACAGCCCTGATAAGGAAAATTTTTTTTAACAATGTTGATATATTATAACCCTACTACCTTATTTTTGCAACCGTATAAGGATTTTCCACACAAGACTTTAACTGTATGGGCCGACATAGAAAAATCATTCACAATATCTTAACAAGTATATTCTTTCTTGTTTGTTTTTTTAGTAGTAACTGGGCTTTTGCACAAAATGGTGAAGCTCTGTTTAAAGCCAACTGTGCCAGTTGCCATAAAGTAGATAAAGACTTTGCGGGGCCTGCATTAAAAGGCTGGAAAGACAGGGTTCCTGAAGGAAACTGGATTTACGATTGGATACATAATCCTGCTGCAATGATTGCAAAAGATCCTTTTGCAAAAGAGTTGTTTAACAAATGGAAGCCCACTACAATGACGGCTTTTCCTGCGCTTAAGAATGAAGAAATAGATGCCATTTTAAAATACGTTGATGATTTTGCGGTACCTACCGAAACCCCGGGTGGCGATACAATAGCCGGCGCTGCAAAGTCATCGGATAATTCCCTTCTTTATGGCATCCTTACTTTAATATTAGCCATTGTAGCGCTTGTATTATTTCAAATAAACCGTAAGCTGCGTGATTTTTCCGATAAAGAAATAGGGATAGAAAGGAGCAAGCCACTCCCGTTTTTTAGGAACAAGGCTTATATGATGACTTTAATACTGGCTTTATTTGCCGTAGCAGGATATTTTTTGGTGAATACTTATGTTGGCCTTGGCAGGCAAAAAGATTATCAACCCGAGCAACCCATTTTCTATTCGCATGAAGTACATGCCGGCATCAATCAAATAAGCTGCTTATATTGCCATGGAGGCGCACAAGATAGCAGACAGGCAGGAATACCCACCGTTAATGTTTGTATGAACTGCCACATGGCTGTATCTGAATATACCGGAAAGTTAGAGTTGAAGAGAGCGGATGGTACAGCAGTAAACGGAACAGATGAAATAAAAAAATTGTATGCTTATGCCGGCTGGAACCCCGATGTAAAAGCCTACAAACCTGATAACGACGGAGACGGTATACCCGATGGTGCAAAGCCAATAGAATGGGTAAAAGTGCATAACATGCCCGATCATGTTTATTTTAATCATAGTCAGCACGTAAAAGTAGGGAAGCAACAATGCCAAACCTGCCATGGCAATATCCAGGAAATGCCCGAAGTAAAGCAGTTTAGTGATTTAAGCATGGGTTGGTGTATAAATTGCCATAGGGAAACCAAGGTAGATTTCTTTAATAAAGAAACCGGAGAAGGCAATAAATTCTACAGTATTTATGAAAAGTTTCATAACGATATAAAGAACCATAAGATGGATAGCGTAACGGTAGAGTCAATAGGTGGAACCGAATGTCAAAAATGTCATTATTAATTAGTTAATCCGGATATACCGGATCATTTTAATGAATTATTAGAATATGAGTAATAAAAAGTACTGGCAAAGTTTTGGTGACTTTAATCATTCAGAATCGTTCAGTGAATCGGCAAAGCATGAGTTTAATGAAGACCTGCTGCCCATAGAAGAATTACAAAAAGAAAGCCTGCTGGAATCTAAAACCCCACGCAGGGATTTTTTGAAATATCTTGGCTTTAGCACCGCAGCAGCTGCCATTGCAAGTTGTAAAACCCCGGTTCGCCATACGGTACCTTTTCTAAACAGGCCCGAAACAATAATACCGGGTATTGCCAATTATTACGCAAGTACTTTTGTAAATAGTGGTACCGCAATAAGTGTTGTGGTGAAACAAAGAGAAGGACGGCCAATTAAAATTGAAGGAAATGAACTTTCTCCAATAACCAATGGTGGTACCTCTGCACAAGTGCAGGCAAGCGTTTTAGATCTTTATGATCCTACAAGGCTTCGCCACCCGCTTCAAAAATCAAATAACGAATATAAAGAAGTAACCAGTTTTGATGCAATGGACAAACTCATTGCCGGCAATATTGCTGCATTGGGAGGAAAGCCAATAGTATTACTTACGGCTACTATTAATTCTGTAACCACACTTGATCTTATTGCAAAATTCCTGGCAAAATATCCGGGAAGCAGGCATGTGCAATATGATGCAATAAGCTATAGTGGTATGCTAATGGCAAATGAAGCCTGTTATGGTAAAAAAGCAATCCCTTCTTATTTGTTTAACAAAGCAAAAACCATTGTAAGTTTGGGTGCAGACTTTTTGGGCACCTGGCTGAGCCCGGTGGAGTTTACGGCACAATATGCAGAAAACCGCCGTATCAAAAAAGAAAACCCTTCGCTTAGCAAGCATATACAGTTTGAAAGTAACCTAAGTTTAACCGGCAGCAATGCCGACGATCGGTACATGCATAAACCTTCTGAAACTGGGTCAATTGCTTTGGCTTTACTGGCAAAACTTGGCGGTGCAGTTACCTCACCGGCTATTAATGATGCTAAATTAGCTAAAGGTATTGAAGCTGCAGCCACAGCACTTAGTGCTGCAAAAGGAGAAGCATTAGTGGTTTGCGGAAGCAACGATGCCAATATACAGCTTGTTGTAAATGCCATAAATGAAGCGATTGGAGCAAATGGTACAACAATTAACTGGGCAGTAAACAACAATGTTGCCAAAGGGTTGGATTCTGAATTTGTAATGCTCACAAATGATATTGATAAAGGCGCTATTGGCGGCTTATTGGTATATGGTGTAAACCCTGTTTATTCTTATATTGACGGGAAAAAATTGGGTGATGCCATTGCAAAATTGTCCTTAAGTGTTTCCTATAGCAGTACGCTTGATGAAACTGCAGAAGTTTGTAAATATATTGTTCCTGCTCACCACTGGCTGGAAAGCTGGGGCGATGCGGAACCACATACCGGAAATTTCAGTTTAATTCAACCGGTAATAAACCCCTTGTTTAAAACCAGGCAATTTGAAGATTCTTTATTAGCGCTCACAGGTGCTGTAATAGCATCTGCTGCTTCAGGTACCGATAGTTTAAAGGTTGCTGTGGCGCCGGTTTCTGGTACGCAAGCAAATTATTCCGATTATTTTAAATCCTATTGGCTTGGAAAGGTTGGTGGAAACGATAATTGGGAAAAAGCATTGCAGGATGGCGTAATTACCCCGGCTGCTGTTTCTATTGGCGGCGCAATTTATAGTGCTGCAAAACTGGCGGAAGCAGTTTCAAAACTTTCTTCAGTTAAATCCGGAAAATATGAGGTAGTACTTTATCAAAAAATTTCTGTAGGTAACGGTAGCCAGGCCAACAATCCCTGGTTGCAGGAATTGCCTGACCCGGTTTCAAAAGTAACCTGGGACAACTACGCATTAATGTGCCCGTCATTGGCAAAAGAATTAACAGGCCTTGATGTGTTGAATAGCCAGAGAGATGCAGATAAATATGAAGTAACCCCGGAAAAACCCGTAGTGAAAGTTACGGTAAACGGACGCACAATGGAGTTACCAGTAATGATAATTCCAGGTATTGAAAAAAGTACGGTAGCCATAGCTTTGGGTTACGGAAGGCAAAGCCGGGCAGAAGGCGATGCAGTAAATTATGACCGCATTGGTCGTGCTGCTTATAAATCAGGTAAAAACGCATTTGTATTCACCGGTTTTGATGGGCAGAGCATACAATATGATGCAATAGCAACTGTAGAAAAATCTTCGGCATCTGCTTATCCACTGGCGCAAACACAGGTGCACGGCTTTACCGAAAACCGTCCGGTGATTTATGAAACAAGTTTAAAAGAATATATTAAAAATCCTGAATCGCTTTTAGAAGAAGCTGTTCATGAAAGATCAATATTGATTCCTGAAGGATACTCAGATTACGTAAAGGATGCTACAATTTATCCGTATTACGACAAGCCCGGCATAAAATGGGGAATGAGTATTGACCTCAATACCTGCACAGGATGTTCCGCTTGCGTTGTAGCCTGTACTGCAGAAAATAATGTGAGTGTAGTAGGTAAAATACAAGTACAGCGTGCCCATGAAATGCACTGGCTGCGTATTGACCGCTATTTTGCCGGCGATAAAGAAAACCCTGATGTGTTTTTTCAGCCTATGCTTTGTCAGCATTGCGATAATGCGCCTTGCGAAAATGTATGCCCGGTAGCAGCAACAAACCATAGCAGCGAAGGCCTTAATCAAATGACTTATAACCGTTGTATTGGCACAAGGTATTGTGCCAATAACTGCCCTTATAAAGTGCGCAGATTCAACTGGCTTGATTATAATGGAGCCGATAGTTTCCCTAATAACCAGGAGCCCCTCCGTGGAGCAGACCTTGATGAAGTGGTATTTGCAATGAACGATGATTTACCAAGAATGGTGTTGAACCCCGATGTTACAGTACGCAGCCGTGGGGTAATTGAAAAATGTTCTTTCTGTGTACAACGCTTACAGGAAAGTAAACTGGAAGCCAAAAAGCAGCAGGATTCATCACTGGTGCGTAATGTAAAAGTTGCGTGTGCACAAGCCTGCCCAAGCCATAGCATTACTTTTGGTAATGTAAACGACCCGGCAAGCGATATCAGCAAAGTAAGAACAGATGCAACCCGTACATTTTATGTAATGGAGCACCTGCACGTACTGCCCAATGTGAGTTACCTGGCCAAGGTAAGAAATACCGACAGGGAAGTTAGCTTTCCAGTACAAGATGAACACGCAGGATTAGCAGCTCATAAAGAAGGAGAAAAGAATAAAAGTACACCGGTACAGCACTAATATAAACAAGAGAAAAACAAAACCAGTAGTTTGTAGTTAATATAAATAAAACTATGTCATTACTCAAATACGAATCACAAACCAGGGAGCCACTTGTAGATGGCGATAAAAATTATCACCAGATAACCGAAGATATTATCGGCCCAATAGAAGCAAAACCCAGCGTACTTTGGTATATCGGATTTTATCTTAGTGTGGCCTTGCTCATATTTGGTGTATACAGTGTTTACCGGGATGTGGCGTATGGTATTGGCCAGTGGAACCTGAACAAAACCATTGGATGGGGTTGGGATATTACCAACTTTGTATGGTGGGTAGGTATTGGTCATGCTGGTACGCTTATTTCTGCAATACTTTTATTGTTCCGTCAGGGTTGGCGCACAGGCGTAAACCGTGCCGCAGAAGCCATGACAATTTTTGCCGTAATGTGTGCAGGTCAGTTCCCAATATGGCATATGGGCCGTGTGTGGATGGCGCCGTTTGTATTTCCTTACCCCAATACCCGTGGGCCACTTTGGGTAAACTTTAATTCTCCCCTTCTTTGGGACGTATTTGCCATATCTACTTATTTCACTGTATCCTTACTGTTTTGGTACTCCGGCTTAATTCCCGACCTGGCTACAGTAAGAGACCGGGCAAAAACTAAATTCCGTAAATTCTTTTATGGTATTGTTGCTTTTGGATGGACGGGTAGCACTAAACATTGGCAAAGGCACGAATCGCTTTCCTTGGTTTTAGCAGGCCTAAGTACACCGCTTGTACTCTCTGTGCATACAATAGTATCTTTTGACTTTGCAACTTCAATTGTACCAGGCTGGCATACTACAATTTTCCCACCTTATTTTGTTGCCGGTGCTATCTTTTCTGGCTTTGCTATGGTACAAACCTTATTAATTGTTGTACGCAAAGTAATGAACCTGCAGGATTATATTACCCTGGGCCATATTGAAGCAATGAATAAAGTAATTGTATTAACAGGCAGTATTGTAGGCTGTGCTTATTTAACTGAATTGTTTATTGCATGGTATGGACAAAACCCATACGAGTGGTGGGCGTTTAAAGAAAACAGGGTAAACATTAATTCACCATACGGCTGGAGTTACTGGCTTATGATGTTCTGTAACGTTGCATCTCCGCAGGTATTCTGGAGCCAAAAATTAAGAAGGAATATTACTTTCACCTTCTTCATGAGCATCATTGTAAATATTGGTATGTGGTACGAAAGATTTGTGATTATCGTTACCTCAGTTTACAGGGATTTTTTACCCAGCAGTTGGAGTACTTACTACTCACCATCTATTTGGGAAATTGGATTTTATTTGGGAACATTTGGATTGTTCTTTACCTGCTTTTTCCTTTTTGCAAAATACTTCCCGGTTATTGCCGTGGCAGAAATAAAATCTATTTTAAAAACCAGTGGCGAAAATTACAAAGTGAAAATGACCGATATGGAAAAATTAGATGCAGAGCGGTTTTATATTGAAAAAGTAGAACATGCACATTAAGAAGTTTGATGGTTACTGAATTGAAATAAATATAATTAGTAGAAATAAATTTTTAATAAATGGCAGGAGGAATTAAAAAATTTGTTGTGGGTTCTTTTTCTGATGAAAAAGTGCTTTTTCCCGCTGTAAAAAATGTTCGTAAAGCTGGATATAAAATACACGATGTATATACTCCATTCCCCGTTCATGGGCTGGACCATGCAATGGGAATAAGAGAAACAAGTATACACACTGCAGGTTTTATTTATGCCACTTTGGGTACACTTACAGCATTTGGATTTATTACCTGGATTTTAGTTTTGGACTGGCCCTTGAATTTTGGAGGTAAACCCCACTTTTCTTTGCCTGCTTGGATTCCCATTATTTTTGAATTAACAGTATTGTTTTCCGCAATTGGAATGGTGCTTACATTTTGTTATTTATGTACACTTGCTCCTTTTGTAAAGAAACATCATTTTAGTCTTGCTGCAACAGACGATACCTTTGTAATGGCAATTGAATGTACCGAGAAAACAAATGATGCAGATCTACAAAATTTTTTGAAAAGTGCAGGAGCTGAAAATATTAATGTGCAAGTAGCAGAAACCGGCTGGTGGATTGGTACCTATAACAAAGAGCAAAAATTATACAATACCGCCAACAGCTAAAATTATTATTCTTATTAAATATTACGTTTAAAGTACTTTATAAAAGAATGAAAAAAAATGTAACAGCAGCCGCAATAATTATTGCCTTTGGCGCTACTTTAATTAGTTGCGGCCCAAGGCGTTCACCAGGCATAGCCTATATGCCCGATATGGCATATAGTGTGGCTTACGATGCTTATGCAGTGCTGGATAGCAATAAATTTACTTCGGATAAACACAATAAAGGAAGTAAAATTTACTATAACAGCCTTCCTGTTACGGGCACGGTAAAAAGAGGTGATTTATTTATTTATACTTTACCACACGACAGTGCCGGATATGCTCAAAGCGCATCAGTTAAGAACCCTATAGATTCTGTTTCAAAATACGAAATGGCAGAGGCTGGAAGGTTGTATAATATCAATTGTGCAATTTGCCACGGTGCAAAAGGTAAAGGCGATGGGCCCATTGCAGAAAAAGTACCTGGTGTGGCTAATTTAACCAGCGATGTATATAAAGCCATGGCAGATGGCACCATGTATCATTCAGTTGAATATGGTAAGAACAATATGGGCAGCTACGCATCGCAACTTACACCCAGGGAAAGATGGCAGATTATTAAATATATACGCACTTTACAAGGTACAATAGCAGCGCCAGCAACCACAACGGCAGGCACTGACAGCACCACTAAACAATAAAAACAAAAACATTTTTTTAAATGAACCATCATTTCGAGTTACCGGGAACATATAAAAAATGGACACTAGGGCTACTGGTTGTAGGCCTTGCGGCATTGCTTTGGGGATTTATAATGTATCACCCTTTTGAACATGCAGGCCATGGTGAAAATATTAACAGCACCAGGTTTTGGGCCGTATTATTGCAAAACAGTGTTTATTGGTTGCTGGTGGTAAATACCTCAATGTTTTTTATTTGTATTACTACAATGGCCCATGGCGGTTGGCAGGTATCGCTACGTCGCATACCAGAAGCCATTTCCAGCCTTGTACCTATTTTAGGATTAATAACTTTGGTAATTTTAATAGCACTCATATTTGGAAACCGTACAGATATTTATCACTGGCTGGATAAAGAAGCTGTAAATAATGACAAAATCCTTTATGGAAAAAAAGGCTTCCTTAGTCCGGGGTTCTTCCTCATATTTTCAGTAATCTCTATTGGCCTTTGGGCGCTAATTGGTAAAAAAATGAGGAGCATGAGCCTGCAAACCGATAAAGAAGGTCACATGGATTATGAAACTGGAAAAAAATGGATTTGGAAAAATACTGTTTGGGCATCTTTATTTACCATTGTATTTACTCTAACTGTAGCCTCTACCATTCCCTGGCTGTGGTTAATGAGTGTTGATGCACACTGGTATAGCACCATGTATAGCTGGTACACATTTGCCAGTACATTTGTTTCGGGTCTTTCTTTAATTGCCATATTTGTTATTTATCTCAAAAACCAGGGGCAACTGGAGTATGTAAATGACGAACATTTACACGATTTAGGAAAATTCATGTTTGCCTTCTCCATCTTTTGGGCTTACCTGTGGTTTTCTCAATACATGTTGATATGGTATAGTAACCAACCAGAAGAAACCCGCTATTTTATTGACCGTATTGGCACTGCAGAAAAAGGCGGACCATACAGGGGGCTTTTCTTCCTAAACCTGATATTGAATTTCCTGCTTCCCTTATTATTAATGATGAAAAAATCGCCAAAGAGAAACTGGACGTCAATGATGTTCATGTCTATACTAATTGTATTTGGGCATTGGATAGATTTTTACCAAATGGTGATGCCCGGTGCATTACATGAACATGCACAAATGAATTTTTTTGAATTTGGTATTGCCGCATTATTTATAGGTATAATAATGTGGGGAGTAGGAAGATATATAAGTAAAAATTCTTTGTTAGCGGCAAACCATCCTTATTTAAAAGAAAGTATGATTCACCATACATAGTGGTAGCGGGCATTAGCATTGATTTGTTGTAACTTTGTACAAAAGAAAATATTAAAAAAAATAGTAGTGAAAATATAAAGCCCGGCAAAAAAATTAAAGAGGCATTAAAATTTATACAATGAAGGAGTTTTTTATAGTAGCCATTTCCATAATTATTTTTATCGTAATCTTCCAGGTTTCGAAAGCAAGCGAATATTTAAGTATTTTAAAAGGTGAGGAAACTTCACGCAAGCAAACGAATAAATTAAGCGCCTCTCTGCTCTTTGGTTTTTTGATACTTGGGCTCATTGGCGTTTGGTATTGCAATCATTTATACTATCCCAAAACGCTCTTTCCACAAGGTTCTGCTTCGGTAGAAGGAGAAACTATTGATAAAATGATGATGGTTACCATTATCATAACCGGAATTGTATTTTTTATAACACAAATCGTTCTTTTTTGGTTTTCTTACCGCTACCAGGAGAAAGAAAAAAGAACCGCTTTTTATTATCCGCACAATAGTACGCTTGAATTAATATGGACGACAGTGCCGGCTATTACGCTTACCATTTTGGTAGTATTTGGTTTACGGTTTTGGTTTAAAATAACTGGCGATCCGCCCAAAGATGCAATCGTAGTTGAAATTACTGGGCATCAATTTGGTTGGGATATACGTTACCCGGGAAAGGATAATGTGTTTGGCAAAAAGAATTTTAAGCTGTATAATAATCCATCGGGTAATACACTTGCCGTAGATTTTGAAGACCCGGCAAGCCACGATGATATCCGCTCTTCGGAAATGCACCTTCCTGTAGGTGTACCGGTAAAACTAGTAATCCATTCGCAGGATGTAATTCATAACGTAGGGCTCGCTCATTTTAGGATGAAAATGGATGCGGTTCCCGGAATTCCTACTACCTTATGGTTTACGCCAAAATACACTACTGCCGAAATGAAAGAAAGAACAGGCAACCCCAATTTTGTGTACGAAATCAGTTGCGATCAAATGTGCGGAAAAGGCCACTTTTCTATGCGTGGTGTAATTGTTGTGGAATCGGATATTAAATATAAAACCTGGCTTTCGCTACAGTCGCCCGAATACAAAACGATTTTTAAAAATATTACGGCAGACAGTACGGCAGCCCAGGCCGACACCATTAAAACCCCATTGGCAAAAGCTAATTAATAAAAATTTATTTCCTCATTAGGCAAATAATAAAGATATGAGCAGCATAGCAACATCAACCGATATTCATATACAGCATGGCCATGAGGCCCATTCCGGGCAGCACCACCATGAAACCTTCCTTACAAAATATATCTTTAGCCAGGATCATAAAATGATTGCTAAACAATATTTGGTAACCGGTATTGTATGGGCATTTATTGGCGGGCTTTTTTCCGTTATTTTTCGATTACAACTCGGCTTCCCCGAACAAACATTTCCCATACTAGAAAGTTTTTTAGGAAAATGGGCACCCGGAGGAAGGCTTGACCCCGAATTTTATTATGCACTGGTTACCATGCATGGTACTATTCTTATATTTTTTGTATTAACCGCAGGGCTAAGTGGAACCTTTGCTAACTTATTAATACCCCTTCAAATTGGCGCAAGGGATATGGCTTCTCCATTTCTTAACATGCTAAGCTACTGGATATTTTTCCTGGCATCTGTGGTAATGGTTTCTTCACTATTTGTACAAACCGGCCCGGCAAGTGGCGGGTGGACGGTTTATCCACCGCTTAGTGCACTGGGTGATGCTATGGACGGCAGTAAAATTGGGATGGATTTGTGGTTGATTAGTATGGCCCTTTTTATCATTTCTCAATTAATGGCAGGGTTAAATTATGTAACCACTATTTTAAATTTGCGTACCAAAGGTATGTCTATGACAAGGCTGCCGCTTACTATTTGGGCTTTATTATTTACCGCAATTTTGGGAATTTTAAGTTTCCCCGTTTTATTAAGCGCAGCAATATTGTTATTATTTGATCGCAACCTGGGAACCAGCTTTTTCCTGAGCGATATAGTAGTTGCTGGTAAAATACTTCCTAATGAAGGTGGAAGCGCTATTTTATACCAGCATCTTTTCTGGTTCCTTGGCCACCCCGAAGTGTATATTATTATCTTACCTTCCATGGGTATCGTTTCGGAAGTATTATCGGTAAACAGCCGAAAGCCGATTTTTGGATACCTGGCCATGGTGGGCTCATTGTTTGTAATTTGTATCTTATCTCTTTTGGTATGGGCGCACCATATGTTTGTAACAGGCCTTAATCCGTTCCTGGGCGGTATATTTGTATTGCTTACTCTATTAATTGCTGTACCTTCTGCCATTAAAGTGTTTAACTGGCTTACCACTTTGTGGCGGGGAAATATACGCTTTACTCCTGCCATGTTGTTTGCAATAGGCTTTGTTAGTATGTTTATAAGCGGCGGTTTAACGGGTATATTTCTCGGTAATGCCTCGTTAGATATTCATTTGCATGATACTTACTTTAATATTGCACACTTTCACATTGTAATGGGAGTATCTGCATTTTTTGGAATGTTTGCAGGGGTATATCACTGGTTCCCCAAATTTTTTGGCCGCCACATGAATCATCCAATGGCGTTTATCCATTTTTGGGTTACATTAATTGGCGCCTATCTCATTTTCTGGCCCATGCATTACGAAGGGTTTGCCGGTATGCCAAGGCGTTATTATGATTACTCCAGCTGGGAATCTTTTAAAATGTTTAACGGCTTAAATGAGTTTATAAGTGTAGTGGCTATTATTGTGTTTTTAGCGCAATTACTTTTTGTGTTAAATTTCTTTTACAGTATGTACAGGGGCCGCAGGGAAAAAACTACCAACCCATGGCATGCCACAACACTGGAATGGACAACCCCAATTAATCCCGGCCATGGAAACTGGCCCGGTGAAATTCCGGAAGTTCATCGCTGGCCTTATGATTATTCAAAAGATGGCAGGGAGTATATCCCGCAAACTGAGCCTATTGGCCCTAATGAAAGCCATCACTAATATTTTTTGTAAATGCCGGGTAGACGGAATTGCTAAAAAATAATAAAAAGTTGTACAATGCTTATTCATTCAATAGGCATTAATTGAGTGGAATGTTGAAAGAAAGTAAAACAGACGAACCCCAGGAGAAATTCAGTAAAGTGAAAGATTATTTTTTGTTAATCAAGTTCACATTGAGTTTCCTGGTGGTGTTCAGCTCAGTATTTTGTTACCTGCTGTCGCCCAATGTTGTTCGTTTTGATTTTATACAAGTTCTTTTATTTTTTGTTGCAGGCATGCTGGTTACAGGTGGCGCCAATGCAATAAACCAGGCCATGGAAAAAAAGACAGATGCAGTAATGAGGCGTACGGCTAAAAGACCTGTAGCTGCTGGCAGAATGTCGCAAACCGAGGCTTATGTTTTTGCCGGGATTACAGGAGCGCTGGGTGTGGGTATGCTTTGGTATTTTTTTAATTATCAAAGCGCTTTGCTGGGGCTGTTTAGCCTTTTTTTGTACGGGTTTATTTATACGCCATTAAAAACAGTAAGCTCAATTGCAGTTCTTGTAGGTGGGGTTCCCGGTGCATTGCCCTGTTTAATTGGATGGGTTGCGGGGTTTTCAGATGGCGGAAATAATACGTGGGCAGGAGGCTGGGTGTTATTTGCTATGCAGTTTATATGGCAGTTTCCCCATTTTTGGGCAATTGCATGGCTAGCGCATCAGGATTATACAAAAGCAGGTTTTAAACTTTTGCCCAGCGATAAAGGACCTACAAAGTTTACGGCCCTTCAAACCGTAATGTACAGTACACTAATGATACCTGTAGGCATTTTGCCTTATTATTATAATATTAGCGGGGCGGCAAGTATGTGGATTATTATTGGTTGTAATTTGTGGATGTTGTTTGTGAGTGTAATGCTTTATGTAAAAATGAACGCCGCAGCCGCAAGAAAAGTAATGTTCAGTTCTTATTTTTATTTGATGATTGTATTTTTGAGTTTATATGCAGATAAAGCCGGGACGTAGAAACAATGAAACAGTTTTTGAAAAAGAATTTATGATATGAGTATTGTGGCAATGGAACAACGAAATAAAATTCATCCGCATAAGTTTAATATGTGGATGGCTATAGGAAGTATAATGATGATGTTTGCCGGGTTTACCAGTGCATTTATCATAAAACGCAACCAGGCAGATTGGGTGAGTTTTGAATTACCCAATGCTTTTTGGATAAGTACCGTGGTAATTGTGTTGAGCAGCTTTACTATCTGGCTTGCATTACAGGCTTTTAATTCCAGGCAAATGAACCGTTACCGATTGCTTATGGCAGCAACATTTGTAATGGGTTTGCTCTTTATTGTTTTGCAAATAATAGGATTTAAAGAAATGTGGGCAAAAGGTCATACTTTAAGCGCTAATATTTCTTACCAGTTTTTGTATGTGATTATTGGTATTCATGCGGTACATGTTTTTGGAGGTGTTGTAGCCTTATTGCTAACGTTTATCAAAGCTTTGGGCAGCAAAGTAAAAAATTACAACAGGGTGCCGGTGCAATTAGTAAGCACATACTGGCATTTTGTAGATATACTTTGGATTTATTTATTGATTTTTCTATTAATGATAAAATAGAAAAATTGGCGATTATAAAATAAAAAGGAGAAAGAAGTTTTTCCAACTATATTAAAGAATAGAATATGTCAACATCAGCTATTCCGACAGGAACAAAATGGTGGAGCGGCGGTAGAAGCCCCTTCAATATTGGTTATGGTAAAGTAATGATGTGGTATTTCCTCATTAGCGATACCTTTACCTTTGGCGCTTTTCTTATTAGCTATGGAACCATAAGGTTTAGCGCCAACTACTGGCCCGACCCCAACCATATTTTTAATGCCTTCCCGGGCTTTGGCCACCAGGATCTTCCGCTTGCCTTTGTAAGTTTAATGACCTTTATTTTAATTGCCAGCTCGGTAACCATGGTATTGGCCGTTCATGAAGGCCGGCACATGAACCGCAAAGGGGTAGAAAAATATATGATTCTAACCATATTGGGTGGGCTGGCATTTTTAGGTTGCCAGGCTTGGGAATGGACACACTTAATAACCGGCGAACACAAAGTATTAGTAGATGGCGCTCTTCAAACAATTGGAACCACCGTTTCTCACAACCCATGGGGCCCGGCTGTACCGCATGACGTAGTTGCAAAACTTGCTGTTGAGGCCGGAGAGCATGTAAATACACTGGGACCAGTAGCATTTGGGGGTTATTTTTTTGGAATAACAGGCTTTCATGGATTCCACGTTTTTAGTGGTGTGGTAGTAAATATTATAATGCTTATTAAAACAAGGCTTGGCCATTTTGACCAGCGTGGCCATTACGAAATGATAGAAAAGGCCGGCCTATACTGGCACTTTGTAGATTTGGTTTGGGTATTTGTATTCCTTTGTTTTTACCTGATTTAATTAAAAATTAATATTTTTAAAAAGATATGTCAACACAACATCAATCCTTTTCAGAAGTAACCCTGCAGCCAGAGCACCATGGTAGTACACGCCGCATTTGGGTGGTTATGGGTATACTCTCTGTAATAACACTTATCGAACTCTTACTTGGCTTTGGCCTTGCCCGCCACTGGTATGGTGACCCGGTTGTAAATTATCATCTCATATTATTTGTAAAAGGGGTTATATGTATTTTGACGCTTTTAAAAGCTTACTACATTGTTTCGGTATTTATGCACCTGGGAGATGAAGTAAAAAATTTTATCACCACAATTATTATTCCTGTAATGTTATTCGTATGGTTTATTATTTCCTTTTTATGGGAAGGCGAAAGCTGGAAGAACATGAAAAATACCAATGCAGGTAGCAGGGAATATAAAACTGAGCAGCTGCAGCAGGCAACACCCGCTATACAGCAACACGAAAAACCATAGTTATATTAAATTCATTTTAGATAAGCCATTGCATTGCATAATGGCTTTTTTTTATGTAGAAAAGAAGCCAATTTAGTATGGTGCATTAATCATTTAATGCGAACTTTGCGCCAGATATGAATAAAACAGCACTCCTGGCATTAATTATTGCTTTACTCATTCCATTTATTGGCTTTTTACTAGTAAAAGATTTTAGTAAGAATGCCGTGAACATGCCCCGTCGCTATTTTTTTGATAGTGTGGCCGTAGTTGATAAAGCTGGGAAACGCACTACTGATACTATTTGGCACCAGGTAAAGGATATTTCGTTTACCAATCAAAACGACCAGCATGTATCACTCAGTGAAGCCAAAGGAAAAATTATTGTACTCAATTTTTTCTTTACCCGCTGCCCAACTATTTGCCCAGCGCTTACCTTAAACATGAAGCGGCTGCAACATTCCTTTGCCAAAAACGATTCCATTGTTCAATTCATTTCGGTTTCTGTAGATCCCGAAAGCGACAGCGTGCCGCAACTAAGGAATTTTGCCAATAAGTTTAATGCCAACCAGGACAACTGGTGGTTTGTAACCGGCAATAAAAAAGATATTTATGATTTTGCTTTTACCGAAATGAAAGCAAGTATTGCCGATACCAATGTGGACACAGCGTTTATCCATACCGAAAATTTTTTTTTGCTGGATAGCAGCAGGGTTATCCGTGGATGGTATAATGGATTTGATACGGTAAAGCTTGCACAACTGGCCAGGGATATTCCAATTTTGATGCTGGAAAAAGGGAAAAACAGCCCATCATTTTTCCGCAATTTTATCCCTATACTTCCCATAATAATTTTTGGAGTGGTAATAGGTATTGTTATTACTATTATTATAAGCAAACGTAAACCCAATAACTAAAATGCTGCAACCTGTTTTACAAAAAAACGATAAAAAGGCAAAATGGTTTATTGCCATTGTATCTATTGTGGTTTTTGTGGCCATTTTGTTTTTAAGTAAAACTACAGTAAAACTAAATCTGCCCTTTGACCCCAGGATTTTTGCCACTATAAATGCAATTATTAATGCAACAGTATCGGTATTATTAATTGCCGCTTTATGGGCTGTAAGGAGTAAAAATTATTTACTGCATAAAAAATTAATGCTTGCGGCTATATTGCTTTCGGTATTGTTTTTACTGAGTTATATTGCCCATCATTTACTTACGAATCCTACAAAATTTGGCGACCTTAACCATGATAATGTGATAGGTGAAGCAGAAAAACAAAGTGCAGGTTTTATAATGGTGGTTTATTACGGCCTGTTGTTAACGCACATCCCTTTGGCGGGTATTATACTTCCTTTAATTTTATTTACCGCTTACCGTGCCCTCACCTGCGAATATGAAAAACATAAAAAGCTGGCAAGAGTTACCTGGCCGGTTTGGTTTTATGTAGCCGTAAGCGGTGTGTTGGTTTATTTATTAATAGAACCATTTTATTAAAATTAGAAAGGCGACAAATTGCTTTGTCGCCATATCTCGTTTTATAGGTATAAGTTGTTGTTTTTTATTTCTTTTCACAAAGCTATTATGCCGGGTTATCTAAAACAACCGTTTTTTCACCCAATTTAAGGGGGGTGTTTTAACGGTATTGAAACTAAATTATTTAGTTTTTCAAGATAAATTAAGATGAAGTAAAGGGTTATCAAAACTATCCCAATAGAAGCTGAAGATTATATAGTACCTGGAATTACAGATAGTGTACAACCTGCTGCAATACTATAAAAGTAAACATCCGCATAACAAACAATTATTCTTCTTCCAGCAAAAATGAAGAGGCACTTTGTGTTCTCACACAATCTTTACAAGAGCATTTAGTACAAGTACCACCCATTAATAATATACATTCGGTAGTAGAACTGGAGCAGCACTTGCTGGTGCAAGATGCACCAGTAGTAGCTTTTAAAATTACAATATTGTTGCCTTCTATATTAATATTGGTTGAAGAAACATAGCCCTCACTTTTTGCCCTTAAAAAAGTAGAACCTTCGTAAATACCCAATTCCACGCTTTTAAAATAAGCATCAATACGGGCAAGTTTTTTTAGTTTGTTTTTCCAGGTTTCCAGGTAGGGTTTCATATCCACTGTAAATTTTGCAGAAGCAGGGTTATAACTGCCATCTGCATTTTTTTCAATTGTACCAATTACAATTTGCCCCTTTGCATCATTACAATGAATAGCAGAAAAAATACTTAAGCATAAAAGGGAAATAAATATAATTTTCATGATCATTAATTTGGTAGGGTTTAATAATTAAATTACCACATAAAGCTATATTGCCGGTTTATCTAAAACAACTGTTTTTTCACCCAATTTAAGGGGGTGTTTTAACGGTATTGAAACTAAAAAAGTTGCTTTACTAATATTGAATTTGGGAAAATGGTATTGCGGATACAAAAGAAAGGATGGCTCAATAAAAATTTTGGAACTTTAAATATCACAATTGTTTGTTTCAAAAATGCTTAATCTATTAATGATCTATTACTGACTGTTTTTGTACACTTCCCTTTATTGCTACATGGCCAGCAGGCAACACCACTAACTTTTGGTGTGCAACCAAATTGTTCGCTAGCGCAATCAGAAGTTGTACAAGAAATACCAGAGTATGCAAAAAGTTGATATTTTTCTTCAATAACTAAAAATGACGAAACATAACTACTCCCTTTGAAAACTAAAAAATATTGCTTGTCATTTGTTGTTTTAATACTTATGTCAGAAAACTTCGCATCAATGTTCGACATTTTTAATAATGTTGAGTTATATGTTGATAGCATTTTTGGTATATCAACAGTAAGTACTGTACTGTCATTTTCTAAACGGCCAACTAAAGTTCTTATTTGATTTTGGGCATCAACTGGATTGCACTGAATGATTGTAAAAATTAATAAAATTGAAAGAAAATTAAGGGACTTCATAAAAATAAAATTGAAGAGTTTAATAATTGAATTACCACACAAAGCTATATTGCCGGGTTATCTAAAACAACCGTTTTTTCACCCAATTTAAGGGGGTGTTTTAGCGGTATTGTATTAAGTAAAATTAGTAACCTAATTCCACATCGGGATCCCAAAAAATATTTTTAAAATCTACAACCTTATCGTTTTTTACGGTGATGCCATCTTTTTTTAAAAGCTCTTCCATTTTTGTGGGTGTTTCAAAATGAAATTTTCCGGTAAGCATCCCATTGCGGTTTACCACCCTTTGGGCAGGCGGTTTTGGCCTTGTGCTGTGTGAGGCATTCATTGCCCAGCCCACCATACGGGCAGAAAGTTTGGTGCCCAGGTACGCAGCAATAGCGCCGTAAGAGGTTACCCTTCCCCTGGGTATAAGCCTTACCACATCAAACACATCGGCAAAAAAACTATATTCTTTTGCCTGTTCTTTTTTTATTTTGTTTTGAACTTTTTTTTTCATAATCAAAAATAAATTCAGGTAACAATTGCATTATTTTCTGTTTGCTTTAATATCTCCTGTAGTTCATTATCTATGTGGGATATAGTTTTCGGTAGGCAAAATTGCAGGTAATGTATTTTTTTGCTTTGGGCAATATCAAGGCTTTCGTAAAATGTTTTTATGGCCAACTCCGGTGGGTGCTTAACGGCATAAACATTACCGGATTTTTTAAGTAGTTGTAAACCATATTTTTCAATTACCAGTAAAGTAAAGGTATAAAGTTGAGGCGAGTCGGTTTTTAAATGTATGCTTCCGCCTGGTTTTAATATTTTTTGGTAAAGCCTTAAAAAGCGTGGGTGTGTAAGTCTTTTTTTTGCTTTTGATGTACGGAGTTGTGGATCGGGAAAAGTAATCCAGATATTATCTACTTCCCCTGGTGAAAAATAATTATCGAGCATTTCAATTTGGGTGCGGAGAAATGCAGCATTTTGCAAATTATGCTGCAATGCTTTTTTGGCGCCAATGTACATTCGGTTGCCCTTTATATCTACACCTATAAAATTTTTATTGAGGTGTATAGCGGCGAGCCCTATTGTATATTCTCCTCTGCCGCAGGCAAGTTCTAATTCTATAGGGTTTTTATTTCCAAAAAAATTGTGCCAGTTGCCCTTAATATTTTCCGGGTATTCCAAAACATTTTTAAAAGTTTTTATTTGCCCAAACCTGAATAATTTTTTTTGTGCCATCTTAAATTCAAAGATAGCATACTTAAATAAATGCAATAACGGCGGCGCCTGTTTTGCAGTTGCATTACCCAAAATGAAAAAGCCTTTACTCCATTATGAAGTAAAGGCTATTGAAAAAACCAGAAGCTGTAGGGGGAGGGTTCGAACCTCCACGAGGCAGTTAGCCTTTGAGCAAAAAAAGAAAAAGTCGCTAAACTTTTTCGAACTGGTGGTCGACCCCAGTCGTTATACCTGCAGATACAACGGCATTACTCAATGTTTATCCTGTTATCCTCACCCCCGAGACAAGGGGGCATGTCTGCCAAATAATTTCATCACCCCACAATGTTAAAGAACAATCAATTACTTTGATGGCACAAATGTAAAGAATTGTGCAATAACTTAAACGTATTTTAATGTTATTTTTATAAATATAGAAAATGTTCAAAAAAATTGATATTTTTGATAAAGTATTCAAAAATCAAATTTTTTATGGGCACAAAATTCAATCTTGACAAACTTGACCTGCAAATACTGGAAGCCATGATGCATGATGCGGAAATTTCTTATGCAGAATTGGGTAAAAAATTATTTGTAAGCGGTGGAACAATTCATGTACGTATTAAAAAGCTGGAAGAATTTAAAATTGTGAAAGGAAAAAGATTGAATGTGGACCTTCGGCAGTTGGGATACGATATTACGGCTTTCATTGGTGTGTATCTTGAAAAAAGTTCGATGTACGATGCGGTTGCCGAAGAGTTGAAAAAAATTCCGCAAATTGTACGCCTAAATTATACTACAGGCAATTACAGTATGTTTATTGAAGTGGTGTGTAAAGATATAAACCAATTGCGGCATGTATTGCATGATGAGCTGCAAAAAATAAAAGGTATAGAAAGAACCGAAACCTTGATTTCTCTTGAAGAAGGTTTTATACGCAATGTACCAGTAGCGCCGGTGGATTAAAAACAGGGTTATAATGATTTTACATCCATTGCATCACTTAATGCATTTCCCAAAAGATTAAATGCCAGTACCATCAGCATTATGGCAATACCTGGCGCCAGCGCAAGCATTGGGTTATTGGTAATTACAAAATTGTAATTTTCTTTTATCATTAATCCCCAGCTTGGGTGCGGTGGCTGAATGCCTAATCCTAAAAAACTCAGGCCTGCTTCTATAATAATGGCTGTTGCAAAATTGGCTGCAGCCATTACCATTAGCGGGCCCATAATATTGGGCAAAATGTGCTTTACAATTATTCGTGCATGTGAAAAACCCAGCACTTTTGCGGCCTGTACATACTCCATTTCTTTTAGCACCATTACTTGCCCACGCACCAGCCGGGCCACATTTACCCACATGGTTAAACCCACGGCGGTAAAAATTTGCCAAAAACCTTTTCCCATTGCAATGGTAATGGCAAACACTAATAGTAATGTGGGAATGCTCCAGGTTACATTTAAAAACCACATCAGCAGTTTATCAGTATGCCCACCAAAATAACCTGCTACAGCACCAAACAAAATACCAATGCCCAATGAAATAATTACCGCAATAAATCCCACGCCAAGGCTTACCCTTGTTCCTAAAATTATCCTGCTCAAAATATCCCTGCCGTAAGTATCGGTACCCAGCCGGTATTTTTTAGCAATAATATTGCTACTGATATTTTTATTTTTTTTAAGAATAGATGGTATAAAATATGATTGCATTATAGTAGTGTCTTCATCTACATATTTTTGAACAACTAAAGAATCGCCAGCAATTTGGTAGCTATTTATAGGAATTAACTGGTAGGATTGTTTTTTGCCAAAGAGCAATATATGAAAGGGGTTGTCAACTGCGCTGTTTCCATTGGGGATTTGTAAAAAAGTTTGCCGGTAGCCTGGTTTCTTTGCTTGTATTTCAACCGTTTGAAAATCGGCATTGGGGCTATTATCGGGTACTATCCAGTAAGCAAAAATGGCACAAAAAGTTGCAACAGCAATTACTATAAGAGCGGCAAGGGCCAGCTTGTTTTTTTTGAACCGTTGCCATATTTGCCCGCTGTAAGCGCCAGGTTTTTGAAGCATAAATTCTAAATTAATGAAATTTATTTACTTTATTTTTGCAAATCAAATTGGGCCTCGTAAAATTTGAAAACTTATAAATGCTTTACTATGTTTAATAAATTGCCATTTCTGTTTCTTTCCATCATATTAGTATTGATACTTTCTTCCTGCTCAAAATCATTATCGAACCAAACCCATAGCTGCTGGTACCTGGTAGAAAACGGGCATATTACCGGCAACCCCATTTGCAATAAAACCAGGGCGCAGATGTATGAAACCTACGGTGCACAATATTTTTTTGTAAATATTGACGAACCCAGGTTTTGCTGGAAATTAGAAAGCGGCTTAGATACCGAGTTCAGGAAAAATGTAACCCAATCAATGATTGACAGCATTTATACACCATTTGCTGTACAAAGTACAAAAATACAATGCAATAGCTTTTGCAAATGGAAGGTTTTTTACAAAAGTAAAAACAACGTAAATGGCGGCTACGGGCCGGAATATACAAGGGTTGAAACATTTATTGGACCTACAGCTATTGATACCTGTGCTTCACTTTTCCCGGGCCGGGTGGTAACCGTTCTAAATACTTTAGATACATTATATACAGCAACTTTTGTACAGGAAATGGATTAAATTTAATTGCTCAATTTTTACTTTACCATTCTGCCCTTCCATTTATAGCTGCCAAATTTTCCAAGCCAGCCGGCAATTGCTATATAAATAATATGCAAGGGCTGCAGCAAGGGAAATAGCCATAGTAATTTTTGCTTGTTGAAAAACAGGGCAACGGGAAAAAGGAAAATAAGTTCTGCAATTGTTTTTGTAACGATCATAAAAACCCATGCTGTTAAATATTTTGCATGGCCAGTGAGTAGCGTTACAATTGGATAAACCAATAGCAGCACATTAAACAAATAAACCAGCAACAAAGCCAAAAATATCCCTTTTTCGTTGTATTGATCTGCCTTGCTAGCCCAGCGGATGCGCTGCTGAAAAAATTCTTTTAAACTTTTTACCGGCGCTGTTTGCACCATCACCTCTTTGGATTTTAAATACTTAATTTCTCCAGGAAATTGTTTGGCTATTTTATGCATCAGCAGCATATCATCGCCGCTGGCAATAGCATTTATGCCATTAAAACCATTTACTGCATAAAAGGCTTTTTGAGTATACGCCAGGTTGGCGCCGTTACACATATGGTGTACCATAGTAGCGGTAATGCCCTGCATACCCATAAAATCGAGTGCCTGAAAAATTTCTATAAACCTGTTATTGTGGTTTATAGCTACCGGCATTACTATAAACTCCGGTTTGTGCTGCAGGTAAAATGCGGCAATGGTCTCCAGCCATTTTTCTGGAACGCTGCAATCGGCATCGGTGGTTACAATAAGTTCGCCGTTGCAATGGGCAATACCCGTTTCAATAGCTTTCTTTTTATAGGAGTTGATGTGTTGCGTGCCTACAACATTTTTAAGTTGTATGAGTTTTGCAAAAGCAAATTGCTGTACAATGGCTGCTGTGCGGTCAGTTGAAAAATCGTCCACTATTATTACTTCAAATTTTTCTGTTGCGATTGTTTGCTGCTGAATAGAAAGTAACAGTGGCCCAATATTTTTTTCTTCGTTTCGGGCGGGGATGATGATGGAAATTTTAGGGAAACTTGATAGTGCAATGCTGCTGTTAACTGGTTTGTAGCAGCTTGTTTTTTTAAAAACATTGGCATAAAAAAGCATCAACCCGCAATAAAGGAAAAATAGTAATACACTGAAAATGAATAGGATGAACATTTTTTGCTGTAAGATGCATTTAAGTACAAGTGAGTGACACAACAACTGTTGCATTATATTCAAATGCCTGCATCAAAATAACACAAAATTATTTTTTAAAAAATAAAATAAATATTATCTTTACAAAGTTGCATAAACAACTATATGCCAAACAACCAATTTAAAAAAGGCGAGCTCTATAGTTTTATTACCGGTAAAGCCAGTACGGCAATTAGCAGGAGGCTGCAAAAAAATTTTAAGCAGTCTGGTGTTGAGATTACGATAGAGCAGTGGAGCGTGTTGTATCATTTATGGAAAGCAGATGGAATGAGCCAGCAGCAACTTTGTGAAGCTACTTTTAAAGATAAGCCAAGTATGACCAGGCTGGTGGATAACCTGGAAAAAATAAACCTGGTAAAAAGAGTAGCCAGCAAAGACGACAGGAGGATCAACCTTATTTTTCTTACTGCCGATGCCCAAACCCTGCAGGAAAAATCTATGGATATTGCCAACCAAACGCTAAACGAAGCTTTGAAAGGGGTAACCAATGGCCAGGTGGAAATTGCTAAAGAAGTATTGCAGATGGTTTATGAAAACCTGAAATAGTAGAAAGTTGAAAGTTGAGTATTGCTCAATGAAAAGCAAGTTTTACAAATTAACCAGCAATTAAAAAAATATTTAAAAATAAAAAACATGAGTATTCCAACCATTGCCACTGCAACTCTTAAAGGAGGTGAATGGCTGATTAAAGAAAGCAAAGCCGCTGAAACTTTTACGCCGGAAGATTTTAATGAAGAACAACTGATGGTAAAAGATATGTGCCATCAATTTTTAAACAACGAAGTGTTGCCAATAGTTGACCGTATAGATAAAATGGAAGAAGGCCTTATGCCCTCTTTAATGGTTAAAGCTGGCGAACAAGGTTTGCTGGGAGCCTCTATACCAGAAGACCTTGGCGGACTGGGAAAAGATTTTATTACTTCAACATTGGTAAACGAAGGCCTTGGCGCAGGTTTTTCTTTTAGCGTAGCTGTTGCAGCACATACGGGTATTGGTACACTGCCCATTTTATATTTTGGAACAGAAGAGCAAAAGCAAAAATATATTCCCAAGCTGGCTACCGGTGAATGGAAAGGTGCTTACGGATTAACCGAGCCCAACAGCGGCAGCGATGCACTCGGTGCAAAAACCACCGCAACCTTGAGCAAGGACGGGAAATATTATTTATTAAATGGGCAAAAATGCTGGATAACCAATGGTGGTTTTGCAGATATTTATACCGTTTTTGCAAAGGTGGATGCTAATAAATTTTCCTGTTTTATTGTAGAAAGAAATTTTGAAGGCTTTACCCGTGGGCCGGAAGAACATAAAATGGGCATCAAAGGATCTTCTACCGTTCAATTGTATTTTCAGGATTGTAAAGTGCCGGTTGAAAATCTTTTGGGCGAAATTGGCCGGGGCCATATCATTGCATTTAATATTTTAAATATTGGCAGGTTAAAATTATGCTCCGCGGCATTAGGTGGTGCAAAAGCTTCGCTTACCACTTCGGTGGAATACGCCATAACGAGGGAGCAGTTTAAAACAGCCATTGCCAATTTTGGCGCCATAAAGCACAAGCTGGCCCAAATGGCCATTCGCATTTGGGTGAGTGAAAGCGCCTTGTACCGCACAAGCAAATGGATTGATGATAAAGAAACCGAACTTTTGGAAAGCGGCAAACCTTTTAACCAGGCATTACTTGGCGCAGCAGAAGAATATGCTATTGAATGTGCCATGCTAAAAGTAGATGGAAGTGAAGCGCTGGATTATGTGGTAGATGAAGGCGTGCAAATACATGGTGGTAATGGTTTTAGTGATGAGTATTTAATTAGTCGTGCTTATCGAGACAGCCGTATTAACCGCATTTATGAGGGCACAAACGAAATTAACCGCTTGCTTACCGTAGATATGATGCTCAAAAGGGCCATGAAAGGCCAACTGGATTTAATGGGCCCTGCAATGGCAGTATCGAAAGAATTGATGAGCATTCCAGATTTTGGTGCAGCAGAAGAGGGCTTGTATGCTGCGGAGAAAAAAGTAATTGCCAGTATGAAAAAAGCAATATTAATGACTGCCGGTGCTGCCGTTCAAAAACTGATGATGAACCTCCAAAACGAGCAGGAAATTTTAATGAATATTTCCGATATGGCCATCCAGACTTTTAATGCAGAAAGCGCTTTGCTTCGATTGCTGAAAATGTGCAGCATAAATGAAACCGCCGTTTCTTCAGTATATAACGATATGGTGAAATGCTATATAAACGACGCTGCCGATAATGTAAATAAGTTTGGAAAAGAAGCCATAAATGCTTTTGCCGATGGCGATGAACAACGTATGATGTTGCTGGGTTTAAAGCGGTTTACCAAAACAGCGCCTTTTAACAGCAAAGATGCCAGGCGAAGAATTGCGGATAAATTAATTGCCGAAGGTAAATATGCGTTTTAGTATATTCAATATATTTTGTAAAGGTTGCCTGTACAAGCGGCATTTTTTAATAAATGCGAATGGGGTTTAAAACCAATTCCCCAAGTTTGTCATTTCTTTTTATAAGTACTTTTATTTTTGCACCTACATTTTGCATGGCGGTTTTATAAGCCTGTAAATTACCCGTAAGGTTTGTATCAACACCTATCACTATATCATCAACTTTAAAACCCGCTTTATCTGCCGGAGATCCTTTTATTACATCCAGCACTATTATGTTGCCGTCAATATAATACATACTAAGCCCGGTGTAGGAATAATCAAAAGAATCATTAAAATGACTATTGGGCAATAAGTGCACTTCTCTTTGCTTATAATTAAAAATAAGGTTAAACCTTCGCAACAGGTCGTTGCCAATTAAGCCACCGCAAAATGGGTATTGGGTAACATTGTAAATATCATCGTAGAGATAAGTGGGCACCCGGTAAAAGCGGTAAGAGCCCAGTTTTACTTCTCTCACAACTGTAAGCCGCATTTGCAATTTCCCGGCAATGCCTTCGGCTTGCGCAATAAGAGGTTTTCTTTTTGTACGAAGTATGGCGCTGTCTTTTGCAAATTTTTCATTCATTAAAAAGCTAAGGCCTGCGCCGGTATCGAGGTAAAAATAATGGGTGAGTTTCCGGCTATCCTTTACCGTGGCCCTTTGAATGGGCAAAGAAGTGATGATAGGATGAAGGGTAGTGCCGCCATTGGGGTAATCCAATTTTCCCGGGGTAAACACTTCGATATGCAGGCTGTCGAAATTAATTTTTACCAAATACCTGTTAAAAAAACTATAGCCCAAAATGCCGTCAATTTTTTCACCATAAGTACTGGTTAAAATATCATAATCTACTACATGAAAATTAAGGTTGGAGATTTTTAAACCCGGAAAACAAAGGCTTTGGTTAAAAACATAATCAACCTTTTTTCTTCCGCCAATACCGGTTACAACAGTATCGGTTTGCTGTGTAGCAATACCAAATTCTTTACAGGTAGATGAATCCAAAGAAACGCCGCCGCCACCTGTATCTACAATAAAGTTCAGGCTGTCTGCAGCAAGCGGAAAATGTGCTTTTACCACTATTACACCTCCTGTATAGAGCCTGAAAGGAAATTTAGTAATATATTTTGCATCGGGAACCGATACTATTTCCTGGCCAAATAATACGGCAGGTAAAATAATCAATAACAGATGTATAATTAATTTCATAAATCTTCTCTTAAAAATAACAAAGAATGCTATTAATTTTGCTGATAAAATGAAGAACGGTAATAATGGGTTACCATCAATCAAAACATCAAATGAAATTAAATGAACTCTATAGGAAAGCCCTGGGATTTGAATGGCTGACTATTGAAGAAGGTGTTTTTTTATTTAAAAACGCTGCATTGGCCGAGTTGATGTATGTAGCCGATGAACTGCGTAAAATACAAGTACCCCATGGTAAAGTAACCTGGCAGATAGACCGCAATGTAAATACCACCAATGTATGTATAGCCAACTGTAAATTTTGTAATTTTTACAGGATACCCGGGCATAGCGAAGCTTATATAACCGACATTGATACTTATAAAAGAAAAATTGAAGAAACGATAAAATTTGGGGGCGACCAATTATTGTTGCAGGGCGGCCACCACCCAGGGCTTGGCCTATCATTTTATGTAAATCTCTTTAAAGAGCTAAAGAAAAATTATCCCGCCATAAAATTGCATGCATTAGGCCCGCCGGAAGTTGCCCACATTACCAAATTAGAAAAAAACCAGCCCGGCGAAAATTCAGTAACACATAAAGAAATTTTAACCGCATTAAAAAATGCAGGCCTGGACTCTTTGCCCGGCGCCGGTGCAGAAATTTTAACCGATCGTGTACGCAGGCTTATAAGCAAAGGAAAATGTGGTGCACAGGAATGGCTGGATATTATGCATCAGGCACACCTGTTAAACATTACTACATCAGCCACCATGATGTTTGGCCATGTAGAAACTATTGAAGAACGCTTTGAGCATTTAGCAAAAATAAGGGAAGTGCAAAGCCGAAAGCCCGAGGACGCAAAAGGTTTTCTTGCCTTTATTCCGTGGACGTTTCAGGATGTGGATACCTTGCTCGCAAAAATAAGGGGCGTTCATAATCTTACTACAACAGAAGAATACATCCGCATGTTGGCTTTATGCCGCATGATGCTGCCCAATATAAAAAACATACAGGCAAGCTGGTTAACGGTGGGTAAGCAGGTGGCACAAATGTGTTTAAATGCAGGGGCCAACGATTTTGGTAGTATTATGATAGAAGAAAATGTAGTAAGCGCTGCCGGTGCGCCACACCGTTTTACAAGCACAACTATACAGGAAGCTATAAAGCAAGCCGGCTTTGAGCCACAGCTTAGGAACCAGCAATATGAATGGCGGGAAATGCCTATTATGGAAGATCAGGTTATAGATTATTGATAATTCGTAGACCCGGGCTCACTCACTTTTTTATTCTTGCACAATATTTTGAATATAACCCCGTTATTGGTGTAAACCCTAATTTATGCCCATCGGAACCAGCATAAAAACCATTAACCCATTGGTTTTTGTATTCAAGCATTTTATGGGAAAACTTCGCCAGCAACCCGATGTTTACCCTATAAAGTATTATAAAAAGCAAAACCCACATAGGAAAAGCAAGCAACACCCAATGGTAAAATAACGATGCATAACCGGTTTTTACTTTTAAAAAAATTGAGCAAAAATACAATTGACAAACCCTTTACCATATAATAATTTTGTTTGTATAAAATCCAGTATTATGAAAAAAAATAGACCTTCAATGTTCACCCTTATTGCAAAGTCAATTGCGGAATCAATCAATAGTTTATTTTTTAGCTACGACAGGGACTTCCAGCGGCTTAAAAACTTTATTGCATCCTGATTGAGCAAAAAGAAAGTAAAAACCCCGGTTGATGCCGGGGTTTTTTAATAAGGTTAACTGAACAGGTATTCCACATCTGCCTTGGTGAGTGATTTTACAAAAGTAGAATCATCGGCAATAAGCTCTTTTGCCAGTGTCCTTTTTCGCTCCTGTAATTGCAGTATTTTATCTTCAATGGTATCTATACAAATCATGCGGTAAGCAAAAATATTTTTGGTTTGGCCAATGCGGTGTGTCCTGTCAATGGCCTGTTGTTCCACGGCAGGGTTCCACCAAGGGTCCACAATATAAACGTAATCTGCCGCCGTAAGGTTTAAACCGACACCACCTGCTTTTAAAGAAATTAAAAACACCCTACACTCTTCACTATTTTGAAAATTTTCTATGGCTCTCTCCCTTTCAGGCGGGGTTGTACTTCCGTCAAAATATTCAAACTTAATATTTTGTTCTTTTAGTTTTTCTTTAATTAAGGCAAGCATTCCCAGGAATTGAGAAAAAATAAGTGCTTTATGTTCGCCAATATTTTCGGTAATTTCCCTGGTTAATTCATCCAGTTTTATGGAGTGGTTGGGGTATTTGTCTTCTTCGTTTAAAATGGCCGGGCTATCGCATATTTGTCTCAGTTTCATAAGGCCCTGTAAAATGGTTAATTGAGATTTGTCAATGCCAACATCGTTGATAGAGCCTAAGATTTTATCCCGGTAACTATTGCGGTAGGCATCATAAATTTGTCGTTGCTCTTTTTCCATTTCGCAAAACAAGATGGTTTCCGTTTTTTCAGGAAGGTCTTTGGCCACCTGTTCTTTGGTACGACGCAATATAAAAGGATAAAGTAATTTACGCAGGTGATCTTTTTGAATAAGGTCGCTAAACTTATCAATAGGCGTAGCAAATTCATTGCGGAAAAACTCCATACTGCCCAGTAAACCTGGGTTAAGAAAATTCATTTGGGCAAATATGTCGAAGGTGTTATTTTGTAAAGGCGTACCGCTCATGCAAAGCCTGTTTTTGGCATTAAGTAATGAGGCTGCTTTGGTAACTTTTGAAGAAGGGTTTTTAATGGCCTGGCTTTCATCCAGAATAATATAATCAAAAGGTATTTTCATGAGCATTTGGATATCGCTTCGTAAGGTGCCGTAAGTAGTAACGATAATATTTTGCTGCATCAGTTCTTCATGCTTTCTGGTGCGCAGGTTGCCATGGTGAATTTGGCAGGAAAGGGATGGTGTAAATTTTAAAACTTCTTTTTGCCAGTTGTAAATTAATGTTGTGGGGCAAATAACCAGAGATTGCAAACCACCGGTTGTTTTTTTAAAATGGTCAATCATACTTAGCGCCTGAACGGTTTTGCCCAAGCCCATATCATCGGCCAATATACCACCCCAGCCTACATCGTTTAAATAATTCAGCCACTGAAAACCAGCGACCTGGTAAGGCCTTAAAATGCCGGCTACTTCTTGTGGTGGCGCTGTTTCAGGTATGTTTTTAAATTCTCTAAGGCGTTCATATTTTGCATCAAGCGTAAAGCTTATTTCTTCTTCATCCCTGCGCTCATAAAGGTCATCAATTACGCTGAGATGGTATTTAGATAAGCGCAGTTTATCGTTTTTGCCTTCACCCACTTTAAACAATAAGGCATATTTTTTCAACCACTCATCGGGCAAAATACCTAAAGTACCATCATCCAGCTGTACAAAGGATTGCTTGCCGGCTAAGGCTTTTTTAATATCAGCAATGCCTACTTTTTGTTCGCCAAATTCTATTTCTACTTTTGCATCAAACCAGTCCAATCCGCTGCTTACATGGATATGGGTATTGGGCCTTGCCGTATTAAAACGGAAATTTTTAAGCGCTTCAAAACCAAAAACCGGTACTTTCATTTCCTTCATGGCATCTATAAAAAGAAAAAACCAGTTGTTGCGCAATACATCGGCGCCCTTTAAAACCAGGCCGCCTGTATCCTCATGGTAACTAAATTGGGAATGCAGGTTTTGCAGTTTTTCTACAAATTCTTTTTCGGCTTCTTCGTTTCTTTTTATAACCAGTATTTTGTCGTTGTCAGGCAGTATTATTGTAGCTTTATCTGTTGGCCTTGTATCAAACCCTTTGTAGCTGAACACGGGTTGAAATACAAGATGGTCGCCTTTTTCCTGTAAAATTAATTTTACATCGGGGTTGCCGCTTTTTACTTCTTTTATGAGGGCCTTGTCAAATTCTACCTGGTATTCTTTGGTGAGCGGTAAAATATTTTTTTGTAATGTTTCTGTCCAGTTGTCTTTTTTTATTTTGGTAAAACCCTTCTCCAAAAATTTTTCGGCATGTAAAAGGTCTTCGGGCTTTGCCCAAATATATAAAACATCGTTGTATAAAAATAAAAACGGGTGGGTACATTCATTTTCTTCAAGTGATGCAACCTGTCCTTCGGGTTTTACTACGCAGTTAATTTCAAAATCGTTATTTTTTACAGCTACTTTAAAAACCGGGCTTAAAAATTGGTTGCTTACTTCCAGCTCTATAAGGTTTGCCGTTTTAAAGGCCTTTCCACTGGGTAAAAAGTAAATAAGCGGATCGGGAAGGCTAGTAATTTTTTTTAGTTTGGGTAAAAGGTATTCAGCAATTAATGACCTTGTTTCTTCTGGGAGTTTATCTCCTTCATTGTGGATGATATTTTCCCATATACCGCTAAATGGGGAGTTCCTGTTGAGGTATTTATTGATTTCTGTTTGTTGCAATTTGCGGATTTGCTGCAACGCATTCCTGTCGTCCTCAATTAAAGGCTCGCTATTGATAAATTTTCCTAAGTCGAGCCTTTCAATTTTATCAATAAATTTTTTATTGCCTCCGGTTTCATCGGTTTCGCCCATGATGGCATCTACAGAAAAAAACGGGTAAGCTTTTTCATTAAAATTAAAAACAATGCCCAGCCTTAAGTTTTTCTCTTCAGTAATTATTTCCTGCACGGGGTTTTCTTCAGGGGTAATAACCGTTTGCACAGGCTGAAATACGGGCCTGGGTTTTGGCGAAAATAAGTTTGAGGCTGGCGCTGCATTTACCCGTTTAATTGAAGGGTCAATTACTTTTAAAAATGGCTTTCCTTCTTTATAGGTAAATTCAAATTTTCCGGTGATATCGTCTTGTAAACTGTAACCGTAAGAGCGAAGCAAAATGTTTTTTTCTTTATCCCAGTTGCGGATGCTGTCAAAATAATATGGCCCGTCATTATTGAGCAATTGCAAGTACAGCATCACTTTGTGTTCGCAAAGTGGATGGTCTGTTTCTGCACAGTTGCAGGAGGTGTCAAAATTTTTTTCTTCATTTTTTTGGAGTATAACGGTAAAATTGCTGTCATGATATTGTATTTCGGCTTCTACCCTTTCATCAGCGGCATGTACAATATTGGCTTTGCCATGCCTCAGCATCCTTTCTGCTTCCTGCATTATATGGGTGGAGGAAAGCATCTTCAGCATTTTAATGTCAATAAATTTCATTTTTGCAACTGAGTGTTGCTGGTTGTATTGGATAGCGCTGCTGCTTAGCAGGTTTTTGTCAATCATATCCTGCATACGAAACAATGCAGCCGCTTCGTGCCGGCAAATATCCCCAATATTGTACGGGCAGGAGCAACGCAGGTTCATGTGTTTGGGGTCGGCAAATTTTTGAATATTTACTTTGTAAAACGTGCTGTAATTGTCGTCCTTTATCCTAAAAAAAATATTCCCGGTAAGTTCATCATGCTCTATCATTTCAACATAGCCGAGAGAATGGATTTTTTTTCCTCTCCTGACCACTTCATCTGAACCGTTGTTGTAAATATATTTTACGAGGTGTGGTAATGCCAATATAATAATCTTTTAATTTTCAAATGATGTTTTCATAACCCTTTACCTGTTTATGCATCGTTCCCAAAAGGGCAATTTGCAAAAGTAAAGGAAAATAGTTCAGGTTAAAAAGCATTGGCAGGTATTTGTGAAGAAATTGCTGTTAAAAAATGCAGCAAAATAGAAAAAAGAATTATTTAAAAGCTACTACGCAATTAAAATAAAAGATAACGGAGTCATTTATTTTAATTGTTCAATAAATTTCGTACTTTTATGGGTTTTGTGTTGAGGGAAGCATTTCGTTGCCGAAAGAAATTAACTTTATGCTGTTACCAATTTTCCTTCTATATAAACTGGCAGTACATTGGCAACATCTGTACTAAGGCAATAGCGTATATCCTTTTCAAGTCCAAAATTGGTAAGCCTGTGATAATGTGAAGCGTTGTGCTTTTTCATAAATTCATAAAGGCTCTTTTGTGCCAGTATATAAAGGTTGTGTGCAACATGGGAGGAGTCGCCTTCAATGTCAAAACTATCTTTCAGCCGGTTTATTACTGCACCGGCAAATAAGCTGTCTTCTATATTTACCCTGTCTTTCCATCCGGCACAGGCAAGGATAACATCTTCTCTTTTTTGGAGCAGATGTTCGCATACAGCCGATAAATTGGGAAATGACCCGGTTACAATTTCTCTTGCACTTTTATCAAGCGCCATGTGCAATAATTTGGTACCGTTGGTTGTAGTTAATACCAGCACTTTGTCTTTTATAAATTCAGGGTTGTATTCAAATGGGGAGTTTCCATACTCCAGCCCATCAGCAATTTTCCCATCTCTTTCCCCGGCTGTAATACCATCAATTTGTTTGCCAATCCTTATGCACTCTGCCACATTATCTACCGGTACAATAGCTTTAGCGCCATTAAATAAAGCGGTGGCAATAGTAGAAGTTGCCCTTAATACATCAATAATTACTACATTTCTTTTATTTACTTCTTCCAAATGAAGTAATGCCGGAGAAAGGCAGGTGATGATACTTGGCATATTTTTATTAGCGTAAAATTTTGTGCTATGCGCTAAAGGGCATTTTTACCAGCTTAGCTTTAGCAAGTGAATTGCGTATACTGATATAAACAGTTGTTTCTGGTGTGGCAAAAGGCGTTTTTACATATCCCATACCAATGGCCTTGCCCAGGCTGGGCGACTGTGTACCCGATGTAACCCTGCCGATGGTTTCGCCTTTGGCGTTTTTTATTTCATAGCCATGCCGGGCAATTCCCTTGTCAACCATTTCAAAACCTACCAACTTTTTATTAACGCCGTTGGCTTTTTGTTGTTCTAAAAGTTTGCGGCTGGTAAAATCTTTGGTAAACTTGGTAATCCATCCCAGCCCGGCTTCTAAAGGCGATGTTGTGTCGTCTATATCATTCCCATATAAGCAAAAGCCCATTTCCAGTCTTAAGGTATCTCTTGCACCAAGGCCAATGGGTTTTATACCGGCAGCTTTTCCGGCTTCAAAAATAGCATCCCAAATTTTTTCTGCTGCGCCATCTTTGTCTTCAAAATAAATTTCCAGTCCACCGGCACCTGTATACCCTGTTGCACTTATAAGAACATTTTCAACGCCAGCAAATTTTCCTTTTGTAAAAGTGTAATATTTAAGGTTTAATATATCCGTATCCGCCAGGGGCTGAAGTATTTTTGCTGCATTGGGGCCTTGTACAGCTAGCAGGCAGGTTTTGGCCGAAATATCATGCAGTTCTGCATTTTGAGTATTATGGCTGCTAATCCATTTCCAGTCTTTTTCAATATTGCCGGCATTTACTACAAGCATATACACTTGGTTTTCTTCAATACAATACAGCAGCAAATCATCAATAATACCAGCATCATTATTGGGCAAACAACTGTATTGCACTTTTCCGGCAGTAAGTTTTGAGGCATCGTTGCTGGTAACCCTTTGTATTAAGTCAAGTGCATTTTCGCCTTTTATTATAAACTCACCCATATGGCTTACATCAAATACGCCGGCATTATTTCTTACGGTTTGATGCTCTTCGTTAATGCCCGTATAAGAAATGGGCATATTAAAACCGGCAAATTCTGCCATTTTAGCTCCAAGAGCTATGTGTTTTTGGGTAAAAGGGGTATTTTTCATTTCCTTTTTTATTTGCCGCAAAAGTAAGTGATTTGCTTAATACCCATTGCTTAACCTCTTAGTAATATATTATATAAAGTAAAATTGTTTATATATCTATCAGCAGGTTTTGCAGTATGCTTATTTTATTATCAGGCAGGTAAGTTTTCCAGCTTATAATGAGCTGAAATAAAACCTGCCAACTTCTTTTTTGGCCAATCCATTTACAGATAGTATATTTGCACCCGGAAATAAAAGCAATCAGAAGGGAACGGAGTCGTTCCCTTCTCTATTTTAATACCATGAGTGAGAATACTACGCTGGCTGTAGTGAAAAAAATGCTGGAGCCCCTGCTTACAGGGGATATATTTTTGGTGGACATGCGCATTAAACCCACCAATAATATTAAAATTTACCTCGATGCAGATAATGGGCTGGGTATTGAAAAATGTATTAAAATAAACAGGGCACTCTATAAAAATATTGAAGAAACAGCATTGTTCCCCGATGGCAATTTTTCATTGGAAGTTTCCAGCCCGGGAATTGATGAGCCCCTGAAATTACACCGGCAATATGAAAAAAATAAAGGCCGCAATGTAGAAGTAGTGCTAAATGACGGCACCGTTTATGAAGCGGTACTTTCCGGGATATACGAAAATGGTATACAATTGATTATAACCGAAGGAAAAGGGAAAAAGGCAGTAACCAAACAATTGGATATAGCAATGGCAGATATTAAGCACACCAAAGTGAAAATAAAATTTTAAATCTTTAACTAAACCCCTCTGCCGGCGGGGAAAAATGTGAGGCTGGCAATGCTTATGGCAAGTATAAACTTAATTGAATCGTTCCAGGAGTTTAAAGAAGCGGAAAATATTGACCGCCCAACACTCATGAAAGTAATGGAAGATGTTTTTAAAACACTCATCCGCAAAAAATACGGAAGCGATGACAACTTTGACGTAATCGTAAACGACCAGAAAGGCGATCTGGAAATTTTTCGCAGGCGCACCATTGTTGACGATGATGACCTTTACAACACCCTAACCGAAATTGAATATAAAGATGCCATTAAAATTGAACCCGACTACCAGGTAGGCGAAGAGCTTTACGAAGAAGTAGATATTCAAAAAGAATTTGGCCGCAGGGCAATACTTGCCGGTAAGCAAACACTTGCTGCACGAATCAACGATTTGAAAAAGAACATACTCATAAAAAAGTATGAAGAAAGAGTAGGCGAAATTGTAAATGGCGAAGTGTACCAGGTATGGAAAAAAGAAGTACTCATTTTAGACGAAGACGGCAATGAAATGTTGTTGCCTAAGTCTGAGCAAATCCCATCGGACTATTTTAAAAAAGGGGAAACCATAAGGGCGGTAGTTAAAAAAGTAGAATTAAAAAATAACCAGGCTGTAATTATTTTAAGCCGCACCAGCCCATTATTTCTCGAAAAGCTTTTGGAAATTGAAGTACCCGAAATTTTTGATGGCCTAATTGTAGTTAAAAAAATTGTGAGAGAGCCAGGCGAAAGGGCAAAAGTAGCCGTAGAAAGCTACGACGACCGTATAGATCCCGTGGGCGCCTGCGTGGGAATGAAAGGCAGCCGCATACACGGTATAGTAAGAGAGTTGAAAAACGAAAATATAGATGTAATCAACTTTACCAATAACACCCAATTGTTAATTCAGCGGTCACTAACGCCTGCAAAAATTACCAATATGGAATTAAACCAGGAAAATAAAGTGGCAACGGTTTGGCTTAAGCCCGACCAGGTTTCATTGGCCATTGGCCGCAGGGGCGTAAATATTAAACTGGCTCAAGACCTCACCGATTATGAAATTAATGTGTTTAGGGATAATGAAGGAGAAGAAGATGATTATGATATTGACCTGGATGAATTTACAGATGAAATTGAAGAATGGGTAATTGACGAACTTAAAAGAGTAGGATGCGATACTGCAAGATCGGTATTGGACCTTACAGCAGAAGAATTAGAGCGCAGGACCGATTTGGAAAAAGAAACCATAAATGATGTACGCAAGGTTTTACAGGCAGAATTTGATAAAGAATAATTTTTAGCAATCCACAGCAGCCGGAGGTTCATACCATAGTTAAATTTACCGGTTGTTGCTTATTTGGTATGAACACAACAAAAAAGAATGGCAGAAGCAAACACTACACCCAGGTTAATGGCGGCGGCAAAGGAATTTAATATTGGGGCACACACCCTGATAGACTTCCTTGTATCTAAAAGCTTTAATTCAGATGATCTTAAACCCACTTCAAAGCTTACGGAAGAAATGTACCGTGTGCTACAAGTAGAGTTTCAACAGGATAAAGCAGCCAAACAAAAATCCGATCAAATAGACCTTCCCAAAGGCCCTGAGGCAAAAAAGAAAAAAGACGAAGAAGACCTCTCTATAAAAAAGAAAGAAGAAAAGGCCAAAAAAGCAGCCGAACCGACACCAGAAGAACCCAAGCCACAGCCCAAAGAAGAGAAAAAAGAAATTGCTAAAATTGAAGCGCCGGAAATTGAACAGCCAAAGGTTATTGACAAAATAGATTTAAGCGCTATAGAATCTTCTACAAGACCTAAAAAAGCAAAAGCCACACCAGCTAAAAAAGAAGAACCGGTAAAAGAAGAAGAACCCGAAAAGAAAAAAAAGAAAACAAAAGAAGAAGCCCCCAAAGCAGAACCGGTAGCAACCCCGGCCCCTGCACCAGCGCCAGAAGTACCGCCAGCCCCACCTGTAATTGAAAACATACAGGCACAAAAAATTTCAGGCCCAAAAATTATGGGCAAAATTGAATTGCCAAAAGAAAGCGATACCCGGCCACGCAAAGAAGAAGATAAAAAACGCAAACGCATCCCCATACAAAAGAAACCCGGCCAGAGCCCGGCACCAACACAGGGAGGAAATAATTACAGAGGTGGTGGCGGAGGCGGCAGGCCACAAGGCGGCGGAGGAGGAAGGCAGCACCGCAACGAACCCAAAAGGGAAGACAAAATAATTGACGAAAAAGAAATACAAGAAAAGCTCAGGCAAACCCAGGCAAAACTTGCAGGATCATCCGGAAGGGGAAAAAGCTTAAAAGCAAAATACCGTAAAGCCAAGCGTGAAGAGATGGCAGAAAACGCTTCTGAAGGCGTAGTAGAAGGAAATAAATTACAGGTAACAGAATTTGTTTCAGTAAGTGAGTTGGCAAATTTAATGGACGTAAGTTTTGCAGATGTAATTAGCAAATGTATGGGCCTTGGTATAATGGTTTCCATTAACCAAAGGCTTGAAGCAGACGTAATAGAGTTGGTTGCAGGGGAATTTGGCTTTGAGGTAGAATTTATTGGGGTTGATGATGCCGCCGAAATGGATGAAGAAGAAGTAATAGATAATCCCGAAGACCTTAAATCAAGGTCGCCGATTGTAACCATTATGGGCCACGTTGACCATGGTAAAACTTCTTTGCTTGATTATATCCGAAAAGCCAATGTAATTTCTGGCGAAGCAGGAGGTATTACCCAGCATATAGGAGCCTACGAAGTAACCACAAAAGATGGCAGAAATATTACGTTTTTGGATACGCCGGGCCACGAAGCCTTTACCGCTATGCGTGCCCGTGGCGCAAAAGTTACCGATATAGCCGTAATTGTTGTAGCTGCCGATGATGCAGTAATGCCACAAACCAAAGAAGCTATTTCTCATGCACAGGCAGCATCGGTACCCATGATTTTTGCAATAAATAAAGTAGATAAAGAAGGAGCCAATCCCGAAAAAATAAAAGAACAACTGGCTGGTATGAACATACTGGTAGAAAGCTGGGGCGGTAAATACCAAAGCCAGGAAATAAGCGCCAAAAAAGGGCAGAACATTGACCTGCTCCTCGAAAAAATATTATTGGAAACAGATTTGCTCGAACTAAAAGCCAATCCCGACCGTCCGGCAAACGGAACAGTAATTGAAGCCTCTTTAGATAAAGGGCGTGGCTATGTAGCCACAATACTGGTTCAAAACGGAACTCTGAAACAAGGAGACATGATTGTAAGCGGCCAATACTTTGGTAAAGTAAAAGCCATGTACAACGAGCGCCAGCAACGCAGCGATGCCGCTCCACCTTCTTCGCCTGCATTAATTTTAGGGTTAAATGGTGCACCACAGGCAGGGGAAACTTTTAAAGTTTTTCATGATGAAGCCGAAGCCAGGGAAATGGCGTATAAACGGGGACAAATTTTGAGGGAACAAGGTATGCGTGCCAAAAAACATATTACCCTCGATGAAATTGGCCGCAGGCTTGCGCTTGGAAACTTTAAAGAATTAAACATCATTATTAAAGGCGATGTGGATGGCTCTGTGGAAGCGTTGAGCGATTCATTACAAAAACTCAGTACAGAAGAAATTGTGGTTCGTGTAATCCATAAAGCTGTAGGTGCTATTACAGAAAGCGATGTAACGCTTGCCAATGCATCCGATGCAATTATTATTGGCTTTAATGTAAGGCCTTCTATACAGGCAGCAAAACTTGCCGAAGCAGAAAGCATTGAAATTAAAATGTATTCCATTATCTATAATGCCATCGAAGAATTAAGGAGTGCAATGGAAGGTATGCTTGAACCATCTGTAGAAGAAAAAATACTGGGTAATGTGGAAATAAGGGAAACCTATAAGTTCGATAAAGCCACAGTAGCCGGATGTTTTGTATTAGACGGCAAAATTGCCCGCAATAACAGGATAAGGCTCATAAGAGACGGCATTGTAATTTTTACCGGCGAACTGGCCAGCTTAAAAAGGTTTAAAGACGATGCAAAAGAAGTTACATCAAGCATGGAGTGTGGCCTGGTAATTAAAAATTATAACGATATTAAAATGGGGGATATAGTAGAAGCATTTGAAGAAATTGAAGTGAAACGTACTTTATAATGCAGTGTTTTTATTGAGAAAGTACCTGCTACGGTTAAATGGATGTTAAATGGAACCTTAAACTAAGTAAGGGCACACATCCCGGCTTATTTTTGAAAGATTTATCAAAAGGCATATTGAATGAAATTTAGATTACTACTTACTGGTTGTTTAATTTGTAGCGTTTTATTGTCGCTTGCACAACCGCAGCAAAAAGTACTTGCAGATAAAATTGTAGCCGTTGTTGGAGACAAAATAATTTTAAAAAGCGATATTGACAATAGCCTTGCCGATATGATGCGGCAAGGTGTGGAACTTCCACCCAATGCAAAATGCCTCACCCTGGAGCAAATGATGGGCGTAAAAGCGCTGGTATTACAGGCCGAAAAAGATTCATTGCCGGTATCAGATGAAGAAGTGGAAACCGATATTGAAAACCGCATCCGTTATTTCATTAATGCTTACGGCAGTAAAGACGAACTGGAAAGAGTTGCCGGCAAATCAGTTTACCAGCTTAAAGAAGATATGCGTGGACCTATAAAAGATCAAAAAATGGCAACCACAATGAGAGATAAAGTGGTGAGTGGAATTAAAATAACGCCTAATGAAGTAAAAGCCTATTTTGATAAAATACCAGCCGACAGCCTTGCTTACTACGAGGCCGAAGTAGAAATTGGACAAATTATTATGTATCCAAAAGCCAGCAGAGACGCAGAAGAATATGCCCTATCTCAATTGGTGGATATTAAAAACCAAATTGAAGGCGGCAAGGATTTTCGCAGCATGGCCATGTTGTATTCCGATGATCCCTCTGCCAAACAAAACGGTGGCCAGTTTGAAGTAAACCGCACCCAAAAAGATTTTGACCCCATTTGGATGGCCAAAGCCTTTGCTTTGAAAGAAGGACAAATTTCATCGCCATTTAAAACCAGGTTTGGCTACCATATTGTACAAATGCTAAGCCGTGCAGGCGATGATGCCATATTAAAGCATATTTTAAAAACGCCGCAGGTAACACAAATAGAAATCAATGAAGGCCTGTCCAAAATGGATTCGGTAAGAGCAAACCTTATCTCCGGCACCATTGATTTTGGCACAGCCGTAGATAAATACAGCGATGATGAAATGAGCAAATTTACCGGTGGAATGATACAGGGCCCCAATGGCACTTTTCTTACCATTGATCAGTTGGATAAAAGCATGATACCCATTTATCAAAAACTAAAAGTTGGGGAATATTCGCAACCTACTGAATTTACCGATGAACGTGGAAAAAAAGGCATACGCATTGTTTATTTAAAAACACAAACCCAACCCCACCGGGAAAACCTAAAAGACGACTACAGCAAAATTGCCAGCAGGGCATTGGAAGAAAAAAAAGACCAGGCAATTGAAGACTGGTTCCGCAAAAAAATTACCGGTTACTATATTAAAATAGATGATGAATATAAAAATTGCGACGGAATGAAAAAGTGGCTGGAAAACTCATCTCAATTAAAATTAAAATAGTGGAATTTATTTTATAAAAGCGTTCCGGCTTAAGCGGGGCGCTTTTTTTATTGAACCTTGTTCAAATTATTATGGAGTGATTGAAAAAAAGAAAATATTATCTAAACCGGAAAATGCAATACTGGTAGGCCTTGTGCAAAAAGAGCAACAGGAGGCCCAGGTAAAAGAATATATGGATGAGCTGGCTTTTTTAGCAGAAACTGCCGGTGCTATAGAGCAAAAGAGATTTATCCAAAAATTACAACATCCCGATACACGAACATTTGTAGGAAAAGGTAAGCTGGAAGAAATTAAAAATTATATACAGCTTAAGGGCAATATTGGCCTGGTAATTTTTGATGATGAACTTACCGGCTCACAAATTCAAAATATTGAAAAAGAACTGGGTGTAAAAACCATAGACCGCAGCGATTTGATCCTTGACATTTTTGCCACTCGTGCCAAAACTGCACAGGCAAAAACCCAGGTGGAGCTAGCGCAATACCAATATTTACTCCCACGGTTAAAAGGCATGTGGAAACACCTCGAAAGGCAAGGCGGCGGCGTAGGCACAAGAGGCCCCGGGGAAACTGAAATTGAAACAGACCGCAGGCTGGTAAAAGATAAAATAAGTTTATTGCGCAAGCGGCTTTCAGAAATAGATAAGCAGGCTTTTACTCAACGAAAAGACCGTGGCGAATTTATAAGGGTTGCATTGGTAGGCTATACCAATGTGGGAAAATCTACTTTAATGACGCTGCTTAGCAAATCGGAAGTATTTGCAGAAAATAAATTATTTGCTACGCTGGATACCACCACAAGAAAGCTGGTATTTGAGCAAACCCCTTTTCTACTGAGCGATACAGTAGGTTTCATTCGCAAGCTTCCGCACCACCTTGTAGAAAGTTTTAAAAGCACACTGGACGAAGTGAGGGAAGCCGATATATTATTGCATATTGTAGACATCAGCCATCCACAATACGAAGACCAGTACCGCATTGTAAACGAAACCTTAGGGGAACTCAACAGCCTGGAAAAACCCACCATTACCATTTTTAATAAAATGGACCAATACGAACTGCAAACCTTTGATGAATGGCTTGAAGATGAAGTAAAACAAAATATTATTACAGATTTAAAACAAAACTGGAAACAAATAACCGGAGGCAACTGCATATTTATTTCTGCCACACAGCGCACCAATATTGAAGAACTCCGCAAAGCAATTATTTACAAAGTACGGGAGCTGTACAGGATAAGATACCCTTATAAAGCAGAGTTTTTTTATTAAAATATTCTATCAGCTGTTTTTATAATTTTTTCAAAAAACTTCAATGTTCAATAATATTCCTTAAAGTAACTTTCTGTTTTGGAATGTTTTTATTATCTGCTATAAGCTTTTCGCAGATGGCATTTTCCGGAGCGGTGATTGACGCCCTAAGTAAAGAAAAATAGCTTATGCAACTATTGGATTTTTAGAACAAAACAATGGTACAAGCGCCAATGAACAAGGGAATTTTACAATAAAAAAGTAATATATATACCGATACTTTACTCATTATGTATATAGGATATGAACCCCTAAAAATCGCACTTCACGAAATAAAATCAGCAAACAGCTTTTTGTTAAAGAGAAAGCAGGTGCTATTAAATGGTACCGTAGTAAAAAATATATTCATAGTACGCAATAAAATTCATTTAAACATTGCAGCAATAATTATTACGCATCTACTGGACACTATACCCAGGTTGCCCAACTTTTTACTTCCCCAAAAGAAAATGGTATGTTAACCTGAATAGGAATTTGCAAAGAACCTAACAATTCAATATTCATGTTAAGGATTTATAGTGTTGATTCTTCTACCGGAAAATCTGGCGAAGACTTATGTGATTCAATCATTGAAATAAAATCGTCGAAAAAAAATTACGCTGAAATCTCGAACACTATAAAATTTTTATTCCAGGAAAAGCGTTTTTTGTTGCAATTGAGTGGATAACCTTACCCTACATTATAAGCCATGAAAGGGGTAAAAATACTGCATTTCAAAACTACAGTCCAGCTATTTCTTTTAGTAATGATACATCAAAGTATCTCAGAGAAAGTGTATTTGGCAATTACAATAATAGCGGTAAATGGTACTTTTTTAAGCAGATGATTAAAAATATGCGGATGAATATTTTTGCCATCGTAAAATATTAAAAAGAATGCAAATTAAAAAACTACATCAAAAAATGTGGATACAGGTAGTAAAAAGTCATACAAAATATATGGCGTTTTGAAAATACAGTTTATAAATTTTGCATATTTTTCGGATAATCAAAAACCAGTAATTGTTTTTCTGCCGCTTCAAATTTTGCCCAGGTTTTTGTATTAATGGCAACACTCATTACGCCACAGGTAGGCATATTGTCAACCGAAAACTGGGGAACAAGGTCATTAATAAATTGTGTAATGCCCGGGTTATGGGCAAAAAGAGCAATATGGTCAATGGCATTGTTTAATTCTTCCACAATATCATAAAACACAATACGGTGAGCGTTGTAAAGTTTTTTTACACTTACAATATTTGCGATATCAAAATTATATACATCGCAAAAAGCTTTGCATGTTTGCATGGCCCTTAATGCCGGGCTGCATACAAATAAGTTGATGGGAATATTTCTTCCGGCTATCCTTTGTGCCATTACTGTTGCATCAATTAATCCCTTTTCATTTAAGGGCCGGTCAAAATCGTTTTGGCCAATGGATGCCGGTGCGCTTTTTGCATGCCTTACCAGGGTCAAAGTTTTCATATACTAAAGTTCCTATTTGCTGCTTAATTTTTCAAACTATTTTATAAACAATTTAAAAAAGGCAAAAGATTTTTTAATGGGTAAAACAACGCAATTAAATTCATTAACTTCACTACTTATGAAAAATACAAAAAAGTTTGGTTTGGCCTTTTTAATGCTGTTATTGCCGGCGTTATTATTTGCCCAATCTATTGCAGATGAAATAATTAGTACGCAAAAGCAACTGGCAAAAATTGACAGCCAAAGGCAAATACTACTCGCTAACCTTGAAGATTTTAAACTCCAAAAAATCCGTTTAGACCTGGTAAAAATAGGGCTTCCTCAATTGGGGCCCGGTGAAGTACAAGTAAATCATTCGGCATATATCCTCGGCTTTGACCCAAAATATAAAACGGCACGCTGGGTAGCCCATATCATTTTGCCCGATGTAATTACGGGTGTGGTTTTTCGTACCAACGATTTTAGGGAAGACAGCAGTATTGCAACCGGATCTGCTGTGGAAGCAGATTATTTTTTAAAAGAAACACAGGCCGACAGCACAGTTAAATACGATGGCTTTGGTTACGACCGTGGCCACCTTGCACCTTCTGCAGATTTCAGATGGAGTAAAAGAGCGCTTTCTGAATCGTACCTGTACAGCAACCTGAGCCCGCAGCTGGCAGAATTTAACCGGGGCAGTTGGGGCGATCTTGAAGATGCCATCCGGGGATATGTTTTCCGCAACCCGGGAACACAATTGTATATAGTTACCGGCCCTCTTTTAAACGAAACCCTTCCCAAAATTGAAAGAGGGAAAAATAAACTCAGCATACCCCAAAAATTTTGGAAAGTAGCGTTGGATCTAAAGCATAAAAAGGCAATAGGTTTTATTATGCCCAATACCGTAATAACCTCACCCATAAAAAGTTTTGCGGTAACCATAAACGAAATTGAAAAACAAACTGGCCTAAACTTTTTTGCTCATCTGACAGAAGCAGAGCAGGAAGAATTAGAAAGCCAGCTTAATACCAGCATCTGGCTGCCCGAAGCAAATAATGCAGATGCCGAACCATTGAACCAGGAAAAGCTCCCACCCGGTTATTTTAATACAATGGTAGCTAAAGAATGGACAAACCGCCGAGATGAAATTACCGTTTGCGGTACAGTAGTGGGCGCAAGGGTAAGTAAAAAAGGAAATATTTTACTCAATTTAGACAAGCAATTCCCCAACCAGGTGTTTACGGTTTTTATAAAAAAAGAAAATATTGTGAACTTTAATTATAAACCCGAAGCATTGCTTAAGGGAAAAATTATTTGTGCAAAAGGTAAAGTAATAGACCAAAGCGGTGTGGTTACTATGTATATCGAAAACGAAAATGCTATAAGGATACAGGACTAGCCATTCGGCCATAATAATATTTATTCACTTTCAGTAGATTTTAAGAAAGTTTCCTCAAATCCATTATTTAACTTTGTTTACAACAAAAATATTCAATGGCCATATTCGACATAAAACTACCTGCATCAATTGCCCGGGCATTAAATATACCGGTAAGCGATGTGCGGCGACAGCAGATAAAAGTGCTGAAAAAACTTCTGCGTAAAGCAAGGTTTACGGAGTTTGGCCAAAAATTTCTTTTTGACGAAATTTTATTGGCCCGCCATCCCGGAAAAAAATTTCAACAGCAGGTACCTACCTACGATTATTCAAAAATTTACAAAGAATGGTGGTATAAAACTTTGGATGGCATACCGGATGTATGCTGGCCGGGAGTAATAAAATATTTTGCCCTAAGCAGCGGCACCAGCGAAGCATCCAGTAAATATATCCCCATTACCAAAGACCTGGTAAGGAGCAATACCATCACCAGTATAAAACAATTAATATCGCTTACCCGATACGAGGATGTGCCCAAAAGCGCTATTGGCAAAGGCTGGCTCATGCTTGGCGGCAGTACGCAATTGCAAAAAGGCCCCACTTATTATGCCGGCGATTTAAGCGGCATACAGCAAAAAAATATTCCTTTTTGGTTTATGGGGCTGGGATTGTATAAACCCGGAAAAAAAATTGCCCAAGAAAGGGATTGGTCCAAAAAACTGGATGAAGTAGTGGAAAATGCACCCAACTGGGATATTGGTTTTATTGTAGGCGTGCCGGCATGGCTGCAGCTTTGTGTAGAAAAAATTATTGAGCGATACAAGTTAAAAAACATCCACGAAATGTGGCCCAATCTTTCATTTTATGTTCACGGTGGCGTAGCATTAGAACCCTATAAAAAAGGCTTTGAAAAATTATTGGGCAAACCCATAACCTATATTGAAACCTATTTGGCAAGCGAAGGTTTTTTAGCCTATCAAAATAAACAAGGCGCCAAAGGCATGCACCTTGCATTGAACAACAATATTTTTTTTGAATTTGTACCCTTTGATGATAAAAATTTTGATGCAGATGGTAACATGGTAGACAAGCCTGAAGCCTTTATGTTGCATGAAATTGAGGAAAATAAAGAGTATGCCATTTTAATTACCACCAATGCAGGCGCATGGCGCTATGCCATAGGAGATACCATAAAACTTATTGATAAAGAAAAAAGTCAAATCATTATTACCGGCCGAACAAAGCATTTTTTAAGCCTTGTAGGCGAGCACCTGAGCGTTGATAATATGAATAAGGCAATAGAAATGGTTTCGGGGCAAATGAATATATTTATACCAGAGTTTACGGTTGCAGGTGTGCCTTATGGCAATTTCTTTGCGCATGAATGGTATTTGGCATCAGATGATAAAGCAGATGAAAAAGCGCTTGCAGAAAAAATTGATGCAAACTTAAAGCAGCTCAACGATGACTATGAAGTAGAGCGCAATCATGCTTTAAAAAATATTTCGGTAAAGTTGTTGCCGGAAAAAGCATTTATGGACTTTATGAAAGCCCGGGGAAAAATTGGCGGCCAGCATAAATTTCCAAGAGTGCTTAAGGGAAAAATATTGATTGAATGGCAACAGTTTGTTGCGGCATACGAACCTTTACAACCGATTACTCGGTAACTTAAATAAATTGGATGACGGAGGCAATTATATCAGGTATTTTATTGGGCATTGCACTGGTGTTTACCGTTGGGCCGGTATTATTTGCCATTCTTAAACTGCGGATCAATTACGGTATTTTCAGCGCAATTTATTTTGTAGCCGGCGTTTGGCTCAGTGATATATTGTTAATTATTACCGCCAATCTTTTCAGTGGCCTGCTGAGCGACCTCATTGAATATAAAACGGTAATTGGCATTTTTGGCGGCTCCTTTTTAATTGCATTGGGCGTTTATTACCTTTTTTATAAAAAATATAAATCAAAAGCAGAGCTTGACCAGGGTGTTAAAATTGGTAAAGCAACACATGTGGGCCTTTTTATTACCGGCTTTTTTATCAATAGCCTCAACCCCGGCGTAATTGCCCTGTGGTTTGCCACCACTACAAAAACCCTGGGTAATTCTGTTGAAGAAAGGTCTGCCACTTTTATCTCCTGCCTCATTGTAGTAATGAGCGCCGACTTGCTCAAAATAAAAATTTCAGGCAAGCTGAGAAATAACCTGAACGATAAAAACATCCGGCGTTTAAACCGTATTGCCGGTATCCTTTACATGGTATTTGGTCTTGCTTTAATTATTGGCGTTTTATATACCCGCAATAAATACTAATTTTTTTTTGATGAATAAGCAGCAACTCCTGCAGGTATGGAAAAAAACAGAAAAAATTTTCTTTTGGGTTTTTATGGCCCATGTTTTATTTTTTATTTGGTTTATTGTTCAAAAAATTTCGGTGCAAGGCTTTGTGGTGCAAAATTTAAAAGCAAAGGTTTTGTGGGTATGCACAGGCATAGCTGCATTGAGTTTATTTTATTATTTCATACTCAGAAAAATTAGCGCAATACATAAAATTGCTGTTTTACTAAGAGATATTTTTTTCATTGGCTATATCAGTTCCTTTATATACTTGTTAATGGGTTTTGTAATTAATCCGCCGGTAACCCTTACGCAGTTGGGGAGTTTAATAAGTTTTAACGGGCTAAGCCGTGATTATATTTCGTACCATAATATGGGCCCCAATATAAAGCTTGCGGTTATAGCAGCCGAAGACCAGCTTTTTACCGACCATGATGGTTTTGATCTTATCGCCATAAAAAAAGCAGTAAAGTATAACCAAAAACATCCCAATAAAATTAGGGGTGCAAGTACCATAAGCCAGCAAGCGGCAAAAAATATTTTCCTCTTCCAGGGCGGTGGTTTTTTTCGCAAAGGCCTGGAAGTATATTTTACGGCAACTATTGAAGCCTTGTGGCCCAAAAAAACAATTTTGGCACGTTACCTTAATATTGCCGAAATGGGCCGTGGCATTTTTGGCGTTCAGGCAGCAGCAAAAAAATATTTTAATAAAGATGCCATTAACTTAACACGGCAGGAAGCCGCAATGATTGCAGCCTGCCTTCCCAACCCCAAAAAATATACAGTAAAGCCTTTAAGTAATTATGTAAAATACAGGTCGGCAGCCATTTTACGGCAAATGAACAACCTTGCCGGCGACCCCGACATTGCAGCGCTGGTACAATAATTTAGTGCAGTAATTTTTGTGTTGCATAAATGGCTTGTTGCAGCCTTTCATCATTTTGCCCGCTAATAGTAACCCAGGGAACATGCTGGTTTACAAGCAAATCTTTATAATAACGAAAAAGTTTTTCCCTGGTTTTTAAATCGGGGTATTCCCTAAGCTCATCTTTTACCCAGGGCAGGTCAGTATTACAAAGCAGGTAGAGATCGTATTTTCTATGAGCAATTTGTGTGAGTATTTTGCTGTTACATTTATTAAAAACATATTCGCTCCATACTTTTATTACTTGCAAATCGGTATCAATAAAAAGCGGTGAGCCTGCGTTTGTATTTTTTAAAGCAGTTTCTTCTTCTGCAATTTGGCCTTCGGCAATGGCATCCAAATTTTCATAAACATATTTTGTGCCGTGTTTCTTTAAGTATTCCCTTGCATATTCCCTTGCCCAAACGCTTTTGAAATGCCTTGCCAGGCCTTCGCAAAGGGAACTTTTGCCGGTACTTTCCGGCCCAATGGCTACTATTTTTTTAATGTGCTGCATATTTTTTTGCTGCTTTTTTCCATTCCGTATAACCCATCCAGGCCAAAATTAAAAATAATACATACATTAGTGTGAATAGGATAAAGCCTTTGTAAAAATTAAGCGGAATGGCTACTATATTAGAAAAAATCCATGCCAGCCAGTTTTCTACTTTGCGCTTTGCCATCCACCACATGGCGGTAATAGCGCTTGAAGATACCAGCGAATCCAATACCGGTGTATTACTGTCGGTAATGCTAATAAGTAAATAATAAATAGCCACCCAACTCAATAAAAAGAAACCAATGCCCAACCATAGCTCTTTTTTATGGCACCAGCTTATGGGATAAACCAGGCTGCCTGTTTCTTTTATTTGCACCCAGTTGTACCAGCCGTAAACGCTCATGATAAAATAATACAGGTTTAAAATAGCATCGGCATAAAGCGGCGGTTTTGCCAAAAAATAATATACATAAGCTGCCAGCAACACGCCAATAATGCCTGTTGGATACACGAGTACATTATTTTTTTTTGCATACCAAACGCTTGCAATTTGGGTAAGGGTACTTATCCACTCCTGCCAGCGGGTTTCCTTAATGTTCAATAAAAATGTTTGTACCATTTCGCCAAAACTCATGCCGTGAAATTAGGGATTAATTGCGTTGTAAAACCAATAATAAAACAGGAGACCTTCACTAATTAGGGGTTTAACGGTAAAAAAATTCGGCCGCTGTTTTCGCTGGCTGAAATAAATATACTATTGTTACTTTACGGATTGATATTTATAAGAACTTCATTTTCATACTGGTCAAAATAGCGCTATTGTAAAAATATTTTCTTTTTTAAATAAGCTTAAATTCCAGTTCCCCGAACGATCTCTGTAATTTGGTAAAACTTGAAATTCCTTTACAAAAATATCCAAACTTACATTGGAAGGATAGTAAATGCTAATTCTTGATGCCACGCCCAATTTGTGGCCCCATACCCTTGTAACTTCATAGCCTATTTGAAGATGGAGTAAAAGAGAATCAATAGGTTTACCATAGTATGAAGATAAATTTAAAGATTGTAACTGTTGAATGGTAATTGTTGGAGTATCTGCATTGAATTTTAATTCAACTGGGGTACAGTTTGGTCGTGCATTACACAAGTAAGGAAAAAAACAAAATAGCAAAAGTATAAGTATTTTTACTTTTAGGTTAGTTAAGGTTTATAAAGTTAGTTTTCCCTGGATTATTTGAAATATAAATACCAATGCCGCAGTTTGCAGATTGTCCAAGTATTGAAATTAATGCCGATTCAAATGCTTTTTGCCAATTGGTAAAATATAAGGGGCGTGCATATGCGCTGCCCATTTGTTTTTGAAATAAATCTGCTTGTTGAGCCTTTCTATAATATTGAGTAAAAAAAGCATCTGCTTTTGCTTTGTTTTCTAAAACAATTGCGTATCTCACATTTCTATTGTAGCGGAGCCGTTGATATATTTCCGGGCACCTACGGGCAAGTAATTGGTTTGAGAGATTGCTTCTTTTGAGAGCACAACTACAATGATGACACTTATTATCTTTTTTAACTACTGCCTGGTTAATATAAAATGCCTTGGCATTGTAAAGCCATAAGGCCTGTTGTTACGTACCCCCTGAATATAGGTAAGGTCAACCGAAATAGTTGTTGGATTAATCTTCTTTAAAATAATATATCTTTCATTATTTAAAGTTAAGTCTTTTATATGTCCATCATTTCTGACCATATTTGATTCAGTTCCAAAAATTAAAATCGTAAATTTATTTTGAGAATAGTCAGAATTTATAAATGGTATAGAATTTTCTAACAATGAGCCGTTTTTAATATATTTATGAAATCCAAGAAGAACAGGGGTTGAAATACCTCCTACATTCATTTCACCAACTTTAAAATAAAATTCTATTGTATCGACTCCATTTATGTATTTCCAGTATCCAGTGGGTATGTAATTGGTTTGGGAGATTGTTTCTTTTGAAATTAGAAGTGATATTATAATGTATATTATTTTTTTCATTTTATTTATAATTTAAACTAATTAAAAATATTAAGGGCAAGGAATTGCTGTTACATTATTGCCATTATTGGTAAGAGCTATTGGTGTCCAGATTCGAAAATCGGCACTACCCCGAAATAGTTTTAGGCCAGCATTTTGAATGAGTTTTAAAAATCGCTTTTCTGTTTCTGAAACTGAAATCGGTAAAAATTCTTGGCTAAGCTTTGCACCAAAATATGCCGCCGAAATAGTTGACTCATCTTTAAAAAGAATGTTAGCCCAACTTGTAAACTGGTTTATATCATCCACCATTAATATATACTGTGCTCCGGAATCTGCCACAACCCCAATCATAAATTTTTTGTAATCTGCCTGGTAAAAATCATTGTTTCTTACTATTTGTTCTGCAAGTATATTCAAATCACCGGCGCTAAATATTAAGCCCGAAGAATCCTCATCGGCAAAATGGTTATGGAACCATCCCCGGCAACCAACAAATTTGTTTTCAGTATCGGGATAAACAGCAAATTCATTTTCTACACCTTCAGCCAGATAGACTGGGTTTGTGGGGGAAATTGTTTCTAACAGGTTGTTAAATATATAAAGATGCTCCTGCCTTGTTGGTACCTGGGCTTTTAACAATTGCCATATTGCGTTAAAGTCCTGGCCTTCTTTATATTTATTTAGGGTATCACAGGGATTGTAGTATAGCGGCTCATCTGGCTATTCAACTTGCGGTATTGGTATCACCGGGGGCGTCCCGGTTTCTTCGCATCCGGGCAATGGCGCCTCTTTGCCTTGTAAAATGGGGCAGGGAAAAGGGTCCGGGTAAGTTGTATTTCCCCCTGTTCCTTCTCCGCCACCCACTGGCGTATATGTTGTTCCTTCGTTCCAGTTGCCCATTTCTTCACCTCCGCCAAAAGTTAATACTGTGCAATCTGTTACCCAGCAACAATTGGGGATTGCGCAGGTGCAGGTTGACAAATCTCCATCAGTACAGCTACAACCGCTCTGTGCCGGTTGGGTAATGCAAATTTCAACCGAAGCAACTTTTCCTGCTGCAATCATATTTGAATCTCCATTCAATTTAATTATTCTTTGGCCTGGCTTTGTTCCATACTGGCTTTGAAATAGTAAGGTATCTGTAACCCAAAACTTTGTATAGCCAAAAATTTTAAAGTTTAACCAGGCTATTTGCAACGCTGCTTTATCGGCATTTAGGGTATCAAGCTGTAAAGTTTCCCTACTATAATAAATATAATGTTTTCCCTTTATTAACTCAATTTTTTCAGGGTTGCTGGTATAAGATACAATAAATGAGCTTACAAAATTTGAGTTCTCCTCAATGATTGGTATAATGAAAAGAGAATCTCCGGCAGTAAAAGAATTTTCCTTATTTGTTAAATTGTAATCTTTATTGGGCAGTATATATTTATTCCATGCAGGGCAACCATTTTTTTTAATAAAATCTTTTATAAACCCGGTGGAATCATTTAGCTTTTTCATTTTTGCTACCATCTTTATATTGTATTGAGGCCATTCGGAGGAACATCAAAAAACTTTTGAGCATAGTTTATATGATCAGGTGTTTCCTTGTTTTGTGAAAAATCAAATTTTTTAAAGGAGAAAAAAATTGAAATAATTAATAAGATAAAGCAGGATACGCTATTGATTAGTAGCGATGTTTTTTTGCTATCATATTTGGCAGGTTGAAGCAGGATAAATAAGATGTTGCTTCAAAAGTTATCACTTTTTTGATAAATAATTTAACCCAGTTTCAGCTTCTAAATGGAAGCCAGGTATAAAAAGGAACTAAAAAAATTTGGGGAAAAGTTACGCAGGTTACGTAAACAATATAATTATTCTCAATTAGACCTGGAAATAAGGTCGGGAATAGACAGGACGGATATTAGCAAAATTGAAAATGGTTTAAAAAATATAGAACTCAGAACCATTATAAAACTAGCCAACAGGTTAAATATAAAAACAGAGGAATTTTTTAAGTAAGCCTTACTCTGCTTCTGCCACCACTTCTTTTACTTCGGGTATCATGCGTTTCATCATGCCTTCAATACCGGCTTTTAAAGTAATGGTGCTGCTGGGGCAACCGCTGCAGCTTCCTTGCATGGTAAGGTTTACCACGCCATTTTCGTAGCTTTTAAATTGTATGGCGCCGCCATCCATTTCCACGGCTGGTTTTACATAGTTTTCCAGCAATTCTTTAATGCGTTTTACCACATCATCGTCATCTGCTGCAGGCATATTGCCCGAAGGCTGTTTCAAGGCTTCTACTTCTTCTTCGTTCACCACAGGTTTTCCTTCTTCTAAATATTCTTTTAAAAACTGGCGAATGGTGGGCACTATATCCTGCCAGTCTTCTGTTTCGGCAGTTTTGGTAAGTGTTATAAAATTGCTGGCAATAAAAACAGATTTAATAAAAGGGAAACTAAAAAGCTGCTGTGCCAGGGGCGAAGGCTTTGCGGTAGATTCATCAGCAAAATCTATACTTTTTCCCGGGTACAATAATTTGTTGGCAACAAATTTCATGGTTTCGGGGTTAGGGGTCATTTCGGTATAAATGCTAATTACCGGGTTGCCTGTTTTTATCATAACGCAAATTTTAAAGTGCAAATTTACCCATAATTCCTAACTTTTTTTAATATCCGGTTACTAAGCAAATGGGAAAACTGTATTATTTTCTGAAATCGAAAATAAGCTATAGTATACATTATCATCTGTTGAAATGTAATAGGCAAACCAGCTATTCAATCCCTCATAAATAAGGTATTGCCCTTATCTTTGTGCTTTAAATTTATTGGATAATTATGATAAAAGGACCCGTATCAAAATTTATTGAACATCATTACCGCCATTTTAATGCAGCCGCTTTAATGGATGCTGCAAAAGGCTACGAAACCCACCTTAACGAAGGTGGAAAAATGATGGTAACCCTTGCCGGGGCCATGAGCACAGGTGAGCTTGGCCTTAGCCTTGCCGAAATGATAAGGCAGGATAAAGTGCAAATTATAAGTTGCACCGGCGCCAACCTCGAAGAAGATGTAATGAACCTTGTGGCCCACAGCCATTATAAAAGAGTGCCCAATTACCGGGACCTTACGCCGCAGCAGGAATGGGATTTGCTGGAAAACCATTTTAACCGGGTAACCGATACCTGCATACCGGAAGAAGAAGCATTTCGCCGCCTGCAAAAACATTTGCAAGCTGCATGGAAAGATGCAGAAGCAAAAGGCGAACGCTATTTTCCGCATGAATTTTTGTATAAAGTGGTTTTGAGTGGGGTATTAAAACAGTATTACGAAATAGATCCCAAAGACAGTTGGATAGTTGCCGCAGCCGAAAAAAATATCCCTATTGTGTGCCCGGGATGGGAAGACAGTACTACCGGAAATATTTTTGCATCCTACGTAATTAAAGGAGAGTTGCAGGCAAATACGGTGAAGAGTGGAATTGAATACATGGTGTGGCTGGCAGATTGGTACAGGCAAAACAGCAGTGGAAAAGGCGTGGGATTTTTTCAAATTGGCGGCGGTATTGCCGGCGATTTTCCTATTTGCGTAGTACCCATGATGTACCAGGATTTGGAATGGCATGATGTTCCCTTTTGGAGTTATTTTTGCCAGATAAGCGATAGCACAACATCTTACGGTTCTTACAGCGGTGCAGTGCCCAATGAAAAAATTACCTGGGGAAAATTAGACATTAATACGCCAAAATTTATTGTAGAAAGCGATGCAACAATTGTTGCTCCATTAATTTTTGCATGGATATTAGGATGGTAAATAGTTTTGCTTGCCATTGGAATGAATTATATTTACATAAGGTAACCAAAAACACTTTTCAATGAATGTAGAAGAATTATATCTTGAGTCGGAGGCAGATATAAAGAACAGTCTTTTTGCCGAAGCCTACCATAAATGCGAATCTATTTTATACGAAGATCCCAAACATGCACCGGCACACAATTCCATGGGCTGGCTGCTCAAAACGCAGTTTGATGATTACGACAGGGCCGAAAACCATTTTTTAACCGCTATGCGTAGCGATCCTCTTTATCCGCATCCTTATTTTCATTACAGCACTTTTTTAACCGACCTTGAAAGATTTGACGACCTGGAAAAACATTTAACCAAATGTCTTACTGTGGTAACGCTGGAAAAATCATGGATTTTTGGCAAATGGGCCATAATGGAAGAACTAAGGCTCAACTTTGAAGCCGCAATTATTAATTATGAAAAAGCTATACTGGCTTCTTTAATAGACGATAAAATAAAAGGCTACCAGGAAGATATAGGACGGTGCAAATTAAAACTGGGCATCATTAAGCAAAGTAAAATTAAAAACCCGCTGGAATTAAAAAAATAAATGAAACTTTAGCAACACCTTGTTATAGCGCCAATACGGCGCTTTTTATTTGAGCATTAACTAATATAAGAATGGAACAGGAACAATTAATAGCTTTCCTCAATAAAAAATCGAAAGAGTACAACAAGGAGTTTTTTATAGAGAACGACCCAATTTCGGTACCGCACCGGTTTAAAAAAATGCAGGATGTAGAAATAGCCGGTTTTTTTGCTGCAATATTTTCCTGGGGAAACAGAAAAACCATTATCAAAAAATCCCTGGAGCTTATGCAGCATATGGAATTTGTGCCGCATGATTTTTGTAAAAACCACTCAGATAATGATTTAAAAAAATTGCTGGGGTTTAAACACCGTACCTTTAATGCCACAGACCTGTTGTATTTTTTATCTTTCTTAAAAATGCATTATACTAAGCATTCTTCCCTGGAAACTGCTTTTGTACAATGGATGAATAAAAGTGATACCGATACCGAAAATGGTTTAAATGGTTTTTACAATTATTTTTTTTCGCTTGATGATGTACCCAAAAGAACGCTGAAGCACATTGCAGCGCCTCACAAAAATTCTGCCTGCAAAAGATTGAACATGTATTTGCGCTGGATGGTGAGAAAAGACAAAAATGGTGTGGATTTTGGACTATGGAATAATATAAAACCCGGGCAACTCATTATTCCGCTGGATGTGCATGTAGCAAAAGTTGCCAGGGCTTTGCAACTGGTACAACGCAGGCAAAACGACTGGAAAACGGCTACTGAACTTACCACAACACTCAGGCTGCTTGATGCCAAAGACCCGGTGAAATATGATTTTGCTTTATTTGGATTGGGTGTTTTGGAAAAATTTTAAACTCATGAAAAGTCATCCACAACTCGTTCTTGTTATAAAAAAAGACTGGGACATAAACCTTGATGATAACCTTTCGTTAGAAGAATTGCATCATAGGCTTGCAGGTTATATCAACCAATTAATGGTAAATGATTTTAGCAGGCTTTTAAATTTACTGTACCGCATAGATGTAAATGAAGAAAAACTAAAAACAAGCCTCAAAGAATTTTATGATAAAGATGCCGCAGATGTTATTGCAACATTGGTAATTGAAAGGCAATTGCAAAAAATTTTACTCAGGGAGCAATATAAGGCAAAAGGTAGCGGTACACCCGGCGAAGAAAGATTTTGAATTTATTTAAAACATTAATTCTTTTACTTTTTCCTTATCTTCTTTTTCTTTTTTTAGGTTAAAAGTAGTGCCAAATACATTGTCCCATAAAGTGGAACTTACCCCAAAACCATTTTCTTCATTTTTATAATGGTGCAGGTGATGGTTGCGCCAAAGGCGTTTCATCCACTTAAAAGGCGGACTCCAGGCATGTATGGCATAGTGCATAGAACCGTAAATTAAGTACCCAAACATAAAGCCGGGAAAAAAAGTAAAAGCAAAAAATTTAATATCTGCGAGGATGCCCAAATAATAAAAAATAAAAAATAATACCGAAGCAATAATTATACTGGGAACAGGCGGCATAAAAAGCCGTTCTTTATCCCGTGGATATTCATGATGGTTGCCATGTATAATGTAAACAACCTTTTTTACTTTTTTGTTTTCACTTGCAAAGTGAAAAATCCAGCGGTGCATTATATATTCAAAAAAACTCCAAAAAAAAATGCCCGATAAAAAAATAGCGCAAATACGCAATACTGAAAGTTGAAATTGGGTAAGGCTGAAAAAAAGCATGTAGGCAATAATAGGGAGATATATACCCCAAATTACGAGCGGGTGAGTTTTTGTGAGGTATTCCAGGTACTGGTTTTGAAACAATTTCGCCTGGCCTTTGTTATGTATTTTTTCAAATTTCATACAATTTTGTCCGTTATTCAAAGATACAAAATGTTCAAATTATATCTGGTGAAAGAAGAGTTAATAAACCGTTGTGCTTACTTTTGCGTTAAATTAAAAAACAATGCAATTAGTAAGTTATTTAAATGAAGGAAGGGACCAACTGGCGCTTTTGGTAGATAATATGCTTTACGATATGGACAGGCTGCATGGCGATTTGCCGGGTAGCATGGGAATGTTTTTAAATTACTGGGAAGATGTTGCCCCGCTGGCAACAGTTATTGAACAAAAAATTCGGAACGATAAATTTAAAAATGATATTGCCATTTCAATTGACGAAGTTGAAATACTGGCTCCGGTACCGCACCCTACAAGTTGCAGGGACGGTTATGCATTTCGCCAGCATGTAGCTGCTGCAAGGCGAAACAGGAAAGTGGATATGATTGCAGAATTTGATCAATATCCCATATTTTATTTTACCAATCATAATAGTATACAAGGCCCGGGAAATATTTATTGCATGCCCGACCATTTTGAAAAACTGGATTTTGAACTGGAAGCTGCAATTGTAATTAATAAACCCGGAAGAAATATTAAAGCCGCCGATGCCGATGCGTATATTGCCGGCCTGATGATTATGAACGATATGAGTGCAAGGCGCTTGCAAATGGAAGAAATGCTTTTAAACCTTGGCCCTGCAAAAGGAAAAGATTTTTCTACGGCAATAGGCCCAAAACTTGTAACACTGGATGAACTGCAGCAATTTGAAGTTGCCTGTAAAGAAGGCCATACTGGCAAAGCCTGGAATTTAGCTATGAAATGCAGTGTAAACAAAATACAAGTAAGCGCTGGCAACCTGGCCGATATGGATTGGACGTTTGCAGAAATTATTGAAAGAGTTTCTTACGGAGTTACTATAATGCCCGGCGATATTATAGGCAGCGGTACGGTAGGCACGGGTTGTTTTTTGGAGTTGAATGGTACCGGCAAATTAAATAACTCCAGCTACGAAGAACAATGGCTTAAAGAAAATGATGTGGTTGAACTGGAAATTGATGCACTCGGCAAGCTTAGCAATACCATGGTAAAAGAAGAAAATGAATTTAGCCTTTTGGCCATAAAGAAAAATCTAAAATGATCTTGCATTTAAAAGATATAAAGCCCGCCGAAGCACAAAACTACCTGCAACATGCCATTGCCCCTAGGCCCATTTGTTTTGCTTCTACAATAGATAAAGCAGGCAAAGTAAACCTTAGCCCTTTTAGTTTTTTTAATTTATTTTCTTCTAATCCGCCCATTGTAATTTTTTCGCCGGCCAGGAGGGTGAGGAACAATACTACCAAGCATACCTTGCAAAATGCAGAAGAAACAAAGGAAGTGGTGATCAATATTGTGGACTTTGATATGGTGCAGCAAACATCGCTGGCAAGTTGCGAATATCCCAAAGAAATTAATGAGTTTATAAAAGCCGGGTTTACTACAGAAAAAGCAACACTTGTGGCGCCGCCAATGGTAAAAGAAAGCAAGGTTAAAATGGAGTGCAGGGTTTTGGAAATTAAACCATTGGGTACAGAAGGCGGAGCAGGTAATTTAATTATTTGCGAAGTACTGGTAATGCATATTGATGATGCAATTTTAGATGAGAACGGAAAAATTGACCAACGCAAATTACATCATGTAGCAAGGCTTGGCGGAGATTGGTATTGCAAAGTAGATGAACAAAACCTGTTTAAAGTGCCAAAGCCCAATACACAATTGGGTATTGGCTTTGATAGCTTACCCGAAAATATACGCAACAGTAAAATATTAACCGGCAACCACCTGGGGCAATTGGCCAATGTGCATGAATTGCCGGTAGTGGATCCTTCATATGATGATGATAAATTAAAAAACATCATTCAATATTTTTCTATAAACCCAGTGGAAATGGATAAGGAACTGCATCATTATGCCGCTACATTAATTGCTGAAGGAAAAGTGCAGGAAGCTTGGCAGGTGCTATTGGCAGATTAATGAAATGATAACTCACCACTTCGCCCCAAACACTTTTTTGAGCAAATCGGTTGTTCTGGCAACAAAGTTGTTGCGGATGTTTACTTCTTCTTTACCTATCAAATCAAAAAGCGCATTGGTAGCTTTGTTGGTTACATAACCGGTAAGGTCGGGGTTGAGTTTTTTAAAGGTGACAGGTAAGTCATTGTAGGTTTTTATTACATCGCCATAGTATTTTGTAGCATCGGTTTTATTGAGCGAAGCCTGAATGATAGGCGTAAATGCTGCAACCAGTTTATCCGTAGTTTTTACCCTGAAAAAATGTGTGGCGCTGGTATCGCCATTTTTTATCAGCCCTATTGCATCCTGTAAAGTCATGCTTTTTATGGCATCTGCAAAAATGGGTTTTGCTGTTCCCACGGCTTCTTCTGCTCCACGGTTTATAGAGAGTATGGCTTTATCCACCAGGCTGTTCATGCCCAGTGAACGTAAAGTATTTTCAATTTTTTTTGCTTCGGGCGGCATGAGTATTTTATATACCGCATCTTTAAAAAAACCATCCACATTGTTTAATTGTAAAACAGATTTTACCAAACCCTGTGCAAGTGCTTCTTTAATACCCTGGCCTGCTTCAGCTTCGGTTACCGGGCCGCCCATGCTGCCTGCAACCTGCTGCAATGTTTCACAACTACTTAAGGCCATTGTGCCGCAAAGGATAAGTATGGATAGTATTTTTTTCATGCAAATTATTTTAATATCAGTTTTTGCAAATTAGGGTTTATATGATTAAGACGATATTTTTCTTTTGAAGTTTAGCTCATTTTACCTTAATTATTTCTTAAAGAGTAGTATTATAATGGGTTAAATTTACGAATGTGTATTTTTGGTTTAATTTTTTTTGCATGAACTGGATAATATTAGTAATTGCCGGCTTGTTTGAAACAGGCTTTGCATTTTGCCTGGGCAAAGCCAAAGAAACTACCGGTAACGAATCGGTTTTATGGTATTTGGGCTTTTTTATAGCATTAGTAATAAGTATGGTATTACTGGTAAAGGCAACACAAACTTTACCCATTGGTACTGCTTATGCGGTGTGGACGGGAATTGGTGCCGTGGGAACTGCCTTTTTGGGAATTTTGGTATTTAAAGAACCAGCAACATTTGCCAGGATATTTTTTATTACTACGCTAATAGTGTCCATTGTGGGCTTAAAAGCAATTTCGTAATATACGAACCATTATATAATTGGGCTTGAGTTGGCAGCCTGATGCACTTCAATTACCTTTGCAGCCGAATTTTTATATATGAATACACAGCATTTATCTGAACAGGAGATTGTGAGAAGGGAAAAATTGGCAGAACTTACCCAGTTGGGTATTGATGCTTTTCCTGCACCACTTTACCCGGTTACCCATCATTCTGCAGCAATTAAAAAACTTTGGGCAGCGGATAATTCAACACCTGTAGACGTGGTAATTGCCGGCCGCTTAATGAGCGTAAGGGATATGGGCAAAGCCAATTTTTTTGTGCTTCAGGATGCAGAAGGAAAAATTCAATGCTATATAAAGCAGGATGATATTTGCCCGGCAGAAGATAAAACCCTGTACCAAACCGTTTGGAAAAAACTGATGGATATTGGTGATATTATTGGAGTGAAGGGTTATGTTTTTACAACTAAAACCGGTGAAACATCGGTGCATGTAAAAGAGTTTACCTTGTTGAGCAAAGCCTTAAGGCCCTTACCCATAGTTAAAGAAAAAGAAGGGGAAACTTTTGATGAAGTTACCGACCCCGAGTTTCGTTACCGCCAGCGCTATGCCGATTTGGTTATTAACCCTGGCGTAAAAGAAACATTTATCAAGCGTACACAAATGGTAAATGCCATCCGCAATTTTTTAAACGAAAGAGGAGCTTTGGAAGTAGATACGCCAGTATTGCAAACGATTCCCGGAGGTGCAGCTGCAAGGCCGTTTATTACACATCACAACGCTTTGGATATGCCTATGTACCTGCGTATTGCCAACGAGCTTTACCTCAAACGCCTTATTGTTGGCGGCTTTGACTGGGTGTATGAATTTAGCCGCAATTTTCGTAACGAAGGTATGGACCGTACCCATAACCCGGAATTTACCATCCTGGAATTTTATGTAGCGTATAAAGATTATGAATGGATGATGGATACTACCGAGCAATTGCTTGAAGCTACGGCTATGGCTACTAATGGATCTGCCGAGGTTACTATTGACGACAAACAAATAAGTTTTAAAGCGCCGTATAAGCGCATAAGTATGTATGATGCCATTAAGGAGCATACCGGATTTGATATAGGCACAATGGATGAAGCTGGTATAAGGGAAGTGTGCAAAAAATTAAATATCCATGCCGATGTAAAATGGGGAAAGGGCAAACTAATAGATGAAATTTTTGGCGAAAAATGCGAACAACATTTTATACAACCTACTTTTATTACTGATTACCCGGTAGAAATGAGCCCACTTACTAAAAAACACAGAAGCAAAGCAGGGCTGGTAGAGCGGTTTGAAATTATTATCAACGGTAAAGAAATTGCCAATGCCTACAGTGAGCTGAACGACCCTGTTGAACAAAGGGAGCGCTTTGAAGAGCAGGCAAAATTGATGGAACGTGGTGATGACGAAGCCATGTTTATTGATTATGATTTTTTACGGGCTTTGGAATACGGTATGCCGCCTACTAGTGGAATTGGATTTGGAGTAGATAGGTTGTGTATGCTGCTTACCGGAAAATCATCTATACAGGATGTATTGTTTTTCCCCATGATGCGGCCCGAAAAAACTGATTGATTTTTTAACGAATAATGGTTATCATTCCTTTTCTGAATTCTTTTTTGTTGTTAAACAAAAATTCGCTCCTCCATACAAAGCTGCTGCTATTGGTCTTTGCGCCTTTTACAGTGCCGTTCCATTTTTCAAATGGGTTGTTGCTGTAAAAAACATTATTGCCATAACGGTCATAAATGTACAATGAATATTTTTGCAGAGCCGAAAGGTTGCCCAATGGCCCGAATGTATCATTGGTGCCATCTTCGTCGGGTGTAAATGCCGATGGAAAATAAATCCCACTGCAATCAACGGTTATATATACGGTATCGCTGCCACGGCACCCATCGGCATCGGTAACAGTTACAAAATACCTGCCAGCGTTGTTGATGGTTAATGTAGGATTAGCGCTTCCGTTTTGCCATAAGTATTGAGAAAAATTTCCGGGGTTTAGTAGTACATTTTGCCCGGGGCAAATGCGCCTGTCTTCACCAAGGTTTACAGCTATTGTTTTATCAATATTAATTATAGTAAAAGGCCCGTTGCTGATAGTGCAGCCATTGGCATCTGATATGGTTACAGTATAGTTGCCAACCTGTAAGTTTTGTGGCGAGCCTGCTGTGCTTCCGTTGCTCCATAAATATTGGTATGGCGCTGTGCCGCCACTTATGGTTGTAGCAATACTTCCATTTGCATTACCACAGAAAGCATTTTTTACAATGGCATTGAGTAACATGGGAGTTGATGGGTTTAGTACAATGTTTTTTGAAACCGTACATGCATTTGTAGCATTAACGGTAACCGTATAAGACCCGGCGCCTAAATTTGAAATGCTTTGACTGGTTTGTGGTGGCGCTGTATTCCAAGAGTAGGAATAAGCGCTGCTGCCAATACCTGAAGCTGTTATTGTAGCGTTGGCAATATTGCTGCAGGCGCCGGGCCATGCGCTGCTCATATTTACATCTATTACAACAACATCTATGATAGCCACTGTTGGCGCACCAGAAGCATAAGAAGCATTAAGCGTTACCGTATATTGCCCTGGTGCACTAAAAATATGCGAAGGAGATGCTATTGCAGAAGTGTTATTTGCAGCAGCGGCATCTCCAAAATTCCAGGCGTAATTAGTTATACATGTTGCGCTTGCCGTAAACTGCATTTCGTTTGAGCTTGTACAAATTTTAGAAAGCGTGTTGGTATTTGCAGGCGCTTCGCCTATTACAATATCATCAATTCCCACACCATCAAAGCCATTACAAACCGTACCTGCACCAAATAAAAAACGGAATATTACGGAACTTTGCCCGGCTAAAAATGTTAAGCTATGTGATGCGGTAAGCCAACTTCCGCTTCCGCCACTGCTGGAGCAACTAACGGATGTTGAACCAGACCATCCTGCCGTGTTGTTCAAAAACCTTACAGAAGTTTCATTATACCAATTGCTTGCGGTGCAACTATTGGAACTGCCAGAGCCCACTATTTGCCAGCTGCTTCCGCCATTTGTACTGTATTGTAATTGCAAGCCATCGAAAGTGCGCTCAGTTTCCCAAAAAATTTTAAAAGAAATTTGCGGGTATTGTAAACTTGTAAAATTAAAACAAGGGCTTTGCAACCATGCGTTTTCACCATTATTGTAAGCACTGCCATTAATGCCACCGGTTACCCAGCATTTTGTTCCGCCACCGGCAGCATTTATTAAGGGTTTGTTGGGGGTGCCCCATGCCCAGTCCGAAGCCATACCTCCACTAACCCATCCGCCATTGTTTGCTTCAAAGCCTTCTATGTATGGAAATGCAGATATTGGAGTGGTGCATTGGCTGTATGCCTTTGCCGCAATACATAACAAAAATATTGTAACCAGGTATTTCATTAAGGCAGTAGCCTTTTAGTGAACAGCAAATTTCGTTTAATAAATTGGATTTTTCAGTAATTAGGAAGCCTGTTTTTGTTACGGAATTTTTCAAACAACAGGATATTGAGTAAAACCAGCAACATTCCGTAAAATATATCTTCAAAGGGAATGGTATAAATTTTTATTCCTATAATTTCGGCCTGGTTATATTCCACTACCGGCAAATAAGTAAGCATGCCATTAACTGCCATAAAAGGGAGTAATATAATTAAATACGAAATACAAAATGCTTTAGTATGCAGGTATTGTTTCCAATGGCTTAAAGATGTTGCCAGCCAAAGGGCGATTCCATAAAATAAAAAAGAAAAAAAACTATAACTTTTATTATAAAAAAATAATGATGTAATGATAAGTATTACGGCCATGGTTTTTAGAAAAATTTTCCAATTGTTGCTGTCATTCATTTTGGGAAAGTAACACCTGATACATTCATAAACAAAAACACAGCAGTATGGCACAACAAAAAAGAACAATACTTCTTCAATAGGAAGGTTAATGATTTTTAATCCACTAATATATTTTTCATTGAAGTGCCAAATATTAAGGTGCGTAAAAATAATATCCCAAATGATATATAATACTGCAGGGATAATAAGTGCAGGAATCAGGTATTTCCATTTTTTATAAAAAGTTACTTTTTTATCAAAACTCAATAAAAGTGGCCCGGCAACAGATGCGGCAAGAATTATAAAATATGTATAATGTGGGTTCAATATCAGGATAAGGGTTGAGGCTGTTTTTTTACCCGGTATTTTTTTGCCACCCAAAGCAGCCCAAAGCTTTCGCCATGGAATCTGCCTAAATGCTTATGGTGCATTTTATGGGCAAGCCGGATAGATTTTATATAGCGGTTTTTGCTACGGCTAAACCATTTAAACCGCTGGTGGATAATTACATCATGAATAAAAAAATACGCAAGGCCGTAAAGTGCAATGCCAAAGCCAATGGCAGCCAGAACATAGTTTTTATTTTGTAAACCCAGCATAATACTTAACCAGCTTGGAACAGCAAAAATTAAAAAAAAGCTGTCGTTTTTTTCAAAAAAACCCGGTTGCGGATGGTGATGGTCTTTATGGAGCCGCCAAAGCAAGCCATGCATTATATATTTATGGGTAAGCCAGGTTACGCCTTCCATTAAAAGAAAACTTATCAATACAATCAGTATGAAAAAAAGTGAGTTCATAAAAAAGTGCGCAAGATGAGAAAAAACATCAATTGTATTAAAAGCAAATGTACGGCGAATTTATTATGCTTGTCAATAGCCAAAAATTGAAAAATTGCCGTAAGCAAAAAGCTGATCAAAAACCAACAGGTATAGTTGTAGATTGGTATGTTTCCATTGTGCCATTCCCAAAAACCCAGTTTTACGGCGGCAGGCTCCATAAAAAAATCAAATACAACGGCAAGCAGGGAAGCGTCAAAAATGAGGGAAAAATTGCGCATCCATTTTTTAACAGGAGCGTTGGCCATTCCCAATCGGCCTATAAGTTTTCTATAAATAGTATGGGCAGCAATACTGTTGCAATAGATAATGATAAACCAGTTTAGGCCAATAATTAAGGGAACTTCTTTAAATTTTTTTCCCAGCGTATGCCCATAAGTATAATTGCCAAATAATATACCTGTAGAAGTACCTGCATATTCTAAGGCAAAGCCAATAACTGTACAGGCAATAAAAAAAAGGATAAAATGCAAGCTTATTTTTTGTTGGGTATAAAAAAGCAAGGCGCTCATGAGCAGTAAATGATAGGGCGTAAGAGATGCAAACAGTTTTTTATCGCAAAACAAAATGCCAGCAAGCCCTATAGCATGAAATAAAATGGCAATGGCTGTGGCAACTTTATGCCGGGTAAATGTTTTCAATGATGCTTGTGTTTTCGAAAATCTGCTTCCATTATTTCGGTGGTTATTTTTGCACTTTTAAGGCAAAGCGGTATGCCGCCGCCGGGATGCACTGTGCCCCCGCAGCAATATAACCCTTTTGCAAAACTGGAAAAATTTGGGTGGCGCAAAAATGCCGAAAAAATGCTGTTGGAACTTGCTCCGTACAGTGAACCCATAAAACTTCCGGTATTTTTTTCAATCGTTATGGGGTCGCAAATTGTTTCGGTTTCAATTAAAGGCGCAATATCTTCCCCAAGCATGGCGTTAATTTTTTGTATTATGTTTTTCCTGCTGGTATTGGTTATTTGCTCCCAGTTTTGCCCGGTATTGGATGGCGCATTAATCATTACAAACCAATTTTCTTTACCTGCAGGTGCATGGGTGCAGTCTTTTTTTGCAGTAATATTGATGTATACTGTTGGGTCGTTGCTGATATTTTTTAACCTAAAAAGCTGGTTAAACTCATTAAAATAATCTTTTGCAAATAAAATATTATGTACATCCAATTGTGGAAACTGTTTCCCCATTCCCCAGTAAAAAACCAATGCACTGCTGCTGCGTTCGGGTTTTAAAACCTTTTGACTTTTTACATCGTTTCTTAACAACTGCTTATAAGTAATATAAATATCGGCGTTGCTTATTACTGTATGGGCAAAATAGTTTTGGTTATTTACTACCACGCCTTCTACTTTTCCTTCGGCATGTATAATGCGTTGCACAGGGCTGTTAAAGTGAAAGTGGACACCAGTTTTTTTTGCCAGGGCAAATAATGCATCAGTAATTTTTTGCATTCCTCCAGCAGGGTAATACACGCCTGCGTTAAACTCCAGGTGTGGAATAAGGCTAAGCATACCCGGCGCTTTATAAGGGTTGCTGCCATTATACGTTGCATAGCGGTTAAAAATTTGCTGTACTTCGGGGCTTTTTAATTTTTGCCTGTTATACCTGCTGAGTGTTTTAAAAATATAGGAAACCCGGGTAATTTTTATAACAGAAAAAATATTTTTATTGAGCCATGTGCTTCTTTTGTGCAATGACTTGTTTAAAAAAATGCCTCCTGCATTGTTGTAAAGTTGTGCAGCATTTTTAAGGTATTGTTTTACGGGTATTGCATCTTCTCCGGAAAATTGCTGCAATTCCGGGTAAAATCCTTCTGCATTGGAGTAAGCAGTAAACTGCTTATTGTTTTCAAAAAAATACTTGCAGGTAATGGGTAGTTTTTCATATTGCAGGTAAGCAGAGCAACTTTCCCCGGCCAGTTGAAACAACTCTTCTATATTGCCTGGCTCTGTAAAAAGTGAAGGGCCAGTATCAAAAAAGAAACCATCTTTTACAAAAGAAGCTATTTTACCACCATAACTTTCGTTTTTTTCATACACCGTTACCTCGTGCCCGTTAATGGCAAGCCTTATTGCTGCGGCCATTCCGGCTATGCCGCTCCCAATAACAATAATTTTTTTTGGTTGCACGGTTAACTCCTGGATATTATAATAAATTAAATTGCTTTTTCAAACCTGCACTTACCACAATTAATGCTTTGGAATAATTGGGTATACGGATACGGCTTTGGAGTAGTTTTTCAGGGTTAGATTTTTTTATTTTTTTGAACAATGACATATAATAATGATATGCAACATACACCCCAAACCTTGCTTTTACCGGCAACAGTAAAATACCATGGTAAGCATGGCTAAAGTCTGCTGTAATTTCATCTTCCACTTTTAGTTTTTCTTCACGGGTAAAATTTTGAAAATCCACACCCGGGAAATACATCCTGTTTAAATTTTTATAATCATTTTGTACATCCCTTAAAAAATTTACTTTTTGAAAAGCGGCGCCAAGAGATTGAGCAGCATTTTTTAATTGCAAAAATTTTTCCATGTTGCCTTCGCAAAAAACCGATAAGCACATAAGTCCTACCACTTCTGCACTGCCGTAAATATATTGCCGGTATGCGTCATGGTTATATTTTGATGCGGTAAGATCTTGTTCCATACTATTAAAAAAGGCATCAATAAGTTGGGTTTCTATACAGTATTTAATTACGGTGTTTTGAAAACTGTTTAAAACCGGGTTTAAGCTAATGCCATCTTTTAGGGCTTTATAAGTTGCTGATTTAAATTCCTGTAATAGCTCCTGTTTATTGAAATGATGAAAGGTATCTACAATTTCATCTGCAAAGCGAACAAAGCCATAAATGCTGTAGACAGGGATGCGTAAATCTTTATGCAATAATTTGATGGCACGGCTAAAGGATGTACTGTAATGCTCCGCCGTTATTTTGCTGCACTCGTTACAAACCTCATCATATAAATTTATCATTGCCATGTATCTCCAAAATCTTTTATAATTTGTTTTGCCACAACTTTCCCGCTGATGATACAGGGTGGAACCCCGGGCCCGGGAACAGTTAATTGCCCTGCAAAATACAAGTTTTTCACTTTATTGCTTTTTATAGAAGGTTTTAAAATTGCCGTTTGCCTGAGGGTGTTGGCAAGACCATAAGCATTTCCCTTAAAAGCATGGTAGTCATTTGCAAAATCTGTAACGGAATATGACTGGTAAAAAATAATATCATTTTTAATGCTATTTCCGGTGAGCTGCTCAAAGCGGGATAATATTTTGTTGAAATACCGCTTCCGTAATGCCTCATCATCCCCGGATAAACCGGCGGCAACTGGCACAAGAAAAAGCAGGTTTTCGCAACCCTTCGGCGCAACAGAGCTATCGGTTACCGAAGGAATGGATACATAAAACAAAGGGTTATGGGGCCAAGAAGGAGCAGCATAAATTTCATTGCCATGTTTTTCAAAGTCGGTATCAAAAAAAAGGCTGTGATGTACAACATGCTTTAATTTTTTATTGATGCCCACAAAATAAAGGAGGCAGGAGGGTGCAAGGGTTCTTTTGTTCCAGTATGCATTGCTGTAATTCCTGTTTTTATCCCCCAAAAGTTCCGTATCAATATGGTGATAGTCTGCACTGCCAATGATAGTATCGGCTTTAAATATTTTCGTATGGTTGTTGCAAACCGTTATTAATTCCGGCATTTCATTTTTTAAAGGAGCATTTATTTTTTTTACTTCGGTATTAAAATAAAATTGTACACCCATATCTTTCGCCAGCTTGTACATAGCGTTTACAACCTGGTACATGCCGCCTTGTGGGTACCAGGTGCCTAATTTAATATCGGCATAGTTCATAAGGCTGTAAAGGGCCGGAGTATTTTTGGGTAACGCACCCAGGAACAAAACAGGGAATTCCAGTAAGCTGCGCAAGTAAGGATGAGTAAAATATTTTGCAATATGCTTTTTAATATGGGTAAACACATCCAGTTTAAATATGCCTTTAATTACCTGCGCATCTGCAAATTCCAGCAAAGAAAGCCCAGGCTTATGCACCAGGTTGTGTATGCCTGTAAAATATTTGTATTCGGCTTCTTTTAAAAATTTGTCAAGATTGGCTGCGGCTCCTTTTTCAATAGATTCAAATAATTGCTGTAGTTGCTCATAACCGGCAGGGATGTTAAAATTCTCTTCACTAAAATAAACTTTATAAGATGGGTCTAATCTTATTAATTGATAATAGTCGCATACTTTTTTTCCAAAATGATTAAAGTATTGCTCAAATACTTCGGGCATCCAGTACCAGCTTGGGCCCATATCAAAAGTAAATCCATTACGCTCTAATTTCCTGGCACGGCCACCAGGTATAAGGTGTTTTTCCAGTACGGTAACTGCCCAGCCGTTTTTAGCAAGATAGGTGGCAGCAGAAAGGCCCGAAAAACCAGCGCCAATTACAATAGCTTTTTTCACGGTTTAAAATTACGTTTTTAAAAAACGGGGGGCATTAAAAATTTCTAACCGGGAGGTCTTTAAAAAGGGTATGTGCCATTTGGTTTTTAGGAAATACTATAGACCAGGCAGTGAGAAAAATAATTTTTATGTCTGTTGACATTGAGGCTTTTCCCAGGTACCACATTTCCAGCTTTTCTTTATAGGGATACACAACTTCTGCATACATTTTTTTTGGGTCGGTAGATTGGGAGATTATCCTTTCCTCATCCCGGAAAATAATGGAGCCTATTCCGGTCATTCCTGGTTTGGAGGTATAAATTTTTTCTTTTACGGCTTCGCTGTATAAATTAAAACTTACCGGCATTAATGGCCGTGGCCCCACAATACTCATATCGCCATTAAGAACATTAAATATTTGAGGCAGCTCATTTATTTTGGTGATGCGTAAAAATTTTCCAAAAGGCAAAACCCTGGGATCGTTGCGAAGCGTTATTTCACCCGTGCCCATATTGGGGCTGTTTTTGAGCATAGTGGCAAACTTCCAAATATCAAATTCTTTATTTTTATACCCTACCCGTTTTTGAAAATAAAAAACTGCATGTTCGCCGGAAATCCATAAAATTATCATTACAGGAATGAGGATGGGAGACAGGAGGATGAGGGCAATACCAGCAATTAAAATATCCAATATCCGTTTAAAAATTTTATACATAAGCTGCTAGGGTGCAATATAATACTTAATAGGCTTCTTTTATTTTATCGGCTACTGCTTTTAAATCTGCCTGGGTAATATTGGTGCTGCAAGGTATGCTTAGGCAATGGGTATAAATAAAATCAGACCGATCGGTTTTGTGATAATAAATTTCATCTTTAAACATCCTGAGCTGGTTCATAGGAACCCAAAAAGGGCGGCTTTGCATTTTGGCATCGTTTAATAATTTTAAAACTTGCCTTTGTTTGGTTGTTTTAATGGTAGGCAACCACCAATTGGGGTTTACATCATCGTTTACCTGCTGCCAGCTTATGTCTGCAATACTGTTTAATTCATTTTTATAAAAGGCAATAATTTCTTTTTTGCGTTTTAAAAAGCCGGGCAGTTGTTCCATTTGCGCTACACCCATTGCTGCGGCTACATTTACAAGCCGGTAATTATAACCTATTTCATCATGTATGTATTCAAAAGGGTCGCTTTTGGCTTGTGTGGTAAGGTGCTTTGCTTTTTTGGCAAAAGCTTCATTATGGGTAACAATCATTCCGCCGCCACCGGTAGTAATAATTTTATTGCCATTATAACTAAAGGTTCCCATTATGCCAAAGCTGCCTGCATGTTTGCCTTTATAATAAGATCCCAGCGCTTCGGTACTATCTTCCAATACAACCAGGTTGTGTTTTTTTGCTAAAGCCATAAGCCTGTCCATATCGCAAATATTGCCCAGCACATGTACCGGCATTATTACGGGTATCCTTCTGCCATTTTTTTTATAAAAACATTCGCCGTTCTTTTGTTCGGTTTCATTTTCCAAAAACTCCTGCAGCAGGTTAAGGTCCATTTGCCAGTTAAATTCATCGGCATCTATAAGAATTAAACCTGCGCCGGTATATTTAATGGAATTGCAGGTAGCAATAAAAGTAATATTGGGTGCAATCACATAATCGCTGGCAGTAACGCCAAGCATTACCAGGCAGGTATGAAGGGCCGTAGTGCCGCTACTTGTAGCTACGGCATATTGGGTGCCTGCAAATTCGGCACTGAGTTTTTCAAATTTATCTACGTAAGCGCCTACGCTGCTTACCCATCCGGTTTCTATACATTCCGACACATATTTTAATTCATTTCCGCCCATATTGGGCCCACTGAGCAATAACATAAAGAATATTCTTTTTTACAGGTGCAAATGTAGATAAAATCTCATCAGGCTTCAAAGCCATTTTGGGCTAATTTGTTACTTTGCAGGTTCTTGTATGACAAATTTCAAAACCAGCCCCATCAAAATCCTTTTCATTGTGCCTTATCCACTATCTACGGCACCTTCTCAGCGCTTTAGGATAGAGCAATATTTTTCTTTGCTTAAAAGGGAAAGGATACAATACAAACTTGCCCCATTTGTAAATTCAGGTACATATACACTTTTATATAAAAAGGGCATATCGGCAAAAAAAATTTTTGGAATTTTAATGGGTTTTTTGCGAAGGTTAAAATTGGTATTTTTTGAAAGCAAAAACTATGAGGTAATTTTTATTCACAGGGAGGCTTCCCCGCTTGGCCCTCCGGTTTTTGAATGGATATTGGCAAAACTGCTTAAAAGAAAATTTATTTATGACTATGATGACGCCATTTGGGAGCCTTCAATTAGTGCAGCAAACCGGGCGGCTTTTTTTGCCAAAGCATTTTGGAAGATAAAATATATCTGCAAATGGGCTTTTATTAATAGCGCCGGAAATAATTTTTTAGAAAACTATGCAAAACAATCCGGTGCAAGGCAATCTTTGTTTTTACCCACTGTAGTTGATGCAGTAAACAGGTATGTGCCGGCAAAAGCTAAAAATAATAATATTCCCCCTGTGATTGGATGGACGGGCTCCCATTCTACCATTATGTACCTGCAATCCTGCATAGAAATTTTGAAAGAATTAAAACAATTGCATGAGTTTGCATTAGTTGTAATTTCTGATAAAAAACCGGAGTTGGATATTGATTTTGTTTTTGTTCCCTGGAATACCCAGACGGAAATTGAAAGCCTGCAGCATTTTGATATTGGCATAATGCCCCTGGTAAAAGACAGGTGGAGCGAAGGAAAATGCGGCTTTAAAATTATTCAATACATGGCCACAGGCATACCGGCTGTAGCCAGCCCAACCGGCGCCAATACCAGCATTATTGATAATGGAATTAATGGGTTTATTTGTAATTCAAAAGAAGAATGGATTAGAAGTTTATCCATGCTATTAAATGATAAGGCCAAAAGAGAAGAAATGGGCTTTCTGGCCCGAAACAAAATTGAAGTGCACTACAGCCTTCAAAGCAGGGAAGGGGCTTTTTTACAAATGCTAAAAGATGCAAGGTGGTAAAAATTATATATTCCTGAACTTTTGCGAAAAAGAATCGGTTACCACGCCGGTTTTTAATAAAGTATAAATTTCTTTTACACCGTCGGGCACTTTTTTAGTAATGCTATAGCCCAGCTGGCTTTTTATTTTATCGAAGTTCACCCGGTAATCCCTGGGGTCTTCATTCATATCTACATAATTTACTTTTACATTGGGCACTACTTTGCAAACTTCTTCAATTATCATCCCTTTGTTGTAATTTTCATCTGTGCTGCCCACATTAAACACTTCTGATTTTACTTTTGCATTATCAGTTTCTAAAACTACAATTACGGCACGGGCCAAATCTTCTACATGGCAATAGGGCCGCCAAAATTGTGCGCCCCAAATTTCCTGCTCGCCATTAATGATTGCATTACGGGTAAATTCATTTACTGTGAGGTCGAAACGGATGCGTGGCGAAAAACCATAAACGGTGCTAAAGCGGAGTGAGGTTGCGCACATTTTGCTGTTTTTGCGCTCTTCTAAAATATACTTTTCAAATTTTACTTTAAGCTCTGCATATAAAGATACGGGCCTTAGTTCGGAGGTTTCGGTAACAAAAGAATCGGGGTCGGGCATTTTGCCGTAATTGCTGCATGTGCTGGCAAATACAAATTTTTTAATGCCAGCTTTTTCTGCTGCTTCAAAAAGTGCTACACTGCCGTTCCAGTTGGTTTCATGTGCTTCATCACTATATTTTTTGCAGGCAGGGTCGCCAACAATTGCCGCAAGGTGTGCAACGGCATCAATATCTTTCAATGCTGTTTCCACATCTTTTGTATTGCGGATATCGCCTTTAATAAATTCAAAATTGGGATTGAGCATTACTTCATACAAGGCATCGCCACCAAATTTTAAACTATCAAGTGCACGAACTTTATAGCCTTTTTCCAGGAGCTGACGAACGAGTACAGAACCAATATACCCTGCGCCGCCGGTAACCAATACTTTCATAGTGTTGTTGTAAAATTTTTGCAAATATATGCCTTAAAAAGGGCTTTTTAAAAAGCGATTTTATTGGGCAGGCACACCTTTTACCTGGCAGTTATCGGCAACATTTTTTACCACCACAGCGCCGGCACCTATTATACAATTTGCGCCTATTACAATGCCTTGCTTTATTACGGCGCCTGCACCAAGAAAGCTGCATTCGCCCACTTTTACATTGCCGCAAAGGATAGCTCCTGGCCCAATATGTGCATATTTGCCTATTTCACATTCGTGTTCAATGATGCAACCCGTATTGCAAATTGCGCCTGCTTCAATAATAGCTAATGGATTAATAATTACTCCGGCACTTACCATTATGCCTGGATTTTTTATAAAAGCATCTGCAGCAATTACTGCAGTGGGATGAATGATATTGGAAGAAGGATAGCCGGTAATTAATTTTTTCGTTACTTTTTTTCGAATATTATTATCGCCAATTGCTACAAAATAGCCGACTTTTTTTATTGCTGCTTTTGCAGCATCACTTTCTTCGGAACCATACCAGGTGAGGTTAAAAGGGTTTTGGGTTTTCTCTTCACTATCGCAATATCCTGAAACGGCAATGCCGGCAGCCTGGGCAATGCCATAGGCAACGTATGCATGGCCGCTATATCCTACAAGTATCATGCACTTTGGTTTTAAAGGTTGTTTTCTTTAATGAGTTTTTTATACTGCAAGTTCATTTGAGCCCAAAATTTTTCCCTATTATATTCCGTAGAAACTGTGTGGTAAAGGCTTTCGCTCATTTTCATCATTTCCTCTTTGTTTTGTAATGCCCATGCCAGTTTTTCCTGCATATCGGCTTCATTGTAGGTATCAAAAAGAAGCCCTGTTTCTTTGTGTTTTACAATATCTATATTGCCGCCAATATTACTGCAAATTATCGGCAGCTTCATAGCTCCGGCTTCCAGCAGCACATTTGGGAAGCCTTCCCTGTAAGACGGAAACACAAAAAAATCGGCAAGCGACATATAATATTCTACCCTGCCCGACCAGTAAATATGGATGATGGAATTGTTGTGTGTAATTTCTTTTTCAATTGCAGGCGAAAGTGGATCGAGTTGTTTTTCAAACTGGCCTACTAGCACCAGCTTGAGTGAAGGATCTTTTTTTAATAACTGGTTGAACGTATTTACCAACTCGGAAATACCTTTGTCTTTTACAATACGGCCAACAAAAAGCAGGTACTTACAGTTTTTATCGTAAGCAATGTTTTTCTTTATTTCTTCTAATGCATTATTGCGTAGCAGTGTTTTGTTAAATTTGGCAAGGTCGATACCATTGGAAGACCCCTTGCCAATTACCTCCAGTTTTTCACTTTTGGTGAAATTGTTTTCTAAAATAAATGATTTTAGTGATTCACTATTTGGCCACACATTTGTGGCACAGGAATAAGTAAAACGTTCTATAAATTTTAGCAGTTTCAGTTTTGCGCCAGTGGCAACCATTAGCGGCATACCTGCAACGGTATGAATCCTTATTGGAACCCTGGCCATTTTTGCTGCCATCATTCCCAGTAAGCCTGCCTTTGGAGTTTCACTATGAACAATTTCAGGCTTTTCTCTTGTAAATAGTTTTACCAGCTTGTAAAGGCATATTAAATCACCAAAAGGAGTTATGCTCCTGGTCATAGGAACCACTACATGTGGGCAAATTTCATTTTTAAGCAGGGTGCTTAACTCTTTTTCATCGGCGCTGGCCATTATTACATAAAAACCATTTTCATGCATATAAGAGCACTGGCCTTTAAGAGGATAAGCAAGCGCCATTGGTACCGTGGTAATTCTAATAAGTTTTGCCTTTTGCAAATAAAGTATGAGTTGATTAAGACAGCAAAACTACGGAAAACTAACGCTGAAAATCATTATTTTATGGCTGTATCACTCGCTGGAAAGCTGATTTTCCATATTATACCCCGGGTGTAAAAGCTGGCTGGCAAGCTGCCTGCACCGTTCAATAAATGGGTGATTTTTTTGTGGAGTAGCTACTGTTACCGTTTTTTTATAGGCTTGAAGCAGTGTATATTGTTGCAATATTTTTTGCCAGATGGCTGTATGCTGGTAATCGGAAAAAATAATTTTTTGTAAATCAGCAGCCATTTCGATCATTTGCTTTTTTTGAGTAAGGGAATATTCAATTGCTTCTATAAGTTCGGTAACATTACCGGTATTAAAAAGCAGCCCGGTTTTTTTATTTTGAACAATATCTACATTGCCTGCAATTTTGCTGCAAATTACCGGGAGCTTCATAGCTGCAGCCTGGAGCAACACATTAGGGAAGCCTTCCCTGTGCGATGGAAAGACAAAAGCATCGGCAAGGTGCATAAAATACTCCACATCATTTGTCCAGGATATATGGATTACCGCCGGGTTTTTTGTTATGGCAGAAATGGTATCCTGGGGCAAAGGGTCCAATGTATTTTCAAACTCCCCTGCAAGTATGAGCCTGAGGTGAGGATACATGGGTTGCAACTGTGCAAAAGCTTCAATTAACTCTACAATACCTTTATCTTTTACCAACCTGCCCATAAATAACAGGTAAGTATTTTGCTTTGAAAATTTTATTTGCAATTCCGTAGTGGCAATTTTATTGAGCATAAGCCCTGAAGTATTAAACCTGTTTAAATTAATGCCATTGCTGGAGCCTTTACCAATAATATCCAGTTTTGAAGGATTGGCCAGCTTATGTGCAACTATGTATTCTTTTAACGAAGCGCTGTTTGGCCATACATTACTTGCCGCCATGTAGGTAATTTTTTCAATGCATTTAAGCAGTTTAAATTTTGCCCCATTTTCAACCATCATTGGCAATCCTGCTACCGTATGGATACGGGTTTTTACACCACAAATTTTTGCTGCAAGCATGCCGAGCAAGCCGGCTTTTGGTGTATGGGTATGTACAATATTGGGCTTTTCTTTACGAAATAATTTTACCAGTTGATATAAGCATTTAAGGTCTTGTAAGGGTGTAATTTTTCTGGTAAAGGGTACAATTTTATGCCGGCATTTTTCATGGGCAATTACATCGGCAAGTTCTTTTCCATTTGCACTTACCATCAATACATCATACCCATTCTCTTTCATAAATTTCATTTGCCCCGGCAAAAGATATTTTAAGGCCATAGGAACGGTGGTAATGCGAATTAATTTTTTGGGATTTAATTTTACTACAGGTACAGGCTCAGTTTTTTTAAAGGCAACACGGAGCTTATTAAAAACGGGCTCTTGAAGCGGCTCACTATTTATAGAATTGAAGGTAATAATGGATTGCATGGCAGTTCATTAGAATGTTAGAAATACTTATTGGACAGTATAAAAACGTAGAAATGAGCCTATTATTGCGTTTTTTTTGAATAAAATGGGCTATTTTTCATTTTTAAATGCTACAACAAAAGAACCGGCCATCCGTAAACTAACTATTTCACAACCATGTAGTTTTGTAGTATGACGGATTTAAATTGAATAGAATAAATTCGCTTTTTTAATATTTAAAGTAAAAAGGAAGATGGGGTTATTAGATTTTTTCATGTTCTTATTAATTACTTTAGTTTTATTTCTGTTGTGTAAACAGCTAAGCAAAACCTGCAAGCCCGAACACCGTAAAATAATTATAATTGCCTTTTGGGCAAGGGTATTTAGCAGCCTTTGTTATAGTTTATTTGGTTTAATTGCCCGTGGCGATACGGTGGACCTTTATTTTCCCGAAGCGTATAATTTTTATAAATTAATAATAAGCAATCCTTCAAACCTCTATCTTCTTTTTCAGCCGGCACATGAGTTTGATGAAAACCTGTTGTATTTTAACCACAACCTGGGATATTTAACCACAGAAAATAATTACATGGTGGTGCGTTTTGCCTCTATAATTTGTTTTTTCACTTTTGGCAGGCTTATGGCAACCAATCTTATATTTGGGATGCTGGCTTTTACTGGAGCATGGAAGCTTTTTATTTTTTTTGAAGAGCAGTTTCCAAAATTGAGAAAACAACTGGCAATTTCCATTCTTTTTTTGCCTACGTTTTTATTTTGGAGTTCGGGTATATTAAAAGATACGCTTTGTGTGGGCGCTTTAGGATGGTTTACTTACTCGCTGTATCATTTGTTTTATGCTAAAAGAAAGCTACTCTTAAATTTTCTTATTGTATTGTTTTCTGCCTGGTTGCTATATATCCTTAAAATTTACATTTTGCTTTCTTTTTTACCAGCCATTGGTATTTACCTGGTTTTGCTCAATGTGGGGTTGGTAAAAAATACTTTGGCAAGGGTTTTTGTGGTGCTTTTGTTTTTCTTTCTGGGATTAGTGGGCTTTGTTCAGCTATCCGATACCATGGAAAAAGGGATTGGCAATTTTGCAAAAGAAGGTATTGAAGAACGTATTGTTGATTTGCAGGATAGTTATAAGGTGCAGCAAAACCGTGGCGGGGAAGGTTCGTATTTTACCTTGGGCGTTACATACGACGGAAGTATGGTGAGCCTGCTTAAAACAGCTCCTGCAGCCATTAATGCCACACTGTTCCGGCCATATATTTGGGAGTCAAAAAAAATCTCTACAATACTTTCATCTATTGAAAGCTTAATCCTGATGTTATTTACAATTTCAGTATTGCTGCGTTGTGGAATAAGGCCATTTTTTGGAGCCATTTTTAGAAAATCAGCCGTACTTTTCTGTTTTATTTTTTCTATTTCATTTGCCCTTTTTGTGGGCGCTTCCACCCTTAATTTTGGCACATTGGTAAGGTATAAAATACCCTGTATGCCGTTTTATGTAATTATGCTTTTTCTAATATTATATTATAACGATAAGCTGATTAAGAAAGGGAAAAAAGCAGTGGTAAAAAAAGCAGAAATGATAACAGCTTAATTATTCCTCCAGTATTGCTGTATATAAGGCTGTATATTTTTGTATGGCTTTAGGTAATGCATAATATTTTTCCGCTTCGGTTCTTATGGCTGCTTTATTAAAATTATTTTCCCCGGCCAATTGGTCAATCAGTTTCATAAATGATTCATTGGTAAAATCTTTGAGTACAAAGCCTGTGGCGGTGTTACGTATTATTTCTTCCAGGTCGCCTACAGCATTATTGGTAATTACAGGAATGCCCATGGCCATTATTTCGGCATGCTTGGTGGGTGAAGAGGAAAGTTTTGAAAATGCCTGTTTAATAAAAAAGAAAGAATAGTTGCTTATGGCAAGCCATTGCGGTACTTCGGCCCTTTTGGCGTTTACGGTAATTACTTTATCTGTGGATAGCCCATATTGGGCAGCTACTGCTAAAATTTGTTCGTGCCTGTGAGGGGAAATAAAAAGGAATTTTGCCAGCGGAAATTTTTCGGCAACGAGTTTACAAAATCTTATCATTTCTTCGGTTAAATAATAGCCGCCAATAGAGCCCAGGTAACTAAAAACAATTTCATTGGCTTGGATACCCAGCCCTTTTTTTAATTCGGCAATTGATGCTGTACCGTATTTTTGTGGATCAAATAATTGCATATCTACACTGCATGGAATAACCTGCAAAGGGGTTTTGCTATTGTAATAAGGCAATTTTTTTATGATGCGTTCTGCAGCATGTGTAAGGCAGTTGATGCCGTCGCAATATTGTATTTCTTGTTTTTCTTTTTGTTTAAAGTAGCGGTAAATAATATTGTAGACAGGATTTTTTAAATTCCACATTTTGCCGTCTATACGGCCATCGGCATAAAATTCTCTTATGTCGTGCAAAAACTTAATACCGAATTTTTTTTTGAGCCAAAGGCCTATTAATGCAGGCATACCGCTCCGGGTATGTACCATGTGTACCTGATGTTGCCTATGGAGATTTGCAGCGGCTTTTTTCAATTTAAAATTATCATATAAAGTAGAAAAAACCGCCGGCTTGTTATGGTAAGTCAAGGGAACCCAGGTAATGTTATACCCTTTAAGTGATTGTTCTATTATTTGTTTATTTTTTTCGTAAGCAACTTTTTTTTCGAGGCTTAAAATATAAAAATGATATGGCCCGCTACGGCTAATGCCTTGCAAGTAGGGAATTACCTGGCTTTGTCCTAGTGGATCCGTCATGCCGTCATGAGATATAAATAGTATATTTTTATCGGGTTTCAAAAATGTTGTGTTTATCTTCTGAATAAAAACCTAAGTTTATGTTTTAGGTAAAAAATAGCCCTAAACCTGAACGAATGTATTTTATATGTGTTGTGCTTAATAATCTCTTCATTATTTTCTAATGGTATAGGATATACAGTCAAATCTTCTGCAAAAAACTCATTGTTGCCAACCTGTCCGCTTACATCACAGTTGGTACCGCTGCCGTCAAAACCAAAATTAGCCGTAAGCGATTTTGCAGGATGCAGGCAAAGGCCATTGTTTAAAAAAACAGAGGTATGCCAAAGTGTGTTCCAGCTTTGAAATTTTTTATGGGCAATAGAATGAAGGCTCCAGTAATTTTCAAATGTGCCGTTGATATTGAGTTTTTTTAAATTGCCTTTTTGCCTGGCCAGTTTCATTAAAAGCAGCGGATCGGGATTAAATTTGCTCCAGGCCCTTTTCCATGTAGCCCAACCCCAGCAGGTAGTATGGTTAAAAAAGAAAGTACTTTCTTTAAGCGCTACATTTTCAAATTGAGGTTTGCTGAACCCGCTTATATGCATCACCCGCCCTTCATTTGCATAAACACCAAGTGCATCATTCATGTATTTTAAAAAACCCGGAAAAACCTGTACGTCATCTTCCAGCACAATTACCGTTTCATTTGTTTTTAAAACTTCATTTATACCATCAACAATGGAGTGAAATAATCCTTTATTCCCGGGCGCTTCCACAATTTTTATTTCTTTGCACCATTGTTTTTCCCTTACTACATTCTTTACCGCTTTATTGTTTTCAATTGCTTCAGAGTTTGCATTAGGTTTTGGGCCGTCTATAAAAATATACAAAGAAGTTTTGTCGCTAAGCCTGCTTTGCATCAGCGCTTCTAGCGTTCGCCTTGTATGGCTGGGGCGGTTATATCCAAAAAATGCAACAGGAGCCAGTGTATTCATTATTTCGAAATTACGGTAGTGTTGATTTTCTCTTTTTGCCTGATAAAACTATTTAAAAAAATAAAAATAAGTACGGTAAAAAATACTGTGCTTAAGAATGTACTCCACACATCTCCCCAAATACCAAAATATTTTACCATAATAAACCTTGTTGTAAAAGACAAGAGTAAGGACAAAACAGTAAGGTATAACATTTTCCTGTTCCACTTACTGTAAATGAGCACCTGAAAATAAAAATTATTAATTGACCAGAGGTAAGAAGCTGCTGCGCCAACAAAAAAATAACCAATGCCTTTTATATAAAGTTTGTTGATAAAAAAATAATAAAGAAAAAGTACTGTAATTATGCAACCCAATGTAATAATGCTTACCAGTTTTATAAAACGCAAAAGGTGCGGTTTAAATACGGTATAAGAAATGCCTTCTTCTTTAAATGCTTTGTAAAGCTGCGGCTGTGTGTAGTAGGATGCGCCGTATGAAAAGCCGCCAACCATGGCGCCAAAAATAGTGGCAATGGCATATATGCCAATTTCAGCTTCATCTATTTTAAAAAACGCCAAAAATGCTTTGTTGCTGAGGCCAAGCATAAAAACACAAAGCTGAAATAAAATAATGGGAACACTAAATTTGATCTCTTCTGAAATGTGTTTTAATTTAAAATCAAACCTGAGGTATTGTTTTTTCCATAAGTAAAACATGCTTACGAAATTAATGGTTACTGCGGCAATAATAATTCCTCCTATACGGCCGTACCAGCCTTTATATAAAAATACTACTAATAGTACAGATGCGCCATACTCCAGTATTGTTTTGCAAATATTGATAATGGAAAAAAACCTTACCTCATTTTTGTTTCTTAGTATGGTTAAAAACATGTCGTTAAACAGGGTAAGGTATATGAGCAAGGGGATAATAAACAACAACATGCCGTTAATATGCAGCTTATTGTTGAAATAATCTTTAAAGAGGAGTAAAAAACCAATTACCAAAACCATCATGACCAGTGCTATAATAATATTTTGAGTAAACGATTTTTTGAAACTTTCTTCGTCTTTGGCAAAAAAATCCCTGGAGGAAGATTGTACCAAACCCAGGGTGATGAAGGGTGTAAGCAAAATAAGGTTGCTGGAAAAAATACTCAACATGCCATTGTCTGCCGGTGTTAAGTACTTTGGGTTGGTAAATAATGGCAGCAATAAAAACGATACGCCACGGGAAAAAAAGAGTACAAATACGTAAGTGGCAACTGTGCGGTAAGTGGTGTTTTTATATATGCTAATTAAACGTTCTTTCATGAGCCTGCCGGGTTTTTATTCATCCAGGTATCGTACCACATTTGAAACATAAGCAGGTACCAAATTTTTTCGGCTCTTTCTGTTTTGCCCTTATAAAACGAGTTGCGAATTTTTTGAATTTCATTGTTGTTGAACAAGCCCTGCTTTTCAATAAACGAATCGCTTAAATAAAAATCTACAATGGCTTTTAATTCATTTTGCAGCCAGGAGGCAATGGGTATACCAAAGCCCATTTTTGGCCGGTCTAATAAATTTTGTGGAATATATTTATGTACTATTTGCCGCAATAAATATTTTTTTATGCCTTTGTTGTATTTTAAATCAATGGGCAATTGCGCTGCCCATTCAATAATCCGGTGATCGAGAAAAGGCTCCCTACCTTCGAGGCTTGCACTCATGGTTGCCCGGTCAACTTTTTGTAAAATATCGTCGGGCAAATAGGTTTCGTAATCAATGGCCATTATATACGGCAGCGGCGAATTATATTCTTTTGTCAATTCCTTACTATCAAAAGCCGTATCTAATTTTTGAATATTACTTTTAAATAAATTTTTTATGGCAGCATCATCCATTTGCTTGGTAAGGCTCATGAGCAAATTTTCTGCAGAAGCATTTTTAAAAAGGTTTTTTACTTTTTCGTACCTGCTGGTAAATAAATATTTTTTATTAAAGTAAGGGATGCTGTTTGCCGGTATTTTATCCATTACTGCGGCTGCGGCATTTCTTACCGGCTGCGGCATGAGCCTGAGTTTATTGCCCAGCTTTGTAATATAATCATACCGGTTGTAACCTGCAAAAACCTCGTCTCCTGCATCGGCAGATAAGGCTACGGTAACCTGCTGCCGGGCAATCCTGCTCACCAGTGTTGTGGGTATAGCGCTGCTATCGGCAAACGGTTCATCATAGTAATAAGGAAGCTTGGGTACAATTTCCAAAGCTTCGGCAGCAGTGCAATAATACTCCGTATGCTGTGTGCCTAGGTGGGCAGAAATTTCTTTTGCATAAGGGGCTTCATTAAGCCCGGCATCGGGTACGCCAATGGTAAAAGTTTTAATTTTTTCGGTATTGTTTGCCTGTAATAAAGCGGTAACACAACTGCTGTCGTAGCCTCCACTTAAAAAAACACCCACGGGCACATCGCTTACCATGCGGTACTGACATGCACTAAGCAATAATTTTTCTGTTTCCTCTATGGCTTCGGGCAGGCTTATATTGAGCGTAGGTTTATTGTAAGCATTGTACACGCTCCAATATTGCTCAATTTTTATTTCTTTTTTGGATACGGTAAAGTGAAAAAAATGGCCGGGCTTTAATTTATAAGTATCTGTAAAAATACAATGAGGCGCAGGCACATAGCCAAATTGCATATATGCGCCTGCTGCATCAATATTGATATTTTTTTTAAAATTTGGGTGTTGCATTAATGCCTTTAGTTCCGAGCCAAAAAGAAACAAATCATCGTTCCAGTAATAAAAAAAAGGTTTTACACCTGCCCTGTCTCTAGCTGCAAAAATTTCTTGCTTTGCTTCGTCATAAATAACAAAGGCAAACATGCCAATAAATTTTTGTAGGCAGGCTTGCTGCCATTCTGCATAGGCATGGAGTATCACTTCGGTATCGCTATGGCTTACAAACTGGTGGCCTTTGGCAATAAGTTCGTCTTTTAGTTCACGGTAATTATAAATTTCACCATTAAAAGTGATATGAAATTGCCCAAAATGCTGCGGCTGGCTGCCAGCATTGCTTAGGTCAATAATGCTAAGCCTGCGATGGCCAAGGCCAACTGAGGCGTACGGAGTTTGGTAAAATGCATATCCCTCCCCATCGGGTCCACGCAGTTGCATGGAGCGGTTCATTTTTTCTAATTGCTCCTTTGTAGTGAGTTTTTTAAAATCTGCAAATCCTGAAATTCCGCACATAATTAATTATTGGTTTCGGTTAGCGCACTGGTATAAGCTATTCTAAGTGCTGCCATGTGATGGGCTAAGGTAAAATTATCCATAACCCTTTTCCAAACGCCTTCGGCCATTTTTTGTTGTTTATTTTTATCGGCAGCAATAGATTTTAATTTTTGTACAAAATCATTGGGGTTGTTTAAATCAAAATAGATAACTTCTTCGCCTCCCTGTTCCTTGAAAGAAACGATGTTGCTGAGCATTATAGGCATTTTAAGCGCCATTGCTTCCAGCACTGCTACAGAAAAGCCTTCGTATAAGGAACTCATAGTAAATAAATCATACAGCGGTATTATATCCTGTATATTGCTGGCGGCCCCTTTCAGCACTACCGGTAAATTTTCCTTTTCTATTTGTTGTTTTAAATCTTCATACTGGTCGCCCATTCCGTAAATATGTAACTCAAAGTTATCATGCTTTAGCATACGGAAGGCATCTAAAAGATAAGTATGGTTTTTTTGGATGGTGGGCCTGCCAACGGTTATGAGTGTAAATTTTTCTGCTGAAGTAGCGGTTTTAAATACTTCTTTTCGTTTTGCAAAAACCCGGGGATCTACAAAGGAATATGCTTCAATTTTTTTGTGTGGATGGAGTTTAAAAAATTCAAAATATTCGTTTACCACACCTATAGAGTCGCCCATGATAATGGATGGCCGAAAACGATAGCTGAATTTTTCCAGCCATTGCATTAATTTTTTTTTATACTCTATAGATTGTGAAACATAAGTATGTATAGTAGTTACCAAAGGTATATGTGCCGGTGTGGCAAACCTTGCCAAAATAGTGGCCCAATATAAATGGGAATGCACAAGAGAAATATTGTTTTGCTTCAATATTTTTCTAAAGCGAAAAAAATAAAATGGAGTAATCAGGTAATGTTTAATATTGAGGCAAATGAGCTTATGTGGATGAAATTGCGGGAATGCATTGCCTTTAAACAAAGTAATTACAATATTATTAAACTCTGTTAATTCATTTACTTCAGCAACTAAAATAGTTTCTGCGCCTCCTTTGCCGAGGTTTTGGATGATATGGGCAATGTTTTTCTTCAACGGATATTTGAATGCTCAAAGTTATTTGGAAATTATTGTTTCTCTATAATATTGAGCAAATACTGGCCGTAACCGCTTTTAATTAAGCCCTGAGCCAGCGAATTAAGCTGGTCTAAATTAATAAATCCCATACGCCAGGCAATTTCTTCGGGGCAACCAATTTTTAAGCCCTGCCTTTTTTCAATTACCCTTACGTATTCACTGGCATCGCTAAGGGAGTCAAAGGTGCCGGTATCGAGCCATGCAAAGCCACGGTCTAAAACGGCAACTTGCAGCTTTTTTTGTTCCAGGTAAATTTTGTTTAGATCGGTAATTTCGTATTCGCCCCTTGGGCCGGGCTTTAATTCTTTGGCTATTTTCACAACGGAGTTATCGTAAAAATATAGGCCGGGCACGGCAAAATTACTTTTTGGTTTTAGCGGTTTTTCTTCAAGGCTTACTGCAGCAAGGTTTTCATCAAACTCTACTACACCATATCTTTCAGGGTCGCTCACGGGGTAGGCAAATATGGTAGGCTGGCCCGAGTTTGCAGCCTGCTGCAACAGCTTACTAAAACCGCTGCCGTAAAAAATATTATCGCCCAGCACCAATGCTACTTTATCGTTGCCAATAAATTTTTCACCTATTACAAACGCCTGTGCAAGGCCGTTGGGTACTTCCTGCTTTGCATATTCAATATTGCAGCCCCATTTTTTTCCATCGCCGAGAAGGCGCATAAATTGCTGCTGGTCTTCTGGCGTGGTTATTATTAATATATCTTTTATACCTGCCAGCATTAATGTGCTGAGCGGATAGTAAATCATGGGCTTGTCGTAAATAGGCATGAGTTGCTTGCTTATTCCCATCGTTATTGGGTAGAGTCTTGTGCCTGAGCCGCCTGCTAGTATTATTCCTTTCATTATGTTTAGGTTTGCTTAGATAGGGTAAAGGTAGTTTAGAAGGTTTAGAGGTTTTAGGTTTGTTTAGGGTTTTGTTTGATTATTGATTGTTGTGATTTTCTTAATCTTGCAATTAAAAATGTTTGTATTTCCACTTGCTCCCTTACTTCTATATATTGTTCATTTGATAAATATCCTAAATCTTTTGCTATAATCAAGTTATTTAATAATTCTATTGCGCTGCTGTAAGAAATGGTACTAAAATACGAATGGACTTTATAAGTTTTTCGGGAAGTTCCTTTGCTACATTTAATGCAATAGTAATGGTTGACTTCCTCATTTGTGATACGAGGCCGAATATTTCTTCTCCGGGGAATTTTTGGGTGTTTTTATAGGTACACACTGCTAATTTTTTACATGCTGCCAGCATTCCAACTTTTCAAATGAGTACGTTTTCATGTAATGGGTTTTGATGAATGATTAATTAGTTTAGTAAGGTTTAGATATCCAATTTTACGAAATATTTCTTAATTCACTAAACCAAATATTATTAACTTCAACACATCTTAACTCCTCAATCCATCACAACTAACTTCAACCATTATCAACCGCTAAATCATCTTCCCATATTGTTCCTGGTAATAGCTGGCATAATTTCCGCTTACTACATTGCTCAGCCATTTTTTATTGTTTAAATACCAGTCAATTGTTTTTGAAAGGCCTTCTTCAAATTGCAGGGAGGGTTCCCAGCCGAGTTCTGTTTTAAGTTTTGTGGCATCTATGGCATAGCGCATATCGTGGCCTGCACGGTCTTTTACAAAGCTTATGAGCTTTTCGGAGGTGCCGGGTTTACGGTTGAGCTTGCTGTCCATTTGCCGGCATAGCTCCTTTATTAAATCAATATTTTTCCACTCGTTGTGGCCACCTATGTTATAGGTTTCACCAATTTTACCGTTGTGAAAAATAACGTCTATTGCACTAACGTGGTCTTCTACATAGAGCCAGTCCCGTATATTTTCGCCTTTGCCATAAACAGGCAGCTGCTTGTTGTTTATAATGTTATTGATGCTGAGCGGTATGAGTTTTTCGGGAAAGTGAAAGGGGCCGTAGTTGTTGCTACAATTGGAAATTTTTACCGGCAAGCCATAAGTGTGGTAAAAAGCCCTTACCAAATGGTCGCTGGATGCTTTAGAGGCAGAGTATGGGCTGCGTGGGTCGTAAGGCGTGGTTTCGTAAAAAAAGCCGATTTCGCCAAGTGAGCCATACACTTCATCGGTAGAAATATGGTAAAATATTTTGTCCGTTAGATTATCTTTCCAGGCTTCCCTTGCGGCCAGCAATAAATTTGCCGTACCCATTACATTGGTTTTTACAAATGCCAGCGGATCGGTAATAGACCTGTCTACATGGCTTTCGGCCGCACAATGCAGCACAGCAGTAAATTGATGGCTGGCAAAAAGCTGCTTTACCATTTCGCCATCGGTAATATCGCCTTTTACAAAATGGTAGTTGGGCGCCTGTTCAATATCTTTTAAGTTGGCCAGGTTGCCGGCATAAGTGAGGGCATCGAGGTTTACTATTTTGTACTGTGGGTATTTGTTTACAAATAACCGGGTAAGGTGTGAGCCAATAAAACCGGCGCCACCTGTAATTAAAATGGTATGCATAATTTTAGGGCGTAAATTTACAAAAATATAAATAAGGAAAATTAATCCTTTAATTAAAAAATTAATTTGAAGCAGGTAATAACTTATTGGGATTTTGCTTTATTGCCTGTTTACCTGCTTATTATTAGTAAATGTATGCAGTATTACCGGTTGAAGGTATTGCATCTTTCTAAAGAAATGGCTACCTATTTTACCTGGGCTTTTAGGGTAAAAATGCTTTTTGCCGTGATATTTGTTTTGCTTACCCAGTATTTTTTTGGCAAGGGAGATACAATAATGTATTATGAAGAAGGTGTACAACTCAATAAGTACATAACCGAAAACCCAGCCAATCTAAAATATCTTTTTGCTCCTGCAGAAGACTACTGGAATTATAAAATGAGCAAGGGTAATTATGAACACGAAGGATATATTGAGCATGAAGCCAATTTTATGCCTATGCGGATAGTGGCTTTTTTTAGTTTTTTTACTTTTAGAAATTTCACCATTACCACATTATTTTTTAGTATACTGTCTTTTTTGGGATTGTGGAAATTGTTTGAAGCGTTTGCCCCACTTTATCCCAATATAAAAAGAAATCTTGCATTGGCCTGCTTATTTATACCCAGTGTAGTATTTTGGAGCAGCGCTATTTTAAAAGATACTTTGTGTATTATGTGTATTGGATTTTTGATACATGGCATTTTTTATTTAATGTTTAAAAAGTTTTCAGCTAAGGAGTTTGGCTATTTAGTATTGTTTGGTACGTTATTGCTTATTACCAAATATTACATAGCACTGGCTTTGCTGCCGGCAATATTTATACTATGGATATTAAAAATAAGAGCCAGTATTACCAATATGTTGATAAAGCAAATTCTGATTCCTTTAGTACTTGTATTAATAGTGATACTGGTATATGCTTTTACCCTGCAGTTGGAGAGTAAAATGGAGGAAATGACAACGGATGTAATAAGTGAAACCATTGCAGAAAAAAGAAAAAATTTTGAAGGAGTTCAAGACCGGGGTGAGGGAAGGTCTTTCTTTGAATTGGGAGAAGTAGACCTTAGTTTAAAAGGCCTGCTAAAAATTTCACCCAAAGTTATAAATGCAGTTTTTTTTAGGCCGTATTTTTGGGAGTCCTCAAGCCCCATAATGTTTTTGAGTGCTTTTGAAAGCACAATTTTCATGTTGTTTTTTTTATATACCCTTTTCAGGGCCGGTCCGGTTGGGTTTTTTATTGCTTTGTTTAAAGACAAAGTGCTATTGTTTTGCCTGGTATTTTGCCTGGCTTTTGGGTTTATTGTGGGTATTACCACTCCAAATTTTGGGTCGCTGGTAAGATACAAGATACCCTGTATCCCGTTTTTTTGTATATTATTGATAGGGATTAATGCACATGCCTTATTTAAGAAGGCCGGCAATTAAAATGGGAAGCCCGCTTTTTTCAATAACAGAATTCCATTCAAAACTTTGCATTTTTGGATTTTTATATTCAAAGGATTCAATATTTTCCAAGGTAAAATTAGAAAAATCATCTTTTAAAAAAAGAAAAGAAGCCTGGTTGTCCGATTCAAACTTTTCAATCCATTCGTATCTATTAGTAATGATATTTAAATTGCAACTACAATAATCTAAAACTTTTGTAGAGGTTTGAATATTATATGGATGTATGTTGGGTACATAATTTATTGCGAATTTACATTTAGCCAACTCCTTGGGCACCTCATCATAATTTAACATGCCGGTAAAGTGTATGTTTGTACAATTGCCAAATTTATTTTTTAGATGCGGGGTTGGTTCCCCAATTAATAATATAGTTTTGTTTTTAAGCCGTTCTTTAAAATACACCAGCATGTCTTCAAGTTGCCTTAATTGATGCATATTGCCCAGGTAGCAAAAATCATATTGTTTTTGCTGCGGCAGGTTTATTGCGTTTAAAAAAGAGTTGCCAACACCCATATCCCTAATGCAGGAAGCAACATTATCGTTAAAGGCAAAGGTGTTTTTAACAGCTTCATTTAAAAATACCCTAAACTGTGGTTTGCGGGAAATAAGTTTTTTTATTATGTTCTTTAATCTCGAAAGTGGAGGTGTTGAAAGTGAACCATACTCATGTATTTTGATTACACCTTTTTTGTAAGGAACCCTGTCTATACCCATGAAATGCCATTCTACATCATAACGCATACCCGAAAGTTCACGGGTGTTTTTTACCGTCTGCACTTCGTAACCATGCCGGGAAAAATATTCCATATAGGCCTTTAATTCCGGCAGGTAAGGGTTAAAGGGCTTTATAAATACAATTTTTTTAGGCTGAGGCATAGCTTATAAAAATTACCAAAATAATGCAGGCTGTAATAAACAGGCAATTAATATTTATTTGTTAATTACTTTAGATATTTTCAAAAACCGTTTTATTTTGACGTTTCGTTGTTGTTGGTTAATAATTCAAATAATTGCTCATATTGTTCGATCACTATCGAAATTCCATAGCGACTGATAATTTTTTCTTTTATTTTCAAAGGGTTAAAGTTAATGGATTGCGCCGTAATGATGGCATTGGCAAATATTTTTTCATCATCTTCATTTACCAAAATACCGGTAACACCATCTTCTATTACTTCTTCACCAACGCCAGGGGCTTTAAAAGCTATTACCGGCTTGCCTTGTGCACCAGCTTCCAGTACAATATTTGGAAATCCTTCATTATATGACCCTGATAAAACAAAATTACATCCGGAAATATACTGTGCCGTATTTTTTACCAGCCCGGCAAATATAATTTTTTGTGTAATACCAAATTTTTCTGTAGCCTTATTCAGTTCATTTAATTGTGGGCCATCGCCTAAAATAACCAGTTGCCAGTTGCCGGGCAAATATTTCATTGCTTTTAAAATGCGTAAAAAACCCTTTTCGGGCACCAGCCTGCCAATTAAGAGTAATTTAAGTTCAGCATTTGTATTAAAATGCTCAGCTTCTACTGCATTGAGTACTTCAACAGGGTTGGGTATTACCTGTAATATTTTCGACTGTATTTTAAAGTTTCTACAAAGGTCGTTTTTCATTTGAGCCGACTGGCAAATGATGGCATTGGCATTATTGTAGAGTTTTTTTACCAGCCAATTATAAAGGTTGCCCAGCTTTGTATTGTTATTATTGCCGGAAAGCACCGAGGTTTCTCTGCATACCAGTTGATATTTATTGACAAAACAAAATTTTTTAAAAAATGTATTTAGGATATTCAGGTCCTGCCCATTTGAAAAAACAATATCGGGCTTTTCCCTTTTAATGAGCCGATAGATGGCCCAAGCTGCAACTTTTACCTGTTTTTTTTTCAGGTCAATAAAATTTAGCTGTGCAATATCCTGGGTATAAAAATTATTTTCTCCATTAACCGCTACCAGTAAAATTTTAAAACGCCGGTTGCAGAGGTTGTTGCAAATTAGGGTAATAACCTTTGAAGCACCGCCGTAAAACAGGTTGGGCACAAGAAAGATTATTTTTTTTTGCATGGTAATAATTAATGTTTTGTGGAAATTTGTAGAATATTGTCAATAACCTGCCTGTACTGATTAATATTGATATTAATATTAAAAACGGCAGCCCTTTCAATTGCTTTTATTTCAAATGAAGAACGAAGCGTTTTGTCGGTGTAAGCCTTCATCATGCCTTCAGCTAATGCTTTTGAATTATTTACTGCAGTTAATATTCCAAAGTCTGCAACTTCAATGCCTTCCTTTACCTGTTGGGATGGAAGAGATGAAGGAGCCAGTAATTCCCGTGGACCCGACAGGCAATCTGTAGAAACAATCGTTTTGCTACAGGCCAACGCTTCCAGTAAAACATTGGGAAACCCTTCTGTATATGAGCTTAATACCAGGCAATTGGCATTAGAAATAAACTTGTAAGGATTTTGCTGAAACCCACAAAAAATTACATGATCATTAATGCCAAGTTTATGTGCAAGCATTTTTTGGGTATTTTCCAAAGCTCCACTCCCCACAAAAATTAATTTTGCATTTATTAATGGTTGAATTATAGAGAATGACTGGAGTAAAAGTCCAAAATTTTTTTCGGCCCTGAAATTTCCAATAGCAATAAAATAGAAAGCTCCTGCATCTGAAAAACAGTCAGGTTTTGGCTCCCTGCTCATTTGCTGAATAGCGGCAATATCTACGGGGTTATAAATAACTTCTATTGGCGTAGTAATTGCAAAGTTATTTTGTAAATCTTCTTTTGAAATGATGGAATTGCTGATTATAATATTGGCTCTTTGATAGGCAAAATGAATTAATTTTTTTGTAATAAATCTATATGAATAACTACTGCTGGTAATATAATTTAACATTTGGCTTTGATAGGATCGTTCACACATGATTATTTTACCTTTAAATCCCCAACAACTTTTCATAAATGCAGTTACATATGATGGCCTGTTTAAAAAACTAATAACTAATTCTATTTCAGTTGCTTTACAGTATTTGCTTAATTTACGGGCAATTAATGGCAGCCTAAGCAACATCAATGAATTACCCGTTGAGGGGTTTTCCTTTAAATCAACTAAAACAATATCTTCAGAAACGGGGAAAGCTATTTCTTTATGAAACAGGGCAAGGTGTATTTCATAATCATCTTTTAGGTGGTTAACCATCATAGAAACTACCCTTTCGGCACCGCCGAACCTAAGTGTATTGATAAAAAATAATACTTTTTTCTTCCTCATTTATTATTCTAAGTTAAATAATAAGTTGTCAATACCTCAAAACAACTACAGTTATACTTTATAAAAATATTTTTTGAGCAGCCACCACATTAATATCCAATAAAGGCCATAGTTTAGCGCAAATGCATAGGTTGCACCAATTACACCATATTGGCCAATAAACCACCGGGATAAAAATATTAAAGTAACGGAAAATAAAATTTCTGTTATGATATACTCTTTTGTTAAAGCTTTTGCCAGCATTAAGTAGGCCAAAAGCCAACTACCTATTTTAAACACATCTCCAAGTAACTGAAATGTAAAATAAGATTTTGCCGGTAAAAAATCTTTTGAAAAAAGAATATGAATTATTGGTTCTTTCAATATCCAAATTGCAAAAGCCATAGCTATTACAATGGGTAAAATAATTTTATAGCCTTTAAAAATCTCTAGCCTCAACTCTGGTTTATTGTCAATTTCAGAAAGCCTGGGTAAGTAATACACAGCGAGTATTGAAGTGATAAATGCCAGGTAATAATCGGATACTTTTGTAATGGCCTGCCAATATCCTGCATCGGTAAAAGAAAACCGGGTAATAATAATTTCTCTTATTTGAATTTGCGTTAATGGTAGTACTATGCCGCTTACTGCTGCCATTAATGAAAACTTAAATAATTTACTTGCTGTTTCTTTATGATATTTTATACCTGAGATGCTGAAAGATACCCCTGCTTTTTTTGCAATAAATAAATTAATGAGTAATACTACCAATGCCTGTACTGATGAAGAAATTAGGGCACCGCTAATGCCAAAATAAAAAGTGAAAACAAGCATAAACAATACGCCAATTATTGAGCTGCTAACATTAACTGCAGTGAGCCATTTTATTTTTTTTAAACCATTTAATATTGCTGGAAACAGCAAGTTAAAAGCAAAGGCAATGGTACAAATTCCATAAGCTATGTACACTTTAGAATAAGAAGTATCTTTAAAAGACATTTTAGAAAAATAACCTGACAGAAGCAGGCTGATAACAGTAATAAATAATGAACAACAAATCATAATAAGCAAGGCTGTTCCTATTACCTCTTCCTGTTTGCCGTTTTGCCTTCGAAACTCTGAGAGGTATTTGATGATGCCAATAGAAATTGCGCCTGTTGCCAGCATATTCAATATGGCCACAGTATTTTGAAACTGGCCAAGATAGGCAATACCTTCGGGCCCAATTTTTACAGCCACAACTTTAACAATTAAAAAACCACTTATAAAAGTTGCAAATGCAGAAATCGAAGTATAAAGACTGGTTTTTTTTAAATTCACGGTTTATATGCATTTATAACCTTGCAAACTGTATCGTATTCTTTAAGTTCAATAACCGGGCTGATGGGTAACGAAATTACTTGCTGGTGAATTTTTTCGCTTATGGGTAAGGAAGCCATGGACAGTTCAATATATGCTCTTTGCTTATGTGGAGGTATAGGATAATGAATAACCGTTTGAACCCCTTTTTCTGTAAGATATTTCTGAAAATTATTTCTATTTTCAACGCTCACTACAAATAAATGCCATACATGGTCAAATAATTGTACAATGTTTGTTGAAGATTTAAAGGGAAGAGTAATGAGTGGGTTATTGATATTTTCATGATAATATTGCGCTACCATTCTTCTGTGTTGATTATCGGCATCAAGAAAAGGTAATTTTGTAGAAAGTAATGCAGCTTGCAATTCGTCAAGGCGGCTATTAAACCCACAATATAAATTTTCATACTTTTTGAATGAGCCGTAGTTGCGTAATGCTTTTATGGTATCGGCTAACTTATCGTTGTTGGTTGTAACAGCGCCTCCGTCTCCCAGTGCACCCAGGTTTTTGCCCGGGTAAAAACTAAAACCTGCTGCATCTCCCAGGCCGCCGCATTTTTTTTTATTATAAACAGCCCCATGCGATTGGGCACAATCTTCTATTACCTTTAACCCGTAATTTTTTGCAATATTATTTATGGAGTCCATTGCACAAACCCTGCCATATAAATGTACAGGAAGTATAGCTTTTGTTTTAGGCGTAATTTTATCTTTAATATTTTCAGCATCTATTAAGTAAGTATTAATATCCGGTTCTATTAATACCGGTCTTAAACCTGCACGGGTAATAGCTAATATACTGGCAATATAAGTATTTGAAGGCACTAATACTTCGTCACCACATTTCATTTCACCCATTTCCTTATAGGCTTCAAGTATAAGTATTAATGCATCTAATCCATTGGCTACACCAATACAATGTTTTACATTACAATAAGCAGCAAAATCTTTTTCAAACTGTTCAACCCTGTTTCCTAAAATAAACCAACCGGAATGTAGTACTTGATTAAAGGCTTCGGTAAGCAGGTCTTTATGCCTTTCATTAATTTGTTTAATATTTAAAAAAGGGATCATTTTTTATTTGGTCGTATAATTTTTTTTATAACTCTGGCAGGGTTGCCATAAACTACCGTAAAATCATCTACATTTTTGGTAACTACGCTGCCGGCTCCTATCATAGCATATTTACCTACTTCTACACCGCCTAAAATAGTGGCATTTGCACCAATTGATGCACCTTTTCGAATTATTGTTGATTGAAACTTATCGGGATATTCTTTGGAACGGGGATATTTATCGTTTACAAAAGTTACGTTGGGCCCAATAAACACATCATCTTCTATTCTTATGCCATCCCAAATAAAAACCCCGGCTTTAACGGTTACCCTGTTCCCAATTACTACATCGTTCTCAATAAAAGTATGACAATTAATATTGCAATCTTCCCCAATTTCTGCATTGGATAGGATAATGGCAAATTGCCAAACAATAGTGCCCTTTCCTATTTTTTTGGATTGAACATCTGCCAACTTATGAATACTACTCATGATATTTTTTTGAATTCATTATAATCCCTTATATAGTCAGACTCGTTGTAAACAGAGTTGGCAATACACATTTGTACAGAATTGTGGGAGTAATGCATTTCGTGCCAGCAATATTTGGGTAAAAAAATACCGATATTTGGCGTTTCTAGTATAAATCGCTCTTTTTGGCCTCCCGGCATTTCAGTATGTACAATAATTTTGCCGGAAACGGCTACCAGTATCTGCTCCAGCTCATAATGTGCGTGGCCACCACGGTTGATGCTTTCGGGAGTATAGTAAGTCCAGTAAATACGTTCCACATTAAATGGCAGATTGTCATTTTCTGCAACAGATATATAGCCAATCATGGTATTACCAATCCTGGGAAACTGTATTAAATAAGGTTGTTGGTACATAAATTTTAAAACTGGATATTCGGCTTTTTTAGAATATGCAAAACTAAGAAAACTATTGGTGCAAAAGGGAACAAATATAGTTAACAGATGCAGGGCTTTTTTAGTTTTGCTTTGTTATAGCAACGGTATTGTATAAATTTGAGCTAATATGAAGGAAAATATTTTAACCAGTTGGGATTTTCTTCTTTTATTTTTTTATTTTATTGTCTTTTCTTTTGCACTCAGAAAGTTCATTTTTAGGAAAGCAACAATAGGAGAAAAAAAACTCCTGTTGATTTTCTTTTTTACTAAAGTGGTTTATATATCGCTTCAAACCTATTTGGTAGCATATGTTTGGCGAATGACAGATAGTATGTATATTTTTGAGGAATCGAAGAATATGGTAGGCCTGGCACAAAAAAATTTTTCTAATATAGATTTGATTTTTAAAAGCGCCCTAAATTATAAGGAAGTGCTTTGGTCTGAAAGCGGACTTAGTATTCAGCCAGGAAGTGATATGGAGAGAAATTTTTTTCTGGTAAGAGTTGCGTCTGTCATTTATCCACTTGCATTTGGCCGGTATTTACTTATTTGTTTTGGGTTTTGTGTAATTTCTACTATTGGTGTTTTTAAGCTGTACCAGGTAATGACAAAAGTGTATCATTCGCCAAAGTATAAAAAAGCAATTGCTTTTTGCCTCTTATTTATTCCCACGGCAACTTTTTATACATCTCCCATTTATAAAGAAACATTGGTGTATGCCTTTATGGGATTTTTGGCTGTAAACATTTATAATATTTATACCAATAAAAAGAAAGGAATTAATATTCTTCTGCTGTTAATGGTTACACTTTTTATACTTCTGGTAAAGCCTTATACTATTTATGCCCTTTCATTTGCTTTGGGAATGTCTGTATTAATTTATTATTTAGCAAAATTGCAAAACGATCATATATTTAAAAAATTCCTGGGCTTCCTAATTATTACAGGCGTTATGCTCTTTGTTCTTTATTTAGTAAACTCCTACGATGATTTTATTTTGGATTTTGTTGATACCTCTAATTTTTACCAGGAGTTGTATAATGCCGGCGAGGCAGGCTCTTCATTTGAAATTGGCCAGATTGAAACCTCTTTTGCCGGCTTAATTAAGAAAGCGCCATTAGCATTTTATACTACATATTTCCGGCCGCATATTTGGGAAGCAGGAAATGCTTTTTTACTCTTTAATGCCATAGAGTCATTTATGGTATTAGCGCTTGTTATTTTTACTTTCATTAAGAGATTGAGAAGCATCAACCAGTTTTTTAAAGAAAGTATCCTTGCAAAAGTAATCTTGTACTATTGTATTTTGATGGGAATATTAATTGGGCTTACAACATTTAACTTTGGAACAATTGTGCGGTATAAGGCTACGGCAATGCCTTTGTTCTGTATGATGTGGTTTTTAATTTTATTACATAGCGGCCCAAAAAAAAGGAAAAATGCTGAATAATTATTTATGTCTGAATTCTTTTTGTATAAAATATTTTACCTGAATTTTTGTGAGTAAGAATAATAAATTACTAAACCATGAAATTTTAATTGAAGAATTTTTGCCTCTTGCAAAGTGTTCAATAAATTTTTTCCCTACTTTTTCAATGGAGTAAAAAGCAGCTTTCTCTATTGACTTTCTCCTTTCTTTTTTATAATCATCATCGGACAGGTGCAATAATTTTTCTATTGCATTTGAATAGTTGAATAGCGGCAGGTTTTCACCCGGCTCTCCTACAATATTTTCGGGCAAGTTGCCTAAGAGGCCATAAGTATGTTCTACGTCGTCTACAATTGCTACCAATGAGGGTAGCCCAATACCCGATGCTTCGCCAACTGTGGTTCCCATCCCAATGAAACAATAACTGTCTTTAATAATGTCATTTATTTTTGTATATGGAACACTACCATATAAAGTAATGTAATTTTGCAGGCTTAATTCCTCAATCATTTTTTTCAGTTGTCCAAAATTTTCACCTTCACCTACAATATGGTAATTCATATCTTTATATCCCCTTTCTTTTAAATTGGCTATTGCTTTTATTACGCCAAAGGGATAAGGTTTAAAATCGGTAATTCGGCCAACACTTGAAAATTTATATTTAATATAATTGCTGCTAAGCTCCTGGCCTTCAATATTCATTGGAAGTGGAATAATGGGAGATTTTTTGAGGCTTAAGTTATAATATTGGCTATGTGATTTATGACAAACTTCATCCATGAAAATTATATTTTCTGCAGGCAGCAGGTTAAATACTTTTTTATTCAGGTGTTCTTTGTAATTGGGTAAAAATTTTGTAGGCACAAATGATTGCCTGGGGTGATAAATACCCAAAAATACTTTTGCAGCAGTATAAAAAAGGCGTTGTATTTGTAGGCCAATAATAGCGTCGTCGCTGGTGAGGCAATAAATAACATCAAAGCTTAAAGATTGATATTTTTTTGCATGCGTTCTTACGTTCCATTCATTTACTTCAATAAGTTTTTTCGGCTCAGGCAAGTTTAATAATAATGATGATTTTTTATATTTTGTGAGATAACAATTATGGCCATTGTTGTTGAAATAATTATATAACCTTAAAGCAAGGGTTACCGTTCCATGAATATCCGAGCCAATTTTTTTTACAATTAGTATATTCATGGCTTATAAGATAACTTCCTTAATTATAGTTTTGCATTCAGGAAATTTTTTTTGCCTTGCCATTTTCTAGTAAATATTTTTCATTTTTTTCTTTACAAAATGCCATTCCATTTAAATCAAAATTAAGTTTAAAGCCAGCGGCGCTTACCCAGCCCATTTGCCTTGCCGGGTTGCCTGCCATTAAAGCGTAAGCAGGCACATCTTTGGTTACTACGGCTCCTGCGCCAATAAACGCATATTCGCCAATGGTATAGCCGCATACAATGGTGGCATTTGCCCCAATGCTTGCCCCTTTTTTAATGAGCGTTTTTTTATACTCATGCTTGCGTACAATGGCGCTGCGTGGGTTTATTACATTGGTGAGCACTACCGATGGCCCAAGAAAAACATCATCTTCACAAATTACCCCTTCGTAAATACTTACATTATTTTGCACTTTTACATTATTGCCCAATACCACATTGGACGATACTACCACATTTTGGCCCAGGTTACAATTTTTGCCAATGCGGCTCCCGCTCATGATATGCGAAAAATGCCAAATTTTTGTGCCTTCGCCTATTTCGCAATGATCATCTACAAAAGATGATGGATGAACATAATAACTCATACTATAATTTAAAACGCAAAGATATTGAAACTCTGCACCATGCAAATCAGTTCCCGGCAACCTATCTTTGCCAAATGCATTATGCTTCGGTTGAAAACCTTACTAAGTCCTACGGCGTAAGGGTACTTTTTAAAAATATTAGCTTAAATATTGAAGAAGGCGATAAAATTGCCCTGGTGGCCCGCAATGGAAGCGGCAAAAGCACTTTAATGAAAATTATTGCCAGCCTCGATACTGCCGACGATGGAACCGTATGGGTAAATAAAGAAATTCAAACGGTGATGTTGCAACAGGATAATGATTTTGACCCTCAAAAAACCATTTGGGACAATATCCTTCGGCTGGATAATAATGTGGTAAAAGCCGTAAAAGAGTACGAAGAATTTTTAGAAAACGGAATTGATGATACCAACAAACTTAGCAGCTTAATGAACCGGCTCGAAGAACTGGATGCCTGGAATTTTGAAGCCAGCCTCAAGCAGGTTTTGGGCAAGCTCAACCTGCATCATTTAAATGAAAAAACCGGCAACCTGAGTGGAGGCCAAAAAAAAAGAGTGGCGCTTGCTCAGGCGCTTATTGAAACACAAATTTATGCCGGCCGCTGTTTGTTGCTGCTGGATGAGCCTACCAACCACCTGGATGTGGACATGATTGAGTGGCTTGAAGATTATTTAAATGCCGCAAAAGTAACCCTGCTGCTGGTTACCCACGACCGATATTTTTTAGATGCCGTTTGCAACGAAATTGTAGAAATAGACGATGAAAAAGTTTTTGTATATAAAGGCAGCTACGATTATTTTTTAGCGCAAAAAGCTCACCGCTTCAGTGTGCAGCAAAGTGAGCTGCAAAAAGATAAAAATATTTTTCGTAAAGAGCTGGAGTGGATGCGCAAGCAACCCAAGGCCCGTACCACAAAAAGTAAAAGCCGCCAGGATGCTTTTGCCGATTTGGAAGAAAAAGTAGGCAGGCAAAAAGAAGTGGCCGAACTTTCTTTACAAGTAAAAATGACAAGGCTTGGCGGCAAAGTGCTGGAAATGAAAAAGCTCTATAAAAGCTTTGGCAATAATGTACTCGTAAAAGGCTTTGATTACACTTTTAAAAAGGGTGAACGCATTGGTATTGTGGGTAAAAACGGTGTGGGAAAAAGTACTTTTTTAAAAATCGCCTTGCAGCAAATAGAACCCGATAGCGGCAAAGTAAACCATGGAGAAACCGTTGTGTTTGGCAATTTTAACCAGGAGGGACTGCAATACAAAGAAGATAAAAGGGCTATAGAATATGTAAAAACTTTTGCCGAATTTTTTCCGCTGGCCGATGGTTCCAAAATAAGCGCCTCACAGTTTATGGAAAAATTTGGCTTTAGCGCCGAGCAGCAATACACGCCTTTAAGTAAGCTGAGTGGAGGCGAAAAACGAAGGTTGCATTTGCTGAGTATATTATTTAACAACCCCAATTTTTTGGTGCTGGATGAGCCTACCAACGACCTGGATTTACAAACCCTGCGTACCCTGGAAGAATTTTTACTGGATTTTCCGGGTTGTATTTTAATTGTAAGCCACGACAGGTATTTTATGGATCGCATGGTGGAACACCTTTTTGTATTTGAGGGCAACGGTGTTATTACCGATTTCCCCGGCAACTACAGCCAATACAGGGAAAAGTTAAACCAAAAGAAAAATAATACAGTCAGGGAAGATGATAAACCTGTTGCCAATCCTACTGAATTGAAACCCGGTTCAAATGCCGGAGCAATAAAAAAGCTTTCCTTTAAAGAAAAATTTGAATTTGACAACCTTGAAAAAGAAATTGCAAAACTGCAGAATGAAAAAATGCTCCTGGATGAAAAAATTACCCAACACTTGGCTTATGATGAATTGCAAGCTACGGCTGCAAGGCTCGGTATTGTAATGGAATTGATAGATGAAAAAGAAATGCGCTGGCTCGAATTGAACGAACGGACATAAATTATACATTCACTATATACTCTGTAATAAATTTTTTGGATTTGTTTTTGTCCAAAACCACCAAACCCATTTTGTTGTTGAATGCATCAGGAGCTGAGCTAAGGTTTTCAATAGCTATACTTTGCCGCTGTGGTGGCGTATATATTTGCAAATAAGGGTAAGCACTATGGGGCTTAATTTTCAGGGTAATCCCATTTTCAACATTCGTTAATTGCAAGGCTGTTTTTGCTCCTTTTTTTACTATGAAGCAATTGTCAAAAACCGTTTCGCCAATTGGAGTAGGTTTTTCAAACTGTTTAAAACTTTCTGTTTTGCCGGTGGGTAAAAGTTCATTGTCAAAAACTAATTTGCCCGAAACATACATTTGCATTGCTAAGTCATTAATGCATCCACCCAGCGTAAAATATGGATGCCATCCATCGCTTACCGGAATTTTTGATTTTCCTTTATTGCTGATGGTTGTTGTAATAATGAGCCGGTTGTTTTTTTTGAGCGTATATTTCAAATCGCAATTAAAGGGAAATGGATAGCCATTATCATCGGCACGGTATTTATAACGCAACAAAACCCATGCGCTATTTTTAAGTTTTTTTGTTTTTACTATGGAAAAAATTTTACGGTAAATTAAGCCATGTAATGCATGTTTGTCAAGGTAAAACCCATTTACTTTATACTCATTTTTTTTAAAAAAATATGTTCCATTCTTTAGCCTGCAAACAAATGGCGAAAGTTTTGCACTCCTGAAACCTTTGAATTCGCAATTTTCATTAAAGTCATCCTGGTTTTTATAACCTTCAATAATATTTATTGTATTGTCATTATTAAGTATAGTAAACGCATTGAGTAAGGCGCCGCATTCGGGCAATATTTCTGCACTGCATTTTCCCTTTTTATCTGTAAGGATAATTTTAGAAAAACCGGTTTCCATTTTTTGTGTTACTGTAAACATGAGTAGCTCAATTTAAGCATTTCCTTTAACTTTTATTTCTTCTAATACCGATGCAATGCGTTGGTTTAGCATTTCAAACCCGGTATAACCTTTGGCTAAAAGATAAAAATGTGTTTCGCCGGCCTGCAAAAGCAATTGCGGATAGCCGGTAACTTTTAATTGCTTGCAAAGCGTAAAATCGTATTTGGCTTTTTCTTTAAAATCTTCCGATGATAATTGACCATAAAAAGTAGTGGCATCAATAGCGTATTTTTCCAGCAGATGACGGTAGGCTTCATTATCGGTAAGGTCTCGCCCTTCCTTAAATAGTGCTTTTTGTAAATCGGCAATAAATTCAATTTGCCTTTCGGGATATATTTCTTTAAAAATACTGAGGGCTATTGCAGCTTTTTCCGAGTGGGGAAACCAATCGCTTTCATCCGGGTGAAAAATATGCCAAAGATAATCTTCGCCAAATTTAATGCCGGTAAGGGTTTCTATGTTTTTATAAGCGCCTTGTATATAAGTTGCCGTTGCTTTTAAAGGAACAGGCTGCTCGGGTAAAATCATGCCGCCGCTAAGTACTTCAATATGCCATAGGTCTTTATATTGTTCATTTATTTTTTGCATTACCGGGCTAAATCCATAGCACCAGCCACACCAGGCATCGTAGCAGTAAATTAAAACAGGTTGCATAAAGCAAAGTTACGGCAGGGAAAATAGATGTGGGTATTGTTTTCCTAAAGCCCAATAATTTTGTGTCTGTAAAAGCAATCATTTCCATTTTTTTTAAATGATTTTAGTGGTAAATGCTTAAATTGGTCAAAAATTATTTTATTCAGTATGGTTTATTTTTCAACGGGTAAGCATCTTGTTTTTTTGTGGTTACTATTTTTTTCTATTGAAGGATTTAGCCAGGAAGGAATTAATTTATTTGAATCGAAAGTGCTCACTGTACCCAGTAGTTTTACAATTGGTGTTGAGGGCCCTGCAGTTGATAAAAATGGAAATTTATATGCTGTAAATTTTCAACGGCAGGGAACTATTGGTATAGTTACTCCCAACGGCAATGCTAATGTGTTTATAGAATTGCCCAAAGGCAGTATAGGCAATGGAATCCGCATTAGCAACCAGGGCGATATGTATGTAGCAGATTATACGGGGCATAATATTTTAAAAATTGAAATGCAAAGTAAAAAAATTTCAGTTTTTGCTCATGACAGCTTAATGATACAACCTAATGATATAGCTATTACAAAATACAATACATTTTTTGCCAGTAACCCCAATTGGAAAGATGGAACAGGTTCGGTATGGTATGCCAATAAAAAGGGTAAAATAGTAATGAGAGAAACCAACATGGGTACTACTAACGGAATTGAAGTAAGCCCCGATAACAATAAATTATATGTAAATGAATCATTGCAACGCAAAGTATGGCAGTATAAAATAAATAGAAAAGGTAAGCTGAAAAATAAGAAACTACTAATAGAATTTACGGATTATGGTATGGACGGTATGCGTTGTGATGTAAATGGAAATTTGTATATAGCCCGATATGGTAAAGGCACGGTAGCCATTGTTTCGCCGGCTGGAAAATTTATTAAAGAAGTACGGCTAATCGGTAAAAATCCCACCAATATAGCATTTGGTGGTGCCGATGGAAAAACGGTTTATGTTACCATGCAGGACAGGGGCAATATTGAATATTTCATAACTGATACAGCAGGCAATGAATGGAATCAAATTCAAAAACAATAGTATCAATTTTATTAAAAAAAATGAATATTTTTATGAAAAGTTATTTAAAACAACTTTCACTAATTCTCACAATTTTACAATTCAATGCATTTTGCAGTAGTGCACAGCAAAATATTGACTCGCTATTTCCTACCCGTGGGTTATGTATAGCCGCACCTTTGACAAATGGGGTGGATGCTTTTGTAAAATTTATTGATACTGAACTTGCACCACGAAAACTAAATACGCTGATTTTGAGGGTTGACTGGAATTATCAATTTACCAGTCATCCGGAGCTGAGTGATAGTATTGCCCTTTCAAAGGCAGATGTAAAAAAACTAGTAGCAGTTTGTAAGAAAAACAATATTCGCTTAATACCTCAAATAAATTTATTAGGTCATCAAAGCTGGGCAGGTACATTGTATAGTTTGTTAAAAAAATATCCGCAATTTGATGAAACACCACATGTAAAAATGCCCGAAAAACATGTATGGCCCAATGCGGATGGATTGTATTGTAAAAGCTATTGCCCGCAACACCCCGATTTACACAAAATTGTGTTTGCATTGGTAAATGAAATTTGCGATGTATTTGAAGCCAATGCTTTTCATGCCGGAATGGACGAAGTGTTTTATTTGGGAGATGACAAATGCCCCCGCTGCCAGGGAGTAGATAAGGCAGAACTATTTGCCAATGAAGTTCGTAAACAAAGGGATAACCTTGCTCAAAATGGCAGGCAGCTTTGGATATGGGGCGACAGGCTTATTGATGGCAAAACCACTGGCTATGGAATGTGGGAGGGCAGCTATAATTATACTTATAGGGCCATTCATATTATTCCAAAAGACATAATGATTTGTGATTGGCATTATGAAAGAGCAGATAAATCGGCTGTTTATTTTGCAATGAATGGGTTGAATGTTGTAACCAGCCCTTGGCGAAACCCTGAGCTTGCAGTAAAACAAGTTAATGATATGCTTGGTTTTAGAAAAGATGCCACACCGCAAATGAAAAACAGGTATGCCGGAATGGTACATACTGTATGGAGCGATGCAGCAAGTTTTATAAGAGAATGTGATATGATAAAGAACGGTAAAAAGGTTACCGGCTTTAGCCAATGGGTAAGCTTTGATAAAATGTTTGGAAGAATGAAGGAGTTAGCAGAATTATAAAAAAATCCCCGGTATTTTTCCGGGGATTTTAAAAAGTAGTCCCGACAGGAATCGAACCTATATCAAAAGTTTAGGAAACTTCTATTCTATCCATTGAACTACGGGACCAAAAGAACTTACTCCATTGAATGCTGACGAAGCTTTGCTTGTCAGCATCCCGACATGCGTTGCATCGTCGGGACTACGGGACCAAAAGAACTTACTCCCGATATGCAATGCTCTATAAGGATTTTGGCACCAAAAACCCAAAACGGAGCGCAAAAATAAACAGTTTCAGCCATTTGACATACTAATTCTTAAATCTAAGTGGTTGGCTTATATTTGCAGCCCAATTTTGAATATATGAAGTGGTTGAATTTTATTATTAAATACCGCCCCTGGCTGGGCATTTTATTTTTGTCAAGTGCAGTAATTGTAAATATACAAGCAGGGTTTTGGCCATCGTTTATATTGTACCTTATAGGCGTAGTATTGCTTGCCGGACATTTTTTATTTGGCCCCATGCGACTTATTCAGGAGTATATTGAAAGCGGCGACCTTGAAGGTGCAAAAAAAATTATTGCTTCTATAAAATTCCCAGGCTTATTGATAAAGCCGGTACGTTCGGTTTATTATACCATTAAGGGCAACCTCGATATGGCTGATCAAAATTTTGACAGCGCCGAACAAAATTTGAAGAAAAGCCAGAATTTAATGGGTGGCGGAGGGTTATTATCGGGTCAGTTAAAACAGGCAGAAGGCGCCAATAAATTACAACTGGGGATGCTGGCAATGCAAAAAGGCAATATGAAAGAAGCCGAATCTTATATAAGGCAGGCCATTAGGGTGGGCTTACCCGATAGTGAAAATAACGCCGCAGCATATCTGCAGCTTTGCAGTATTATGATGAACAAGAGGGAATTTAGGGCGGCTAAACAATATTTTGCCAAAGCAAAATCGTATAAACCCACAACGCCGCAAATTGTAGATCAAATAAAGCAGGTAGAAAAATATATTGCCCGTATGCCAGGCTAGCCAAGCGTTACAGTAGTTTATAATTAATATTTTCTATCAAATCGCCGGCAGGCAAAAAATGCGTTTTAATTCCTAAATTTTTTGCCGCTTCAATATTTACGGGTGTATCATCAATAAATAAGGTTTCGGAAGCCTTAATTTTTGCATCGTTTAATACAAATTCAAAAATATCGGCATTTGGTTTTCTCAACCCAATATGCTGAGAAAAATATGCTTTGGTAAAAAAATCATTTAAGGTTTTATGCCCGGTTTGTTCTTTTAAAATTTTATTAAAAGCAGCGTAGTGAATGGCATTGGTATTGCTCAGCAGGTAAAGGTTGTAGTTTTCTTTTAATGTATAGAGAAAGTTAAGGCTTTTTGGCCTGAAATCAAGTAACATAGCATTCCAGGCATTGGCCAGTTCGTTTTCTGTAAATGGTTTACCGGCCACGTTGCTAAGGGTATAAAAAAATTCTTCGGTACTTACCGAGCCGGTTTCCAGTGCAGCAAACAGTTCATTGGCAGCATGTTGGTTATACATGTGGTGAAAATCAGCAAATCCCAGGTTAATAAATGCCTGCTCTGTTTTATTTATATCAATATTCAGCAATACACCACCGAGGTCGAATATAATATTTTTTAAATTGGACATTAATTTTTAAAATTCGTTTCGGCAAATATCCGAATTTGCTTAGTTTTGCAACCTTGTTATTTAAAAATAACAGGGCCTATAGCTCAGTTGGTTAGAGCACCTGACTCATAATCAGGTGGTCCCTGGTTCGAGCCCAGGTGGGCCCACAGAGAAAGGTTTTAAACGTAAAAGTTTGAAACCTTTTTTATTGCTGCAAATATTTTTTTCAACTATTTATAAGAAAAGGGACTTAGCGCATCCCGACAGATACTCGTCGGGATGGTACCTGGTTGGAGCCCAGGTGGGCCCACAGAGAAAGGTTTTAAACGTAAAAGTTTGAAACCTTTTTTATTGCTGCAAATATTTTTTTCAACTATTTATAAGAAAAGGGACTTAGCGCATCCCGACAGATACTCGTCG